>SPLK01000211.1_pt1 | contig 20778 bp, 27 predicted proteins | sample 2456111 | NCBI WGS metagenome assembly SPLK01 (sample SAMN11156906, study PRJNA527647) | hot springs metagenome | biome: Geothermal region; feature: Hot spring; material: tree branch in hot spring; isolation source: hot spring sediment rich in lignocellulosic material ... | reverse complement strand
TTCAATCGAAACGCGACTTTTATATTTTACCATCAGGAATTAATACGTGTCAACCGTTCTTTTCAACTTCCCTAATTCCTGACGGCGAATATTAATATATCAGCAAAACAACTAGTTGTCAACACCTAAAATCGGAGGCGCGGAAAAGAAGAAAAGCCCATTTTTTGCAGGGATTTTTCAATTTCTTCGGCCGCTTCCACAAGAAAAATGAAAATCCGGAGGCGCGCCGGTAAAAGAAAAATGCCCTATTCGACTGAAAAGCGGGAGAACTTTCCGCCGGATGCCCTTTACCCGTTTTTCCCGCCCTTCGGAAAGGGCAAAAGGCTTTTGAATCGGCGACGGACAGGCCATTTTTGCCAAGGAACCGAACATGCCCGCATTCATTTCCGTCAGGACCGCGGCCCGGGCAGACGCTGACTTGCCGAGGGCCAAGCCTGCGGAAAATTTTTTGAAGATAATTTTTTCCGGAAAACGGAGGCGATACGGCCGTCCGGCTCCGTCCCCGGATTTAAAAAACTTCCTTCTTCAGCCTGTACAATGCCAATGATACGTCGCCTTTTCCTTTCTTTTCGTCCACAATGAGCTCAATGTACTCCCGGTCCAATAAATACTCCAAAAGAATCAACAGATCGATGGAATAAATCTTTAATTCGGGATGTTCGAAAAGCTCCTGGACCGACCAGTACGCTTTCTGTTTCAATATGTCCGCGATATGGGCCGCTCCCAATTCCGTCTTCGAACGGATCATATATTCACTGGCCAAAAATAAAAGTTCCAGCCTTTTTTCAAGGGGTTCTTCGCTCCGGATAAACTCTTCATACAATTTGAAGATTTCGGGATCGATTTGCTTCATCTGATCCCAAACGGTCAGCTCGGGATGCATTCCTTTCTCGATGATCGACAATCTCGCCAAATGATGGAGGGCGCGAATGACGTGATTGAATGCGTCAAGATGGTTCTTTTTTTGGTACAGCCGCTTTCCGTCCAAATACGAGCTGATCAATTTGCAAAACTCCAGACCGATGCGGATCTTCCGGTCGTTGAAGGGAAAATCTTGAAGCTCCTTAATTAAATGGTGGAAAAAATCGTTTCTTTCAAATAATATTTTTCCGCTGTAGATCCAATTGATGATTTTTTTGTTTTTGCCGAAGAACAGCCAGTCGCGGATCGTTTCCTTGTCTATCGTCATCAGCCCGATCTGGCGTCTGCCGTCGCTGAAATGGACGATATCCATTTCCTTTTCGCCCCGTTCCACGATCTCGAGCAGGACCGTTTGGATGACGTCATATGGGGTCAGGGCGAATTGCCCCTTCTCCACCAGCAGGATCCCCAATGTGGAAGGGTGGCTGGCCCGTTCCCAGTAAATGGAGCGTATCAAATCTTCCATCGTCATTCCCCCGATTTGCTAATACAGAACATATTCGACGCCGGGGGGAAAATTCCTTTTTTGTAACAAAATCGACAATAAATACGGAGGGATTAATCCCGGATGCGGCTTAATTCATTTTTTTCATTTTTTCCGTTGTGGTATAGTTGGGATAGAGAAGGGAGGAAATCTGCGTTGAAGAAGACAAGCAGCAAAATCAACCGGGTCCGCTCGTTCGCTTTCCGTTTGGTGATCGCCGGTATCCTTTTAATGTATATCGGATTATTGTTGAAGGACTATCCGTTCCTCATGGTCCTTTTTATGCTGTTAGGCCTGTTGTCCGTCATGGGCAGCACCTTGGTTTATTTAAGGATCGGCCTCCTTTCCGTCCAAGCCGAACAAGTCATTTGCCCTTCTTGCGGGAAAAGGACGAAGATGCTGGGCAGGGTGGATCTGTGCATGTTTTGCGGGGAGGCGCTGACTTTGGATCCGGAACTGGAAGGAAAAGAATTCGACGAAAGCTACAATAAAAGAAGACCGAAAAAAGCGGGGAAAAACGCCTCCGAACGGGAGCTTGAAAAAAGCGAAACATAGACGAGCCGGGAAACTTCCCGGTTTTTTTGGCGGCATGCGGCAAAAGCGGGAACCCGGCCCCATTTTCCTCAGAAAAAGGGGAATAAAAAACAGAGCGATCTACATGAGATGCTCTGTCCCTTCAGTGTCCTTCCTTTTTGGCGCAGTCCTCGCAAAGTCCGTATATTTCCAATCGATGATGGCTGACTTTGAAATTCGTGACATGGGCGGCAAATTGTTCCACTTCATTCAGGCTCGGATAATGGAAATCGACGATTTTTCCGCATTTTTCGCATATGGCATGATAATGGTCGCTCGTCGCGAAGTCAAAACGGCTGGAAGAGTCCCCGTAGGTCAGTTCTTTCACCAAACCCGCTTCGCGGAAGACCCGCAGGTTGTTGTAGACCGTCGCGACACTCATATTCGGAAATTTTCCTTCCAGCGCTTTATATATTTCATCAGCGGTCGGGTGGGACATGGAATTGATCAAATATTCCAGTATCGCATGACGCTGCGGAGTTATGCGGATGCCGGACTCTTTGAGCGTCTCCAGCGCTTCTTTCAGTTGGTTGCCAGCCACCGCCATGCACCTCTTTTCTCATTGGAAAGCATTATTACATAATAATCTTTATAATTAGTGTACTAATTTTTCAACGCCTTTGTCAATAAAATTCCACCGGGAACGGCCGGGCGGACGGAAGCAGAGAAAAGGACGGCCCCTCCGGTTTCCCCTTCTTCCCCAAAAGACAAACCGGCCGGGCGCAGTCCGGAAGGCCCCGGGCGCCGGCAGTCCCGTCCGGTTCCTGCAGGCGTCAAAGGAGGCCCATCTTCATGGGGTCTCCCGTTTCGGCGCGCGCCTTTGCCGGCCTTTTGCCGGGAATCACGGCCATGAAGCCCGCACGAGCCCGCCAATGAAGGATGAAAAACCTCCGTTCCTTGTTGGTTTTCCCTTTTTTCAGCAAGATCATCAAAAACCTTGCCGAAAAAAATTTTCCAGGCTTCCGGATCATGACGATTCGCTGTGCAGCACGTCTTCCTTGACCCCAAAAGCCTGATTTACAAATCTTGCCGCGACAAAAAGATAATCGGACAGGCGGTTTAAATAGGCCAGGACTTGCGGATTGACATTCTCCAGGGCGACGGCGCAACGCTCGGCGCGCCTGACGATCGTGCGGGCGGCATGGAGGGCCGCTCCCGCCGGATGGCCGCCGGGCAAAATAAAATTGGTCAGCGGCGCCAGCTTTTTGTCCCATTCATCGATCCATTTTTCCAAGTTTTCCACATCTTCCTTTTGAATCGGCCAATGCACTTTCTTTCCCTCGGGCGTGGAAAGTTCCGAACCGACGTGGAACAGCTTCGTCTGGATTTGGCGGATTTCCGCCAAGAACTTTTCCTTTTCCGGAAAAGAAGCGTCGCGCAAAAAACTGGCGGACAACCCGATCAAGGAATTCGCTTCATCGCAAGTCCCATAAGCCTCCACTTTCGGATCGTTTTTCGCCACCCGCACCCCGTAAACGAGGGACGTGGTTCCCTTATCTCCGGACCGCGTGTAGATTTTCATGCCTCCCATTCCCCTTCCCATTGATTTGTATTGCCCGTTTCCAGCAGCGGAACGATTCCCTCCGTGGCAGGAACCATCCTTTTCCCTTTCATTTTAATCCATTCCAAACATTAAAAAAAGCTGGTTCAAAAGCGTCCTCTTTTGAAACCAGCCAAATCAGATGAGTGAGGAGGTATGCCCTGTTATACAGTATTCAGGCGGATTCGGCCTGAGTAGTTGAAAAGCCTGTATTCCCCGTGATTTTCTGTTCCTTTCTTCCGAAAAAGCGGGGACCGGAATCGGGCGCCGCCTTCCTCCGAAAAGACGCCCCAAGGACGGTCCGGGATCCTCTCCGCATTTCAGGCACAGCTTCCGATTCCGCTTTCCAAAGGTTTCTTCGTGCCGCGCGCAAAATACCGCCTTTTTCGTTCGCCCGGCCCGCATAAGCTTTGATTCAATGACCGTTCGCAATAAACCATGGGCCGACGTCCATATCCCCCGGAAGTTGCGGCGGGTTCACTTGCCGGCATGTCTGCGAATCCATTCCAATGCCTGTTCCACATGGCCGTTTACCTGAACTTTCCGCCACTCCTTCGCCACATTTCCTTCCTTATCGATAATGAATGTGGAGCGTTCCGTTCCGAAGAATTCCCTGCCGAACATCTTCTTCGGCTTCCACACCCCGTAAGCTTTGGCGATTTCATGGTCCTCATCGGTTAGCAGCAAGAAGGGCAGCCGGTGTTTTTCGGCAAATTTTTGATGGGACCGGAGGGAATCGCCGCTCACCCCCAGGATGACCGCGTTCAGATCGGAAAAGTCCTGGTAATGATCCCTGAAATCGCATGCTTCCGCCGTACATCCCGGGGTCATATCCTTCGGATAGAAATACAGGACGACATATTTTCCTCGGAAATCGGATAACTTCACCTTTTCCCCGTTCGTAGCGAGGGTTTCAAAATCAGGGGCTTTTTTTCCTGTTAAGGATTCCATATTCCATCCTCCCATTCCGTTCTCAAATTAACCCGTCCCGGCCGGCCGAAGGCGGGAAAAATTGGTCCTTCACGGCCCGCCGCGGAAAGCTTCGCCATGGGTTTACTTACCAATAGCTTAGCGAATCACCGATTAAAAAACAAATGAGAAGTCACGAAGGATTTGCGGATCACGGGCATTCCCGCACAGTCCCGCTCCTTCGGGCCCGCTCAAAAACTTTCCCGGAAAACCCGCCCTTTCTCGCTGACAAAAGAAAAGGCTTGCTCTCAGGGTCTGTATCCTTTTTCAGGAGGTCTCTTTCCAAAAAAACAGCTTTCCATTCCCCGATTTCATCCCAGGCTCCGCCGCTTCCTGATGTCGGCCACCGTCCGGAAGACAAAGGAGGCGGAGATCGTGTATCCGAGCAATCCTTCGATGACTGCGATCAGGCGCCCGATCCCCAAGGGCACCACATCCCCGTAACCGATGGAAAACATCGTAATGCCGCTAAAATACACGCACGTAAACAGCAAGTCCAACCCTTCCGGTTCGCCGGCCTTCCTCCCGGTTTCCGCCAGGACGGCATAACCGTTTTGCATCAGGAGAAAATAGATGAGTCCGAAGCCGATCACCGCCGTGACATACATGAACAGCAAATATACAAAACTCCGCCAGGACAAAAATTTATCGATCATGGCTTCCGGGAGAAAAAGGGTGCGCAAACTCATGCCGATGCAAAGGATCACCAAAAACAAAAACAGGAACGGGATCATCGCTCACCTCGACCGGAAATGGAAAAGTCCTTACATCCATCTATACGCTTGTCACCCCCCTTTCATTCGGAAAAATTCCGAAACAACAGGGGAGAAAAAACGTTCGGGAGGAATGTCCGGTCCGGGCGGCATATAATTTATGGTAAGCGGAAGATGGGCATCGGAAAGCCCGGGCCTGAAAAAAGTAAACAGCGGCCCCGGAGCACGCACTTTCCGGAATGAAAAAGATCACCGGCAAAAAAGGGGAAGATCCGGCGGGATCATCCGCCGCCGAAATGGCGGAAAGGGGCACGTGTCAGGCCCTCCGGCCGGGCCGGCGGCATCGAATGAAACCTGCAGCCGGCGGACGGCGGAAAGAGGGACGGAAAATCGTTGCCCCAGGCCCCGCACGGCCGCTGTCCACCCGTTCTCCGGGCCCGTCGGCAGGCACAAATTATTCACTTTTTTCCGCTGGACAAAGCCCTTGAATATGATAAAATACTGCAAACGTGGGTATCTTTTCTCTAAAGGGAAATGCAGGAAATCCAATCGATCACCATGGATGAAAGGGATATTTTATGAAACTTGGCGCTCGTATTTTAAAAACCGGAACGGCCATTGTGCTGGCATTATTCCTTGCCGAACTGTTAAAACTGCCGTCGCCCGTTTTCGCGGGGATCGCGGCCATATTCGCGGTTCAGCCTTCCATCTACCGGTCGTATTTGACGATCGTGGAACAGATCCAAGGAAATATCATCGGCGCATTATGCGCGATTTTGTTCTATCAGCTCTTCGGCAATCATTTCGTCATCATCGGTCTCGCCGCCATCATCGCCATCATTATCCATTTGCGGTTGAAGATTGAAAATACGATCTCCCTGTCCCTGGTTACCTTGGTGGCCATCATGGTCGCCCCGGAAGACGATTTTTACTCATTCGCCTTCATCCGGTTTATCACCATCCTTTTGGGGATCTTGTCGGCGTTCCTGATCAACCTTGCGCTCCTTCCGCCGAAATATGAAACAAAACTTTTCAAGTCGATTATGGAAATAACCGGAGAAGTGATTAAATGGATCCGGATAAGCATTTATCAGGCATCCGATCATGTTGAGCTGAAAAATGATATCGAGCGGATCAAAGAACGGTTGATCCGGCTCGATCAAATTTTCTTATTTTATAAGGAGGAACGGAATTTTTTACGAAAGCACCGCTACGCCAAAATGCGGAAAGTGGTTCTCTACCGGCACATGATCGCAACGGTCCGTGCCTCCCTCAACGTGCTGAAAAAACTGCATCAATATGAAAATGATTTAAACCTCTTGCCGGGCCATTTTACGGAAAAATTGAAGGGCTGCATCGAACAGCTGACGATCAGCCATGAACAAATCCTGATCCGTTATACGGGAAAGGCGAAAATGAAACATGAAGAAAAAATCGGCGAGCTCGATTCGATGAAACAAAGCCTGCTGAGGCTCCATCTGCAATATTTGAAGGAAGAAGGGGACGAACAGGCGGCCTATCACATTTTGCAGATGATGGCGGCCGTGATGGAATACAATGAACATCTTCTTCATTTGGAAAAGCTGATCAACAGCCTGCAATCGTTCCATAAAGAGGAGGGACATGTCCGATTGGCGGAGCCCGATCCCCAATAAGCTCCCGATTGTTCCGAAAAAAAAGGACGGGGGATCACCTGCGGAAGAAAAGGCCGGCGACGGCCGGGAAAATGGAGAAGGAAAGGTTCAAGGCGCCGTAAAAGGTGCGGAAGGGAAAAAACACCGTCCCGCAAACGGGCCCATATTCCGGGGGATTTTTTCAGCTCACCGGTGTCCTCCGACGCATATTTGTACCCGCAAACGGACCCGTATTCCGGGGAATTCCCCTTCGCCGGCATTTACCGTCGGACGAAAGGGGATCCCCGGTTTTTTTGCGGAAAAACGACCGTGTGCTTCCTTCGGAAAATGTGTCCGTGCAGGAAGGGGGAACAGGGAGCTTCGCTTTGGCCGGGGGAAGGGGGCGCTCTCAAGGATATTTGGCATTCGTGCGGTAAGCGTTTCGGCAGCCGGGGTGGGCGTGCTCGCCGCCGGATGCAACCGGTTTCATTTTTCCGTTCGCCAATGGTTCTCTGGCGCCCCAAAGCAAAACCGGGCGGATCCAAGAAATCCGCAAAATTCCCGGGCTCCCGCGGCTTGGAACTTGGAAGCGGGCAGCCGCAAGTCGCGCGGACGGAAATTGTACCTGCTTCCGTACCGGCCTCTTTTCAGCCCGGCAAAACCCGCAAAGGGCAGAACCCGGGAACCGGCGGAGGGGGCAGCCGGGGACAGGAAAACGAAAATCGGCGGCACCCGGGACCGGCGGTCAAACTTTGCGGTATTTCAAATACCGTTCGTACCAGGTATCGACAAAATCGGGGGCAAAGGGGCCTTTTTTCTGGCGGATCCAATAGGTGAGCGTGGAGATGTTGTTTTTTAATATTTGATCGATAATTTTCGGGTAACCCATGCTCCGCTTATGCTCCTCGTATTCGTCTTCGTCGAGGAGGACGTAGGTCATGTCGGGATATACTTTAATATCCAAGTCGTAATCGATGTATTTCAACGCTTCATCGTCGATGACAAAGGGGGAACTGATATTGCAATAATAATAGATGCCGTCTTCCCTCAGCATCCCGATCACATTGAACCAATGCCGGGCATGGAAATAACAGATGGCCGGCTCCCTGGTGATCCAGGTTTTGCCGTTGGATTCGGTCACCGCCGTATGGTCGTTGCCGCCGATGATTTCCATTTTCGTTCCTTTCAGAACGATCGTTTCTTTCCAAATGCGATGGATTTGGCCGTTATGCTTGTAACTATGGATTTCAATCTTCGTTCCGGCAGCTGGTATCGTCATCGGGATCCCTTCTTTCTCGTAAAAACATCTTCCGCGATCGTCTATGTCTAAATATTATACCGCGATTTCATGAAAGATTAAACAGAAGAGGCGGAAGAACTCCCGGAAACCGGGGAAATTTTTATGCGGATCGTCCCTTGAATTTTTCCGTAAAAACGGGGTGGAACCGCCGCCGCGGCCGCCGCTTTTGTAAACATGCGGTCCGCCGGAACCATTTCGGAGGGGGCATGGTTTCAGCCGGCAAAAGGGGCCTGGCGTCCCGGCCGGCCGCCTGGGCCAAAACGAAAAACGAGGGTGGCCCGAAACGGGGGCACCCTCATGCTGGAAAACTATATGCCAAAATGGGAAATTACGAATTTTTTTGCTTTTTCGTTTCCGACTGTTGATTTTGCTTCTTTACTTGTTGGGCATCGGTTTCAGCGGCAAATTCCGTCCCGTATTGCCCTTTGGAAGATTGGGCGTTTTGCTGTCTTACTTTTTGAACGTCCGTGCCAGCTTGGGATTTCTTAGCCATGTTATCACCTCCACTTGGTCATTAACATTCCCTCGCGGAAGTGAAATTATCCAAAAAACCGATGGAATTTTTATATCAGAAGCGACCTTCCCCCGTCGACGACGATGGTCTGCCCGCGGATCATCGACGCTTCATCGGACAGCAAAAACATGATGACGTTCACGATGTCGTCCGCTTCCACCATCCTTCCGGCCGGGGTCCTGTTCCTCGCGTCTTCAAGCAGCGCCTCCCGGTTCGGAAAATGTTTTAAGGCGTCCGTATCGACGGCGCCTCCGGAAACCGCATTGACGGCGATGTTTTTCGGTGCCAGCTCCACCGCCAAATACCTCGTCAACGATTCAACGGCGGCTTTGGAGGCGCCGATGAGTGTATAATTGTCCAAATAGCGGATCGAGCCGATCGAAGTGACGCTGACGATCTTTCCCCCTCCGTTTTTCTCCATCCGTTTTGCCGCTTCCAGCGAACAAAACAGCATCCCTTTGCTGTTGATGTTCATCGTCCAGTCCCAATGGTTCTCCTTCAGTTCCATGGCGGGCCGCAAAACCCCGGAGGCGGCGTTGTTGACGAGGACGTCCAGCCGGCCGAAAAATTCATCGACGGCCCGGAACATCTCCCTGATCTTCTCCGTCTCCCCGATATTCGCCTTGACGGTCAACGCCCTTCTTCCCATTTGCTCGATCTCTTCCTTGACCGCCATGGCCGCCTTTTCATTCCTCGCGTAATTGATCACCAAATCGTAGCCCGCCTTTGCCAGGCGGAGGGCCGTTTTTCGGCCGATCCCCCGGCTTCCGCCCGTGACCAATGCCACCTTGTTTTCCACGTCTCCCATCCTTCCTTTCCCTTTTCGCTAAAAATGACGTTTGCCCGCTGAACGTTGCAGCTTCGCCTGCCCCTTTAAAAAATCCGCCCGGCCCTCGCCTTCCCGGTCCGGCATCGGACAGAAAGGCCCGGTACAGGTCAAGCATGACGGGACCGTCCGCCGAAAGCCGCGCAGGTTCGGGGCGGGGAGCCCCCGGATGGCAGGCCGCCAAATTGATCCGCTCCAGTTTAAGGGGAAGACCCGTCCCGGTCCCCCGCCTCGTCGCGGTTCACGCTGACGGTCCGCCGTCAGGGGCGGACTTTCCCTGTCCGGCTGCCCCCTTTTTCCGTCCCGATATCCCCTTGATACATGGCAAAGATTTTCTGATGGGGAACGGGGAAGGCATATTTTTCCAAATCGGGCAATGGGACGGCTTTGAAAGTGTCCGTTTCCATTATCTCCCCTTCCGCCCTGCCGAAATAGGCGGAAATCTGCCATTTCAGATGGGAAAAAACATGTTCCACTTTCCCGAGGGGACCGGTGATCTCGACCCGGATCCCGTGCTTCCTTTTCATCCTCTCGGCAAAATCGGCGGCGCGATCCGGAAAATGGAGTCCGTCCGCCTCCTCGGTCGGAAATTCCCAGAGGTTGGCGAGCAGACCTTCCTTCGGCCGTTTCCGGATTAAAACCCTTCCCCTTTCGTCGGTTAAAACCGCCGCCGCCAGATGAACGGTTTTCACCTTGCCGCTTTTCGTTTTCACCGGATATTCTTCCTGCAGCCCGGCGGCAAAGGCCCGGCAATGCTCCTGCACCGGGCATAACAGGCAGGCGGGCGCTTTCGGCTTGCAGATGATCGCGCCAAGTTCCATCAGCCCCTGATTAAACCCGGAAGGATCGTCCCGGGAGATGATCTCCCGGATCAGGTCCTCCATCAAATTCCTCGTCTTCGCTTTCGCAATGTCCTCGCCGATCAAAAAAATCCTGGAAAGGACCCGCATCACGTTGCCGTCGACCGCCGGTTCGGGGATTCCGTAGGCGATGCTTAAAACGGCGCCCGCCGTATAAGGCCCGACGCCCTTCAATTTGCCGAATTGTTCCCGGCTTTTCGGCACCACGCCGCCATATTTTTCGCAAACTTCCCGGACCGCTTCCTGGAGATTTCGCACGCGGGAGTAATAACCCAGGCCTTCCCACATCTTCAAAAGTTCCTCTTCCCGGGCTTCCGCCAAGGCGCGCATGTCGGGATATTTTTCGATAAAGCGGCGGAAATAGGGGATAACCGTGTCCACCCTCGTCTGCTGCAGCATCACTTCCGACACCCAGATTTTGTAGGGATCCTTATCCTCCCGCCAGGGCAAGGGGCGCTGCTCCCGCTGAAACCAGCCGATCAAATCTTCGCAAAATTTTTCTTTCGGGAAATCCTTCAACAGGCTGCTGACTTTCTCCTTCACTGAATCATCCTCCATCGAGCCGGAAAAAACGTTTTTGCAAGAAGAAATTTACGATTTTTTCAACAGGGAAATCGGCACCGCTTCCTCCCTTTTATCCCCGCCCAAACGATAGCCCCAGGCGAAAACCCCGCGGAAATGGGTCACTTTAAAAAAAGTGTCCGGCTCCTCCTTCAAACGGTAGATTTCACCGGCCTTAAAATCGTTCACATCCATCAGATAGGCTTCCGCCATCGCCGCCTTTCTTTCCCAAACGGCGTATTCGTTGATCATGCCCATCTGCTCCGCCTTCCTTGCCTTTTCCTTCAAGCGGGCGATCTCCTGTTTCAATTCGTATTCGGTCATCTCGCTGTACCGTTTTTCCATGGCAACTGTCCCGCCTTCCCTCCGTTATTCTTCTTTTTTCCTTTGCAGGAACTTTTCAATCTTTTCCAAAGGAAATCCTTTGCGGTATAAATATTGCTTCACCTTGATTTCCCGTTCCTTTTCCGGAAGGGAACGGTATTTGAACCAGGCCTTCTCCCCGGCATGTTCCAACACCTCATCCTCCTGCAATTGCAGCCCGGTGAAGTCGGTCTCCGCCACCGCCCGGTCGCAGACGGAACGTTCGAAACCTTTGCGGAGCAATGTTTCCTTCAAGTGGATTTTCAGCTGAAGAACGGAAAGGTTTTTCTTTTTTGCGGCGAGTTTTTCGCAAAGTTCCTTCGCCTTTTTCAATTGTTCTTCCGGAGTATAGCGGGCAAGGGCGGAACGGATGATTTCGTCTTTTACCCCTTTTTCCTTCAAGGCCATTCGGATCCATTCCGGCCCCTTGTCTTTTCCCCTCATTTGTTCGGTGACGAAGGCCTCGGCGAATTGCCCGTCGTCGATGTACCTTTTTTCCTGCAAACGGCTGAGGGTTTCCCGGACGATGCCTTCGGAGAACCCGGCGGCGGACAGATCGTCCCGGATTTCCTTTTCCGTCCGCATCCGCCGGGCCAGCGCCTTCAGCGCCCGGCTGAGCGCCCGGTTGATCTCCTCAAAGTATAAAATTTCTTCCACATCCAGCCCGGAGATTTCTTTCCCTTTATGCAAACGGAATTTGACCAGGCTTTCTTCGCTGACGGAAAGCACTTTTTCCCCTTCGTCGTCTTTTAAATGAAGGTCAAAGTGTTTCGGATTCTTTTTGGAAACGGAAATTTTCTCGATCCAAGCCATTGCGGCCACCTCTGAACATTACTGTACCATAACCTGTCCGAAAACATCACCGGAGACGCCTTCGCTTTCGCCGGCGGAATGATCCTGTTCCGGGAAACATTTTATCCCATACAGCGTCTTCTTTTTTCCAGTCTGATCGTTAACCGGCTTCCCAAAGCCGTAGCCCCGGCCGAACGGGGACGGTCCCGGTCGTTCAGGAGGGAGTCTTCAACGGCCGGACGCCCGTTCCTTCAAATATCGGATCAGTTCGTTTTTCGTCAAGAAAATATCCTTTAATCCCAATCTTTTCCCGAGTTTTACCGCGTTCGGCAGTTCCAGGCCGGCTTGCGCGACGATCTCCTCCCTGGCGAAAACTTCCCGCGGGTGCCCGTCGACGATGATCTTCCCCTCGTGCATGACGACGGCCCGGTCAAAATTTTCCGCGACAAAATCCATGTCATGGAGGATGGCCAGCACCAGTTTCCCCCGTTCCCGCAAACGCTGGATCGTCCGTTTAATGATCTCCCTGCCTTCGTAATCCTGCCCCATCGTCGGCTCATCGAGGATGAGGATGTCCGGATCCATCGACAGGATGGATGCGATGCTCACCAGCTTCCGCTGGGAAAGATTCAAATCATAAGGATTTTCATGTTTTAAATGGCTGATCCCTAACATTTCCAGGGCTTCTTCCGCCGATCTTTCCGCCTTTTCCCCGGAAAAGCCGATGATCTTCGGCCCGAACGTCACCTCTTCCAGGACGGACGGCTTAAAAATTTGGTCGTTCGGATTTTGGAACACGAGCCCGACCGTTTTTGCCAAATCCCGGACCGTCATGGAACCGGCGGGGATTCCATTGATGAGGATCCTTCCCTTATCCGGTTTCAGCAGGCCCTTGATCAATTTGACGAGGGTCGTTTTCCCCGCCCCGTTTTGCCCGATGATGGCCGTCGGTCCTCCGGAAAATTCCGCGGAAAAATTTTCGAAAACCATATCCCTTCCGTTGTAAGAAAAGGCCAACTGTTGTACGGAAATCCGGTTCAATGCCTTCACCGCCCTTTTCATTCGGTAAACCGTTCATCGGTGCCCGCCGCGCCTTGCAAACGTCCTTTCAGCAGGGCAAGAAGTTCGTCCGGAGCGGCCGGATACAGGCCGGCTTCGTCCCTCAAGTCCAATTCCTTGGCGATCTGCGCGGCAAGGGGAAGTTCCACCCCGTAACTTTCCGCATTCTCCATGGAAAATACCCGCTTCGGCGCGTCAAAAGCGGCGCATTTCCCGTCGTGCAGCAGCAACAGTTTATCCGCGTACTCCGCCAGCTTTTCCACTTTATGCTCCGCGACGAGGATCGTCATCCCTTCCTTCGCCAGATTCCGGATCACTTGAAAAACCTCTTCCGTCCCTTGCGGGTCGAGCTGGGAGGTCGGTTCATCCAAAATGAGAATGTCCGGCTTCATCACAAGCATGCCGGCGATCGCCACCCGCTGCATTTGCCCGCCCGACAGTTCAAAGGGGTTCTTTTCCCGGATCCCTTCAATGCCGAGCAATTTCATGCTCCATCCGATCCTTTCCGCCATCTCTTCCCTGGGCACCCCGGCATTTTCCAGCCCGAAGGCGATTTCCTCAAATACCGTCTCTTTGGCGGCCGATATTTGCGTGAAGGGATTGTCAAAAACGAGGCCGGCTTTGCGGGAAATTTCCGCCACGGTGCTTGTTTTTACCTCCAGCCCGTCCAGGAGGACCCTTCCTCCGTAGGCGCCGCGGAAAAAATGGGGAACGAGCCCCGTTAACGCATAGCACAAGGTGGATTTCCCCGAGCCGTTCTTCCCGATGATTCCGATCAATTCCCCCGCGTTTACTTCAAAAGACACATCGTCCAGCGCGAGCCTTTCCGCGCCGGGATATCTGTATTTCAATCCTTCCACGACGATTTTCTTCATATCAGGACCCTCCAAACCGCGCTTCCTAACAGGAGGAGGAGAAAGAACCAGCGGGCCTGGCGGCTATAGCGGCCCTCTTCATACTCCTTCAGGAAGGTCCGCTTCCCCTTCGAACCGAATCCTCTGAGTTCCAAAGCCATCGTCCTTTCCTTCGTCGCGATGAGGGAACTCATAATAACGGGGACGAGCAAGGGGAAAAGGGCCTTCGCCCGCGTGAGGAGATTCCCCTCCGTCTCCACCCCCCTTGCCCGCTGGGCATCCTTGATCTTGTTGACCGTGGCAACCATCTGAGGGATAATCCGGAAAACCGAATGGATCACATAGCCGATCCTTGGGGACAACCCCGTTTGCACCAGGCCGTTCACCAGCAGATCGGGTTTCGTCGTCAAAATGACGACCCCGAAACCGCAAATCATATTGAGAAGCCGGATGATCAAAAGTGCGGCGAGCGACAGCCCTTCCCGGTAAAAATGAATTCCCCCGGCGGAAAACAAGGGCGTCCGGTTGTCCGGATGAAAAATGCCATGCACGATGACGATGGACAGCATTAAAAAAAAGCTTAAAAATAGGATCGGCAAGATCTTTCTGAAGACCTTCGCCAGAACAAGCAAGAGGATGTTGAGGCACAGAAAAAAAGCGGCCACGCCCATATATGGCAAAATATACGGGATGGCGGAAACGGTGATCCCATAAAAAAGTTTCGTTACCGGATCGCTCCTGTGCACCCACGTGTTCCGTTCCTCATAGAGACCCATTCCGTTCACTAAAAATCCCACCTCAAAAAGGCAAAAAGCGAAAAGAAGGCCTTTCCGCTTTTCGCCCGCGGTTATAATTCTTCAATCTCATCGTCGGCAAATAATTGTTTGATGTTTTTCGGCAATCCGATATAGATAAAGTAGCCGATGAGAACGGTGAGCAGCTTGTCCGGAACGTCGACGACAATGCTGTCTAAAAAGGAAGCGAACCACAGGGGGGCGTTCAAATGAATGACATAGGCGAACAGCGCGTCTCCCCAAAAGTTCCCGGTCAAGCCTTCCCAGTAGATGATGTTTAACGGTGTCGAAACGATGGAAGAGACAACACCCACGATCAATCCGAGGCCGAGGACCCGGGGAAAACTCTTCAGCCAGCCCCTGTAAGAGAGAATCCCGACGACAAGACCGATGGCGAGGCTGGTAATGAAATAAACGGTGGACACCGGATCCAAAGTAAAACCGTAAATGATATTATTAATCATTCCGGAAATCGCCCCGATGACCGGCCCGGCGAGCATGCTGCCCAATACCGTCCCGATGGAATCGAGCCAGAGGGGCAATTTCAACAAAGAAGCCAATGTCTTGCCGACATAATTGATGCCGACGGCCACGGGAATCAACACCAGCCCCGCGGTGGAAATCTTCCATAAAGCTTTTTTGCCCATCTCCATCCTCCTTTCTTGTTTTGCGATCTTGCTTCGCAATTCGTTCCGCCGTGCTTCTTCCCGTTTCGCTTCGCCGTTCCGGCGGGCATTTGCCCAAAAAATCCTCGGCGAAAAACCCCCTTCGCGTCCCCTTCCGCGGCCGCATTGCATCCGCCGTCAAAAGCCCTGCGGCGGCTTACCGGGAGGCCGACCGGTTTTGGAAAAAGGGAAGCTCCTTTTTGGCTTCTTCCCATTCTTCCCTGAGGATGCCCATTCGGATCGAATCATAATACACGCCTTGGTAATAGCGGCACTTCCGCAGTCTTCCTTCCATTTTCATTCCCAATTTTTCCGCGGCGCGGATCATCCTCGGATTCCCCGACCATGTCGTCAGCCCGACCCGGGCGATTTCCAAATGCTGAAACAGATAATCGATCCATAAAGCCAATGCCTCGGTCCCCAAACCGCGGCTCCAGAAACGGGAAGGGTAGATGACGATGCCGGCTTCCAGCCACCGGGTCGATTCGTCCTCCCAATAATAATTGACCGTCCCGATCGCTTCCCCCAGATGTTCGATGATCATCCTTCCGGGCGGCTCTTTTTTGCGCAAATGCTTTTCCATCGCGGAAGCGAACGCTTCCAAGGACATCGGTTCAAGGGGGTAATAAGGGGCATCGTACTTCTTCCACTCGGTGTGTTCTTTCCCGTAGATATACCGGTACAGGATCGGGATGTCCGATTCTTTCAACGGACGCAAAATGACGTTTTTTCCCTTGATGACCGTCAACGGCGAATCCTCCCAAAGCGAAAATATCGTCATGCTTTAAAAAAATTGTATCAAAATCAGGCCGACAGAAAAACAGGAATTTTACGAAGGAAAATTTTTCCCCGCTTTTTTTGAATATTTTAAACTTATGGATGACATTTCCTTTCTTTCCCGTTATACTATTTACAGTTTCGTGTTCCGAAATAAATATGAGGGACGGGAAAACCATGTGGAGAAACCGGAATGTCTGGATCATCATCTCCGGCGAGTTTATCGCCGGGGTCGGGCTTTGGATCGGCATCATCGGAAATCTGGAATTCATGCAGGAACGGGTGCCTTCGGACTTCGTAAAATCCCTTATCCTTGCCTCCGGCATTTTGGCGGGCATCATGGCGAGTCCCCTGGCAGGGCGGATGATCGACACTTACAGGAAAAAAACGATCCTCCTCTGTTCGGGCTTTTTCCGGATCATCAGCGTCCTGTTCATGTTCATCGCCCTTGCCGCCGATTCCGTGGCTTGGATGGTGGTCTTTTTGATCGCGATGCAATTGTCCGCCGCCTTCTATTTTCCCGCCTTGCAGGCCGCCATCCCGCTTATCGTGAAAGAGAATGAGCTTTTGGCGGTGAACGGCGCCCATATGAATGCCGGAACCTTGGCCCGCATTGCCGGGACGGCGATCGGAGGGTCGCTCCTCCTCTTTTTGAGTTTGCCGATGCTGTACCTCTGTTCGATCTTCGCTTATATCCTGCTCTTTATTTTTACCTTTTTCCTGCGGATCGACGAAAACCAGGGGCAGGCCGGCCAAAAGGCCGATGCAAAAAAAGAGAGGGGATTTCAGGAGGTCATGCCGGCGATCAAAAGCAGGCCGGCCATTCTCATGACGCTGATCATCGTTCTCATGCCCCTGCTGATGATCGGGGGCTTCAATTTGATCGTCATCAATATCAGCGAAATCTACGGCGACCCTTCGGTCAAAGGGCTCGTTTATACGACGGAAGGGATCTCCTTCATGCTCGGGGCCTATTTTGTCAAAAAAATCAGCGCCAGGCGGTCTCCCTTCGCCATCCTTGGCTTTTTTTCGCTCTTGATGGGCCTGGGTGAAATCCTCCTGTTTTTTGTCCATTTTAAAATCCTGCTGTTTTTATCCTTTGTCTTGTTCGGATTTTCGATCGGCTGCATTTTCCCGACGGCGGCCACGATCTTTCAAACCAAGATGCCAAAGGAATATCACGGACGATTTTTTTCCTTCCGCAATATGCTGGAGAGGATCGGTTTTCAGGTCGTCCTGTTGGGAACGGGCTTCCTGCTCGACACGATCGGTTTGCCCTGCATGGTCCTGATCTACGGTTCCTTTTCCCTCCTGATCACCGTGCTCTTTTCTGCCAAGCTCCGGAAAACGGGCGCCAAACGGGAGGCGGGGATGCTTCGATTTTAATCCGGGGGGAGGGAGCCCGAATGAAACACGGCGGAAATCTTTCCGGGGGCTCCTTGTTGCAGCATCTGCGGACATTTTCATCAGGGGAAAAACGTCCGAAGACGGGCCATATTTCCTGCCTCCGGACAAAAAAAGCCGATGCTTCGCTTGGGCCCGCTGCCCTTCCTGAAATCAGGCCGCCGGGCCCTTTCCGCCCGTGCAAGGGGTTTTCCGTCTCCCTGCGGCTGCCCGGAATTTCTATGACCGGCGGCGAAACTTTGATTTTAATGAAAGATCAAATTTTGCAAGCATAAAAAAACGGCCCAGCCGATGATCCCCAAAAGGATGGCCGGCCAGAAGGGGAAGGAAGCCTTTAAAGCCAATGCGGCAACCAATAACAGCACCGCGGTGGCCGGCAATCCCGCCAAGACACCGAAAACGAACCGGCTGATCCTCTCCGTTTCCTCCCCTTGATCGTAAAGCCAAATGACACTGAGGATGCTTACCAAGGGCAATGCGGCGACGGCACCGCCAAAGGCGGGGCTTTTCCTGGCAATTTCCGTCACGGTTCCGATTATGATGGCGGAAATGATGATCTTTACGACTGAAACATCTTTTCGTCCCTTCACTGAGCAGCGCAAATGCCTTTTGGATCGTTTCCAAATCGGCAGCGGAGAAATGGTTCAGGAGCCGCTTCAATTTTTCTTCGGCGAGCATCGTATGGCGGTGAAGCGCTGTTTTTCCTTCTTGCGTTAAAACGACGATCACTTTCCTTTCGTCGGAACCGCTCCTTGATTTTCGGACGAAACCTTTTTTCATCAACCGTTTCACATGCTCCGAAGCGGTGTTGTGGGAAACCCGGAGGTGCTTGGCCACATCGCCGACCGTAGCTTCCCCTTTTTTGTCGATGTGCTGCAAAATGCGGACCATCTGGTGGCTGATCGGTTCGTCATAGGATTAATGCAAATAATAATATAAATATCCGACCATTGTTCGTTTAAGGCGGTGATGATCTTTTCTTCTTCCAACCTCTTCCCTCCTTTTCATTTATATCTACAATCAGATATATTCGTATATCAAGATATAAATAGGAGTCTGAAACTTTCCCCGTCCGGTTCCCGTAAAGTGTATAATTAAGCAAAGACATAAAATCTTTTTATCAGAGAAATGGATAGGGGGAAAATCCAATGATCTTTGTCGGTTGCATGTTTATCGGCATCGCTTTGGGGATGATATTCGATCAAACGGGTGCGGGCACGTTGCTCGGCATGGGGGCAGGAATGTTGCTCGAAGGATTAAACCGCCGGAGAAAAAAATGGTAGGTATTCGCGGCAGCTTTTGCAATTCGGATAGGGATGGCTGCGGTTGACGAGGAATAAAGCGGCAGAAAATCCCGAAAGGAAAAAGGAAGCCTCCGTCACGGAAGCTTCCTTCTTCTTAGCAGCATCTCTTTTTTTTATATATCTGTAACTATGAACTACATTTTCTGATATTGGAATAAGATTATCTTCTATTTCGTCAGCTATCTCATCAACTAAATATTGATAATAAATTCTGTCAAACAAATCAGGCACAGCACCAGGGCGTGTTGTATAAGAAGTTTTAGGGACTCTAATAGATCTTAACGGTTGCGGAACATACTCCGCCTGCAGAATACTTGCGGCTGTTTCGGCAAGGCATGATCCAGCCAGAGGAAATCGCGCTGTGATGAGAAATGCGTTAAATACGACGGCTAGTGTCCAAATTAAGGGGGCTAGGCCGATACTAGAAGTTATTTTTATTATACCATTCATTAGCCTTTTTAAGAATTTCATTAATAAAGTCAGCCTTGCGCTCTGAGTATTCTAATAAATTGTTTACACCTTCGGATATTATCATCTTTTTCAACTCTGAATATCTCATTGCTTCATCTTTATTACTGCGCAAAAAGTCACATAGAAGAATATTATTGTTCCAAATCAAGTTCCCGAATTGGGTAATGTGTACATTATATGCCTTGGGAAATCTCTTCCGAAAATAAATCCTTCCACTTACTCCTGCTTCACCAAGATATTCGTAGCCTAATTCTATGACTTTACAAATCTGAGATTTCTCCAGGGGCAAAGACTTTACACCTATCATAATGTCAACTATCGGTTTTGCCCAAATTCCAGGAATAGATGTGCTTCCTATATGTTCAATACCTAACCGCATCACCAAGAGCATTGCATAATTGTTCTTTTTCATATTCATACTGTCCGGCCCATTCAGGGTTATATTCCTCAATATAAATTTTCTCATTTATTTCCATTGGTACACCGCCTTCAAACACAGTGCTTCACCTCCGCCTTCATTTCATTCTAATATTACTTCTTTCTTGCCGACACAAGCAGCATCATTGGCCGGCGCAGTTCATCCAACATTCCAGGTACTGTATTAAGCATATTTTCTGCTGGCTTTGGTTCAACAACTCCTGTTATTTCAAATCCTAATTTTATGAGGCTGTTTAAGTATGTAGTAAGTGTCCGGTGATATTTAATAACTTCCTCACCTAGAAATTTAGCATTACGAATACCTTCCGTGAAATAATGGTCAACTGGCCAATGCAGAATATTACCTTTACCATCATAATACCAATCCTGAGGGCCTTGTGCTGTAAAAATGGGATGCTCTACAGAAAATACAAAATCTCCACCTTTTGAAAGACATTTATATACTCTGACTAATACATCCTCTAAGGATTTAACATAGTGAAGAGCCAGGGAACTGATAACAACATCAAAGGATTCTTCAGGAAAGTCTATGTCCTCTATTGGCATACAGATATACTCGATATTCCCATATTTTGTTTTACTCTTTGCTTCACTTAACATCTTTTGTGAAATATCAATTCCAATTACTGACCTGGCACCGTTCTCTACAGCATAGCGACAATGCCATCCAAACCCGCAGCCTAAATCTAAAACCCTTTTATCTTTGAAGTTAGGCATCATCTTTTTTAGTTCATGCCACTCCCCCGCACCTTCAAGACCATTTTTTGAACGGTTCATGTTGCTATATTTATTGAAAAAGACATCATCATCGTATTTGTTTTGTTTCATTATAATTATCCCTTTCTATTTGTCATAAATCCAGCAATAGTTAAAACAGTTATATATACAAATGCTAATTCGAACTATATACCTATCTTTTTTCTCACTCTATCGCCCCTAATAGCATCTTCCAGGGTACCGTCAAGAATTTTGTGTAATGTAAG
>SPLK01000210.1_pt1 | contig 20779 bp, 26 predicted proteins | sample 2456111 | NCBI WGS metagenome assembly SPLK01 (sample SAMN11156906, study PRJNA527647) | hot springs metagenome | biome: Geothermal region; feature: Hot spring; material: tree branch in hot spring; isolation source: hot spring sediment rich in lignocellulosic material ... | reverse complement strand
CCTCCAATGCAAAATTCTCTGCAGCGAAACGTTGTGCGTTTGCACCCATTCGCGCACGCATTTCATCGTCAGCCAATTGGATAAGAAACGCCGCAACCCTGCGGTGGTCTATGGACACAAGTTGTGCCAATGATAGATCTAACAGATACGGTTCCTCACTGACCTCTAGCTCCAACATAGCCAAGTCCGCAACTAGTGAAGGAGGTTCTGTCCATGATGACTCGATGAGAAAACCCGTTTCGCCGTGCCTTATTATATCCTTGTATCCGTCCCACTCTGGCGCAACTATCGGCCGCCCAGCAGCAGCTGCCTCGGCAACCACCAGTCCAAAGCTCTCCTGTACATTGTCGGGAAGAGATACAACCACGTCACTTGCCCAGTAGTAGGGGCGCATATCTTCAATGCCGCTCCGAATTACAACGCTGTCGGAAAGCCCCATAGAAAACGCCAGCCTATTTAACACGTCACCATATCGCTCAGGATCAGCACCAGCTATCACAAGCGTTGTCCTGCGCCCCAACTGGGCCCTAACTTCCGCAAACGCCCTTAGTAACACGGTGAGGTCTGCCTTGTGTCGATGGCTCAAGCGACCAGGACAAACAATACAAAATGTGTCTTTCGGTAACATTAACTCATCTCTAGACCGTATTTTGTCACCATCTTTAAAGGCATTCACATCTATGGGTAGTGGGATAATGGGTAATGCAAGGTCACACTGGAACCGTTCTCTTCCTAGCAGTTCCGAGATTTCACAGATACGGTGCTCAATCGTTTTTCTTGCCGCCGAGCTGGAGCATACAATAGCATCATATGGCATCAATCCACCTATTAGCATCATTGTGATTACTGCATAGTTCCTTGGATGGTTCACACTATGATGGTGGCATATAATTGGAGCTACAGATCCATAGGTCGACCTCAACTGGGCAATACCTGCGAACGACCACATTCCCCTAGGATCATAAAATACATCACCATACGCTCCCGAAATGGCGCGCGGAAGATCAGAAAACCTAATGGAATTCGTGTCTTCGCCTTTCGTCAACAAGAAGTGCTTTCGGACATCATTAAACGCCTCGGAATTAAGACGCGACACAACAAACACTATGCCATTGGTTTGAGTTTGCGACCAGAGAGCTTGGATTAACTGCTGTGTTGCAAAGCTAGCACCTTCAACTCTCGAGGGCAGGCGATGTGGGTTTACCCGCGGTAGGCCAAAGACATATACCTTCTTCACAACACTCAATCCTTCCCGCGCAGGTAGTCGGCTATTGCAAGCGCAATCTCTTGCCGAGTTACCATCGCCAGTTGGGCCCAATGTCCTTGGGGGTTGACTTCAAAGAAAACATACTGGCCGTCGCGTCTTAATGCCAGGTCAATCACGCCAAATACAAGCCCTAATTTGTCCATGAGTGCTATGATTTTGCTCGCTACTTCGCGATCTAATGCATCTGGGATCATAAACGGTGATACCTTCGTATGTCTCCAGTCAGTCTCCGTCGCAGGGTCGATCTGAGATGCGATTTTTACGGTGAACGTCCGGCCGTTAACATAGACGATACGGATGTCAGCGCGTTTATCTATGCGTTCCTGGAGAAGCATGGGCATCCCATCGCTAATGTTGTCTAAGTCACTGACAGTTACGGACCGAGTGCGAAAGGCGCCGAGACCTTTGGTAGTCGGACCTAGCAGCTTGATAATGGTGGGATATGTTTTCGCAAAACACTTCGCTTGTGTAAGGCTGTTCGTTATGAGTGTCGCCGGTGTCAGCAACCCAACACATGCGGCGCAAGAAAGCTGCTCTGCCTTACTGTTTTCAACCGCGGCCTGCCTGTGAGGGTGATTTAGCCAACGTACGCTCCCTGGGATGACGGACAGGAAAGAAGACCAGAACCCTTGCCATTGCAGCTGTGCGATCGTCCGGTCGGTCTCGTGAGTGTACGCCCAAACTGGAACCCCGCCTCTGAAAAGCCAGGCAGCATTGAGATGACTTAGATCCCACATTTCATTGATACCTTCTAGCACGGCTGACGCTTCATAGCCTGGACAGTATTTGAGTTTCCAGGGAAATGTTTTGGCCCCTTGATCAAGAATCACTGCAGTGGCTCCTGCTGCCCATAGCCGATCGCAAACCATCTGCAATTCCTTGGTGTGGGTCGGTCCTATTAACAAGACATCGAGATGTCTCATGCTTACCCCTCGTCAATCCAAGCTAACGCACCATCAAGGACGCAGTCTCTCTGCGCGAAGAAGCTTTCGAGCGTTGGCTGCACGAACACATCGGGCTGACAACCGCGCCCTAACCACATTTCCGGCAAGTCGGGAGCCCGAGTGGAAACTAAGCCCACACCTCCGCCTATGAGTGGGAAGCTAAATGGCGCTCCCATCGCGCCCGATGTCGGTTCGCCAAACAATGTAGCCCGACCAGCCCTTTTAATCTCCCATGCGAAATTCTCCCCCGCGCTCACGGTTTTAGCGCCGATCAGCACGGCGAGTGGACCATGGTAGACTGTGTCCTTATTAGGTTCTAATAACGGGCCCTCTTGTGATACGAACGTACCTGGCCATCCGAGACCTCGCCAATAGGGAACGTACTGTGGGCTTCTCCACCCGACCAGGCGATGAGGTTGGCGGAGGAACATTCTCAGTAATGATAAGGCACTCACCAGATCCCCACCGCGGCACTCACGTAGGTCAAGCACAATACCCCTGGCTGATCTCCAATCTTTTATGCAGTCATGTATTTGCAAAAGCACCGTTCGGTCCCAATGACAGACTTTTATGATAAAGGTATTGTCAGTATATGGGTGTACTACACATGATTGGACCGGCACCCCAATATCCACGGTTCTACGAAGTATTATCACGTCCGTCCGCGTCTCAACGAGCATCTCCGTTCCACGGATACCCCAGCCTAAACGGTCCAACGCTATCGCCCTCCGGTAGGCTCTAGAGGAACCAGCTATTCTCTTGCTGGCATTTTCAAGAAACGTCTCGATGGGAACCCCGTCGATAGCTAGAACCTCAGCGCCTCGATGTAGTACATCCGACTCACCGACCAAAATCCGTCCTTCGATCTCCACAAAAACGTCCGCGACGGTACCACGCGCGGCCATCACTTCAGCGGGAGGAATCACCGTCGTATGAGGATCTTCCAACTTCGCACAGAATATTGCCATCTCGTCGTATAGGTCAGCCAGACCCCAACTATCATTTAGGCACCGCTCGACCAGATCTCTAAATGCCACATTCCAGTCATCAAGCGATCTAATGGACCAATACGGAAAGTTCATGCATACTTCTCGCCATAACGTAGCCGCGCAAAGTACTTGATCAGTCTTGGATAACATGTTTTCCCTCCAGCAACCGAACGAAGAGAGCTAGGTGCTCTGTAACACACGTCCGCCAGGAAAACTTCTTGGACCAATCCGGACCGCTCGTTCGACACTGCTCAATATACTCTACATCAGTGAGGGTCCTCAGTATTTCACGGGCCACTTCTGCGTATCGCCAGCTTGTCAGGAACTTAGCAAACCCTCCTAGTGTTTCTCGATACACCGGGATATCACTTACAAGTACAGGCGTGCCACAAGCTAGCGCCTCGAGTGGTGGGAACCCAAAGCCCTCAATTATCGATGGAGATATCAATAGGTCGACGCCACTGTAAAGAGTCGCCAGTGCGTCATCACTGAGTTCCGGTAGTCCGACAACGCAGTTCTGGAGCCCCAGCCGATCTATCTCTGTTTGGACACCCGCAGCCCACAAATCCTGCCCCATACCTAGCAGCGCCAGTGTCGCGGTTTGCGGGGCGAACCGCTCGACCCACCACATAGCCTCAAGTAAAGTGCGCAGTTGTTTGTGGGGCATAACAGACCCAACAAACAAAAGCACCTTCTTACTCGTATCCACGCCCCAACTTTGCAGCATTTGTCTTGGGTGTATCCTATCGACTGGTGAGAATCTAGTTGTATCAATTCATGGATAGATGACTACGATCTTGTCTTCTGGCAATCCAGCATCAACCAACTGTAACCGCGCGCTCTCAGACGGCGTGACGATAGCAGAGACCCGTCGCGCTAGCTCATTAGCACGCGTTTCCCAGTTCACATTCCGCATCCAATTGCGTTTGGACATCACCCAAGGCGTGGCATCATGCAGTGCCACCACCGTCACGACATGGGCCGGAAGGTTGACCAATTCACTGGGTTCTACTAGACCTGAAGGATCGTAAAACACGTCGGCCTGAGTCGGGTCGGTCGCTACGCTGACGCCCGGAAGGTTCTTAAAGGCATTCTCAAAATCGACAAAGAATCGGTGTAGCCCACGCTTTGGCAAGTCAAGCACCTTGCGATAGAGACAGACTTTCATGCTGTGAATTCCTCCACATTATAGAGCTCACTCTGAGTACGGTACATCTCTCGATATGGACCATCTTGAGTGAGAAGTTCCCTATGGGTACCCGCTTGACAGATTTGCCCCCCTTTAAGGACAATGATTCTATCTACACGCGGACATATTGCGAGTCTATGGCTAACGATAACCACGGTCCTGCCTCTCATCGCCTTTAGTACCAATTCAAGCAGCCGTGCTTCTGCCAATGGGTCCAATGAAGCAGTGGGCTCATCGAGCATTAGCACCTTAGTGTTCCGGAATAATGCCCTAGCGATTGCCACGCGTTGCCACTGACCCACCGACAATTGGGTACCCATGCCGAACTCGAGTCCGACTCGTGCATCCCACCCCCCCAGGCGCTCAATGAGATCCCCCGCACCGACAGACTCTACGGCCCGCGTTAATGCCGAGTCATCCTGAATACGGCTAACATCCCCGAGTCCAATATTTTCTCTAAGTGACAGCTGGTATTGAGCGAAATCCTGAAATAATACACTTACCCTATCCAGCAGTCGTTCACGTGGAATATCTCGTATATCAATACCATCGTACAAAATGGTTCCTGAATACTCATATAGGCCAAGTATCGTCTTGATTAGAGTCGTCTTCCCGGATCCATTCTCGCCGACTAGCGCGAGCGACTGCCCCGGTTGAATGACAAGGGAGATGTCACGGATCGCAGGAGATGCGCTGCCCGGATATGTCATTGTGACATTTTGGAGTTCAATGCACGGTGCTTCGCTAAGAGTTAGATGATCGGTCATACTGTAGGAGACCCGTGGACTCTCACGACGTCCGTCACGATCTATCTCGTCGATGAAGCCTTTGACTTCTAATATTGCCAGGCTTGACTCGTATAACTGTCCAAGGCTGTTCATAAGAACTTGTAGTTGAGTGAATCCCATTGTTAAAGCCGGGATTACTGTAGCGACTGTCCCTAGGTCCAGAATTCCACGCATCCCTTGCCATGCTGTAAACCCGATTGACGTAGCCATCACGAAGGCACCAAACGTCGAAGCCGCCATCGTTGCCATACTTTGCTTTCTTCTCAAACCCTCTGACTCGCGCAGTAACTCGGCCTTTTGCGCTAGCCACTTGGACTCAAGGTACTTATAGGCATTTAATAATCGCACTTCTTTGACGGGCCCTAGTCCTCGAACCAAAAATGTTAAGTATCCTAGAAAACGCTGGGGCTGAGTCTGTCGGTACCAAAGTTTACGTCGTTGATCAGCCATGTAGCGTTCCGTAAGGAGTCCAGGGAGGACCGCCACAAGAACAGCACCACTAAGTATGGGTTGGTGCAAAGACATATAAATCAATAAGGCACCGGAAGTAAAGAAGGAAGATGCGACGGCGATTACATCAGAGATAATTTGAACAGGCCCGCGGGATACGGATATCGTTAGTTGAGTGGCTCGATTTGCAAACTCCGCTTGTTCAGCCTTATAAAACGGAACACGGAATATTGCGTTGTTAATAAACTTAGTGACATGGACTTCAACACGCTCGCGTATCGCCATAACTAGGTAATTGTTTATCACTCGTAGCAGTGTCCCTCCTACTTCCAACACCCCATAGATTATCAGATGAGCAACCACAGCGTTAGCGGTGGCGGATGCTGAGATAGCATTTACAATCCTGTTGACGACACTGAGTTGCAGACTCGGAATGATCCCCATCGCCAATGTTGTTGCAGCGAGAAGACCCAACCCTAGTGTGAAGTAACGTGCAACGTATCTTGCCTCCCACACCATGGCATCAATAACTGCCTTTATGTGTCTTTTTTCCATTATGCCAACCCCTTGCATAACAGCGACGTGAATGAGTCCAGGAGGGGGAGTCCGGTCGAAATTTCGATAAAGTACCACTGGCCTTGTACATTCACTTCGAGAAAATGGAATGCCCCATCTTTGTCCACTGCGAGGTCTAGGACGAAAAACGACAAGCCAAGACTCTGTGCAAGAGAGTGCACCATGTTTTCAACACCAGGCGGTAAGGGGAACACTTCCCACCCATGGGGGTCTTGGCCGCGGCGCCAATCGACGTCTCTTGTTCGGCGGCGATAACCCGCAGTATAGGTCTGGCCCGCAATGTACACAACCTTGACCTCTGTATGAATATCAATACGCTCCTGAAAGATATATGGGCATGGTGAAAGCAAGTTGAGATCAGATTCTTCCATTTGTCGAATGTCAATTTCTGCGGTGTAGATGAATCCACGATTCATATCCACGGCCTGCATCTTTGGTGAACCAGAAAACGGAACTGCCAGAGGCTTCACAATTACCCGTTCTATCGGCATTGCCCACTCGCGGAGCTGCCGGGGATCATTGGTAATGATTGTTCTTGGTACTCGAAATCCTACGTCAAGAGCGCATTGGATCTGCCACATCTTGTTGTCCGACATGCGGGTTGCCGCCAGGGGATTTACCCAGAGGCAGTCACGGAGTAAATGGTACAACCCATCGATGAAGGCACGCCCGCCAGCGCGAACAGCGTTGCGGTAGGCGGGTTCTATTTCGTCTGGCACGGTCGTCGGCATAAGGCGACGCAGCCACACCGATCTCACCTTGGAGATGTCCCAGTCTTTCCCATGGGCTCGAAGGCGAATGATGCGTTCAGGCTCAGTAAATTCAACGCTTGATACCAAGTTTTTTGGATAGTCTTCTGGGTGTAAGCGTAGAGGCTGGAGTCCACGTTGCCGTAGCTGCTTGACAAGAAGATCGGCGTGCGTATCAAACTCACCCGTTACAATAAGAACATCGGCAGCGAGCACGACCCACCGCTCCTTTGTGAGATTCGGACCGGTCGCCGCCACTGCGGCGACCGGTCCGTCACACCTAGTCAATCAAGGATCACTCTGGGTTGCGTCAAGGGTGTACTCCGAGCAGAGCTTATCAGGTTGGCCCTGATCGATGCTGTCTATATACCCGGAGCATGTGTAAATACCCGTGATCGTCATTGGAACGACGTCCATGAGAGTACCAGCCTCAGAGACCCACATCTGCAGCTCTGGGTCGAAACGTCCCGCCAAATCAAGCAACGGGCCAACAGGCTCTTCTTCGAATAGTGCCGCAAATGGACGAGGTATTGTCAGCATTTGGAATTCACCTCCTTTCAGACAATGACTTCGGTGCTTCCATGCCACTTCCTGCCTGGTACTGTCCGAGGCTTTATTGAAAATGGCGGCCGGCTATTTCCAGCAAAGATGCTGGAAGCAGGAGACAGCAGTGAGAGGCTAAGAGTCTAAGAGTCTGACCATCTGACCTATATAGATGATCGTATTTGATGTTTGTTGACGTTATACCGCGCCGTTCGGTTCTGCTTGCTGTAAGAGGACGGAGGAAAAGCGACGGTCGGAGCGAAGCCTCCTTGGAGGAAGTAGGAGGTGACTTCCATGGGCCTCGATCCCCAGGCGGCTCCCCTGGCTCACGGCGAGCTGCTCACTACCCGTGAGGTGGCAGACCTCCTCCGCTGCTCCGAGGCGACCGTACGCTCTTTCATCCGTAGCGGCCAGCTGGAGGCTTACAAGCGGGGCCGCACGTGGCTGATCACCCGGCAGAGCGTCGGGACTTTCCTTCTCAGGGGGCGTAACGGCGAGTCCGGCCGGGCACGAGGGGAGGGGTAGCCCGTGGGCGTGGTAATCGCCGTGCTGAACGGAAAGGGCGGGGTGGGCAAGACCACGACCACCCAGTATCTCGGCGTGGCCCTAGCCGAGCGCGGCTACCGTGTCCTCCTCGTCGACTTCGACGCCCAGGGAGGACTTACGGAACTCTCGGGCATCGATCCCGAGACGGTGGAACTCACCGCAGCGGACGTGATCCTCGATGATCACCCGGTGAAGGACCTCATTATCCCTGCGGCGCAGCTTCCGAATCCCGAGCTCGGCTACGACCTGCTCCCCTCGGGGCTGGCGCTAAACCTGCTCGAGCTGAGATGGCTCACCTCCGTGGATCGGGCGGGCGGGCAGGTCGACTACAAGGCGTGGTGGACGGGCTTTCGCAAGGTCTGCAATCCGGTGCGGGACAGGTACGACCTCATTCTGGTCGACAACTCTCCTGACCTCGGGCAGATGGCTCTCATGGCGATGGCGGCGGCCGACTACCTGCTCATCCCCCTTTCGGCGCAGCGCATGAGCCTGCGGGGTCTGGACAACCTGATGAGCCTCTACAAGCACTTGGGAACGCGCTACAACAACTCGCTTGAGATCATAGGCGTCCTCATCACCATGGTGAACCGGACGAATCGCAATTGGGAAGCCCTTGTACGGCAGATCCAGAAGCACTGTAGGCACCACAGGGTTCCGTGTTTCCGTCACTACATCGCTTACTCTCCGAAGGTGTACGAGATGGAAGAAGGGCGGACTCTCCTTCAGGACGGACTGAGAGGATCTGCTACGGCCGCACGTTCCATCGCCGAGGCTTACAGGGAGGTTTCGGCGGAGATCAGCCTGGAATTGGGGAGGCGAATTCCAAAATGGCAGGCTCTATAGACCGTCTTGCCACCATTCTTCCCGATCCAGGCCCCGAAGACGAGCCGGTCATCCGCAAGACCGTCCCTGTGAATGCCAGGAAGGCGTATAATACGGACGTCGCCGGTAACGGTGCCACGCCCGGAGAATCAGAGGCAAGAACATGCGACGCTTCATTGACCGATGAGTTACCACAAGAGCAGGGAAATGGGTTGGCAGAGGAGGTGGTGGAGCATCTATACCGACGCATAGCGGAGCTTGAGAAAGAGAATGCGGAGCTCAGGGAGAAGCTGGCCGAATCCATCCACCCTCTGGATGATGCCGTTTGTTTCCAGGTATTCAATGCGTTTGAGGAACTATACGGCCGAAAGCCGCCATATCCGGCTCCCGTGCGGCCGTTCTCGGAGATCAACACGCTGATCGAAGAGATGGTGAAGTCGTTTGCTACTGCGATCGACAGCCGGAGGCGGATGGCTCAGATTACCGAGGCGCAGCTGATGGCCATGTTCATCCACTTAGGGGCCTTGCTGCCTTTTGACTACATACAAGTCCTGGATAAGTTCGGTCCTGACCGCAATAACGAGCGTGTTCTGGTGAAAGAGTTCATCCGGTGGTTTGGCAGGCACGGTATTGAACTCCTGACCCTTGAAAAAGCTCGCGAACGTGTACGGGAGCTGCGGCAGGCGGCTCGCCGTGCTGCGGACGACAGGACAGGCTAGCGCGGGGACCAAGTTAGGGTCTTCTGGATACTGCTCTTGTCAGCCCACCGCCGTCGCGACTCCGGTGCCACCTCTCTGTTCTGCGGTTTGCTTTGATCCTGCTCTCGATCGCCACATCCTTGGCTGGTGCGGGATGTCGAGGCATAGGACACCGGGGACACTGAGAATTGCAGATTCCGAGATGCTCAGTGTCTGAGAATCTGAGAGTCTGACCATCCGATCTATAGGAAGGAAGGTCTCACGGCCGTAGCACGCAGCGCGGAGAGATGGGGGACGCTGCTGGCATGACGGTCGTGGGTGCACGCCAGAAGGGGCAAGGAGGCCGGAGAGTCGCACTAGGAACGTCAGACCTGGACCGGCGGTTGCTGCTCGCCCGCGCTCCCAGGACGACCGCCTGATAAGAGGCAGGAGCGGTGCGCGTTTTTCAAGGGGGTGGTGCCCTTCATCCCACCTACAGCGAGACGATTCTTAGCCTGTTCACGTCTGGAGGCGGGCCTCCCCGTGGCTACCCAGAGACCTACAGTGAGTTGGCAGACTTCTTAAATCGGCAATGGATCACAGTCGAGGTCTCGTCTTACGCCTTCACCCCTGCCCCGGCACCGGGTGCGCCAGACCGCCAGGCTTTCCGGGAGGCCTTTTGGGGTCTGGGAGTGAGGCGCACGGCAGATTGAACCCGGATTTCGCAAGGAGGGGATGATGGAAAGGGCAGCCAACCCAGTCATTGGAATATGGGTGCGTACCAGGACCGCCGATAACCGCAGGCGTTGGCTCGTCAGATGACGGGCATGCCTACAGGGCCACCGCCGGTTGGCGCTGGCCTGATTGCTTCTAGCTATGCCGGCCTAACCCGTACCGACGAGCTGCAGACGACGCGCCACCGTCACCCACGCAGCTCTGTGGCCCCAGGAGCGCGGCAACCGCAACCATGCCTGCCGGGCATGGTTCACCAACAGACCCGGAATTCGTAGCAACTTGCGTCGGAAACGCTCGGCTGTTAACCGACGATAGTCATCGGGAGCGAGCTGCTTGAGGGCCAGTATTAGGTTGTAGGCCATGGCCTTTAGGGCCAAGTCCGCGGCGTTAGGCCAAAAGGACTGTTTGGGAATGCGGGCGATGGAAAAGCCGTACTTGAGCTCCTTAATATAGTTCTCCGCACAGCAACAGTGGTTATAGAACCGCCAAATGGCCTTGGGGCGCCCAGGGAGATTCGTCACAATGGCCTCGTACTCCCACTCCCCTTCCGGCCACAGCGTCGGTTGGGGGCTCGGCTTGGCCTTGGCTACCTTCTTCTGCACCAGTACGACGCGTCGCGTTTGCCGCCAGCCCTGGGCCTGGTAGTCGGTCTCACTCACCTCGATCACCCACGGCTCATCCGGCTTGGTGATGCGCTCCCAGGTCAAACTCCCTCGTACAAAGCAGAGTTGGACCGACTCGGTCTGGCGGAGCTTGGCGGCATAGAACACCCTGTCGTCTTCCAGCTGGTCCAACAGGTTCCCCGAAACGCCCCCAAGTCCACCCGTACCGTCGCCACCGTCACCCCAGGGGGTAGCTGGGCCCGGCAGAACCGGTAAAAGTCGATCCAGACCGCTGAGGACGGAACTTTGCCGCCCCGTAGCCGGGTGCCTAAAGCGGTGCGGGTGATACCGTCAAAGCCGATCATCGGAAAGTAGCTGGGCCGCCCCTTGTAGCGCGGGTTATAGCCGATACAGGCCCCCTCTTGGTGGCCAAAGACAGTCTCCACCGTTCCGTCGAGATCTAGAATCACCTGCTTGCGACCCCGCAACAGCCACGCGACCACGTCCTGGTGCGGGCGCTGTAGCGCCTCAACCTGAGCCTCGGAGTCGAAGCGGCCGAGAGCTCGATAAAGGGTGGCCACGTGAGGGAACCGTTCGAGGGCCAAGCCGACGGGAAGCAACGGATCTGGGCCGGTGTCCGCCAGATGAGCCACTCGCTGCAGGCCGACGGCGTAGGCGGTGAGCAACGCCAGCACCTCGTCAGCCCGGGTGTATCGAGCCCAATACGCCTTGGGGGGCAGGGCTTCCCCTTTTTTGGCGCGGGGTGCGCCGCGCCGTGGCGCGCCGCCTCGGACCGGGCCCCGGCAGGAATTCACCCCCCCTGCCCCTTGCGGGTAACGTTACCCTGGGGCCTACCCCCTTTGCCGTAACCTGCGGCCGCGCAGCCAAGGGGCCGCCCCCGGTCCCAGAGTGCCACCCCCAGAGATTCCCATCCCCCTACCCCTGTCCCCTGGAAGGCGAACCCAGTCCAGGGGAAGGGCGGAAATTTCGGCGGAGGCCTCCTCCGACCGGGCGACCGCCTCTGTGCGGGCAAACTCCGCCGAAAGCATCATGCTGGGGCAAAACCAGTGTGAAACCAGGGTGAAAGTACGGCAAAAGTACGGTGGAACTACGGCGCCTTCTCCCGCACCAGATCGCCCGGCCGGCAGCCGAAGGTGGCACGCCACCCGTCCGGCCGCACCAGCACCTGGGGGCCGTAGCAGCCGACCACCACCCCTGTTGCACCGTGCAGCCACCACCACGGGGCGGAGGAGTCGATACACACCCGCTCGCCCGGGCGAAAAGCGGGCACCTCGGACGCCGCCGGGGTCTCCTCCTCCGCCACGATGGCGCGGGCCAGGGCCTGCCATGGATCGGTTGCCACAGAACCGCCCTTTTTTTCTGTGTTGAAAAACTGGAAAAATGGCGCCCCCTGATGGGACTGCATGGTGGGCACCAGGGGCCATTGTGGGGCCCGCTGTAGGGGCCTGCCGCCCCGGCTCTTCGTCCCGTGTTCGTCCTCGGCCTGTCCCGCACATGTCCGCAGCGTACGCCGAGCGTACGCGCAGCGTGCTCGCAACGTACCCGCACGGTGCTCGCCGCGTGCAAGCAGCTACGGCTGGGGCCGCATCCGCCGCCCGCAACGGCCACAAGCAGCCACCCCGGGCACGTACAGCACAACCCGCCGCCCACAGCCCGGGCAGCGCAACGTCGTGCCGGGCTTGTCCGTGGTGCTGGCCGGATCAAACAGGGCTAGTTGTTGCAGGGCAGCCGCCACGGCCTACACCTCCCACAAGGCCGGCTGCCGGGCCGACACCGTGGCCCGGCGCTCAGCGGCCTGGTCCGCTTCTGTCGTCGCCGCTACAACCGCCAGGACGGCCTCAAGGTTCTCCGCCACCGGCTCCAGCCAGTCCCGCCGCAGCTCTTCCTCAGCCCACACCCCGCCGTGCTCCCGCAGTAGGGGACGGTAGTCCAGGCGCAGCCGGCCACCGTCCCGGTAGAGCCGGGCACCGCCGCACCGCAGGCCGTGCAGCAGGCCGTACAGGCTCCGGCGACCGCCCGGGTCGGGGTTTATCCGGCGGGTCTCCGCCAGGACGGCCGCCCATAGGCCGGTATCTTCGGCTAGGTCCGGGCGGGGGGCGGCCACCTCTTCCCGCCGGTCCCATAGCGGCAACGGCGCAGCTGCCCGGCCATCCTCATGCCGCAGCGCCCGCACGTCCCATGCCGCCACGTCGCCTTCGTCGTGCCGGATCAGGGCAGCCCCCGCGGGTAGAACGGCGGAGGGCGGCAGCAGCTCCTTGACCACCCCAGGGCCCACCAAGGTCTGCACCCTGTCACCGGGTTGCAGCGCTTGGATAGGCTCCGATGCCTCTCGGGCATCCGCCAGGGCCTCCGTCGATGCTGTCGGGACATGGGCGTCCTGGGGCAGGGCGGCCGCAGCTGGAGCTGCAGGATTGTCCCCTCGCAGCAGCTCCACGATGGCGCTCCGGTGCGCCTCCAGCTCCCGGCGCAGCTCCGGGGCCAGCCGCCCCTTCGGAGCCCGTACCCGGAGCCGATTTCCCTCAACCCACAGTTCAGCACCCGCTTGCCGCAGCGCAGCTAGCACGGCCTCGGCCGACACCGCCACCGCCCCCCTACAAGGTCCACTCCTCCCACAGGTGTCCGGCCACGTCCAAGGCCCCTGCCACCCAGGCCTCGCTGGCGTCCTTGTAGCCCCCGTAGGCCTCCGACGGCAGGACCCATACCCGCTTGCCCCGCAGCCGAGCACCACGGGCCAGCTCCCGCCACCCTTCCTGCCCGGCCTGGTCAGCGTCTAGGGCCAACACCAGTTCGATTATCTCACGAGCCCAATCCCAGCGCCAGCCGCCCACTCCGAAAATTGCCACGGTTCGGGGGTAGCCGGCGGCCATCAGGGCCAGGGCATCAAAGGGACCTTCGGTCACGAACAGTGGCCCGTCGCCCTCTGCCAGCGCCCGTGCGTTGAAGCACCCTTTGGCGCCCGGCAGGTGGTCGTGCTTCAGCCCCTTAGGCACGTCCTCCCCGACAGCCCGGCCGTATAGGTTAACCAGGCGGCCGGCGGGGTCGGTGTGGGGAATCACCACCCGGCCGTGTCGCCAGTCCCGGCCCCGGTGGGCCCACCGGCCCGGTGCAGCGTAGCCCACGCCGTACCGCTGCGCCAGCTCCAGCGGGATACCTCGCTGCGCCAGGTACCGCTCGCCCGGGCTCCCCGGCAGGGCCCGCTGGTAGGCCTCTAGCAGCTCGGCCAGGTCAGGCCGGGCTGGCTCCGCCTCGCCAGTGCCCCGTGGGGCTGGCGAGGCTACTCGGGCTGAAGTGCCGGGGTGCGCCGGCGGAGCCCCGGCTGCCCCCCTCCCGGGCCTGCGGGCCGTGCCCGGGCCGGGAGGGGGATCGTGCTCCTGGCGCCACCTCTCCCGGGCCCAGTCCATGTAGCCCCACGCCCGGCAGTTGAAGCAGTAGAAGCGGCCGGACGCCAGGTCCACCCGCAGGCTTCTCTGGCGGTCGCCGCCGTGAAACGGGCAGAAGATCCGCACCACCCGGCCGCCTTCGCCTCTCACAGGCGAATAGGCATTCAATTCGGCCTCTGTCAGGGTCAGGTTCTCGTTCGGCCCATAGTAACGCCTCATCGGTGGGGCGCCTCCTCCGTAAAAACCCCCACATGAGGCCTGAAAATGAGATGTACCCGTCCTTTGTCGCCATAGCGATTTTTTGCCAGCACAAGGTTAACGGCCCTGGCTGGCGGGGCTACATTGCGCTTCTCATCCTCTACAAGAAACATGACGGTATCTGCCGAATACTCGAGGTCCCCCGACTCCTTTAAGCTTGTCAAAGAGGCTTGCCCCTGCCCTAGCCTGTTCTGGCTACTGATCACCAGAATAGGGCTATCCAGTCTCAGTGCAAGTTCTCGCAGTTCTCCTACTAGGCCGCTGACCACATGCCGGAAGTCTGTAAACTCGCGGCGAGACGCGGCCCATCGTTGGGCGTAATCAACAACCACCAGGAGTCGGGAAGCCTTTGCCTTCGCTAAGATCTGGAGGGCCCGCGCTTTCACTTGCGCCACAGTCAGTCGGGCCGTCCCCTCCAGCAGGTGCAGGCCTGCAAGCTTAGGTCCGTACTCCTGAGCTGCCCGCTCCAACTCCGCTGGGTCTGCAAAACCATCCGCAAACCTCTTGATCTCCAGCCCCGCCGCCTGGCAGAGGGCCTTAAGGGCTAGGCGAGGCAAGCTTTCTTCGAAGCTCACAACCAGCGCCGGGTACCCCGCTCGAACCACATGGGCCGCCACCTGCAGGGTGAAGGTGGTCTTGCCTTGGCCGGGCTCGGCCGCCAGCAGGTGCAGGCCGGGCTGGAGTCCCCCCAGCAGCCGGTCTAACTGGGGCAGCCCCAGCGGTAAGCCAACAGTGGCGGCGCCCCGCTCCCGGACGGCCTGTCGTCGGGCGGCCACATCCCGCAACACCTCGGGCAGCAACTCAGGCAAAGCAACCAGCCGACCAGTCCGCAGCTCCCGGACGGCCTGCTGCACCCGAGCGGCCGCCTCCTCCAGCATCCCGGCCAGATCCTGCGCCGGCCTCTTCTGGTCGTATAAGGCGCCACCCAGCCGCTCCAGCTCCTCAGCCAACAGGCGCCGTTGAAGCAAATCGGCCAGGTGCCGAGCCGTTGCCTCGGGATCATCGGCAGACAGCCAAGCTTCGGGCACGGCGGGCAGGCGCTCGGCCCCTTGGTCGATGGCGTCCAACAGGGCCTCTGCTGTGGGGGCCTCGGCTGCAAACGCCTCGGCGGGTAGGAGGTCCAGCAGATCCCAGTACAGCTCGGGTCGGCGGGCAATGGCAGCCAGCAGGGCTCGCTCGGCGGCTTGGTCCACGAACTCGGCAGGCAGGGTGTAAGCGGGCATGCTTGTCCCCCCGAACGCAGGCGCGTGTTTCTGGGGCTAAAATAGCAGACGGCCCCGGCCGCCTTCGGCGGTCCGGGGCCCGTCAATCTGGTCAATATATTCGAGTGTGTCAACGGCGTAGGTCCTGGTCCTGAAACCCGCTCCAGGAGCGGATTTCCGTCACTGCCAATGGGATTTTATGGGATCTTCTGTGAGCGGTAACGACGACTTCTGTGAGCGGTAACGACGACTTCTGTGAGCGGTAACGACGACTTTTTGACACTCCCGCCCGCACCTTGAATCGCTGAAATGCCCTTCCAATGCGGACTTCCCGGCAATCAGTGCACGGGTCGGCCGCCCCCTGTCGTTTTGACACTCCGGCGCGGGGTGCCTTGACACTCCTGTCAACAACAGAGGCCGACCCAGGCGGGGGGCCGGGGCGGTCGAGTACAGCACCGACTACGGGACACTAGCTAGCCACTGTTGTAACCGCTTGGATAGGGCCGGGTCGAGCTTCTTACCCCGCCGGCCCCGCTCCAGCAAGCTCAGGTGGGATGGTGAGATGCCCAGCTCTTCAGCGGCCTGGGCGAGCGTCAGGCCTCGCCTCCGACGTGCCTCTCGGAGCTTCTCTCCCAGCATGTCGGCTACCGGGCCCGAGTTGGCCTGTTCGGTGGTGTCACCTAGCTTCCTGTAGTGCGACAGGATCGCATCGGGGGGCTCGATCAATACCTTGGCGTCAAGCCAATGCCTAAACCATCTCCGGTTCTCCGCATCCGGTTCCTCCCAGCCTTCGTACTGCCAAGCCCCAATGATGCCTTCCCTGTGCAGAGAGTCCAAGGCCTTCTCTAATCTCTCTCGTAGCCGCCCCCCATACCTTGAGTTTGCTTCTACCTTTACCGCTTCCAGCAACGTAGACACTCGGTAGGGTTGCAGAAAGTTTCCATGTTGGGCTCTAGCTCGCCATTGCCAGCTCAGGTACCTGGCAAGCCTTTTCTCCCATTGCTGCCGTTCCGGATCGAATTGCAAGGCCTTTGCAGAAAGCAGAGCCACCTGCCGGCCAGGCCCCATCAGATAACGGGCAAATACAGCTCCAGGCCGGAATATGAAGGCCCGCACGTCCATGTTGCCGTCAAGCTTGAGCTGCCCCATTCGGTCGGTAATGACGAACACCCGGCTTTGGATGGCCTGTCTAGTCCGCTTTCGGCGTCCAGACGCCGTGTCTTCATAGACATCTATCTCTGCCATGTTAACCCATATGTTCTGGATGTGACTCAAGGCCTTTATAATCTCTGCCCTCTGTTCGGGGCGGAATCCTCCCCGGCGGCCTTGTCCACCCAGCTTGGGCTTCAGCCCTCGCATTTCCAGCAGTTTGTCTACGTTGCACACGGCAGCCGACTCTGGCGATTTGGCCTGCTGAATCCATATAGCCGACAGGGCGTCCAGCACATCGGCGTCCAGGTCGGACAGTTCGTCCCGCTGCCGCCACATCTCCCTTTGCAGGGCTTCCACCTCTTCAGGCGGCATAAGAGGGTTCTCGTCCACAGCTACGGGCCGCAGCTCGGCCGTACCACGGGCACCGCCTTTGTCCAGCTTAGCGGTGGGCCAGTCCTTGCCGTCTTGCTCGTGAAAATCCGCCGTGGCAAGAGCCTCCCGCAGGGCATGGTAGTGGGGGGGGCTAGGGACTGAGAGCAGCCCGCCTTTAGGGAATGGCCGAGCGGGGAGTTGGTATTCCTCGACTTCCAAGGAGGGCTTGAGGCCCAGGATCGACTCAAGGTCTTCCAGGGTGGCATTAGGTAGATCCAAGGCCTCCAAGATGTTCTTAGCAAGATCTTGGGTGTAGATGTGGAAGAGATAGTCATAGCTGCCGCTTTCAATCCGCTTCTCATAGCAGTCCTTGAGGGCTTTGTCAAAATCCTCATCGCCCAGAGAAAAGACGGCCTCTTCCCCGCCTTTTATCTCTATGAGGTCCATAATGGCCCATGCGGCCAGGTTTCCTTCCAGCCATTCGGCCATTTCCTCTAATATCCCTGGTTCCAAAAGCAGCTTGCGTGTGCGCTTCTCAAGGTGGTTTAAGGCGCGTTTTAGTGCGCTTGGCGTAATATTGATGGTTGGCTGGCCATATTCGTTCTTTACCAGTCTAATATGGGGTGAACCGGCAAAGAACGCTTCATTACCGTTTTTCTTGGCAACATGAAGGTAAATCCGCACGAGGTGATAGGCTAGCAGAACGCTAATCCATTGCGAAAGGGTCTTGATCTTTCGTTTCCATTGCTGGGCATGTTTTTTTACCCGGATGGGATCTATCAACTCCCAGGCCCCTTGGAAGACCACATGGCTCTTCTTGGCCTCGCTAATAAGGCGTTCTTCCAAGGCTTGGCGCGATTCGTCTCGGAAAAGGGAAGCTTCATCAGGAGGAAAAACGATTGCTTCCTCTTTTCCGTCGGGAAATGAGAGAATAACGGGCGTATGAATTTCTGGATCACCAAACAGCCCGGAAAGGTCAAACTGGAAAACGTCATCGCGCCTATTTGGCATCAGGCATCACCGTCTCAGCCACCGCCACCACCACGGGCGGCGCTCCTGATACTGGCGCAGCCGGTCGAAGAGGGCGTCAAGCTGACGCTCCCGCTCGTTCAAGCGGGCCTCCAGTCGTCGAACCGCCTCCAGCACAGACACCAGGTCTGGTTCGATCACGACAACAGGCGGGGTGTCCTTTGCTATGCTGGCTGGCAGCTCCGGCAGCCGCCGCTGCAGGTCCAGCAGCAGCGTATCCCGCCGGCGCAGCTCCTCAGCCCGTTCCTCCAGTAGGGCCCGAAGGTCCCGGACATGTTCCTCCAGCCGGCGGGCCTCAGCCCGGGCGACAGCCGCTTCCTCACGGGCTCGGGCTAGCTCCTCGCGCACTCGCTCTAGCTCACCCTGGGCCAAGGCGGGGCTAGTTCCTGTCCCGCCTGTGTCCTCCCCGCCGTCCTCCCCGTTGCGCTCCTGCTGCGTCCTGGCGGGTAGGACGACGTACCAGCGCCGTCCGGCCCCTTCTCGGCCCGCACTGTGCCTCTGGCGATGCGCTTACGCAGGGCTTCCTTGGCGATTCCCAGCCGGCGGGCCGCCTCGGTTATGTCCAGGCATTCCCCTGCCGCGTCCTGCCCGCCGTCCTGTACGCCGTCCATGCCGCGTCACCCCATCGTCCCGTGTCTTACCTGTACAGGACGGTTCCGTTGGTGCGGCGCGCTCTCCTGGAGTCCAGGAACTTCGGAGGGGCGCCCTTGCTATCGAAGACAGGATGCCGCCTTCTGAGTCCCTGAGATCACCGGCAGCCTGGGGCTCATGTCTGGAGACTCCCGGCCGGCAGGTCTAGCTCAACGGGGGCAATGATGGGCGGCGAGGGCACAGGGGCCTGGACATCCTCGAAGTACAGCTCCAGGGCTTCCTTCAAGTTGGCCAGCGCCTCCTCCCCCGTCCGCCCCTGGCTAGTCACCTCCACCTCCAGGCATCGGGCGACGTACCACTGCCCCTCACGGGTCGCTGCCGCCGTCAGCCTCATGGACTCATCCCCTCCTCTCCACCAGCACCTTGAAGCGGCGCAGTGTCACGGTCCTCCCCCCTCTTAGGGCCGTTGCTGTTCGACCGACTCCAGCGCCCGCAGCAGGGCAGACCGGATCAGGGTGGTGTATGGGATGTGGGTACGTTGGGCCAAGCGGCGGTAACGATCCACCAGGTCGGCGGGCAGGCGCAGCGTCACCTGCACCATGGGGCGGGTTGGCCGTTCGGAAACCTCCTCAAGATCGGCCAGTTTCGTGGTGTCGTGGGTGTCGAACCAGTTCGCCAGCTCCTCCAGGTCGTCCGTATCAGGGGGGTAAAGCTCTGGCATCCTCATCGCCTCCTGTACCGTCGCCGCTCTGCCGGGGTCATGTCCCGGGCCGTCACGGGTAGGGCCTGCCCATCGCCCAGATCAAGCAGCACCACGCAGAGATGCCGCCCGGCCGCGGTGCGCCCGTAGGCGTAGTAGAGGCTGCGCCGTGGGTCACGTCGGGAGCGGGGTCCCCGCCAAAGCCGGCCCTGCGGGTCACCGAATACCGCCTCCTCCACCTCGGCCGGCGTCACGCCGTGCCGGGCGATGTGGGCGATGCGATCAGGCGTCCATCGAAGCTCGGTAAACATACACAACAACCAGTTACAGTGTAATGTGTTGTCGTGTGTCGGGGCAAGGGGCCCCCCACCACCAGAACCACGCAGCAGGGGACGGCAGTACGCCAGCAGCAGGCCTCAGTACAGCCGCATCGGGTCTACAGGCACGGGTTCGGGCAAGCCTGGCACCTCCACCACAGCCAGCACCCGCCGCCCCTCTAGGCGCCAGCCGATCAGCAGGCCGTCATAGAGGGGCCCGCCCCGCTCAAGCTGCACCCTTACGGGCCTCGGTAGCTGGCGGGGTGGCGGGGGCGGGGTCTCCTCGGGCACGGCGGAGGCCGGGATGCGGTATTCGGGCCCGTAGACGCCAGGGGTGAGGTCTGCCGGCAGGCGGCCGCTTTTGATCCACCTTCGCACCGTCCGGGTGCTCACGCCCAGCCGGTGAGCAGCTTCTTCGATGGTGAGCATGGGCGATGGGTAGGGCCTCCCCTTGGCAGGTCTTCGCCCTTACAAGTCCCGGTAGGCTTGTCCGCGTGGCCGGATCGCCAGCACCTGCACCGCCTGGGCGGCCTCGTTGACGGTGAACAAGATGCGCCAGTCGCCCACCCGAGAGGAACGGAGGTCTTCAACGCCCGTCAGGGGCTTGGAGAAACGGGGGTCGAAAGGGGCCTCGGCCAGCTCTCGCAGGCGCCGGCGAAGGCGCCGCTCTAGCACCCGGTCCAGGCGGTCCAGGGTCTTCTCGGCCTCGTGGGAGAGTTCAACGCGCAGGGCCAAGGCCGCGTTCCGCCTCGTACTGTTCCAGGGTCTTCCCCCGTCCGGCCTTCAGGTCCTCGATGCCCCGGCGCACGGCCTCCAGGTCCTCGGGCGAGAGGGGTTCCTCGCTGTCGTCCTCCTCCTGGAGGAAGGCCTCCAGGTCCGC
>SPLK01000208.1_pt1 | contig 20950 bp, 12 predicted proteins | sample 2456111 | NCBI WGS metagenome assembly SPLK01 (sample SAMN11156906, study PRJNA527647) | hot springs metagenome | biome: Geothermal region; feature: Hot spring; material: tree branch in hot spring; isolation source: hot spring sediment rich in lignocellulosic material ... | reverse complement strand
CGTAACGAGTGGTCGATTTCGTCGGAATACGCAGTACTTGCCTTTACTGATGGCGACGGGGAGCTGATGATGTTCGACCCCGTCTCGCTTGTTTATATCGAGGTTCCGACTTCCGTTGTAGAGGAAGGGCAGAGGGAACTCGAGGGCGAATTGGAAGAGGGTAAGCGCCCCCGTAGCCGGCGACACCAGCGTGGGTGACTTCGACTGGGCTCAGGGTTGCTTGAGGCGGTAGAGAACCCGGCGGTTCGAGGTGGCCGAGGTGCTGAGGGCGTCGGCCGCGGCAGGGGAGTCGGTGAGCGCAGCGCAAGGCCTGCCCTGGAGGTAGTTGCGTCGGCCGTTGGGACGAGCCCGGCGCATGCCGACTCAGGAGATGGGGGCAGCACAGTTCGTCATGGGGGATGGCAAGGTGCCGGGGCCGGAAGCGGCAGAACTGCGCATCGAGGGTCTTCCAGATGGCTACACGGCCGAAGCGGTGGAGCAGGAGCGATTCGCGGCCACCTTCCAGGAGATGAGGGGCCGTATCTTCGACGAACGCGCGACCTTCTTCTGGGAGCGGGCGTTGACGGAGACGGAGAAGGAGCGGCGCGACGCCCTCGCCAAGCGGGTCAGGGCCGATGGTCGCATCCGCCACCACATCCTCTTCAAACGCGGGGAGGAGCTGGCGGGATGGTACTTCGGCCAGCAGGAGACGGCCACACGATACCTGATGGTCAACACCGCCCTCTTTCCCGAGCACCGTCGCAAGGGCATCTACACGGCCCTGCTCAGGTCCCTGCTGCCGCATCTGGAGGCGCTGGGGTTTCAGGAGGTGGTCAGCCTCCACCACGCCACCAACAACCCGGTGCTCATCGCCAAGCTGAAGGCCGGGTTCCTCATCACCGGCATGGAGATCGACGACCGGTTCGGGCTCCTCGTGCGGCTCACGTACTTCACCCACCCGATCCGCCGGCGCATGATGGCCGTGCGCACGTGGGAGAGGTGGCTGGACGAGGAGTTGCGGGGGTTCCTGGGGGCCAGGGGTTAGGGGACACGAGACCGTCGGCGGGCAAACGCACCCACGTCGTGACGGGATTCTTGACTCGCAAACGGTAGAAGTGCGGGAAGACGGTGCTCGAACTGTTCCACGCAGGACCGCCGACCTGCGCGGGCGAACACGTGTGCCACGACCCGGCCGATGAGCGGCCGTCCACGTTGGGAAGGGAAACGTTGCCAGAAGCCGCCTCCACGCCCGAAGCTGCCTCCAGCGGCACCGAGCCGACAACCGACGCGCTGAGCCCGGCCCGCACGCTGGTGCCTGACCGCCTGCTGCGGCAGGTGCGGGAGGCCAGCTACCTGGTCGCCGAGAACGCCCACCGCTACCGCCCCATCATGCGCTTCCTCTACCTCGAGCACATGCAGCACCGCTACACCCACCGCCTGCACGAGGTGCACGAGTGGATGCGCGCCCATGTCGACCCGGCCTACAGCGAGGAGCAGTGCGAGCAGGACCTGCGGGCCCTCGTCGAGTGGGGCAACCTTTACGCCGAGCAGGACCGCAGCCGGGCCACGACCGTCGAGGAGTTCGTGCGGCGCCAGTTGCGCTACGGGCTGACGCCGTACGGCATCGCCTTCGAGCGGCTCCTGGTGGAGCTCGAGTCCCAGCGCAACACGGGCGGGTCCCTCGACGTGGGCCTCATCGACGTCTTGTGGGAGCAGCTCCGGGAGATCGACGTCCAGCTGGGGCAGCCCGAGCATGGCGCGCCGGGGGACGGGCGCACCGCGACTGCCACGCCAGGGGGCGGGGGCGCGGGGGCAGACGCCCAAAGGGACGGCAACGGCGAGGGGGACGCCGAGCGGGAGGCGCTGCCGGCCCGGCCGGCGCTGCAGGCGCTGTTCACGCGCTGGACCCAGGCCATCGACGCCTTCGACAAGCTGGGCAGCCAATCCAGCGACTACCTGGCGGCGCTGCACCGTGGCGCTCGGGAGCAGATGGCCGACCTGGACGCCTTCCTGGCCTACAAGAACCTCCTGGTCGAATACCTGGCCTCCTTCATCGACGGCCTCTACAACCAGGGCCAGCGCATCCGCAGCCTGCTCGCCGCCTGGGAGCGCAGCGGCAAGGCCGCCCGCCTGCTGGACTGGCTGGTGGCCTTCGAGACCCGGTACCGCCCGGGCGCTGACCGGCTGCCCACCGCCGACGAGGTACGTCCCGTGCGAGAGGCGGAGTGGCGGCGGCTGGTGGGGTGGTTCCGCCCCGACGGGGGCTGGGAGACGCTGCGCAAGCGCACGGCCAGCGCCATCGAGCAGGTGACCCGTCAGGCCCAGCGGCTCATGGACCGGCGGGTGGCCGTCAGCCGCCGCCACGATCTCGAACGGCTGGCCGTCGCCTTCGCCCGGCTCGAGCGCCTCGACGACGCCCACCGGCTGGCGGGTCTGGCCTTCGGGGCGCCGGCGCCGCGGCACCTCTTGGGCAGCGCCGAGGTGTTCATGCTCGACGACGACAGGTCGGCGTGGGAGGTGGCGCCGCAGCTCATCGAGCTGGCGCCGGTGCGGCGGGGCCGGCAGGAGTTGGGCCGGGGTGCGGCGGTGCGGCCGCGGCGGGAGGAGCAGCAGCGGGTCCTGGAAGCCGAGCGGGCCCGCCGGCAGGCCGAGGCGGCCATCTGGGAGGCCATCTTCCGGGACGGCGAGATCGACCTGGGCTCTCTGACCGTCAAGGAGCCGGCCGTGCGCCTTCGCCTGCTGGCCGTGCTGGGGCGCTGCCTGGTGAGCCCCGACTGGACGGCGCAGGCTCCCGACGGCTCCATCATCGAGCTGAAGCCCCCGCAGCCCTTCTCGGTGGGCACGCTGTCCGCACCGGACGGGCGGCTGCACCTGCCGGCCTTTCGGATGGTGCGCCGCCCGCCAGCGTTCGCCCGCCTCGGCCAGGGGATGCCCGCAGAGTCGGGCCTCAACGGGAGGCAGGCGCCGCACCCATGAACCGGCCTCTCTCCGACTACCAGCGGGCCTTCGTGGACCTGGTGGATCGCACGGCCGTCTTCGCCCGGGAGGACCCCATCGCCTACGGGCGCATCCGGGCAGCGCTGGAGCCCATCCGGCGGTGGTTCGCGGACCGCACCGGCTGGCCGGTGCTGCTCAACCGCGAACTGGCGCGCCTTGTCAAGATCCCCGCGGCGCCCAGCGCCGGCCACGGGTTTCGGTGGGCGCAGTCGCCGCTGGATTACGAACTGTTCACGTGGGTGCTGTGGTTCGCCGACAGCAACGGCGCCGATCAGTTCCTGCTGAGCCAGCTCATCCAGGAGATCGAGCACCGGGCCAACGTGCTGCTGGGCCCCGGCCACATCGACTGGGACAGCTACGCCACCCGCCTTGCCATGGCCAGGGCGCTGAAGAGTCTGGAGGCGATGCAGGTGCTGGTACGGGTACACGGGGAGACCGAGGAGTGGGTGGCCAGCGGCCGGGGCGACACCCTCTACGAGTTTACCCCGCTGGCGTCGTACCTGACGGTGGAGCTGCCTCCCGGGGCGGGCGAGCCCGATTTCGAGGTGCCGCCGGCCCTGGTGCCGCTGCCCGGCCAGGGCGACGCCCGGCAGCGGCTGTACCGCACGCTTTTGCTCGACCCGGCCCTGTACCGGGCCTCCGACCCCGAGGCCTTCGAGCTGCTGCGCCGCCGGGAGGCCCGGGAGCGCATCGCCCTCGACCTTCGGGAGACGTTGGGGTGGGACCTGGAGGTGACCGATAGCTTCGCGGCCGTGCTGCGGCCGACGGGCTCGGCGGCGGCCGACCCCGACCTGTTCCCCATCCGCGGGGCGCTGGGCCACGTGGTGCTCCTCATCGGCACCGAGCTGCGGGGGGCCGTGCAGCGGGGCGAGCTTCGGCCCGACGCTTGCGACCGACTGCGCATCAGCGAGGGCCAACTGGCCCACCTGGTGAGCCGCCTGCGCCAGCGCCACGGGGCCAACTGGGGGGCCACGCTGGGCCGCAAGAGCGAGCCAGAGCTGGTGCGGGAGGTGCTGGCTGCCATGCGGGGGTGGGACTTCGTGACGGGGCCTGACGCCGACGGGCAGTTGACCGTCTACCCGGCGCTGGCCCGCTACGCCGCTGCCTACGGTGCGGACACCGGCGTCCACGAGCGGTGGGCGGCCACGCAGCCGCCGACGGCCGATGGTGACGAAGGAGGCACGTCGCCGCATGGCCCTCGCTGACCTCCAACGGCCCCAACTGCTCGGCGAAGCCCGGCAGCCCGAGGCGCTGCTGGCGCTGAAGAAGGAGCTCGGGGCCGGTGGGCCCCGCGGGTGGCGGCCCAGCCGGCTCATCCTCATCAACTACTGGCTGTTTGACTACGAGGTCTTCCACTTCGTCCAGGGGCGGCTGCTCTTGCGGGGCGCCAACGGCTCCGGCAAGACCACGGTGCTGGTCAGCGCCATCACGCTGGTGCTGGATGCCGAGAAGCGCCGGGAGCGGCTCGACCCGTTCGGCGGGCAGGGCCGGGGCCTGGCCTACTACCTGGTGGGCGACCCCGAGGCGACGCCCGACAGCGAGTTCTACTTCGACAACCGCACCGGTTACGTGGCGCTGGAGCTGGAGCACGCCCGCACCGGCGAGCACCGCACCATCGGGCTGGGGCTGCGCACCAGCCGAAGCCGCGTCGACCAGTCCGTGGACCTCTGGGGTTTCGTCGTCACCGACGGGAGACGGGTGGGGTTGGACTTCGACCTGATCGACCCCGCCGGCCAGCCGCTGGCGCCCCGCCAGCTGGCCGAGCTCCTGGGCCCCGGCGGCCGGGTGGTGGAGCGGGCCTCGGACTACCGTGAGCTGGTCAACCGCTACATCTTCGGCTTTCCGCAGGTGGAGCAGTACGAGTTTGTGCTGGAGCTGCTCCATCAACTGCGCAGCCCCAAGCTCAACCGGGACATCAAACCGTCGGTGCTGTGCGAACTCCTGACCGACTCCCTGCCGCCGCTGCCGAGCGGGTTGCTGGATCAGGTGACCCGGGTCATCCGGGACATCGACGAGGGCATGGAGTCCCTGGAGGAGGCCCGGCGGCAGTTGCAGGTGGTGGAGGATCTCAACGCCCGCTACGCGGCCTACCTCAACCAGGTCGCCCAGCTGGCCGCGGTCGACTACCAGGCGGCCCTGGGGGAGTACCGGGCGGCGGTGGCCCGCTTCGAGGCGGCGTCGGCAGCCCTGGCGAAGGCCGAAGGGGCGCTGGCCGAGCAGCGCGCCCGGCTGGAGGCGGTGCAGCTCGCCATCGGCCAGCTTCGCAGCCGCAGGACGGCCCTGGAGCAGCACGAGGCCCTCAAGGGGCTCGAGGCGCTGCGCTGGCTGGAGGGGCAGCTCGACCGGGCCAGGGAGGCGGAGCGGCGGGCGGTGCAAGAGGTCGGGCGTTCGGAGGACGAGCTGCAGGCCCTCACGGCTCGCCTGCAGGCCCACGAGCAGGAGTGGCGCGGCCACCTGGACCAGGTGCGGGAGCGCGCCAGGGAAGCGGTGCGGCGGGCGGTCGAGGCGGCGTGGGCCACGGGCGTGCAGACCCTCGAGGGCCTGCTGCGGGCCATCGACGAGCGCCGGGGCGCCTCCCCGGCCCAGCAGCGGCTGCCGGCCCTGCCGCAGGTGGCCCCTGTCGTGTCGGAGCTGGGTGGCGCCCGCCGTCGGGCGCTGGGGGCGGTCCTGGAGGCGCTGCGCGAGCTGCGCCGGCGGCAGGAGCAGTACCGGGAGGCGAGGCTGCTCGAGGATCGGGAGCGGGAGGTGCTGTTCGAACGGGGCCGGGAGGCCGAGCGCTGCCGGGAGGCGCTGAACGCCGCCAGGGAGGCGGCCGCCCGGGCCGTCGACGGGTGGCTCGAGGGAGCCGGCGGAGTCGACGTGCGGCCCGATGAGCGGGAGGCGGCCCTTGAAGCCATCGCCCGCTACCCGGCGGACGGAGCGGAGCTTTCGAAGCTGGTGGAGCCCCTTCGCCCCGCTTTTGACCGCGCGGCCGGCCGCATCGCAACCCGCCTGAGGGAGGCGGAGCTGGCCCGGGAGCGGCTGACCGTGCAGCGAGACGAGGTGGCGAGGGCACTCGAGGAGTGGGCAGGCAAGGAGGAGGCGGAGCCGCCCCGTTCGGCGGGGCAGGAGCAGGCCCGGCGCCTGCTGGCGGAGGCGGGCGTTCCCTTCGTGCCGCTCTATGCGGCGTGCGAAGTGCGGCAGGCCGTGGCCGGCGAGACGGCGGGGCGGCTGGAGCAGGCCCTGGCCGAGGCGGGGCTGCTCGACGCCCTGGTGGTCCCTCAGGAGTATGCCGACCGGGTGGCCGGGCTCCTGGTCGGGGCCGGGCTGGCTGACCGGTGGCTGGCGCCGGGCAGCTCTGCCATCCTGGCCGAGGGCGACGCCTCCGCCAGCGGCGACGCCGCGGGCGACGCCGGGGCCCTCACCCTGTGGGACGTGCTGCAGCCGGACCCGGCGCTGCGGGAGGATCCCCGCTGGGCCGCGGCGGTGGAGGCGGCCCTGCGCAGCGTGGGATGGCACCCCGCCGGGCTACCTGCCGCTTCGGCGCATTCCCCAGGAAATATGTCCGACTACCCGCTGGCGGTGGGGCCGGAGGGCTTTCGGGCGGGGCCGCTGCGGGGCTCGGCCGAACCTCGCAACGCGCCCGCCTACCTGGGCCGGGAGAACCGCCGCCGCACCCGCCAGGCCGAGGTGGAGCGGCTCCAGGCGCAACTTCAAGAGCTGGAGCGAGACCTGTGGGAGGCCGAGGCGGCCGTCGACCGGACTCGGGGCGAGCTGGAGGCCCTGGAGGGCAAGTGGCGCCAGGGCGAAGCGCTGCCCGCCTGGCAGGCGCTTTACGACGCCGTTCACCGGCTCGATCTGGCCGAGGAGGCCGTGCGCCAGCAGCAGGACCGGCTGGACGGGGCGACGCGGCGGGTGCGGGAGGCGTTCGACGCGCTGGAGGCGGCCCGGGCGGCGCTGGTCGAGGCGACGGGGCCCGTGCCCGAGGCCCGGGGCCGCGACGAAGATGGGGTGCGACTGCTCATCCACCAGACGGACCAGGTCATGCAGGAGGCCCACGCCCTCGACCGGGAGTCGGCCCACGAGGAGCGGCTGGCCGGCGCCTGCTGGCAGGCCGCCGCCGACCGGAGCCAGGCGGCTTCGCGCCTGGAAGGCGACCGGGCGGCGCTGAAGGCGGCCCGCGAGCAGGTGGCGGAACTGGAGGGCCAGGTGTCGGCCCGCCGGGACCTGCTGGCCAGCCTGGGCGTCTCGGTCGAGGCGCTGCTGGCAGAGCTCAGGCGCCTGGAGGCCGAGCTGGCATCGGCCGAGAAGGAGGAGAAGGAGCTGCTCACCCGGGTGGGGTCCCTGGAGACCGAGGTGACGCACTGCCGCCACCAGGTGCAGGAGGCAGCCGTCCGTCGGGACCGCACCGCCGAGGCGGAGGCCGAGGCCCGGGAGAAGCTGCACGACCGGCTGAAGGCCCACCCGAGCCTGCGCCACGCCCTCGACCTCTTCGAGAGCGGCCCCGACGGGCCGGCCCGGGCGGCCGAGGACCTGCTCAAATTCCGCCGTACCGCCGACGCCCGGCTTCGGGAGAGCGTGGAGGAGAGCCAGCGGCAGGCCTTCCGGGAGTTGACCGTATCCCTTCAAAACGCCCGCATCACCCTGGTGGAGCTGCCGCCCATCCTCGAAGGCGACCGCCTCTACTTCAAGCGGCGGGGGGTGGCGCTGCAGCCCAACGAGTTGGAGTCGGAGCTGAGAGACGAAAAGGCCCGGGACGAGCTGATCCTGCAGCAAAAGGAGACGGAGCTCTACGAGCAGATCATCCTGAAAGACGCCGGCAACGAGATCCGCCACCGTCTGGAGATGGCCTACCGCTGGCGGGACGCCATCAACGCCATCCTGAAAGAGCACCCCCTGGTGGGCGGGGAGCGGCTGACCCTGCACTGGCGGCCCAAGCCGGCGGACCGGGTGACCCACGAGGATCCGGGCCGCCTGGTGGAATTGCTGCAGCGCGACCCCGAGACGCTGACCGACGCGGAGTTCGGGGAGCTGGTGGAGCAGTTCAGGCGGCGGGTCAACGAGGTGAGGCGGCGCTTCAGCGATCCCAACAGCCAGGTGGTGTTCGCCCAGGGGCTGGCCGACGCGCTGGACTACCGGAAGTGGTTCCGCTTCCATCTGATGAGCTCCATGCCGGGCGAGCCGCAGCGGGAGCTGACCGACACCCGGTTCGCGGCGGGCAGCGGGGGGCAGAAGTCGCTGCGGATGTTCATCCCGCTGGTGGCGGCGGCATATGCCCGGTACCAGGGGGCGGCGGAGGACGCGCCGCGGCTCATCGGGCTTGACGAGGCGTTCGCGGGGGTGGACGAGGCCAACACGCGGGAGATGTTCGGCCTGCTCGACCGGCTGGGCTTTTCGTGGATCATGACCAGCGAGAAGCTGTGGGGCGACTTTCCGACCCTGCCGGCCGGCTCGGTGTACGAGCTCGTGAAGGGCGGCAACGTGGTCACGCCCGTGTGGTTCGTGTGGGACGGGCGGCGGCTGGCAAGCGAAGAGGCGGGAGCCGTGGACGGCAGGGAGGTGGACGGCGCCGAGGCGGGGGACGCCGGCCGCTGGCTGGCGACCGTCCGCTCGCGCGACGGGCGGGCCCCCGTCGACGGGAGCCGGTGAGCCGCGGTGGCGCAGTCGGGTCTGGCCGACGCGGTCCGATACTTTCGGCAGCGCCCGTTTTCCCGCATCCTGGAGGCGCTCCGGCAGCGGTACGAGTCGCTGGGCCGCGTGGGCGGGCGGGTGCGGCTGACCCTGAACGAGGAAGAGCGGGTGGCGCTCCGGGATTTCCTGGGAATGCGCGGGAGCCGATCGCGCCACCTCGGCCCGGCGCTGACCCTGGATCTGGCTCGGTTCGACGCGGCGCTGCAGGCCAGCCGATTCGGCTGTACCCTGCCACAATTGCTGGAGGCGTACGCCGGCGGGCGGGTCGTCACCCGGGCGGCGAGGCGGCAGACCCGAGCGGCGGCATGGGAGCGGTTGCTGGACGTCATCCAGGAGGAGGCCACGGCCCTCGGCGACCCCCTGGTCTTGCGGTGGGCGGCGGAGCTGAAGGAGGGGCGGGCGGTCCACAGCCTCAGGTGGCTGCGGCGCTCATTCGACGGCAGGGATGACGCCACGAGGGCGACCGCAAGCGATGGCCGGGCGGAGGGTCTATCGGGTCTTGCCGGAATCGGTTGGGTCGTGGCACGGGCCCTGGCGGCCCTGCCTGGACGTCAGGGCCGTCACGCGAGCCTACCGGTCTTTGCGGCCAGCCTGACGGGCGATCCCCATGGGCTGGACCCGGATCGGGAGGCAGGGAAACTGCTGGAGCGGGCGTTGGCCGACCTGCAGCCCGAGCTGGCGGTGGACCTGGCGGGTATCGATTCGCCGGCCATGCGGCGGGAGGCGTTGCTGACCGCGGTCGGTCTGGCGAGGGACGACCTCTCGAGCACCGTGCTGGTAGCCAACCTGCGGGCGGCTACCCTGGCGGATGGGCGGTCGGACCCGTTGGTGGCGGGCGCTCGTGAAGCCGGCGTACCCGTCGGCTACCCCCTTCGGGCGGTGCGGCGGTGGGTGGCGGTCGCGGCGACGGACCCCACCTTCATCGTCGAAAACCCGAGCGTATTCGGTGCCCTGGCCGAGCGCCATCGAGGTCCCGGGGGCCCGACGTTCGTTTGCACGGCGGGGCAGCCCTCCCTGGCCGCTTACGGGTTGCTCGACCGACTGGCTCGGGCGGGCGTGGCGATGTTGTACAGCGGCGATTTCGACGTCTCGGGCATCCTGATCGCCCGGGCGCTCAAGGTGCGCTACGGACAGCGCCTTCACCTGTGGCGGATGGATGCCCCTGATTACGAGCGAGCGCTTGAGCGCCCCTCGGGGTCCGTGCCGCTCAGCGCTCGTGAGAAACGGCAACTCGCCTCCCTGCTGCACGAGAGCGATGGAGGCCTCGGTGAGCTCGGTCCGCTGGTCGAGGCGATGCTCGGCGCCGGCCGCAAGGCCTTCCAGGAACACCTGCTTCCGGAGCTCGAGGCGGACGTGGCGGCCAGCGGATAGACTCGTCGGGCATCAACGAACGAGCCGCGAAGACGGCCGGGACGCCCAGCCGCACCCCATCCGGCCTGCTCTGGAAGGGGATTTCGCAAGAAAGGGGGTGGTGGCCTGGGACCTGCGTGAAGGAACGGCCCGGCGTGGCCGAATGGGGCCTCCCAGCCTCGATGCGTCGCCTTGCAAGCGATCGTGTGTTCGGGGAAGATCATGACGTGATCGATGGTCGGGTGCCGCAGCAGCGGGGGCCGAGAAGACAGCGACGTACTGGAGCTGTAGGGGCAGTACCGTACGGCCCGCTCAGGTGGGGCAGGCGAGCGTGAAGCAACTACACGAAATACGCGATCCCATTCACGGCTTTGTCCGGCTCAGGCGTCAGGAGCGGGAGATACTGGACCTACCCCAGATCCAACGGCTCAGAGACATTCACCAGTTGGGCACGTCGATGTGGGTGTACCCGGGGGCGACGCACCGACGCTTCGAGCACTCGTTGGGCGTCATGGAACTGGCCGGTCGGGTCTACGACGTCATCACTCAGGACGAGAAGCTAACCGACTCGGTACGCGAGCAACTTCCTGAGATCTCCGATTTCCAAGCCAGGCTGTATTGGCGACAGGTCGTCCGCCTTGCCGGGCTTTGCCACGACGTAGGGCACCTGCCGTTCTCGCACGCGGCAGAGAAGGAACTCCTATCTGGCGGACTCGACCACGAGGGCGTGGGCGAACGTATCATCCTGTCGATGGAGCCTGAGTTTCAAAGGCTGAACCCGCCCGTACGTGCGAGAGATGTCGCCCGGATTGCGCTCGGGCCAGGGAAGCTAAAGACGGACTCCGGGGAGTTTACCCCGTGGGAGATGCTGCTGGCGGAGATCATCACCAGCGACGCGTTCGGAGCAGATCGAATGGATTACTTGCTCCGCGACTCTCACCACACCGGTGTGGCGTATGGGCGCTTTGACCTGTTGCGGTTGGTCGATACGCTGCGCATCCTGCAAACGCCGGAGTCGCGATCAGGGCCTCTGTCAGCCTTCACCCTTGGCATCGAAGAGGGTGGCCTGCAGGTCGCTGAAGGGTTGGCTCTCGCGAGGTACTATATGTATAGTCAGGTGTACCTCCATCCCGTCCGGAGGATCTACGATCTCCATTTGCAAGAGTTCCTCGTTGCTTGGCTGCCCGGTGGCAAAGTGCCGGTGGATCCCCTCGAGGACTATCTAAAGCACACCGACAGCGGCGTCATTGAGGGTCTACGAGACGTTTCGGCAAACCCCAATCACCCAGGATACGACTCGTCGAACCGCATCCTGAATCGAAAGCATTTCCGGCTCGTCTACAGCCGAAATCCTGAGGACATGAAGCGAGACCTGGAGCCAGCGAAGAGAATCTGCTCGGCGCTGTGCCACAAGTACGGCGCCCATCGGGTCAGACGAAGCAGATACCGTCCCAAGGATGACCCTACGAACTTCCCGGTGCTCCTTCGGGACGGGACTCTTGAGACAGCGATGAGTGTGTCCGACGTGTTCAGTCAGCTTCCTTTCGCGACCGTTGACTTCGTGTACGTTGCGCGGGAGATCATAGAGGAAGCCAAGAACTGGTTGAAACTCAACAAGAAGGCCATCCTCAGCGCCTGAACGGAGGCTACGGACGATGGAGCGGTTCGAACGGTATGCGGTGTTGCTTCGCCTAGTCCGGAGGATGAACGAAGCCCACAGCTGGACTGGTGAGACGCATATCCAGAAGTCTGCTTTCTTCTTGCAGGAGGCCTTAGGGGTTGACCTGGGCTATCGATTCATCTTGTACAAGCACGGCCCCTTCTCTTTTGAACTACGCAACGACCTGATCGATATGCGTGCGGATGATCTCCTGACATTGCAAGTCAAGCAGCCCGGCTACGGCCCATCGTACATGCCTGGGGAGAGGGCGGAGCTGCTGGACGCAGCCGTTCCAGGCGTGGCAGGACTCGATGGCCATATCAGGTTTGTGGCCGAGAGAATCGGGCCAAGGCCGGTGGCCGAGCTTGAAGTCTTGGCCACGGCCCTGTATGTACGGAAGGTCGTTCCAGAAACCTCCCTTGACGCGTTGACGGAGCGTATCCACCAGCTGAAGCCGCACATACAGCCTGGCCGGGCAAGAGCAGCCTTGGTGGAGCTTGAGTCGTTGTTGCGAGCGACTGCAACTCTGGAGGCTCCTGCGGGGGAGATCGAGAGACGAACGCACGAATTGGAGTGAGGTGTCCCGCATGAAGGCGCGGGGTCATGCGGTCGGCATCAGCTAGAACAGGCGGCAAGCGGCGACGGCGAGGCGCTGCAACGGATCGGCGAGGGGATGGCCAAGATGGAGGGGCCTTGCAGGCGGCTGAAGGCTTCAGCTTCGATCTGGACGACGACCTGGCACTGATGCGAATGCGGGGGTGGCTCGAGGTTGAGACCGGCGACGGGTATGGTGTGCACTACCATCCGGGGTCTCAAGCACCTGGCGAGCTGCCCGACTCGGTGAGGCGCTTTCACGATAGCGTTCGGTGGGTAGCCGAGCGGTTCGGCAAGGCAGAGGCCAAGAGGCTGGAGTTGCTGGCGACCAGCTTCTACGTGTGGAAGAGGATGGAAGCTAGCGGCCAGCCGCCTCGCGAGCTGGATGTCATCACGGCCGTGAAAAGGTTGAAGCCGCATTTCTCCGAAGCCGTGATCGGCGCAGCCTTGAAAGAGCTGCACGAGATTCAGTGCCCCTGACTCGAGGTCGGGGAACGCGAGCGCTTGCCCTCAAGCGTTGCCAGCCGAACACATGTGTGGTAGCCTGGGTGGCAGGAAGAGCCAGAGGGCTGCTGCTCCGCCACGATGAAGATCCCGGGCCCTGCCGAGCAACCGGAGAGCCAGGGAGGGGAGCGGTCGATGCTGAGGCTGCTGCACCTCGCCGACCTTCACCTGGGGTGGGCGCCCGCCTACATGGACGAGCCCCGGCGATCGGAACGCCAGCGACGGCGTGACAGCCTGCTCGAGCGGGCGGTGCGCTTCGCCCTCGACCCCGCCAACCGCATCGGGATGGTCGTCATCGCCGGCGACCTCTTCGAATCGCACCGCCCCGACCGTGCCCTGGTGGCTTCCGTATTGGAGCAACTGCGCCGCCTGGAGGCGGCGGGCCTCCGGGTCGTCACCGTGCCCGGCAACCACGACGAGATCACCTACCCTGACTCCGTCTACCGCGAGCGGGCGGCGGAGTGGCCGGGGTTGCTGGTGCAAAGCCCCGTGCCCGTGCACGCCGGGACGGTGGCGGTGGGGGGCGTGCCGGTCCACGTCTACGGCCTCGCCTACGCGGGGGGACTGACGCCCACCCAAGAGCCGCTGGCGCAGTTTCCGCGGGTGGACGAGCCCGGGTTTCACCTGGCGGTCCTGCACGGCACGCTGGGGACGTGGGGCGGCGAGCGGAGCCTGCCACTGGACGCGGCGGCGCTCGGGCGGGCGGGCTACGACTACATCGCGTTGGGTCACATCCACCGCCACGAGCGGCACGACCTCGACGGCACCCCCGCCGTCTACTGCGGGGCGGTGGAGGGCAAGGGGTGGGACGACCCGGGCGTCGGGCAGTGGACCGTGGTCGAGGTGGACATGCCCGCGCGGGCCGGGGGGCGGGCACGGGTCGAGGTGTGCACCTGCCCGGCCGAGGGAGTCCAGCCCATCGAGACGATCAGCCTCGATGCCGGGGCCTACGGTGGGGCAGCGGAGTTGCGATCGGCCATCGAAGCGCTGGCCGACCCCGAGCGCATCCTGCAGGTGCGGTTAACGGGCGCGCCGGCGTACGAGGTGTCGGCCCGGGAGCTGCAGTCGGCGCTCGCCGGGCGCTTCTTTCACCTGAGCGTTGTGGACGACGAGGTGCTCTTCGCCCCGGCGCTGCTCGAGCGCTGGGCGTCCGAACCGACCATCCGCGGCCTCTTCGTCAAGCGCATGCAGGCCAAGATCGCCGAGGCCGAGGACGACGAGACTCGCCGTCTGCTGCAACGGGCGCTGCGGCAGGGCCTCTACGCCCTGGCAGGGGGTGAGCCGCGGTGAGCGGCACTCCCGGGGGTGTGGTGTGGCACCGCCTGGTGCTGCGGGGGTTCGGACCGTTCCGGGACGAGGTGGCGGTGGAGTTCCCGGGTGGGCTGGCGCACTTCGTGGCGCCCAACGAATTCGGCAAGTCGAGCCTGGTGGAGGGGCTGGCGGCGGTCCTGTTCGGGCTGCCGGTCTCCAGCGACCCGGCCGCCTTCGGGCGAGCCCGCTACCGGCACTGGGGCGGGGCCGACCGGTTCGAGGGGGAGGCCGAGTTCACGGCGGCCGACGGCCAGCGGTACCGGGTATGGCGGGACTTCGACGCGCACCGGGTGCGGCTGGAGCGGCTGGGGACCAAGCCTGAGGTCCTCTTCGACAGTACCCATAATCCCCGGGCGCGCCGCAGGAGCGTCAGCTTCGACGAGCACCTGAGGAGACTGGTCGGGGTCGCCTCGAGGGATCTCTTCATCCAGACCTTCTGCGTGCGTCAGCCATTGCCCGAGATGCCCACGCTGCCCGGTGAGGTCCAGGCGCTGCTGTCGGGTGCGGGCGGCGGTACGGTGCAGGGGGCGCTGAAGGCGTTGGTCGACCGGCTTCGCCAGATCACCCGGCGCAAGGGCGATCTGGGCGTCGCCTCCAGCAACGACCATGCCGAACGGGAGGTCGAACGCCTGGAGCAGGCCATCCGGGATCGCGAGGGCGCCATCCAGGCCTCGGCTCGCTCGGCCGACGAGCTCCAGCAGGTGCGGCAGCGGCTGGCCGAGCTGCAGCAGGAGCGGACGCAGGTCAGCCGGGACCTGGAGCGGGCCGAGGCGGCCGAACGGGCGTGGCAGGAGTGGCTGCGCCTGGCCGACCGGTACCATGCCCAGGCACGACGGCGTACCGAGCTCAAGGGCCACCTCGAGCAGGCCACGCAACTCGCGGGCCGCCTGAAGGAGGCCGAGGCGCGCCTCGGGCGGGAGTGGCCCGAGATGGAGGGCGAGCCCGAGGAGACGGGGGCGCTGCTCGAGCGGCTGGCCCGCATCGAGCCCGAGCTGGCGGGACTGCGTCGGCGTCGGGACGAGCGGGTGCGGGCGCTGCGGCAGGCGTGGGGGCGGGCGGCGCTGGCGGTGTGGGAGCGCCGGTGCACGCTGCAGGCGTGGCTGGAGGAGCTCGGGCGCCGTCTCGAGGCGTACGCCCCGCTGGGCGAGGCCGATGCCCAGATCCTGGTGCGGCTGCGCGACTACGAACGGGAGCGGGCCCGCCTGGAGCGCCAGGTGCAGGAGGCGCGGGCGGAGCTCGACCGGGCCCTCGAGCGGCGCCGCGACCTCGAGAGCCAGGAGCGCGAGCTGCAGCAGGCCTTCGCCGAGGTGGTCGCCATGGAGCCTCAAGTGGCGGCGGCCATCGACGAGAAGCTGGGGTTGCTCGAGGCCCGTGACGTCCTGCGGGAGACCGAGGCCCAGGTGACGGAGCGGATGGCCCGGCGCCAGCGGGCGAGGGTGACCGCCCTCACGGCGGGGGCGGTGGCGGCGGTGGTGGCCTTCGTCGGGCTGAGGGCGGCCGGCGCCGGGGCGGCGGTGGCCGTCGTGGGGGCGCTGGCCGTCGGCATCGTGGCGCTGGTGGGGGCGTCGAGGATGCTCGGCGGGGGTGACGCGGGGCCGGTCGACGAGGTGCAGGAGCGGCGGGCGCGGCTCGAGACGGAGCTGGCACGGGTGGACCGGATGCTCGGCGACCTGGCGGGCGAATCGGGGGCGCGCCTCGCGGAGCTGCGGGCGCAGTGGCGGCAGTTCCAGGCGCAGCGGGAGCAGATCGCGCGACGCAAGGCCGAGGTGCCGTCGGACGAGGCGCTGGCGGCGCTGGAGGCGAAGGTGCGGGCGGCGGAAGTCGAGTGGCAGACCTTCCAGCATGCGGTGCGGCCCTTCGTGGCGCGCTACGGCGACCCGGCGAAGGCGTTGCAGGAGAGGGAGGCGCTCGAGCGCCAGCGGGCCGAGGTGCACCAGGCCCTGGAGTCGCTGGCCCGGGAGCAGTGGGGGGCGGCGCCGGGTGCCGTCGACACGCTCTCTCCCGACCCGGCCGGGGGCATGTGGGCGGAGCTCGGGGCGCTGGCGGGGGCCCGCACCGTCGCCGAGCTGGGGCAATGGCTGCGGCGCTTCGACCCGGCGCTGTGGGACGAGCCCCAACAGGAGCGAGCCCGGTGGGCGGCGGCCCCTAGCGAGCCTCGTGCCCGCCTCGACTGGCTCGACGACGTGCGCAGCGAAGCCGCCGGCGCCGCCCGGACCCTGGCGAGCCAGGTGGAGGAGGCCGAGCGCCAGATCGCCGAGCTCGAGGCCGAGGCGACGGACATCCGCCGGCGCGTGGCGCCCATCCTGGCGGCCTGCGGCGGCGATGCGGGCCGGGCCCTGGCGCGCTGGCAGGAGCGGGCGCAGCACCTGCAGGAGATGGGCAATCTCCGCCAGGCGCTGCAGACCCTGCTGGCCGCCCGCCAGGTCGAGACGCCCGAGCAACTGGCCGCCCTGGTGGATCAGGCCCAGGACGGCGCCGTCGCGGCCAGCCGCGCGCTGGACGAGCTCGTGCGCCGCAACCCCGCCCTGCCGCCGGTGGAGATGGTCTCGGATCTCGCATCGGCCAGCCAGCGCTTCGAGGAGATCCAGACGCAAGCCGACGCACTCCGGCAGCGCCGCAAGCAGCTCGACGAGGAGCTCGATGCGTTGCGGGAGCAAGAGGTCCGGCTCGCCGGCCAGCAGCCGGTCAACGTCGCGGAGGCCGAGGTCGAGCTGGCCGAGCTGCGCCGCCGGCGGGAGGCGCTCTGGTTCGAGGCGCAGGCCCTGGCCCTGGCCTACCGGGAGCTCGAGGAGACGGTGCGGCAGTATCAGGCCTCCTACCGGGAGCGGCTGGAGCGGGGTGCGACGGCCTACTTCGAAGCCATCACGGGGCGGGCGGGGCGGCGGGTGGAGCTGGACGAGCAGTTTGCCGTCTCGGTCGTCGAACCCGACGGCACCCGCGCCGTGCCGGCACAGCTGAGCAAGGGCGCCCAGGATCAGCTCTACCTGTCGCTGCGGCTGGCCATCGCCGACCTGATGGCGTCGGATCTGCGGCTGCCGTTCATCTTCGACGACCCCTTCCTCAACTGCGACGACGAGCGCCTGGGGCGCATCCGCGAGACCCTCGACGCCATCGCCGCCGGCGGCCGCCAGGTGCTGCTCTTCAGCCACCGGCCGGACTTTACGACGTGGGGCGAGGCGGCGACGTGCACCGGCGCTTCGCCTGCCCGTCGTGACAGTGCGTGACCCTGGCCATGTCATCGGCAACCTGTGCCGGGGGGCGCTCGTCTCGACTCGCCGCTGCGCGGGGCCGTATACTGGAGCCGTCCCCGGACCTGCGAGAACGGCCGGTATCGAGGAGTCAGCCATGACGACGACGGATGCCGCCGGCCCGCACGTCGAGCGAGTGGCCCTCAAGAATTACAAGAACATCGCGGCATGCGACGTGTCGCTGCAGCCGTTGACGCTCCTGGTGGGTCCCAACGGGTCCGGCAAGAGCAACTTCGTCGACGCTCTGCGGTTCGTCTCGGACGCGCTACGGGCGACGCTGGAGCATGCCCTGCGGGATCGCGGCGGCATCCACGAGGTCCGACGGCGCTCGCGAGGCCACCCGACGCACTTCGGGATCAGCCTGACCGTCAATCTGGGGGCCGGGACCACCGGTTGGTATGCCTTTCAGGTCGGTGCCCAGAAGCACGGTGCTTTCAACGTCCAACGGGAGGAATGCCTGGTCTTCGGCAACGGGGAGCACTGGCACTTTCTCGTCGAGAACGGACGACTTCGAAAGAGCTCGCATCCGAACTTGCCGGACTCCACGTCACCTGACAGGCTCTACCTTCCGCTGGTCTCCGGCCTCTCGGGTTTTCGCGCACTGCATGACGCACTCTCTCACATGGGATTCTACAATCTCAACCCCGAGCGGATCCGCGATCTCCAGGACCCTGACCCTGGCCAATTGCTCGAGCGCGACGGGCGCAACCTCGCGTCGGTGGTGCGCCGGATCGCGGACGAGCAGCCGGAGCTGGCCCAACGCATCAGCGATTACCTGAGTTCGGTGGTGCCGGGCGTCTCTTCGGTGGTGGCGCGCGCCATCGGGCCCAAGGAGACGCTCGAGTTTCGTCAGAAGGTGGCCGGCGACGAGGCGCCATGGCGCTTCCTGGCGGCCAACATGTCCGACGGCACGTTGCGGGTGCTCGGGGTGCTCGTGGCCACCTTCCAGGCGAGAGCCAACCAGGTGCCGCCGACCCTGGTCGCTATCGAGGAGCCGGAGGTGGCCATCCACCCCGGCGCGACGGTCAGGCTGATGGACGCGTTGCTGGAGGCGTCCCGCAGGACCCGCCTGCTCATCACCACCCATAGCCCGGAGCTGCTGGACCACCCCGGGATCGATATCTCCTCGATCCTGGCGGTGGAGGCACGTGACAACGAGTCCATCATCACCCCCGTGCGGCCGGAGATGCGGCAGGCGATAAGGGAGCGGCTGTACACCGTTGGTGAACTGTTGCGGCTCGAGCAACTGAGACCCGACGAGCGGGTATACGAACAGATTCGGGACCAACTTCGACTTTTTCCACGAGAGGGCCCGGCAGCGCTCGCCCTCCTTCGACAAGTTGTGGCGTGAAGTCGAGCGGCTGGCAGCGTCCTGTCCTGCTTGACGCCAACGTCCAAGCGGCTATGCTTCGACGCGGATGACGCGGAGCTCTTCCGCCAGGAAGGTCCGCGGAAACGTGCGGCGGGCCCTCTGGACCAGCCGTGACGACCCGTCCCGGTCGAGCAACGGGTGCAGGTGGATGAGGTAGAGGGCCCCCACGCCCGCCTGCCGGGCGATCAAGGCCGCCGCATCGACATCGGCGTGGGATTCCCACGTCTCGGGTGGGTGGGCCTCCCGCTCCCCCCAGGCCTCGCGTAGCAACACCCGCACCCCAGCCGCGAAGGCGGCCTCTCGCGGCATGTCGGCCGCCGCGTCGGAGACGTAGGCCAGCGCGTCACCGAAGCGATACCGCACCGACCCGCCCGGATGCGGCTGGCGCTCGACGACGACGGGCCACGGGATGCCGTCGACGCGGTGTATCCCCTCGTCCAGTTCGTGGAGTGTGAGGGTGAGGGGCAGGCGACCGACGGGCGTCGAGAAGAGGGGCATGCCGAAGAGGCGCTCCAGCGCTTCGTGAAGCCCGATGCCGGTGATGCGGGGGCTGGGCCCGTGGAGATGGACCATCGCACCTGGCGCGAGCGCCGGCAGGTACGTCAACCCCACCACGTGGTCCAGGTGGTAGTGCGTCAGGAAGACGTGCAGGCGGCTGCCCTCCGGCAGCGGACCGGTCGTCGCGGACGGCTCGCCGTCGGGGGCCGCGCCGGTCCGCCCCTCTCCCAGGCGGGCCAGGCCCGTGCCGGCGTCCAGCAGCAAACGACACCCCGCCATCTCCACCAGATAGCAGGCGGTCTGCTTGCCGTGAGTCGGAAACCAACCCGCGGTGCCCAGCGGGATCAACCGGAGACCGGACACGGTGCAACCCCCCAGTGCGGCATCCTGTAGGGCCGTGGCGTGCAGCAGCTCAGTACCTCGGCACGTGGCGGCGGCTGGCATGGCGACGGCTCGACAGGAGGGGCGGCGAGGCCCGCCCGCGATCGCAGGCCTGACCTCGCCGCGATGAGCCGCTTCGCTCCGCTGCCTACCGCCCTCTAAAGGGCCGCAGGATCCGCTCGACGGACGCCTGCAGCCGCGCCAGCACCTCCGCCGGCGTGCCGACCTCGTCCAGGGCCTCGGCCTGCGCCGTCAGCAGCAGCTCGCGCACCTGCTGATTGTTGTGAAACGCCATCTCCCTGCGCGCCACCTGGAGCTGCTCCCTGGCGGCCATGGCCTGTGGGAACTGGGCGGCGTACTCCCTGAACGCCGCCGTCTCGAATGCGGACTTGCGCACCGGGATGTAGCCCGATGCGATGCTCCACCGGGCGGCATTCTCGGGGGTCGTCATCCACTTGATGAACTCCCACGCCGCCTTCTGGCGCTCGGCGGGGATCCCGCGGAAGATGTAGAAGTTGCCCCCGCCCGTGGGCACCAGCTTGGTGCGCGCGCCCGGCAGCGGCGAGACGCCGAAGGCGAACCGCGCCGAGCTTCGCACGAACGAGAGGCTGCCCGACGAGTTGTACATGGTGGCCGCCTTGCCCGCCACGAAGTCGGACGAGGCATCCCCGTAGTAACGGTGGCGCGGCATGACCTGGTGCTCGTTGGCCAGATCCACCAGGAATTGAAGGGCCTCGATCCACTCGGGTGACGTGAAGTAGGCCTGCGTGCCGTCGGGGCTCGCCAGCGTGCCGCCGGCCTGAAGCACGAAGGCCTGGATCATCCACGTATCCTCCGTGATGTTCTCGTGGCCCCACCTCTCCACCCGGCCCGACGCGTCGCGGACGGTGAGGCGCTTGGCGTAGTCCAGGAGCTCGTCCCACGTCTCGGGGCCCCGCGAGGGGTCGAGGCCTGCGGCGCGAAACATGTCCTGGTTGTAGTAGAAGAGCGGGACGCTGCGCTGGAACGGGATGCCCCACAGCCTGCCGTAGAGATAACCGTTCTCCAGGAAGCCCTCGTGGAAGTCTGCCAGGTACCCGGGCTCCGAGGCGGCCATCTCGTCCAGCGGCACGATGAGATTGGCGTCGGTCAGGGTAAAGACGTCGATGGCCAGGAGCACCGCGACGTCGGGCGGGTTGCCGCTTAGCGCCGCCGTCTGGGCCTTCTGCATGGTCTCGTCGTAGTTACCCGAGTAGACGGGGATGACCACGATGTCGGGGTGGGTCCGGTTGAACTCTTCTACCAAGCCGTCGATGACTCGCGCCAGCGGCCCCGCCACCTGGACCGGGTAGTAAAAGCGCACCGGCACCGGGGCGGCGCTGGCGGCGAGTGGCGCCCCCAGGGCCA
>SPLK01000207.1_pt1 | contig 21150 bp, 20 predicted proteins | sample 2456111 | NCBI WGS metagenome assembly SPLK01 (sample SAMN11156906, study PRJNA527647) | hot springs metagenome | biome: Geothermal region; feature: Hot spring; material: tree branch in hot spring; isolation source: hot spring sediment rich in lignocellulosic material ... | reverse complement strand
GTCATGGCTCGATGGATCGGCTCCACCTCGCCATCCACCGTCACGACACGGGTGCCGAGCGGCGGCGGGAGCACCGGCAAGGCGGGCACGAGCAGCAGATCCACCGTGGTCCACACGTCGGCCATCGAGTCGCAGAGCCACCGTCGCATGCGCTGACCCTGTAGGTAGTCGACGGCCGTGAGGAACTCCCCGATCTTGAGCCGCAGCCTGACGTCCTCGCCGAACCGGTCCCATTGGGCGCGCAGCCGCTCGCGGTGCACCGACGTCGCCTCCGCGTGGAGGATGATGAACTGGGCCACCCGGAAGGCGCCGGGGGCCGGCAGCTCCACCACGACCGGAGCAGCGCCGACGGCGGCGAGGCGCTGGCGTACCACGGCCAGGGCCCGGCGCACCGGGGCCTGGAGGGGCCCCATCCACTCATCGGGCGGCACCCCGATGCGCAGGCCGTCCAGGGCCTGCCGCTGCCAGCGCTCTCGCTGGGAGGCGGACGCCCCCGTGCCATCCGGCAACCGGTCCACCACCAGCTCCGCCGCCGCGCGCAACGGGCCCGAGAGCGACGCCCCGGGTGGAGCGGCCCCTCGCGACGCCGCGGCCAGCGCGCGGGCGAAGGTACGCTCCTCGGTGGAGGGCACGTCGGCCATGGCCGCGAAGAGCAGGGCAACGTCGCCCGCCGTGCCGGCCAGGGGGCCCACGTGGTCCAGGCTCCACGACAGCGGGAAGACCCCCTCCCGGGAGATGCGGCCGTACGTAGGCTTGAGGCCTGCGACCCCACAGGCTGCCGCGGGGATCCGGACCGACCCTCCCGTGTCGGTGCCGAGGGCGGCCGGTACGGCTCCGGCGGCCACGGCCGCGGCGGAACCTCCGCTCGAGCCGCCCGCCACGTGGCCCGGGCGGCGAGGGTTGTCGACCGGGCCGAAGTGGGGGTTTTCGGAGGTGATGCCGTAGGCGAGCTCATGGAGGTTGGTGGTGCCCATCACGATGGCCCCCTCGGCCACGAGCCGACGCACGGCCTCGGCGTCGCGGGCCGCAGGCTCCGGGGGCAACACGCGCGAGCCCCCCGTCATGACGTGCCCCTCCAGGGCCAGGAGGTCCTTGACGGCGACAGGGACGCCCCACAACAGCGTGGGCTCTCCTGGCGCCGGGCGCGTCGCCTCACGGCGTGCCCGCTCCTCGAGCACCTCGATGAACGCGTGCCCCGGCCCGAGGCCGTAGGCCGCCTGCAGGGCCTGTTGGACCACCTCCTCGACCGTGGTGCGGCCGCTGGCCAGCTCGCGCAGGACCGCCAGCACCGAGGTGGCGACCCGGGGTGGCGGACCGAGCTCGACGTCCGGCCCCTCTGCAGGGTGCGCCATCGGTACAGGCCGGCCGGCTGTCCGAGCCGCTGGCCCCGCCGCGGGCATCAGGGAGGGAGCGAAGGCTGGCTCGGTCCGGTCGGAGATCGGGATCGCCGACAGCAACTCGAGCTCGGCCAGGTGCTGCTCGAGGCGCCCCGCCCACTGATCGACCCGCCCGAAGTCCACCGGCTCTCGACGAAGCCGGCTCAGCGCCGACACCAGCTCCCGCAACACCTCTCGCGACATCGCGTCGACCCCCGTCCGGCTGGAAGGTTCGGGGCGACGGCAAGCCCTCCCTCGCGCGGTGTCCCTGCGGACGGGCAGGAGAGCGGGGGCTGCACCGCGAAATGGACGCGGCATGGAGACGGAGTCCATGTCCCGTCGTCCGTGGCTGGCGGGGGTCAAGGCCGCCCTGCCCATCGCGGCGGGCTACGTCCCGGCCGCCGTCGCCTTCGGGGTGACGGGTCGTCAGGCCGGTCTGGGAGTGGCCGAGACCCTCCTGATGTCGCTGGTGGTCTACGCCGGGGCGAGCCAGTTCGCCCTGGCGGGCATGATCGGCGCCGGTGTCCCGGCCCCCGCCGCGGCGGCCGCAGCCCTGGCCCTCAACGTGCGCCACGTCCTGTACGGGCCGGCCCTGGCCCCGCTGCTCCCGAGGCTGGGGCGGGCAGCCACCGTCGGCCTCGCCTTCGGGCTGACCGACGAGGTCTTCGCGGTGGCCTCCACCCTGCTGCCCGGCCGGTCCGTCTCGGGTTGGTGGCTCTTGGGGCTGGAGGCGACGGCCTACGGCGCGTGGGTGACGGGGACGTGGGTCGGGGCCGTCGGGGGCGAGGCGGTGGCCGTCCGCCTTCCCGGCGTCTCCGCCGCCATGAGCTTCGCGTTCCCCGCGCTGTTCGTCGCGCTCTTGATGACGCTGCTGGCCTCGGGGCCCCGGGGAGCCTCGGAGGGAGAGACCGGGGCTCTTCGGGCCAGCGCCGCCGTGGGCGCTGCGGTGGCCGTTGGGGCCTGGTGGGTCGGATGGGACCGCTGGGCGGTACTGACGGCCGGGCTCGCCGGCCCGGTGGCCGGCTGGGCCTGGTTGCGTCGGCGGGCCGGCCCACGGGGGATCTCGTCGGCCCGAGCGAGGATCCGGAGGGGGCGCACCCAGCAGGCGTGAGCGTACGCGGTGAGCTGTTGTGGCTCTTCGTGGTGGTGGGCGTCGGGACGTACCTCATGCGGGCGGTGCCGCTGCTCATGGCGAGGCGTTCCGGCACGGCGGCCCAGCTGCCCGTCTCTTCGCGTGGCCGAGAGGAGGCGGGTGGGGCGCTGGTCTGGTTTCGCATGGTGGCTCCCGCCATCGTGGCCTCCCTCCTGGTCGGCACCCTGCTGCCCCCGCGCCCGGCCCCCGGAGGCTGGCAGCAGCACATGGCCTCGTGGGTGGCGCTCGTCGCTTCGGCATGGGCCCAGGCCCGGTGGGGCAACCTCGGGCTCACGGTGCTCTCCGGCGTCGTCGTCTTCGGGCTGGTGACGTGGGCCATCTGACGGCCTCGGCCCCCACCGGGGAGAGGCCGCGCCACGCAAGGAGTACGATGGATCGACGGGAGGGTTTGCGTTGCGCATCGGAGCGGTGCTGGGCCAGGATCGGGAGACCATCGTCCCGCTGCCGGACGGACCGACGGCGGCCATCGTGGAGACGGAGACGGGGGAGGTCACCTATCTGCCCAACCCGGCGCTCAGCGTCCGGCAGGGCCGCCGGGCGGCGGTGACCCGCCTGTTCATCGACAGCGGGGTCAAGGCGGTGCTCGCGGTGCCCGGTGCTTTCTGCGAGCACTCGCACGAGCTGGCCAGACGCCACGGGCTGGAGTTCATCCCGGTGGCGGCGGGGACGCGACTGCCCCAGGTGCTGGCCGACCCCGCCGGCTATCTGAGCCAGCGCAGGCCCTCGCTGCCCACGGGGATGCTCTTCGTCTCCATGGGCGAGCACCACGGCCATCACGACCATGCCCATCCCCACGAGCATCGCCACGACGACGCGGGCGGGTCCGGGGGCGCCTGAAGGCGCTCTCCGGGCCCGGGCCAGTCGTATTGGCGCGCATTTGCAACAACGCCCGCCTCCGCCCTATCATAGGAGAAGCACCCGACCGTGGTCGCATCGGTTGATACCGGTGTCCGATCGTGGGCACGGGCACAGGGAGGCGAGCCGGACCGCCATGAGCAGGCCCATTGACGCACTGCTACAGGAGCAGCGCCGCTATCCTCCCCCGGCCGAGTTCGCGGCACGCGCCAACGTCGACGACCCCGACGTGTACCGGCAGGCCGACGAGGACTTCGAGGGATTCTGGGCTCGGTGGGCCGAGGAGCTGGCGTGGTTTCGCAAGTGGGATCGGGTGCTCGAGTGGCACCCTCCCGATGCCCGCTGGTTCGTCGGCGGTCGCCTCAACGCCTCGGTCAACTGCGTCGACCGCCACCTCGCCACGCCCCGCAAGAACAAGGCGGCCATCATCTGGGAGGGCGAACCCGGCGAGACGCGGGTGGTCACCTATCAGGAGCTGGCGCGCCAGGTCAACCGCTTCGCCAACGTGCTCAAGGCCCTGGGGGTGCGCAAGGGCGACCGCGTCACCCTCTACCTGCCCATGATCCCCGAGCTGCCCATCGCCATGCTGGCGTGTGCCCGTATCGGGGCGGTGCACTCGGTGGTCTTCGGAGGCTTCAGTCCGACCGCCCTGGCCCAGCGCATCGCCGACTCAGGCTCTCGGGTGCTCGTCACGTGCGACGAGTACTACCGCCGGGGCGAGCGCATCCCCCAGAAGCGGCGCGCCGACGAGGCCGTCCAGATGACAGGCGGCATCGACAAGGTGGTGGTGGTGCGCCGCACGGGCGCCAACGTGCCCATGACCCCGGGGCGGGACCTGTGGTGGGAGGAGCTGATGGCCTCCGCCGATCCCCACTGCCCCCCGGAGCCCATGGACAGCGAGGACATGCTCTTCATGATGTACACCAGCGGCACGACTGGCAAGCCCAAGGGCATCGTCCACGCCACCGGCGGTTACCTGGTCGGCGTCCATGCCACGACCAAGTGGGTCTTCGACTTGAAGGAAGAGGACACGTACTGGTGCTCGGCTGACATCGGCTGGATCACGGGCCACTCCTACATCGTCTACGGCCCGCTCTCCAACGGGGCCACCACCGTCATGTACGAGGGCTCGCCCGACTGGCCCGACAAGGACCGCCTCTGGAGCATGGTGGAGCGCTACGCCGTCAACATCTTCTACACCGCGCCGACCGCCATCCGGCAGTTCATGCAGTGGGGCGAGGCGTACCCCCGTCGCCACGACCTGTCGAGCCTGCGTCTGCTCGGCAGCGTCGGCGAGCCCATCAACCCCGAGGCGTGGGTCTGGTACCACCGGGTCATCGGCGGCGAGCGCTGCCCCATCGTCGACACCTGGTGGCAGACCGAAACCGGCATGATCCTCATCACGCCGTTGCCGGGCATCACCGTCACCAAGCCGGGCTCGGCGACCCGTCCCTTCCCCGGGGTGAAGGCGGCGGTCCTCGACGAGCAGGGGCAGCCCGTGCCGCCGGGTGGAGGAGGCTACCTGGCCATCCTGCGCCCGTGGCCGGCGATGCTGCGGACCATCTGGGGCGACCACCAGCGCTACGTCGACACCTACTGGTCTCGGTGGAACCGGCAGACATACTACCCCGGCGACGGGGCCAAGTGGGACGAGGACGGCTACTTCTGGGTGCTGGGCCGTGTCGACGACGTGATGAACGTGGCGGGCCATCGCCTCTCCACCATGGAGATCGAGAGCGCCCTGGTGGAGCACCCCGCGGTGGCCGAGGCCGCCGTCATCGGCGCCACCCACTCCATCAAGGGGCAGGTGCCGGTCGCCTTCGTCATCCTCAAGTCCGGCTGGGAGCCTTCGGAGGCTCTGGAGCGGGAGCTCAAGGAGAAGGTCGCGCAGGTGATCAGCCCCATCGCCCGGCCGGACCGGGTCGTCTTCACCCCGGACCTGCCCAAGACGCGCAGCGGCAAGATCATGCGCCGCCTGTTGAGGGACATCGTACACGGCTCGGCGCTGGGCGACGTGACCACCCTGCGTAACCCCGAGGTGGCCGAGCATCTCCGCCAGGCCTTCGAGACGGCGGCGCCCCACCGGGCGGCCTCCGGCTGACGGACCAGGCCGGGTCGGGCGTGCGACGCGCCACGGCTCGATGCGGGAGTCGCCCCGGTGGCTGGCCGGGGCGGCTCCGGTCTCGTCGTCTCGTCGATCCGTCCCTCAGTCCACGACGGCGTTGGCCTCGATGACCCGCCGGTACCAGTGCGCGCTGTCCTTCCAGATGCGGGCCTGCGTGTCGAAGTCGACGTAGAGCACGCCGAAGCGCTTGCTGTATCCGTGGGCCCACTCGAAGTTGTCCATCAGCGACCACAGGAAGTAGCCCCGCACCGGTATCCCGTCGTCGATGGCCCGGGAGACCGCTAGGAGGTGGTCCCGCAGGTAGGCCACCCGGGCCGGGTCGTGGACGGCCCCGTCAGGGCTCACCGCGTCGTCGAAGGCCGCCCCGTTTTCGGTGATGAGGATGGGCAGCTCCCCGGTGTACTCGTGGCGCAGCCGCTCGAGGAGACGGCGCAGTCCCTCTGGATAGACCTCCCAGCCCATGGCGGTCTTGGGCAGCGGCCCCTCCACCTGGCGCATCGCCATCAGTGGCTCGCCGGGCTCGTGGCACACCAGCTGGCGGCTGTAGTAGTTGACGCCGAGGAAGTCGATGGGAGCTGCGATGGCCCGCATCTCCTCCTGGGGCGGCTCCGGCAGGGGCAGGCCGAGGCCGGCGAAGTGCGCCACCATGTCGGACGGGTAGGCCCCCCGGAAGAGGGGATCGAGGAACCACCGGTTGAGCAGCCCGTCCAGACGCCGGGCGGCGGCCTCATCCTCGGGGTCGTCGCCGGCTGGTTGTACCGGCGAGAGGTTGAGGGTGATGCCGATGCGGCCGTGACGCCGTCCGCCCTCGCGGTAGGCCTGCAGGGCCAGGGCGTGGGAGAGCAGCAGGTGGTGGGCCGCCCTGAAACCCGCTATCGGATCCTGCAGGCCGGGCGCGTGCTCGCCGGTCACGTGCCCCAGGATGGCGACGACGGAGGGCTCGTTTTGGGTGATCCAGTACGGCACCGCCTCGTCGAGGCGGTCGAAGAGATAGGCCGCGTAGTCGGCGAAGCGGTAGGCCGTGTCTCGGTGGGCCCAGCCGCCCCGCTCCTGCAATGCCTGGGGCAGATCCCAGTGATACAGGGTGACGACGGGCACGATGCCTCGCTCACGCAGCGCGTCGATGAGCCGCCGGTAGAAGTCGAGGCCCCTGGGGTTGGCCTGGCCACGGCCCTGGGGGAAGATGCGGGGCCAGGCGACGGAGAAGCGGTACGCCCCGACACCCAGCCTCGCCATCTCCTCCACGTCGGCCCGGTAGCGGTGGTAGTGATCGCAGGCCACGTCGCCGGTGTGACCCTGGTAGACCTTGCCCGGCGTGTGGCTGAAGCGGTCCCAGATGGACTCGCCGCGGCCGTCCTCTGCCACGGCGCCCTCGATCTGGTAGGCCGCCGTGGCCACACCCCACAAGAACCCTTCCGGAAAGCGCCCTTCGGCCATCCACTCGCCCCCTGATCAAGACCGCAGGAGCGGGAGGACCTCCTCCGCGAAGAGCTCCAGCGGCCACAGCTCGGCGGCACCTCGGATGTTGAGGATGAGGTAGGAGGCGCCCGCCTCCACGAAGCGCCTCAGGTAGGCCGCCACTTCCTCCGGCACTCCCACCGCCGACTCCTGCCGAAGCCGGTCGAGATCCGCACCGGGGCCGACGTAGCGGGCCACCTGCCGGTCCACCTCGTCTCGGTCGCGGCCGATGAGGACCGGACAGCTGTAGGTCAGCTCGAGCTGCGCCGGATCCCGGCCCACCCTCCAGCAGTGGTCCAGGAGGACGTCAGCCTTGTGTCGGAAGTTGTCGAGAGACCCGCCGAAGTTGGCGCGGTCGGCATGGCGCGCCACCACGGCCAGGGTGCGCCGCTCCCCACCGCCGCCCACCAGCACGGGCGGGCGCGGCCTCTGCAGCGGCTTGGGGTCGCAGTACGCGTCGCGCAGCTGGTAGTAGCGGCCCTCGTAGGTGACGGTGGGCTCGCTCCAGAGGCGGCCGATGACCTCGAGCGCCTCCTCCAGCATCGCGATGCGCTCGCCAGCCCGTGGGAAGGGATACCCGTACCCCCGGTACTCGTGCTCGTACCAGCCCGCCCCGATGCCGAACTCGAGGCGCCCTCCCGACAGCACGTCGGCCGTCGCGGCCATCTTGGCCAGGAGGGCCGGATTGCGGTAGGAGTTGCACGTCACGAGCTGGCCGACCCGCAGCGTGACCGTCTGCGACAGCAACGCGGCCGTGGAGATCCAGCACTCGAAGACGCTCGACGTCTGGGGCGTCGGGACGGTGTGGAAGTGGTCGTACAGCCACCCCGAGTCGAAGCCCGCCGCCTCCAGGGTGCGTGCCACGCGCACCATGACCCTCCACTGCTGGTCCGCTGGCAGGTCCGCGGGGAGGTCCATCACCCATCCCTGCGGGATCATGGCGCCCACCCGCAAAGGAGGTGCCTTGAAGCCGGCGACCGCGGCCCCCTGGGGTCGGGTCTGCTCCAGCGTCTGCAACGGCTTCACCTCCGGCTCTCAAGGCTGCCCCGAGCGGTACCGCTCCCTCATCTCGGCCAGGGTGATGGGCTGGTAGTCGCCGGCGTGCCCCGCGCTGCCGAAGGCCTCCATGCGGGAACGCACGACCCGGGCGATGGCCTCGCGGGCGGGCCCCAGGTACTCGCGCGGGTCGAACTTGGCCGGCTGCTCGGCGAAGAAGCGCCGGATGGTGGCGGTGACGGCCAGGCGGATGTCGGTGTCGACGTTGATCTTGCGCACTCCGAGCTGGATGGCGCGCTGGATGCTCTCCACCGGTACGCCCTTGCTGCCAGCCAGGGAGCCGCCGAAGCGGTTGACCTCCTCCACCAGCTCGACCGGCACCGATGACGAACCGTGCATGACCAGCGGGATCCGGACCCGCCGGTAGATCTCCGGGATCAGGTCCAGGGCCAGCTTGGGCTCGGCCTTAAACTTGTAGGCACCATGGGAGGTGCCGATGGCCACCGCCAGGGCGTCGCACCCCGTGCGCTCCACGAAGATCTCGGCCTGGGCGGGGTCCGTCAGCTTGACCGTGCCCTGGACGTCCTCCTCGATGCCCCCCAGGGTGCCGAGCTCGGCCTCGACCGAGACGCCGTGGTCGTGCGCGTACTCCACCACGGACCGGGTCAGCGCCACGTTATCCTCGAACTCCAGGTGGGATCCGTCGATCATGACGGAACTGAAGCCCAGGGAGATGGCGGTCTTGACCGTCTCCAGGCTGTCGCCGTGGTCGAGGTGGATGACCACCGGGATGTCAGGGTTTTCTTCCAGGGCCGCCTGCAGCAGGTGCTTGAGGTAGACGAAGTTGGTGTACTTGAGCGCGCCCCGGCTCGCCTGCAGGATGACCGGCGAGCGAGCCTGGCGGGCCGCCATCATGATCCCCTGCACCTGCTCCATGTTGTTGACGTTGAACGCGCCGACGCCGTAGTCGGCCCTCTCGGCCTCCTGGAGGCATTGACGCAAGGTAACGAGACCCATTTGCTGACCTGCACTCCCCTCTCCGCAGATGCCGCCCCTACGAGAGACTTCCCGTCCCGGTTGCGGGGTTCCTGCGGTCGGGGAGCCGAGGGGAGGCCGCCGAGGGGACCACGGCCCGTCGCCCGTCGGGCCCTTCCAGGATGACGAAGCCATCGCCGTAGGCGGCTCGCAGCGCCGCCGGCTCCAGGGCCCGGCGGGGCGGCCCGTCGGCCACGACCCGTCCGTCGGCCAGCATCACCACCCGATCGGCCAGAGCTGCCAGGTTGGGGTCGTGCACCACCATCAAGACGGCCAGCCGGGATCGCTCCACCAGCGCTCGCAACGTGCCCACCAGCGCCGACTGGTGGTGCAGGTCGAGGTGCGAGGTCGGCTCGTCCAGCAGCAGGTGGCGGGCTCCCGTCGCCAGCGCCCGGGCCAGGGCCACCCGCTGGCGTTCGCCCCCGGAGAGGGTCTCCACCGGCCGGTGTGCCAGGCCGCTCACGCCCGTCGCCTCCATCGCCCGCCAGGCCGCCGCCCGATCCTGCACGCTCTCCGGCCCCAGCCAGCCCATGTGGGGCAGACGGCCCAGCAGTACCACCTCGAGCACCTCCATGCCTTCGGGCAGGAGCACCTGTTGCGGCACGTAGGCGACGCGACGGGCCCGCTCCCATGTGGTGACCCGGACCAGGGGCCGGCCGTCCAGGCGGACCTCCCCTCGCCAGGGGGCCAGCAGGCCCGCGGCGATCCGCAGCAGCGTGCTCTTGCCGCTGCCGTTAGGTCCGATGAGGGCCGTCAGGCCGGGCTCCAGGCGCAGGGTGACGTCTCGCAGCACCTCCGTCCCGCACCCGTAGCGATGGGCGATGCCCTCAAGGCTCAGCATGCCTGTCGCCCCGCTTCAGCAAGTAGAGGAAGAAGGGCCCTCCCAACAGGGTGGTCACCACCCCGACGGGCAGCTCGGCGGGGCGCACCGCCACCCGGGCCCCCAGATCCGCCAGCACCAGCAACAGCGCGCCCCCCACGGCCGACGCCGGCAGCAGCGCCCGGTAGTCGCCGCCCAGCAGACGCCGCAGGATGTGGGGCACGACCAGGCCGACGAAGCCGATGATGCCCACCTGTGCCACCACCGACGCCGTGGCCAGCGAGGCGGCGGCGATGACCCCCGTCTTGAGCGGACCCACCGGTAGACCGAGGGAGGCCGCCACGTCCTCGCCCATCTGGATGGCGTTGAGGGGACGGCCCGCCACCAGCAGCAAGGCCGACCCGAGGGCCGCCCCTGGCAGGGCCAGGCGGAGCTGTGGCCAACCGACCGTGCCCAGGTTGCCCAGGCTCCAGCTGAAGACCGCCCGCACCCGGTCGGCGTCTCGCATCATCAGGTAGGTCGTGGCCGCCGTCAGCACCGAACCGACCACCACTCCCGCCAGCACCAGGTCGGTGGTGCGCCGGCCGCCCGCCGTTCGCGCCAGCACCACCGCGGCCAGCACGGCCCCCAGCCCCCCGGCGAAGGCGGCCGCTGGCACCAGGTACCCCGTCGCGCCCGCCTCCGCCAGCCCCGTGAAGGCCTGCGGCAACGCCTGCCCCGCCGCCATGGCGACGGCCGCGCCGAACAGCGCGCCCGACGCCACGCCCGTCAGGTACGGGTCGGCCAGGGGGTTGCGGAAGATGCCCTGCAGCGCCGCTCCCGAGATGCCCAGCGCCGCGCCCGCCACGAGCCCCCCCAGCACCCTCGGCAGTCGGAGTTGCCAGACGATGGCGGCCGCGCCCTGGAGGGGACGGCCCGTCACGCCGCGCAGCATGGCGTCCAGCACGTCCCGCCAGCCCACCGGCACGCTGCCCCACCACAAGGCGACGGCCGACACCATCGTCAGGCTTACTACCATGGCGGCCCACGGAAGCGGCCGTCGGGGCGCGGGCGCCCTCGTGTCGGGCCCCTCGGGGGAGGGGCGGGGCCCGAGGGGCGGCGTCACGGAGCTCCCAGCTCGTCTCGGAGCGCCGGGTGCAGGAGGGCGGCCAGCAGCCGGACGGCCTCGGCCACCCGGGGCCCCGGGCGGCTGACGAGGTCGACCTGGGCGGCGTCGAGCGCTATCACCTGGCCCTCCCGCAGCGCGCGGAGCGCCGCCCAGCCAGGCCGCTCCGCCAGCTGCCGGGCCGTCACGCCGTAGGGGGCGTCGCCCAGGACGATCACCTCGGGATCAGCCTGGATGACCAGCTCGGGGCTGATCCGCGGGAAGAGACCGAGTTGGGCCGGCACCACGTTGCGGCCTCCGGCGAGCTCGATGAGCGCCCCGATGAACGAGTCAGGCCCTGCTGCATAGGGGGTCGGGTCGATTTCGTAGTAAACCGACGGGGAGCGGCCCGAGGCCCGCACCAGCTCGGCCACCCGTTGCATCTCCTGTCGGATGGACTCCACGAGGTGCATGGCCCGATCCTCGCGGTCCAGCAGGCGGCCCAGGGTCCTCAGGTTGCGAAAGCCGTCCTCCAACGTCTCCGACTCCAGGATGAAGATGGTCAGCCCCGCCTGGCGCAGGGCCTGGGGCAAGCGTCCGTACTTGCTGAGCAGCACCAGGTCAGGATCGAGGGCCACGATCCGCTCCACGTTGGGATCGTAGAGACCGCCGAGCCGTGGCAGCGACGACACCTGCGGCGGGTAGTTGGAGTAGTCGTCGACGCCCACGAGCCGGTCGCAGGCATCCAGGGCGCAGACCGCCTCGGTCAGCGAGGGCACCAGGGAGACGATCCGCTGCGGGGAGGCCTCGAGCCTCACGGGGTTGCCGGCATCGTCGACCAGCTCCGTCGGATACGAGGCGGCGACGACGGGCGGGGCCGGTGCGAGCGCCAGCGCCTGGACCAGCGCCAGGACCAGCAGCAGCCCGGCGATGGCGAGCGACCGTGCCCTCCTGGGGTACGAGAGACGAGCGAGACGATACGACGCGGCCAAGCTGACCACTCCCCCTCCTCGAGAGGTGCCCGTTCCGAGGGCTCCCCTGGCAGGCATTCGGGCTTCCAGGGCGCCGCGACGGCGTGCCTGCAGCCCGCCGACCACTCGGGCGGCTCCGCCGTCGGGCCCCTGGTTACCGTTGCGGGACAGCGCCGGACTCTCACCGGACTTCCCCACTTTAAGCCGGGGCTACGCGCCCCGGCACCAGGGGCGGCTCGATCGAATAGGGCTTGTCGCCTCCAAGATACCTCCACCCGGCCCCGGCCACAATACGCGCGCCCGCACTCGGCGGCAGGGGCCCGGGGGCCGTTGGCCAATTGGTGGTCCGGACCGCAACTCGCCGGGAGGTGGCTCCGTTGCATCCGCTCGTCGCCCGCATGACCCCCGAGGAGAAGATCGGCCAGCTGCTGATGCCCGCCGTGATCCCCGACGAGACCGGCATGCCGTCGGCTCAGACCCGTGAGATGGTGCAGCGCTACGGCGTCGGCTTCGTCATCACCTACGGCCACCGCACGGTGCGGCACCTGGCCGAGTCCAACAACCGGCTGCAGCGGTGGGCCGCCGCCACCCGGCTGGGCATCCCGGTCATGGTGGGCGCGGATCTCGAGTACGGCCTGCGTCACAACGTGGCACTGGGCGTGGTGGCCTTCCCCCGGCAGATGGGCATCGGCGCGGCGATGAGCGAGGAGCTGGCCTACCGCATCGCCCAGGCCACCGCCCGGCAGGCCAGGGCGGCCGGGGTGCACTGGGACTTCTCACCCCTCGTCGACGTCAACACCAACCCCCACAACCCGGTCGTCGGCGTCCGGGCCTTCGGCGACGACCCGCGGTGGGTGGGGCGGCTGAGCGCGGCCATGGTACGGGGGTACCAGGAGGCCGGCGTGGTCTCCACGCCCAAGCACTATCCCGGGCACGGCGACACGTCGCTGGATTCCCACCACGACCTGCCGACGGTCGACCTGCCGGAGGCCGTGCTGAGGCAGACGCACCTGACCCCCTTCGCGGACGCCTTCGCCGCAGGCGCCGACTCCGTCATGACTGCCCACATCGTCGTCAGGTCCCTGGACCCCGACCGCCCCGCCACGCTCTCAGCGGCCTCGCTGACGCAGCTGCTGCGACGGGAGCAGGGGTTCGAGGGGGTGGTGGTGACCGACGCGATGAGCATGGGCGCCATCGCCGACCGTTTCGGCGCGGGCGAGGTCGCACGCATGGCCGTCGAGGCCGGGGCCGACGTGGTGATGGCCACCGGCTCCTACGCCGATCAGGTCGCCGCGTGGACGGCGCTGGTGCAGGCGGTGCTGCAGGGGGACCTGCCGATGGAGCGCATCGACGCCTCGGTGGACCGGGTCCTGCGGCTCAAGGAGAAGTATGGGCTGCTGCAGGGCGACCGCCCGCTCCCAGCTGAGGTGGACCCCGACGCGGCGGAGCGGGAGGCAGCCGACCCCGCCTGGAAGACACTGGCCTCCGAGGCCTTTCGCCGCAGCCTGACGGTCGTGGTCGACCGGGGCGTGCTCCCCCTCCGCCCGGAGACGGTGCGGACGCTCCTGGTGACGGGGCCCCGAGAGGCCGACGAGGTGGCGGCGGCCATGCGTCGCCGCTACCCGGCGGTGGTGGCCCTGCCCACGCCGGGCGGCGGATGGAGCGACGGCTTCTCGCCCTCCTCCGCCGAACTGGCGGCGGCCGAGCGTCTCGCCCGCTCCGTGGATGCGGCGGTGGTGCTCACCTACTCCTCGTTCAAGCCGCCGCTGGCGCCGGGCCAGGTGGAGCTCGTGCGGCGGGTGAGCGCCGCGGGGATCCCCGTGGTGGTGGTGGCCCTGGGGCTGCCGTACGACGTCACGAGCCTGGGCGACCTGGACGCCTTTGTGGCCACCTACGCCCAGGATCGCTGGGGCACGCCGAGCCCGCTGCCGCGAGAGCTGACGGACGCGCTGGCTGACCTCGTCTCCGGCGCCTTCGAGGCGCGGGGGCGCCTGCCGGTGGCGCTGGACGGGCGGGCGGGCTAGTGCGGCCTCTCACAGCCAGGCGGGGCCGTATTTGAAGAGCACCATGCCGGCGAACCAGACGCCGTAGCCGATGGCCAGGTGGAGGGCCGGCTCCCGGTAGGGCGGGTGCAGGTGGGTCACCGCATAACCAGCGTCGGAGCTCAGGCAGACGATGGTCCACCAGAGCCCCACGTCCCACTCGGCGGCCAGCCACGCCCCGAAGAGGACCATGGTCTGGGAGACGACGAGCCCGATCCACGAGATCCTGGGTCGGGGGCGCCTCGTCGCTCCTCTCGCCTGTGCTCGCGGCACATCCACCGCCTCCTTGCCGGGTCGGCATCGTCTCGGTGCGAGGGCGAGGCCCGGCGGCCCGGGCTCACCCGCTCAGTACCCGAACCCCTTGAGGCCTGCGCTGAAGGCCTCGTTGACCACGTGGGAGCGCACCCGGGAGTAGACGCTCATCGCCACCTTGACGGTGGCCCTGGCGGTCTGCGTCCCGAGCTGGGTGGCGCTGCCCAGCGCGCCCATCCCCGCCCCCACCAGGACCGAGGCCGCCATCCCGGTCCAGTAGCGGGCGTCGGTGGCCTCGAAAGGGCGCGAGCGGGCGTAGGTGTAGGCGGCGTCGGCGGCGCCCAGAGCGGCGCCCAGCGCCACGTTCCACCAGTCGCCCGTCAGCGTCTCCTGCCGCTCCGGGTCGATGGGCACCCCAAACTCACCGGGGTCGAAGGCCGCGCTGGTCCGAGGGGACGAGCCGTCACCCGCCGCGGCCAGGACCGTCGGCGACAATGCCACGCTCGCCACCAGCGCGATCGCGACCAGCACGCACAGGGACCGCGTCAGCCGCATCGTCTCTCCTCCTCGCTGCGTCATCGCCGCCTCACATCGGGGCCTCCGGCCCCGCCCTCGCCTGGGTGCCGGCCGGCTGGAGCTCGACCCGCAAGGCGAAGGCGTCGCCGTCGCCGAGCAGGTGCTCCACCGTGGCCTCCATCTGGGTCCCGCCTCGGAGCATCAGGCCAATCCCGGTCCAGATGCGCGCGCCCGGCCCCGCCGATCGGAGCGGCCACGCGATGCCCGCTCCGGTGAGAAGCCAGAGCTCGTCGGTGAGGACGATCCGCCACTCGCCCGCGCCGTGCAGCGCCGCCCCGTCCGGGCCCGATGCGCTGACCGCCGTCGCGATCGCCACGAGCGCCGGGTCGACGATGCGCGAGACGCTCACCTCCACCGACTGTCCCACCCGCAGACGATCTCCCCGCGATGCCTCGGCGAAGAGCGAGACGCTGGTCTCCAGCGCTCGCCCGTGCCGCGGGTCGCGTTGGACGATGGCGAGCGTCACGCGGGACGGCCATGCCGATGCCCAGCGGTCTCGCCGGTGCAGGCTCCCGCCCAGAGGGTCGATCACGGTACGTCTCTCGTCGACGACGCTCGCCCGGGCGGACGCCTCCCATCGCCAGGCCGTCCCTCGGACCTCCCCGGCGTGCCGGTAGGTGACCTCCAGCGACGCGCCCAGGTAGCGCCCGCTGCAGCGTACCAAGGCGGGACAGGCCGACGAGTAGTCCAGTGTACCGCTCTCCACCCGCCACGTCAGGCGCCACCGGCCCGCTTGGAAGGCCTGGGTGAGAGCGGGAGGCGGCAGGAGCTCCGCGCGGCAGATCGCCGGCGGGCCCATCGTCGCCAGCACCGCCACCACGCTGGCACCGACGCTGCGCCAGCGCGCGGGAGCCGGCGCCCTCACCGCCGCGCTCGCCCCTCCCGCACGGGCCCGACCCCCGTCTGCGCTCGCTCGAGCAGGCGGTGACGGGCCTTAAGCCGTCCTACGGCCTGCATGAGGGGCGACCGGGCGAGAAAGCCCGAGGGCGGGCCCCCGTCTTGGCGCCTCAGGAAGAGCACGACCCCCGTCCACCGCTCCTCGAAGCGCGCCCGGCTCCAGACCCGCGCACCCTGGCTGGGGTCCGCCAGGTAGGCGGCCCATGGCTCCAGGGCGGCTACCACGGTGAAGTGAGGCCGCCCCACGTCGACGAGGGCCACCACGGGCTCGTCGTAGCGCTCGAAGTAGCGCAGCAGGTCGTCCCACGTGCTGAGGACGGGGTAGCTGCGGACACCCCAAGGCGCCACTGCCCGGCCGATGTCCGAGACGGAGGCCGAGGCCTCGCCGTCCTGGCCCGTGGCGGCCCGGACCAGCTGGGCCTCGTCCACCTCCAGCCCCAAGGCCCTCAGCACGGTGGCCGCCGCGGCGTAGCCACAGGATTGGTCGGTGCCCTGGCGCACCACGCCCTGGAAGCGAAGGGCGTGGACCGGCACCGCAGGGCGAGCGCCGGCGGCCGGTGGTGCGAGCATGGCGAGGGTCGCGAACGTTAGCACCGCTATCCGTCTCGCCACGACAAATACCCCACCTTCGCCTTGCTCCTCACTGGGAGACATCGATCGCGCGTCCCGGCAGGATGTCTGGATCGACTGGCGTGACTTTAGTCTAACTATCGCTGCCCAGCTACGGCAACGGTGCACAGCGCTACCGTATCCCGGCCAGACGGCCCGTGACGTGTCGGGCGGGCCCGGTCGAGCTCGCTCGAAGCCTCCCGATGTCGGCCAGAGGTTCAGAGCATGGGAAGGGGCTCGTCGTCAGGGGGCGTGGGGAAGGCGGCCTCCAGTTCGTGCACGTCGCGCAGCGCTAGCATCCAGCCCACGGCCTCGGCGTTGGCCCTCACGTGCTCCGGGCGAGACGCCTTGGGAATGGCGACCACTGCCCGGCTCTTGCCGACGAGCCAGTTGAGCGCGACCTGGTGCGGCGTCTTGCCGTAGCGCGCCGCCACGCTGGCCAGGACCCGCCCACGAGCCGTACGCGGCGACGGGAAACGTCCCGAACCGAGGGGCGAGTAGGCCATCAGGGTGATGCCCAGGCGCTGACACGCCGGCAACAGCCGGAGTTCTGCGGCTCGCTGCCCCAGCCAGTAGTAGACCTGGTTGCAGACCAGGGGCACGTCCTCGAGCGCCTCGCGGGCGCGCTCCATCTGCTCCACGGTGAAGTTGCTGACGCCGACGAAGCGCACCCAGCCGTCGGCCACCAGACGCCGCATCGCCCGCATGGTCTCCTCGATGGGATGGACCTCGCTCGGCCAGTGGAGGAGATAGAGGTCGATGCGGTCGACGGCCAGCCGCCTCAGGCTGCGTCGAGCCGCCCGGAGCACACCGTCGTAGGAGGCGTGGTCGGGCAGCACCTTGGTGACCACGAAGACCCGGTCCCGCACGTCGCGGATGGCCTCGCCGACCAGCCGCTCGGCGTGCCCGTCGCCGTACATCTCCGCGGTGTCGATCAGGGTGAGCCCCAGCTCGATGCCGAGACGAAGCGCCTCGATGGCCCGCCGATCCTCGTCGGTCCCTCCACCGATGCGCCAGGTGCCCTGTCCCAGGGCGGGGATGCGCACCCCGGTGCGCCCCAGCTCACGCTCGAGCACGGTGCTCCCGGCCTCCTCTCCGGCGTGTCGGTACGATGCCTTCGGGCCGGGACGCCAGGCGTCCTGCACCTCACCGGGAGACCGCGTCGGTATCGCCGGGGGACCAGGTCCCCGGAGGAGCGGACCCATCCGCCACCACCGTGACGACGGTCCTCGCCGGCACGCAGATGATGGACTGCCCGGGCCGGTCGATCCACCCCGTCCGCACGCACCAGCGCTCGGGACACGTGGACCGCTCGACGCGCACGCGGCCGTCCCGGACCTCCAGCACCATCGCGACGCCACCGGCCTCGAGCCGCTCCACCCGGTCCTCTTCCAGGGGCCAGACGAGCGGGGGTCGCCCCGCCACCTCCACGAGCACCGCCGGCCGGCCCTGCACCGGCGCTCCCCCGAACGCGGCGGAGACCAGGCGGTCGCCTCCGGCGCTCGCCGCCATGGCCATCAACAGCATCACCGCCGCACCCAGCCCCATCGCCTCCGAACCGGCCCACGCACCCGGGCGTGGAGCGGATCCCTTGAGCGCCGACGCGACGCGACTGGAGGCCGCGCCGACCACGCGCTCGAAGGCGGGCAGGAGCCTGCGGGCCGCCACCCCGACCAGCAGGCCCGCCAGGGCCCCCAGCGGCACCAGTGCCGTCATCAGCCAGCCAACTCCACCCGCGTGGACCAGCACGCGAAACGCCGTCAGCTGGCCCAGGTTGTGGGCCACCCCTCCGAGCACGCTCAATAGGACGAGCCGATCGGGCCCTCGTCGGGCCCAGGCGCGGGCCAGGCTCATGACGGCCAGGCTGGCTGCTGCCCCGGCCATCGACATCCAAAAGCCAGGCCCTCCCAGCCGCCCGCTCAACAACGCGGCCGCCAGCACCCGGCAGACGCCGAAGCCCGCGGCCGCCCTCGTCCCCCATTGCCAGAGCACCAGCAGCATGACGCCGTTGGCCAGTCCAAGGTGGGCTCCGGGGACGGGAGGCGGGGGCAACCAACGTTCGACCACGTAGAGGGCTAGGGAGAGGGCCAGCAGGCAGGCGAAGAGCGCGACGCGGCGGGAGGCGCTCACGGCCCCTGCACCCGCGTCACCCGCAGAGACTCGTCGACCAGGAGGGCCTGGGCCCCTGGCCACTCACGCACCAGCGCCTGTCCCCGGCGGGGGCCCAGCACCATGACCGCCGTGGCCAGCGCATCCGCCACCGCGGCCGACTCGTGCAGCACGCTGACCGAGACGAGCCCCACCGCCGGCCAGCCCGTGCGAGGGTCGACCAGGTGGTGGTAGCGCCGGCCCTCCCACTCGAAGAAGCGTTCGTAGTCGCCCGACGTGGCCACCGAGCCGGTGGTGAGCTCGAGCGTCGTCAGCAAACCCTGAGGCTCTCTCGGGTGCTGGATCCCGACGCGCCAGCCCTCGCCGTCCTCCTCGCTACCGGCGGTGGCGGGGCGACCTCCCAGGACGGCGACCTCCCCGCCGACGTCGACCAGGGCGCTCGAGACGCCGTGAGCCCGCAGGACGGCCAGAGCCCGGTCGGCCGCGTACCCCTTGGCGATGCCGCCCAGATCGAGCGCCATCCCGGCCCTCGCCAGCCCGACGAGCACGGCGTCGCCTTCTCGCTCGAGCCGTACGGCCGTGTAGTCCACCCGCTGGCGCGCCTCCTCGATGGCCTGCGGCGACGGCGGGCGGCTGGGCGGCCCTCCCTGCTCCACCGCACCGAAGCCCCACGCGTCGACGAGCGGCGCGACGGTCGGATCGAAGGCGCCACCGGTGCGGCGCGCCACGTCAAGCGCCAGCGCGATGACCTCCCCCACCTCGGTCGGTACCTCGGCCAGGCCACGACCGGCCTGGGCGTTGATGGCCGAGACGGGGCTCGTTGGATCAAACCGATCCAGCAGCCGGTCGAGACGCGCGACCTCTTGCAGCGCAGCTTCCGCGGCCGCCCGGGCGCCCGGCCCCGCCGCCACCACCTGGACGAAGGTGCCCATGGCGAAGCCGGCCCGCCGGACCACCTCGAGGTCCTGGCGCGTGCCGGCCGTCGGTGATGGCCACGGCCATCCACGGGCTCCCAGCACGGCTGTGCAACCCAGGACCACCAGCGCGCCGGCCGCTAGCAGGCCGGCCGCCAGCGGCCGCCTCATGCCCGGCCGACCCCATCGGCGCGCTCGTCAGGGCTCCCCGTGACCGTGGCTGCCTGCGCCACCTCCACGCCGACCCCGACGATGGCGATGGCGTGCGTTGGGCACTTCTCGGCGCAGCGACCGCAGTTGTCGCAGAGCGCTGGGTCGATGGCGGCCAGGTTGTCCGTCACCCGGATGGCACCCTTGTCGCAGGTGCGCTCGCAGATCCGGCAGCCGATGCACCCGGCCTCGCAGACCTGGCGCACGAACTTGCCCGGCATCGTCGAGACGCACCGCACGTAAGAGGCCGTCACCGGTATGACGCGGATGACGCCTCTCGGGCAGACCAGCTCGCACAGCCCGCAGCCCGTGCACCGCTCCTCGTCGACGACGGGGAGCCCATCGGCGCCCATCGACAGGGCGTCGAAGGGACAGGCCTCAACGCAGGTGCCGAAGCCCAGGCATCCATGGGGGCAGCCCTTGGGGCCACCGCCCAGCGCGTCGGCCGCGCGACAGTCCTGCACGCCGTCGTAGGCGGCCCGACTCAGCGCGACCTGCCGTCCTCCCCCGCACAGCACCCGGGCAACCCGGCGACCGCTCGTCTCCGCCCGCTGCCCCAGGATGGCGGCGAGGCGCTGAGCGGTCGGATCGCCGCCCGCCCGGCACCCGCTGACGGGAGCACTGCCACCGATGAGCGCCCGAGCGAAGCCGCTGCAGCCCGAGAAGCCACACGCCCCGCAATTGGCCCCGGGCAGGCTCTCCATTACCTGGCCTAGCCTTGGATCCTCCTCGACCCTGAGAAATCGCCCGGCCAGCACCAGCCCGATACCGAAGAGCAGGCCCAGGGACCCCAGCATCCCGACGGCCCGCAAGATCCCCTCGATCATGGCATCGCGACCTCTCTTCCCCGGCCCGTCTCCCTCATGCTCACCGAAGCCAGCCCTGTGCTCACAGCGGCACGAGCCCTGCGAACCCCATGAACGACAGGGACAGGAGCCCGGCGATGACCAGCGCCAGCGGCGTGCCCTCGAAGACGCCGGGTACCCGGGCGTAGGCCAGCTCCTCCCGGATGGCCGCCATCAGCACCAGGGCCAGGGTGAAGCCCAGCCCCGTGCCCAGGCCGAAGACCATCGTCTCCACCAGGTCGTAGGCCCGGTCGGAGGCCATCAGCGCCAGCCCCAGCACCGCGCAGTTGGTGGTGATGAGGGCCAGGTAGATGCCGAAGGCGTCGTACAGCGAGCGGTTGGTCTTGCGGATCACCATCTCCAGGAACTGGACGAACACCGCGATGACCAGGATGAAGGCCAGGGTGCGCAGGTATCCCAGGTCGAGCGGCTGCAAGACCAGGCGATCGACCAGCCAGCTCACCGCCCCGGCGCCGACCAGCACGAAGGTGGTGGCCAGGCCCATGCTCGCTCCGGTCTTGATGCTGCGGCTCATGCCCAGGAAGGGGCAGGTGCCCAGGAAGCGCACCAGCGTGATGTTGTTGACCAGGGCCGAGCTGACTAGGAGCAAGATCCACTTCATCGGCCACCGCCCCCTGCCACCGCGTCGCTCCCCACAGGGCCGGTCACGCGCCCGGCGGCCCGCCGCTCCGCTGCCTCTCGATACGCCTTCGTCGCCCAGTTGAGGGTGGCCACCAGCACCCCGAGGGTGATGAAGGCCCCAGGCGGCATGCTGAAGACGCGGATGGGCTCCAGGCCCGCCCCCAGTACCGGATAGCCGAAG
>SPLK01000206.1_pt1 | contig 21170 bp, 16 predicted proteins | sample 2456111 | NCBI WGS metagenome assembly SPLK01 (sample SAMN11156906, study PRJNA527647) | hot springs metagenome | biome: Geothermal region; feature: Hot spring; material: tree branch in hot spring; isolation source: hot spring sediment rich in lignocellulosic material ... | reverse complement strand
ACCCACCCCCCAACGAACCCTCTGCTCCAAACTCGACGCCCACGGGTTCGGAGGTGCAGGGGTTGCTGGAGGGTGGAAAGGTGAAGGCCATTCACGCGTTGCGTAAAGAGAACAAGTCGATCCGGTCGATTGCCGAAAGCCTGGGGATCTCCCGTAACACGGTGCGCAAGTACCTGCGCAACCCGGGTCTGCCGGAGCCCAGGCCCCGGCCGCCCCGGCCGTCGAAGCTGGACCCCTACCGGGAGTATATCAAACGGCGCATGCTGCAGGACGGCGTCACCAACAGCCAGGTACTGCTGCAGGAGCTGCGCGCGATGGGCTACACCGGCGGCCGCACCATCCTGAAGGACTTCATGAAGCCGCTGCGGCCGCCACGGCCGGCCCCGGCCACGGTGCGGTTCGAGACCGGCCCGGGCGAGCAGGCGCAGGTCGACCTGACGCCGGTCACGCTGGTGCGACCCGACGGAACCACCCAGCAGTTGTGGGCCTTCGCCATGGTGCTGAACTGGTCTCGGGCCGGCTACGTTGAGTTCATCGCGAAAGCCGACCTGCCCAGCTTCCTGCGCTGCCACGTGCACGCCTTCGAGCACTTCGGCGGCGTGCCCCGGCGGGTTTTATACGGATAACACCAAGCTGGTGGTCCTGGGGCGAGACCAAAACGGGCAACCGATTTGGAACCCTCGCTTTTTGGACTTTGCGCTGCGAATGGGCTTCGACCCCCGGCCCTGCCAGCCGTACCGGGCCCAGACCAAGGGCAAGGTGGAGCACTTTTTGCGCTACGTGCAGGACAACTTCGTCCCATCGGCGCATCCCACCGACCTCGACGACCTCAACCGACAGGCCGTGCTCTGGTGCATCCACGTGGCCGACCTGCGGGTCCACAGCACCACCCATGAGCGGCCGACGGAGCGACTGAGGCAGGAGCGGCTCTTCTTGCAGCCCATGCCGCCCGCCGAGCGCATCTCGCCCTTCTTGCGGGAAAGCCGCAAGGTGGGCCGGGACGGCTTTGTCATCTGGCAGGGCAGCGCCTACGGGGTGCCATGGACGTACGCCGGCCAGGAGGTCCAGATCCAGGCGACCGAGGAGCGGGTGGAGATCTGGGCCGGCTCCCAGCGCATTGCGGTGCATCCCCGGGCCCATGCGCCCGGCCAGCGGTTCGTGTGGCCAGGGCAGTGGGACGGTCTGCCCAGCCAGACCCCGCCCCGCCGGCGTGCTCCGGTTATCGTCCAGGTGCCCGACGGGGGCGTCGAGGTGCGGCCCCTTACGGTCTACGAGACGCTGGCCGGGGTGGTGAACAGCTATGGTCGCCCTTGAGCAGGCTCGCCACTACCTCGAAAGCCTGGGCTTGGACAGCGCGGCCGCGGTGCTGGACCAGCGCCTTGAGCAGGCCGCGCACCGGCAGGTCTCCTATGCTGAGTTTCTGGCGGATCTTCTGGCCGTCGAGGCGACGGCTCGCCGGGAGCGCTACCTGAAGGCTCGGACCCGTCTGGCCCACCTGCCCTTTCACAAGACGCTGGAGGACTTCGACTTACGCTTCCAGCCGTCCATCGACGAGCGGCAGGTGCGGGAGCTGGCGGAGCTGGCCTTCGTGCGAGAGGCGGCCAACGTGCTGTTCCTCGGTCCGCCCGGCGTGGGCAAGACGCACTTGGCGGTGGCGCTGGGGCTGAAGGCCATCGAGGCCGGCTACGGGGTCTACTTCGTGCGGGCTCACGACCTGGTCGAGGACCTGCGCCGGGCCATGGCCGACCACCGGCTGGATCGCAGGCTCCGAGTCTATCTGGCCCCCAAGCTTCTCATTATCGACGAGTTCGGCGTCTGGCCCTACGACCGGATGGCCTCGACGGCCTTGTTCACCCTGATTTCCGCCCGCTACGAGCGGGGCAGCATCATCCTGACCTCCAACAAGGGGTTCGCCGAGTGGGGGGAGGTGTTGGGCGACACGGTCATCGCCACGGCCATCCTGGACCGGCTGCTGCACCACAGTCACGTCATCAACATCCGAGGCGAGAGCTACCGGCTGCGGGAGAAGCGCCAGGCCGGCCTGTTTGGGTCTCGGGTGTTGGCGGAGCGGGAGGCGAAGGCCGACCGCTAGCGGCGCCCCTTGGTGCTACGCACCAAGGGGCCTGGCTCCCTATCGCGATCCGGGTGGGTCAATTTCCAACTGGCCCCATGGATCAGATCTAGACCGGCCTTGACACCGGACCCAGTAGCCACAAAGCCCGTCAGACGCGGTTTGAGGGCGTTTTGCCGGGTTGCTCTCGAGATGTCCGGAGAAGGTGGGCCGGGTGTGCCGGGTCGCGCCGGGCATGAACCCGGCACGAGAAAAGCCCGCCATGACATGCTTCTCCGCCCGATTGCCGGGTTGCCGGGTCTCGGGAGAGGTGGGCGCGTGGGAGCCTGGAAGCTCCTCCTCATCACGCCTCCCGAGCACTCGATGTGCGGTCGGTCGAGCAGCTCATAGATACGCGAGTGAGCTGCTTCTTTTCGCGCCGTGAAAGGCATTCTCCGGGTGATGACGCGCCCCCAAGCGATCGCATCACGCGGCCTCAACGAGAGGGCGAGTGAGCTTCGCCTTCCGAGCGCCTCACTGCGAAGCTCTCCCGTGCCGATTCACTCACCCGCCTCCCTGTCACCCAGCAACCCGGCAAAATGGCCTTCGATGCCGTCACGACGCGCTCCGAACGCGCCGGGTCCTGGCCCGGCATCTCCCGGCAGCATCCACTAAGTGCGGTCTACCCACGGCTCCCCACCCGGCGGACCCTGCAGATGGCGTCGAAAGCCGGTCACGACGGCGTTTTCCCGCGCCAGGTCCGCCCCCGGCAGGACCCGGCGCGCCCAGCACCTCAGTAAAGCTGCACGTGGCCTGCGTTGTCCGGGAAATACCCAAGGCCCCGATCCACGATCTCCCGCAGCACGGCCTGCGTTTCACTAGCAGCGTGTGTGGGAATTGCCAGCCGGCTGGCATGAAATCCTGGGGCGGTGTCGAACCCTTCGCCCATGAAGCCGTTTAAGCCCTATAGTCCCCATCAGACCTATCTGCTGTCCCCTTCGCCGAAGGACTGGCTGCCCCCGGACCACCTGGCCCACTTCATCGACGAGGCGGTGGACCAGCTGGATCTGTCGGCCGTCTTCCGGGCCTACGAAGGGGAAGACCGGGGCCAGCCGCCTTATCATCCGGTCATGATGGTGAAGGTGTGGCTGTACGCCTACACCCAGGGCATCCGCTCCTCGCGCAGGGTGGAGCAGGCGCTTTACGAGGATGTCGCCTTCCGGATGTTGTCCGGTAACCAGCAGCCAGACCACTGGACGCTGTCGGAGTTTCGCCGCCGGCACCTGCCAGCGCTGGGGGAGCTGTTCGTCCAGACGGTTCACTTGGCCCAGAAGGCGGGTTTGGTGAAGCTGGGTCAGGTGGCCCTGGAAGGCACCAAGATCAAAGCCTATGCCTCGAAGCATGCCGCCATGCGTTACGTCCGCATGCAGCAAGAGGAGCAGCGGCTGCGGGAGGAGATCGAGCGGTACTTTGCCGAGGTGGAGGCGACGGACCGGGACGAGGCTCAGCGGTTTGGGGACCGGCGGGGCGATGAACTGCCGGAGCCCTTGAAGACGGTCGAAAAGCGCCGGGAGGCCATCCGCCGGGCCATGCGGGAGTTGGAAGAAGAGGCCCGGCAAAAAGCCGAAGCCGAGCAGGCCAAGCGTCGGGCCGAAGCGGAGGCCAAAGGTCGGCGCTACCGGCCTCGTCGAGACCCCGCGCAGGCCCGCCCCTCCCCCAAAGCCCAGCGCAACTTCACGGACCCTGACTCCCGGATCATGAAAGACCCGGACGGGCGCTTCATCCAGGGCTACAACGCTCAAGCCGTGGTCGATACCGAAAGCCAGATCATCGTGGCGGCGGACCTCACGAACCAGGCGGCCGATGCCCCGCACCTGATCCACATGGCCGACCAGGTGGAGGCCCATACCGGCCGACGCCCCGGGGAGTGGCTGGCCGATGCCGGGTACTTTGATACGGACGCCATTCAGACGCTGCAAGCCCGGGGCCTTCGCGTCTTGATTCCGGCGGACAAGCTGCGTCACCGGGACCGCCGGACCACCCAACCGCCTCCGGACCCGCCGGCGCCGGCGGCTTCCCTGCGGGAGTGGATGCGGTACTGGTTGAAGATGCCCGAGGCCCTCGCGCGGTATCGGAAGCGGGAGCAGTCTGTCGAGCCCGTCTTTGGGCAGATCAAGGAGGCCCGGCGGCTGCGCCAGTTCCTGCTGCGGGGGGTGGCGAAGGTTCGGGCGCTTTGGCGGCTTGACTGTGCCGTGCACAACCTGCTGAAGCTCTATCGTGCCGGGGTGCGGTTCCGACGAAGACCCCTGGCCCCCGACGTCGCTCGAGGCCCGAGGAGAGGAGTGGGCTCTGGCAGGGGCCCTGTGATCCTACCCAGACGGGTGCCATGGGCATCATCGGCCACTCCCTCCTTCGTTGTCAGGTGCTCCGGCGAAAACCCACACGGGCTGCTAGCCAGAAGCGTGGCAGCCTCTCAGCTCGCCCCCGCAAGCTCGTGGACGCGCAACCCTTGGAAACAACAAGGGCCGGCTCGCCCAATACCGCTACGCCGGCCCGTCACCCCTTGCGGGGCTTACACCCGCACAATACGTTTCCCCGTTGTGAAGTCAAGGTATGCAGGCTTCATCCGGGATGTGCGCTGTAGCCGAATAACCTTTGATGCAACCGGCTTCGACGAGTCACCGAATACGGCTAAGTCGTCGGTAGTTTCCATTTCCAGTTCGCAATCCGCATACGCACTAATGAAGTCGGCAATATCACGTAAGAACTTTACCTTGCCACCAGCGGCACATAGGTAAACCGTGAACACGCCCCCCCGGTAATGGTTTAGAGCCCACTCCACGTACGGGTCGTAACCTCGCCTGTCGAGCGTCTCGGGGTTTGCGACCAGGACCACGCCAATCTTAATCGCCCGTCCTGTGAAAAGGTCCGGTGTCATCTCGCCTCGCCGACGCACAGCGAACGCATGCAGGAATTTGGCGAACCTGACAGTTTCCTGCCTAGTCTCGTCGGTTGGGGCTTCCGGGTAGTACGCAAACCCAATCTCTGCGATTTCCCTTAGAAAGATGGAAACAAACATTCCGCGCTTGTCGACCGCTGCAAGCTGCTTGTACCACTCCTGAATCTCTTGTGAGCCGTTAAGGATACCTTCAAGGATGTTTGTAACAAAGTACCCCTTCGCTGCGGGGCTGTGCCGAGTCAGTAGCTTAGAGGTCATGAGCAGGTCGGTTGCTTTCATGAGGTTGCTTTCTGTATAGGGTCTAGATAGGTGTACGAGCCCCGTCTGTACAAAAAGCATTGTCGCGACAGCGACATTGCGAGGTTGATTAGAGTTGTAGTAGTCCATTACAACAACCACTTCGCCGTCGTCTAAGAGTCTGGCCGAGGGTTCTTTGGCATTAGTCCATTCAATCTTGACGCGGTTCGGCAAGCACTTTCCAATACCTGGGTCGAGTTCTTTCAAGGTTAGGTTGATTCTACCTTGCAGATCCCTTGCTACTGCTGCCTTGTCAAGGCGCTTCCACAGGTGGCCAAGCCATGAGAGGATCTTCGCAGATGCGATTTCAACTCTCTCTATCCAGGCGGTGAACAAAACAATTGTAACAACGCACCCAACTAGTATCCAGACAACGGGCGGAAGATCGGCCCGTTCGAGGAGCGCCTGGATTAGGTATTTCATGACTCCTCGGTCCCTCTGGCGTGGAAACGGAACTGGCACTCCAAACTCTTGCATACCAGCAGAAGTCTATTGTCGCGCCTCGCCACGCCACCGATCTCATCTAGGCCGATAAGCGCTCCGCACACATGGCAGTTCCCTACTGGCCCACCACGCCGTACAACAATTCCGTGCGCGCGCAGCAGGTCTGGTAGGTCCATCCGATGAACCGCACGGATGCCCTGCACGTCTCTTGCCATCCTCCCCTCAAGACTGCAGCGGCCCCTAGCCCCACGACCCTCAACCATCTCGGTTGCAATCTAACTTTTCTTCCCTCCAGGGCCACGATCCTCCAGAACGCCACGAAAAAGAGAAACGCGACGAACCGAAGAGTATTCGCTCCCTGCATCGCTCCTACGTGCGCCGGGAGGCGAGCCGGCTCGGAGCGGGGCGGCGATGAAGCGCATGCAGGCGCGCTCGACGAGGCGTACCCATGCCGAGACTCGGCACACTGGCATACCACCAGGCCCCTCGTTTACGCGGCTGCCAGCGCGCCACTTTACACGACACATGGCGAGCGGGTTGCCGTGTCGAGCGCATCACGCGGCTTCGCGATCCGCGCCCTCTCCTGCCGGTCAGGCATGTCCTCGCCGTTTCGCTTCCACGGCTTGCACATCAGGCAGCCGGCTCGCGCTCGCTTCGGCGGACCCCGCTTCCACTTACACGGCTTTGGCATCGACCTCATCCCCCAGGCACCTGATCGCCGCCGGCCCCACCCACTCGTAAACGGGTATCCCTCGCCGCCGCTCCTCCGCCACCTCGGCTCGGGCGCCGACACCTCCCTCCACCCCGGAACGAGGACGACCAGGTCGCAACGGCGCAGGATCTCGAGATCGCCGGCGAGCCAGTCCTCGTTCCTGCGAATGCCGTCCATCAGTATGGTGTTCAGGTGCGGCGTGATGGCGATGTAAGCCATCCTCCAGAGGTCCACTGCCACATCGCGGGCCCGCATGATGTTGGCCCAGATACCGGCGGGGTTTTGCTCCTGTACGGCCCGGAGACGTAAGCCACCTCGCGGCGCAGAGGCGGGAGAATATCAGGCTGCACGGCGCTCGGCCTCCCCGCTTTCGTCCGTCGACGCCAGCGGCAGTGTGAACGTTCGCCGCCCCAGCATAATGGCGATGATGCAGTAGTTTACAGTATCGGCCCAGGAGTCCTCGATGGATTCGTTCGCCGGCCTCTTCCCCACCCGCAGCAGGTTGTCCAGCCGGGCCAGCTTATCGTTCACCCGCACCCACAGCCCGAGTTCGCCCGCCCCGAGGATGTTCCCCGGACCGTAGTCGCACTGTTTGCGCACCATCAGGGCCCGTAGGTCGGCCAGCGTCTCCATGTGGTATCGCCTCTGCCGCGCAGCTGGGGCGGCCAGAGCGATGGCCCCAAGTTGTGCCCATAGCGTCTGGGCGCGCAACAATCGACGCAGGAGGCGTGTCACTGATTGCCTTAGCCCATGGCGCCAGCCCGGCCAGACGAAGGGGCGAATGGCCAGCAGTATCTGTCTGGCTTGCGCCAATAACCTCCGCTACCACCGCAACTGCGGCTCCACCATCCGCTACGTCGAGGTCTGGGCTACGTCGAGGTCTGGCTTGGTTTTACGATTCCTCGGGCCGGGTCGTTCAGAAGGAATGGACGAACATGCTGGACGTAAGGCCGAACGAGCGGCGGTATTGGCGCATTCTGTACGAGGATAGAGCCGAGTTCGCAAAAGTTGAGGTGCGCTGGGTGGTGCCGTAGCTTCCGTGGCTTATATCCGAAAACTTGGCCCGAATCGCTACCAGATCATCGTCCATATCGACACCGGCCGGATGCCGGACGGACGAATCACGAAACTCCGCCGGAGCAAGGTAGTCACGGCGGCGCCGCGCGAGATCCACCGCCTGGCGGCCGAGTTCGAGGCAGCCATGCGCCCCGTGGTTGAGCGCCCGGAATCAGAGCGGACGCTTGCAGCGGCCGCGGCGGAGTGGCTGGAGACCGGCAGAAGCACACCGCGCCCACGTCATGGGTCAAGCACGAACAGCGCCTGCGCCTGGTCATCCTGCCCGCTCTTGGGCCCGATACCCCTCTGCGCGACCTGCAGCCCGTCACGATCCAGGAACTGTACGACCGCCTGCCCGCCCGGCGGGCAGTGAAGGCGCATGCGACGCTGCGGGCCCTGCTCCGGTTTGCGGTGCGCAAGGGCTGGATGACGGAAAACCCGCTTAATCAGGTGACGCCGCCCCGGTACCGCCGACCTGCCGTTGCCTTCTTCACAGACGCGGAATGGGACCGCCTGGTCGAAACCCTTCGCAAGCCCAAGTGGCAACGCCGGTATCCGTTGGTGCTGTTTCTCGCCACCGTCCCCATGCGCCCGAGTGAGGCGCTGGCACTGACGTGGGACGATATCGACTGGCGGCACGGCGTGGTCTAGGTGCGGTGCGCCCTTCGCCGTCCCGGACGACAGCCGGAGTTTGCCGCGACCAAGAATGCGGAGGCGATGGGCGCGCGCGTCGTCGACCGCAGAACCCTTGCTCTGCTGCGACTCCAGCGGATCATGCAAGCCCGGGAACGCGCAGGCTACCGCCGGCGGCTAAACCTGGTGTTCACGGACACCGTGGGCGGAACGATTCACTGGAGCAACTGGCGCCGCCGCGTATGGGTCGACCTGCTTGAGGAGGCGAAATTACCGTATCGCAAGCCCTACGCCCTGCGCCACACGGGCGCGACCTTGCTCGGCGCCGCCGGCGTCAGCGACCAGCGCTTCAGTACCGGCTCGGCGATGCGACGGCGAGCATCGTGCGAGATACGTACCGGCATGCGGTCGGAATCGAGCACCGCCATGCGGCCGAGCTGGCCGGAAAGATATTCTTGCGCCGGCGCCGGAAGGATGACCGGGAACGCGCGAGGCAGGACGGGAAGGCGGTCTAAACGCTGGTGCGCCCGGCAGGATTCGAACCCGCGACCTTGGGCTTAGAAGGCCCCCGCTCTGTCCACTGAGCTACGGGCGCACCGCCTGAGGCGTGGTGTGAGGCGGTCGGACGGCGACGCAGACGAGATGGAGCGGGCGAGGGGAATCGAACCCCCGTACCTGGCTTGGAAGGCCAGTGCTCTACCATTGAGCTACGCCCGCCCGCCAGCCGTCCGGCCGAAACCGATCATAAGGGCGCCGCGGAGGCCCTGTCAATCAGAGGGACGCTGTGGCGCCCCTGCTGCTGCCGTCGACGCCGGCCCTCCGCCGGGCCAGCGTCGCCCCCCCTGCCCCGCGCCGTGCCTCTCCCCCTTCCTTTCCGGGGAGGGGAGCCTGCTGCAGGGGCGAATCTGCGTGGCGTGCCTTCGACACGCGCACGGGGGGATCGCCGTTGCTCGCTTCGCCCGCCAGCTCTGGAGCCGAGAGCTCGCCACCCGTCGAGGTGGCCCCCGGGGTCTGGCGCCTCGCCATCCCCATCCCGGTGCCGCTCCGCTACGTCAACGCCTACCTGTTGCGGGGGCACGAGGGGTGGACGGTGGTCGACACCGGCTTCCACACCCCCGATGCCGAGGCGGCCTGGCAGCGGGCCCTGTCGGCCCTCGGCGTCGGCCCGTCGGATCTGGTCCAGATCGTCGTCACCCACTACCATCCGGACCACTTCGGGTGCGCCGGATGGCTGCAGGGCCTGTCGGGCGCCCCGGTCGTCATGCTGGCGCATGAGCGTCCGCAGGTGACGGCCTTCTGGCACGACGGCCAGCCGACCGGCGATGGCCTGGCGGTGTTCTTCGCCCGCCACGGCATGCCCGCCGAGTTGACCGCCGACCTGCCGGCGCTGCACCGAGACGCCATGGCGATGGTGCGGCCGCTGCCGCAGGTGCGCTGGGTCGAGCCGGGCGACGTCATCGCCGCCGGGGCCCGCCGCTTCCAGGTGATCTGGGCGCCGGGCCACGCCGACGGCCTCATGGTGCTGTGGGAGCCCGACGAGCGCCTGCTGCTGGCCGACGACCTGGTGCTCGCCACCATCAGCCCCAACATCAGCCTCTTCCCGCTGGGCGACGCCAACCCGCTGGCACGCTTCCTCGCCTCCCTGCGGCGCATCCGCGACCTGCCGGCCCGCCTGGTGCTGCCCGGCCACCGGGAGCCCATCGTCGACCTCGAGGGCCGGGCACGGGAGATCGCCACCCACCACGCCCATCGCCTTGATGCAGCGCTGGGCATCGTGCGCCGGGCCATCGAGGAGAGCGGCCGGGCGCCCACGGCCTGGGAGGTCAACCTCCAGCTCTTCGGACCGCAGCCCGACCTCTTCCGGACACGGTTTGCCATGGGGGAGACCCTGGCGCACCTCGCGTACCTGGTCGACCGGGGGCGCCTCGTCCGGGTCGAGGCCGACGAGGTGGTGCGCTACGCCCTCCGGTAGGGCGGGGCCCGGGCGCGTCGTGACGCCCGGCGAGCCCGGAGGAGGCCGAGGGGTCGCCTCGGGCCCTTGTGCCCCTCTGTGCCCCGCTCAGTCGACCTCGACGCCCAGCTGCACCTCGAAGAGCCTATCCCACGGGAAGTCGAGCCCGGTGATCCGGATCCCGACGTCTCGCCCGCCGCTTGCCTCCCGCACCGCCAGCTCCGGCTGCCACCTCGCCCGCCAGGCATGCCACACCGCCTCGAGACGCGCCCGTGCCTGGGTTGCCAGCGCCTCTCGGTGAGGCCCGAGCGCGTACGGCGACACGCCCGCCGCCGCCACGGGCCCCCGTGCCATCTCCTGGCGCACCACGGCCTGATAGGCCCAGTCCTCGATCAGCCTCAGCGCCAGGTACCGCAGGTGCGCCCGCTCGGCCTCCTCCGCCGCCGCTCCCTCCAGGCGCCGGCGAGCCACCCACCGCATCGCCGCATGCGCCAGCGTCGAGCCGAGAGTGTTGCCGGCCGTGTTCCACCCGGCGTAGGCCGCCAGGTCAGGCGGCCAGACGTAAGCCGGCAGCATCTCCACCAGCGCCCGGTCGGCCCCGTTGGCGTAGGCCACATCGGCCAGCGCCACCGCCCGCCGGGGATTCGACTGCACTGCATCGGCCAGCGCCTCGAGAAACTCGGCGAGGTTTCGTCCGCTGCCCGCGCCCGCCCCGCCTGCCGCATCCTGGCGGGCCGCCTCCTGCTGCGGTCCCTCCGGACTGTTGACGAAGAGGGCGATGTCGGCCCGCCCGAAGTCCTGCTCCCAGATGCCGCCCAGCGCCGTCAGGTGCGCCTTGATGGTCTCCAGCAGCGGCCGGTCCTCGTAGCGGGGCACGACGCGAGGCCCCTCGGTCGACGAGAAGCGTAGCCCCACCCGGGGCCGTAGCCCCGCTGCCCGCAGCATCTGGCGGGCCAGCAGCACCAGCCCTACCTCGTCGGCGCCCGGGTAGATAAGCACCCTGCGATAGGCGCCCGTCTCCGCTACCAGAGCCGCCAGCCGCCGTTGCTCCTGCATGTGGATGCCGAGCGGGAAGCTGTCGTCCTGGGTCAGTGCCAGGAAGTCCACCACCCCGTCGGCGACCAGCCGCACCAGCTCCTGGTTGACCCGGTGGTTGCGCCGGCGCCGCCACCGCCACTCCTCCCGGACCTCCTGAGGGATCTCGGCCTCCAGGGCCGCCCGCCGCGCCTCGAGCCCCCCAAACGGCACCCCGGCCAGCTCGGTCTCGAAGGCAGGCGACGAGACCGTGCGGCCCCCGCCCCGCACCTGCTCCCAGGCCGCCTCGCCCCGCTCCAGGGCGTCGAGCACCACCGAGTAGAGGAAGAGCCGCCGCCCGTAGACGGCCCAGTAGGGTGGCTCCTCGTCGTCGCTGTCGTAGGCCGGCGTGCGCATGATGACGCCCTGCACGAAGATGGGCAGGCCTGGGCGCCGCCGTCGCAACTCACCCAGCACCCGCAGGCGTGCCAGGGCCTGCTCCGTCGGCGTCGACACCACCCGCGACGGGATGAGCCCGCCGAAGGCCAGCGTCTCGGCGGCCACCACCAGCCCGTCGGCCGTCTCGGCCGCCTCCCGCAGCCACTCCACCAGGGCCTCGCCGTCGGCCGGCTGCTTATTGCGGCCCATGAGCGAGGCGGGCGGTACCCGCACCTCGACGCCCGCCACCGGTCCCAACAACACCGGGTACCGGTGGTTGCACGGGCGCTCGTCAAGGGGGAGCAGGACAACGCGTGGAGCGCGCCCGTTTGCTTTCACTGCTTGATGGCTCCTTCCAGACCTCGCATGAAGAATCGCTGCCCGAAGAGGAACACGATCAGGATGGGCACCATCGCGATGACCGTCCCCGACGCGATGGCTCGCGTGTTGGTGGCGAACTGCCCCTGAAGATCCAGCAAACCGGAGGCCAGCGGGTAGTAGCTTTTGTCGGTGAGGACGATGATGGGCCAGAGGAAGGAGTTCCAAAACGCGACGAACTGCAGGATGGCGAAGGCCGCCACCGAGGGAGCCGTCAACGGCACCATGATCCGCCACCAGATGCGTAGTTCGGATGCGCCGTCCACCCGGGCGGCTTCCAGCAATTCGTCCGGGATACTCTGGTAGGCCTGGCGCATCAAGAAGATGCCCACCGTCGAGGCGAGACTGGGCAGGATGACAGCGGCGTACTGGCCCGCAGGCGACCGAAGCAGTCCCAGCTTGATGGTGGTGATGTAGTTGACGATGAGCCCCGCCTCATTAGGAAGGATGAGCGTGGCGACGATGGCGCCGAAAACAAGGTCGCGCCCCGGGAAGCGGAGCTTGGCCAGTGGGTAGCCCGCCAGGCTGGAGACGATGATGCTCCCCACGACGCCGAAGACGGTGATGATGACCGAGTTGAGGAGGTATCTCGGCAACGGGACTGTCTCCACGACGGTTCGGTAGTTGCGGAGCGTGGGCTCGTTTGGCCACAACGGCGGCGGAAACTGGAAGATCGCTCCGACGCTCTCGAAGCTGGTGACGACGGTCCACACGAAGGGATAGATGGTGGTAATGCCGACGACGACCAGGAGGACATAGAACAGGACCGTCTCCACTCGTCGCCATGCCCGATGCCACCGGGCCGAGGGACGGGCATGCCGGACCCCTGTCGTCACCACAGCGGAATCGGCCCGGGACGCCGCCATCCTATCAGACCTGCCCTCCGCGGATGTACTTGAAATTGATGAAGCTGAACACCAGACTCACGGCAGCCACGACAAGGCTGGCTGCGGCAGCCTGGCCGTACTGGAAGTCCTGGAATGCCTTGGAGTAGATGTAGTAGAGCGCTGTGTAAGTGGACCCCGCGGGCCCGCCGCCGGTCATCACGAAGATCTCTTCGAAAACCTTTATCGCGCTGATCGTGGAGAGCAGGCTGCAAAGCAAGATGATGGGCCGAAGTAGCGGAAGCGTCACGCGCCAGAAGACCGTCCACCGCCCGGCACCGTCGATGAGCGCGGCCTCCTCGTACGTGCGGTCGATGGCCTGAAGCCCGGCCAGGTAAAGGACCATATAGTAGCCGAAACCCTTCCACAACGTCACGAACATGACCGCATACAGGGCCAGGCCCGGACGTGTCAGGATGTTGAAGGGTCGGTCCACGAGGCCCAGCAGTTGCAGGACGTAGTTGACAGGGCCGTACTGGTCGTACATCCAGCCCCACATGATGCCCACGACCGAGAAGCTGGTGATGACGGGGATGTAGTACGCAGCCCGGAAGAGGGTGATCCCCGGCAGGCGCCGGTTGACCAGCACCGCCGCACCTATCGCCGCCATCTGGATGACGGGCACCACCAACACGTAACGCAAGGAATTGCTCAAACCTGCCCAAAAGTGCGGCTCATTGAGGAGGCGCCGAAAGTTGTCGAGCCCAACCCATTGCGGCGGCGTGATGACGTTGTAACGCGCGAATCCGAGATAAGTGCCGAAGACCATTGGCCAGAATGTATAAACAGCCATCAGGGCCAGGGCCGGCAGCAAAAAGGCGTATGCCACCAGCCAGGTGTGCCAGTCTCGCCTGAGAGTCAACTTGCGTCATCTTCCCCCCGGGATGGGAGGCAACGGTGGGACGGCGTCCAGCAGAGTCAGCCCCACGACAACGGGACCCGTCCAGCGGTTGCCGCCCTCCACGATGATCGATGCGATCGGTCTGTCCGGATGAGGGTTGGGCACCACCAGGACGTCGAGCGCGACATCCAAGGTGCCCCGTGTCTGGCCTCTCCAGGCCGGGTAGCGCGCCAGGGACTGCAGGGTCGGCTCTGTCCAGGCAGCGATCTCGCGCCCGTAGAAGAGTTGACGCGTGAAGGTGGTGCCATCCTGATAGACCAGCGTGTAGCGGCTGACCTCCTGGCGAGGCGCAGGGGCGGACCAGATGGTCGCATGGAGGAAGGCCACGGCCGCTGCCCTCGCACCTACCGGCACGGTGACGGCAGCTGGGAGATCTCGTGCGAACCCTCTCGGTACACGGGGCACGATGGCCCCGCCGACGTGAAAGGCGAAGGGGCCGACCCGCACCACCGGACCGTGGTCGGTGATGGTAGCCTGGTCGAGCAGCGCGGCAAGGTCGTAGTCGGGGCCGCGCCCGATCCACCCCTTGCCGTCGGCATCCTGCAACGACCGGGTCGCCCACGGGCTGATGTCGACCAGGTAGCCTGAGATCGCCCGCGCGGCTCCCACGGCCCAACCCTCGTAGTAGCGCCTTGCCGCCTCCGGCTCTGGAAGGGGCGCCTCGGGGTTCCAGAAGCTCGCGGCGGCCCGCAGGTAGGCCACTCCTTGCTCGGCACTGCCGTCCAGGATGGTCCGGTTGCCGAAGTAGCCGGTCCACCGGGTCTGCAGCATTCCCAGGGCGCCATCCCGCCAGGCGCTACGAGCAAACCCTTCGACATTGCCAGGACGATACCATGTCGCCCCGATGACCGAGAACCCAGCGTCCCGGATCTCTCGTATCGACGGGAAGTCGTCCCCCGGCTGATAGTGCCAGTCCGTGAAGATGATGTCTTTGGGGAGCTGAGACACCACATCGCGCGTCGCCTCCGAGAAGGCGACATCCTGCCACATCATCGTGCCGACACCGCGTGAGCGAAGGTGCTCGTACAGTCGCATCACGTCGTCGACGAAGATCTTGTTGAAGCCGATGGCCCTGGCCTCCTCGGTGGCCGGGAACGGGCATACGTTGCGCACTTCGTCGTGGCCAATGTGGACGTAGCGTGGCCGGAAGACCTCGATGGCCTCGTCCAACACTGCGGTGACGACATCGTAGACTCTGGGATTGAGCGGGTCGTAGTTGAAGGGCTCCGGGCACGTCGGATCGTGGAGCAGGTCTCGGTTGGCCCCTCCGTAGAACAGCCATTGGGAATGACCCAGCAATTCGATGAGAGGAATGGGCTCTAACCCGTGAAGTCGAGCTAGCTCGACGACGCGACGCGCCTCCTCCTTGGACGCGCCCATCGGATGCCAGGCCTCGCGGGTGGCATCCCACTGCACGTAGTTGGCCATCACCAGGATATGGTTGAATTTGTAGGCGGCCAGCAACTCGACGAGCCGGTCGTTGACCTCGGGGGAATGGGAGTCCAGGTAGATCATGGCGCCGCGGAAGCGGAAGGCAGGCCAGTCCTTAATCCTGGCAAACCGTAGCCCGCGGCCGCTCACCAGTTGCCGCAGCGTCTGGACGCCCCAGTATGCTCCCTGGGGGTCTGCTCCTGCGATCAGGACACCGTCGCCATCGACGACCAGACCGTAGCCCTCCGATTGCTCGACGAGCACGCCGGCCGTCTGCGCCCGCCGTCTCACCTCGTCATGAGCCACGGTGCCGATGATGAGCAGCGGCGGTGCGGCCGACGCGTTCGAGGAGAGCGCGTCGGCTGCCTGCGCGGGAGTGACCTCCTGGACGCCGAGCCGCGCCAGTACCTCGCCTTCGACCACTGCCGCCGCCTGCTTCAACAGCGGATGGTCCCCGACGATGACAAGCTGGAGGCCCCGGGCATCAAGAGTGCCCTCGGGGAAGGCTGCTGAGCGAGGAGACGGCACGATGACGGGCGGGTCCGCCGAGGCAGAAGCCGGCTTAAAGGCGTCAGGCATGGTGATCAGCGCCGGTCCCGCCTGCACGCCACCACCCGTGTACCATCCCGCCATCACGAGTACCCCGGCCAGCAGGAAGGCACCCCTTCCCCTCATGGCGACAGTCCACCCCCGACCCTCTCGGGAAAGGGCTGCCTGCCACCTCCTCGCAGGAGGTTCAGGCAGCCCACCAGCTTCAGAGCTCCGCGTTCCAGATGCGCACGATCTCGTCGAGGGCTTGCTTTGCCGGCTTACCACCGAAGAATGCGGCCTCGATGTTGTCCTTGAAGGCGGTGAACAAACGTGTCGCGTTGGGAACGTGGATGGTGAGGTCCTTGGCGTACTGAAGTTGGGCAGCGTCCGCGACACGGGCCTGATCGGCCGCCGTCGGGCCAGGCGTGGTGAAGAAGGGATCCTTGGCCGCCTCGATGGTGCTCGGGAAGGTGTTGGACGCCTTGGCGAATGTCAGCTGGTTTGCGTCATTGGTCGCGAAGAGTGCGAACTGCACCGCGAGCTCCTTGTTGCGTGCGTTGACAGGCACCATAAATCCCATCAACGGCGTGTGGATCACCTGACCGGCATCCAGCGGATACGCGGTCGCCCTCGTCACCTCGTAGACGGCCGGGTTGTCGTTCGCGACGCGGATGAGAAACTGAGGCCCGGTAGTGAGCATCCCCAAGCGGCCGGCGCTGTACAGCTCGGTGGCGCCCAGGTAGCCCCGCCGCATGGTATCCTCGGGGATGTAATCCTCTCGCATGAGGTCGATGTACCGCTGCAGGAGTTCGACGTGGGCCGGGGAGTTGAAGATAGCCTCTCGTCCGTCCTCGCTCAGGATGGGAAGTCCCGCCTCCTGGAAGACGAAGAGAAAGTTGATCCCGTTGATGTTAGGCATGAACCCGTACAGCCCGGTGCGATCCTTGATCTGCTTCGCCGCTGCAATGACCTCGTCCATGGTGCGGGGCGGGTTGTCGGGGTCGAGCCCGGCCCTCTCAAATATCTCCACGTTGTACGCGAGCACCTTGGGGGCCCAGTACCACGGCACGCCGTAGATCACATCGCCGTCGGTGAACGTCTCGAGGGCCTTGGGGAAGTAGACCTTGAAGGCCTCGGAGGGAGCGTGCTCGTTGAGCGCGAGCAGGGCTCCTTGCTGGTAAAGCTGAACGCCGATATCGGAGTTGAGGTTGACCACGTCCGGCGAGGTCCCCGCAGCGATAGAAGCCAGCAGTCGCTGCTGCATGGCCTGGATGGGCACGTCCGTCCACTTGACGCGTACCCCTGGGTGCAGCGCCTCGAAGTCGCGTGCCAGTTGTTGCATCTCTTTGTCGAAGAATGGGCTCAGCGAGATAGTCCAGAACTCAATCTCCTGCGCGCTTGCCCCGCTCGTGATGCCCAACGCACCCGCGGCCATGACCACGACCAGCATCAGGGCAAGCCCTCTTGCTCTCATCGGACAACCCCCGTTCCGCTGCTGCTCTGGCATGACGATATCCCACCCCTGCTACCGCCAATCCGTCAAGCCCCCTGGGTGGCAACACCTCCCTCCGTGAAGGCTCGAGTCATCTGGTCCCACCACCCGTACTCCTCCAGGTGGCAGGTGTCGAAGAGCATCACGCCGTCGCTATGTCTCAGGCAGACCTGTACCGCCCGCCGGAAGTCGTCGGCCCGACCGCGGTACTGCTCGAGGAAGAGGCTCCCGTAGACGGGTCGTACCCGCTCCGTCACGCGGTTGACCATCTGCGCGGCTCCCTCCACCGTCATCCACCACGGCCTGTCACCCGCCTCATGGATGAGCACGTCGGGATAATAGTTGCCAGACATGAAAAGATCGATGTCAAAGGCATATCCAGTTTCGGCGTATGTGCGCGGGAGCAAGGACCGCACCGGCTCCTCGATCTGCTCGAGAGCCCAAGGGGTGGCGGGATTGGCCCAGTTGACGCCCAACTCGTAGTAGATGGGATACCAGGAGCCGGCGTAGATGCCAAGCAGGGCATCTGGCCGGCATTTGCGCACCCTCGCGCGCGCCTCGCGCACGAACTCCCTGATGATGCGGGCTCGCAACTGGAGCCAGCTGCCGAAGTACGGGCCGGGACGTATGTGCCGACCGGTGGAAAGGCGGATGGCACCCGGTCCCGGCGACACGTATCGGAAGACATCGTCGGGCCATCGCCCCACGCGGCCTCCTATCTCCCGCTCCAGCAGCTGGCGGGTGGTGTCGCTGAAGTCGCCGACCACCCCGCCCGGGTAGCGGGCCCGATCGAGGACGATACCCGCAACGGGATAGCGGCTGACGATCTCTTCGATGATTTGGAGCTCGTGCTGGCGTACCGCATCCAGCGCCGGGTTGACAAAGGCCCACTGCTCCTCGGCGATCTCCGTCAGGGGTTTGAGGCTTCCGTCCGGACCCTGGGCGATGACCTCCCACTCTTTCCGCCCCGTGAGAGGGATCGTGCCCTGCATACGGCCGTCCCGCTTGACCCCTTCGACGAAGACGTTGATGGAGACGAACAGTTCCAACCCGGCCTCGTGCGCGGCCTCCACCGCCGCTGCCAGGCGATCGCATTGAGGGCCTGCTTGTGCGTTGAAGGACGGCGCCACGTCGCTCGGGTAGAGCACCTCTCCGCTCGTGGGCTTGACGTCGAAGACCACGGTGGAGATGCCGTGTGCTCGAGCAACGCTCATCAGCCGCCGAATGCCGTGTCCATCCGAGGTACGCTGGAGGTTGGCGACCGCGTCCACCCACAGGATGCGACGGCGCATTTACAGATCCGCCCCTTGCTCGCGCAGGATCGCTCGCAGGCGCACCCCATCCACTTCGTGGGGTGAGGTCCCCTCCCGCGCGGCCAGCGCCCCCGCGGTCCCCGCCGCCTGCCCCAGCGAGTGGCAGTTGGGCTGGATGCGCACCGCCGACTGGGCTACGAAGGTCGCGGAGATGCAGCGCCCCGCCACCAGCAGCCCATCGACCCCCCGGGGTATCAGGCACCGGTAGGGGATCTCGTGGTAATCGCCCTCCGGGGGCCGACGGGCGTCGCCGTGCTCCAGGGAGGAGCGTAGTCCCGAGCCGGGCCGCACGAGGTGGATGTCGACGGGGTATCGATTGCGAGCCACGGCGTCGTCGAACTTGCGTCCAGTTACGATGTCCTCCAGGGTCAGCACGTACTCGCCCAGCACGCGACGGCTCTCCCGCACGCCCACCACCGGCGCGACCTGCTGGACGTAGGCGTGCTCGCATCCCGGGAGGTACCGGCGCAGGAACCTCACCAGGCGCTCGATGGCCTTGCGCCCCACCACGTGCGCGCGGGTACGCACCCACGGGTCCAGGGCGTCGACCTGGTCACCGATGCGGGGGCAGTTGAACGCAAGGGCGTCGGGGCGACCCGGGACACTGAAGCACTGGAAGTAGTCGCCATCGGACTCCTCCAGGTCGCCCGCCTGCACGGCCTTGCGGAAGACGGGCTCGAGCACGTGGCCCCGCCCCCAGACCATGGCCGCTTCGAAGTAGCCGGGAGGCCACCGGTCTCCGCCCAGGGACTCGACGAACCGGGCCAGCCTGGGGAGATCGATGCCCCCCGCTATCCAGCGTAGCGACAGGGCCTGGCGCGACCCGTCCTCGCCGCCGCCCTCCCACTGGCATCCCGCCGCGGCGGCCAGATCCGCGTCGCCCGTCGCGTCGACGAAGACCGTCGCGTCCATCCGCTGCAGGCCCGCTTTGTTGTGGACGAGAGCCCCGACCACGCGCCTTCTTCCGTCCGGGCCCTGCTCGACTACGGCGTCGATGAGGCGGGTGTGATAGAGCAGGAGGACCCCCGACTCCACGGCCATCTCCTCGAGCACCGACTTGAGCCCCTCGGGATCGAACCATCCATCGTTCTCTGGCGTCTCGCCTCCCGCCCCACGAGCTCGCAAACGGCGCTTGATCTCGTCGGTGATGCCGCGATTCAAGTTGGCGCCGTTCAAACGGTTGGGCATCAACGGCGTCACGAGCGCACCCGTGGCGGTCCCGCCGAGAAACCCTTGCTCCTCGACCAGCAGGGTACGTGCGCCCATGCGGGCCGCTGCGATGGCCGCGACGCTGCCCGCGGTCCCCCCGCCCGCAACGATGACGTCGTAGCGAGCCGTCACCTCACGGCTCTCGGATCGTGCCTCCAGCAGCGGGTGCATGGCGGTCACCCCCCTCCACCTGCTCCAGGACCAGCGCGCCTGCCCCGGCGATGCCCGCCTGGGGCCCGTAGGCGGCCAGCCTTACCTCGAAACGTCCGGAGAATGCGGGCATGACCCGGGCGCCCACGGCCCGCTCGATGCGGCTCCGCCAGCTTTCGCCCCATGCCGACAGGCCTCCCCCGATGACGATCACCTCGGGGTCCAGGGCATGGACGAGACCGGCCAGGGCCATCCCCAGACTCTCGGCGGCCCGGCCCAGGGCGAGTTGGGCCCACGGCTGGCCCTCCTCCGCCGCTCGCCAAACGTCGCCGGCGTCGTGCAGCACGACCGCGGGCCCTGCTGCCTCGGCCGCCACCGAGACGATCCCCGGTGCCGCTGCGTACAACTCCACGCAACCGGTCCGGCCGCAGGCGCACGTCGGGCCGTCATCCTGCACGGGGATGTGCCCGATGTGCCCCGCCAGCCCACGAGCTCCGTCGACGACGCGCCCCTCCACCACCAACGCTCCGCCTACCCCGGTGCCGAGGGTGACGACGATGGCGAAGCGCGCCCCCCTGGCCGCTCCCCACCGCAACTCGGCTCGGGCTGCTGCCTTGGCGTCGTTGTCCATCGTCGCCGGCAGGCCTGTCACCCGCTCCACGATGGCTTTGAGCGGCACCCGCTCCCATCCCTCGAACCGGCGGGTGGCGCCCACGATGCGCTGCTGGCGCACGTCGACCTGGCCGGCTACGGCGAGCCCCACGCCCACCGGGGCGTACCCCTCCTGCGCGGCCCGGAGGCTCGCCTCACGAGCCAGCTCGGCGGCCTGCTGGCCGATGGCCTCCACTCCTTGTTGGACGGGGGTCGGCCGCTGCACGACCCACCGCACCGCCCCGTCGGCCGTGACCACCCCGGCCGCGACCTTGGTGCCCCCGATGTCGACCCCAATGGCGCAACGTCTCACCATGGCGAGCCTCCCGGCTCAGTACAGCTTGGTAGAGACGGCCTGGCCCACTTGCTCCTGGTGCTGGCGCACCCGCTCCGGGCACGACCGCACCAGCGCCCGCACCAGCAGGTCCAGCATGTGGAGCTGCCCGATCTTGGACGTGAAGGAGCCCGACTGCAGCGGCATCTCCCGGGTCGCCGTCACCAGCACCACGTCGGCCACCCGGCCGATGGGGGCCTGGGCGTAGCCCGTGATGGCGATGGTGCCGGCGCCGCGTGCCTTGGCCGCCGCCAGGCACTCCACCGTGTCCCGGGTGCTCCCCGAGACCGAGAGCCCCACCGCCACGTCGCCGGGCTGCAGCGTGGCGGCCGCCATCAGCTG
>SPLK01000205.1_pt1 | contig 21312 bp, 23 predicted proteins | sample 2456111 | NCBI WGS metagenome assembly SPLK01 (sample SAMN11156906, study PRJNA527647) | hot springs metagenome | biome: Geothermal region; feature: Hot spring; material: tree branch in hot spring; isolation source: hot spring sediment rich in lignocellulosic material ... | reverse complement strand
AACGCTCAGGACTCTCAATTCGTTGTGGCACATTTCCATTATGTCCTTGGAATGGCTACAACCCTTGGAGCCTTTAGTGGGATATATTATTGGTTTCCTAAGCTTACCGGTAGAATGTACAATGAAAAGCTCGGAAAGATCAGCTTCTGGATAATTATGATAGGATCAAACCTCTTTTACTTCTTCCAGTTCATCATAGGTCTTGAAGGTATGCCCAGAAGATACGCAGACTACCCGCCTATACCCGAATTCATAGAGCTTCAGCACATACAGACGATAGGAGCTTTTATCCTTGCCTTTGGTATTTTCCTTAGCCTCATAAACTGGATAATCTCAGCTGTAAAAGGTAAAGAAGCCGGTTCAAATCCATGGGGTTCCAACTCCTTAGAATGGCAGATACCTTCACCACCACCTCCTCACAACTTTGATCGTATTCCCGAACTACCTTCTGACTGGGATCCTTACGATTATAATCATAAACCTCAACACTCTTGATATCTCGGGGGCTTTGCCCCCCCTTTGGTTAAAGGGAGAAAAACATGAACAAAAATACTATCATTCTTTTGGTTTTTATATTGATTATAGCTGTATCTTATCTGCTCGGTGTTCTTGCCTTTTCTTCAAAAGAGGTGAGGCAAAAAAAGTGGGAAGAGTTTAGAAAGGAGTATCATCTAAACAGGTCGTGAAAGCTTTCTGTGAATTACTCCATCTTCATTGTATTAAAAGCACAGGTTATGAGTGAGGTTATAGGCATCGAATCATGTGGCTTTTAGCTTCATAAAGCCGTATATGAGCATGAAGAGGGTCAGTATGAGAATTGCATAGACTATATACTCCTTTATTATGTAAGGTGCAACAAAAAGGACTATAAGGGTTGTCATAAGAAGAAAGCCGAGGGTTATTACACTCATGGCAAGCCTGTTTATATCCTTCCTGAGGTCTTCTATGAGCCTTTCCTCACCTGTGTAATCAACGGAAACCCTTACCTCTCCCTTTTCCAAATCTCTCAGGAATTTCTTTGTTTTTGAAACAGCCTGTAGTCCCAACTTTGTAGCCATTAGTGTATTTCTTAAAACTTCTCTCTTAGTGAGCATAGGCAGAATCATCTGTCTAAAGCCTCTTTTAACAACAGGCTCAATCTTTTCAATAAGCCTAAAGTTTGGGTCAAGTTGTATGCCTGTGCCTTCTGCAAGGGCTAAGGTCTTTAAAAGCAGGTAAAGGTCGGAGGGTATCTTCATGCCATATTTATAAGAAAGCTTAAGCGTATCATTTACTATCTTTGAAAGCTTAATTTCCCTTATGGGTTGCATAAAGTAGTAGGAAAATAGGATTTCAAGCTCCCTCTTTAAAAACTGATCGCTTCCCCTCTTTGTCTGCACGCCAAGGTCGTAGACCGCATCCATTACAAGGTCCGTATCCCCCTTAACTATGCCATACATTAACTGGAATAGGTTTAGCCTTCCCATGCTGTCTATGGTTCCCACCATACCATGGTCAAGGAGGGCTATCCTTCCATCTTTCATAACAAGAAGGTTTCCCGGATGCGGGTCTGCGTGGAAAAAGCCATCTCTGAATATCATCTTCAAATACATGCCTGTGCCTTTCCTTGCAAGCCTTTTAAGGTCATGTCCCTCCCTTTTAAGCTCTTCAAGGCTGTTTATCTTTATTCCTCCCACATATTCAAGGCATAAGACTTTCCTTGTCGTATATTCCCAAAAGACCTTTGGTATGTATATGTCAGGGTCTCCCTTAAAGTTCTTTCTAAAGGTGTCGCAGTTCCTACCTTCCCTTATGTAATCAAGCTCATTTTTTATCGTGTAGGAGAATTCCTCAAAAAGGGATCTTAAATCCCATCTTCTTCCCAGCTCGCTTCTTGTAACTGTTTCTATCAGTTCTTCAAAAACTTCAAGGTCTTCCATTATCTGTTTTTCCACCTCTGGCTTTTGAACTTTTAGGACAACCTTCTCCCCACTCTTGAGAATTGCTCTATGCACTTGACCTATAGAGGCTGAAGCTATCGGTGTTTCCTCAAAGTATTCAAAGAGCTCTTCTACACTTTTACCGAGCTCCTCTTCCATAACCTTTTTTATAGACGCTGTATCGGAGGGTGGCACTCTATCCTGTAGTTTAGAAAGCTCATCAAGATACTCCTCGGGTAGCAGGTCTGGTCTTACACTTAGTATTTGCCCAAGCTTTATAAAGGTGGGACCAAGCTCTTCAAAGGCAAGCCTTAGATGTTCTTCCGGTCTGTAAGGTTTTTCTTTTTTTCTGTGTCCAAAAAGACCCCAATGAAAAGGCACAAGGTGTCCAAGCCCAAGCCTGAAAAGTAAAAGCCCAAAGCCGTGCTTTGCCATAACCTTTGCCATCTGGGCTTTTCTCTTTATATGACCCATAAGAATAAGCATAACGAAAGCCTATGACTTTTGCTATAATCTTTTGAAACCTTTTTGGAGGCAGGCATGAAACTGCACGAGCATCAGTCTAAGGAGATATTAAAAAGATACGGTCTTCCCGTGCCAGAAGGAAGGGTTGCCTTTAGCCTTCAAGAGGCTATAAACTGTGCGGAAGAGCTTGGCGAATTTCCCCTTGTGGTAAAGGCTCAGGTGCATTGCGGTGGAAGGGGAAAGGCAGGCGGTGTAAAGCTGGTTAAGAACATGGATGAGCTAAAGCAAGCTGTAGAGGGTATGCTGGGAAAGGTTTTGAAGACCTTCCAATGCCCAGATGGAAAGCCAGTTAGCAGGGTTTGGATGGAGAAGGCTACAAACATTGAAAGGGAATATTACCTTTCTATAACCCTTGATAGGTCTGTTTCAAAGCCTGTTTTGATGGCGTCCGCGGAGGGTGGTATGGAGATAGAAGAGGTGGCAAAAGAAAAACCAGAAGCCATAATCATGTTCCACATAGACCCAGCTCTTGGCCTTATGCCCTCTCAGGCACGGAGAATAGCCTTCAGGCTTGGGCTTCCGGTAAATGAATTTGTAAAGACCGCCTTAGCCCTCTACAGGGCGTATATGGACTTAGATGCAAGCCTTGTGGAGATAAACCCCCTTGTGCTTACAAAGGAAGGAAATCTCGTGCTTTTAGATGCAAAGGTGGAGCTGGACGATAATGCCCTCATAAGGCACAAGGACCTTGAAGAGCTGGAAGACCTCACCCAGCTTGACCCTCTTGAAGTAGAAGCAAAACGCTATAGTCTTAACTACATAAAGCTGGACGGGAACATTGGCTGTATGGTAAATGGTGCGGGACTTGCCATGACCACCATGGACATAATAAAGCTTGCTGGAGGTAATCCTGCCAACTTCCTTGATGTGGGTGGTGGTGCCAACGTGGAACAAATAGCCAATGCCTTCAGGATTTTGATGGCAGATGAGAACGTAAAGGCAGTTTTCATAAACATCTTTGGTGGTATCCTCAGATGCGACAGGCTGGCTCAGGGTCTCATAGAGGCGGCGAAGATAGTAGATATAAAGGTGCCTGTGGTAGTTAGGATGGAAGGCACGAATGTGGAAGAAGGTAAGAAACTTCTGAGAGAGTCAGGTCTTAACTTTATCACCGCAGAAGATATGTGGGACGGAGCAAAAAAGGCTGTGGAGCTGGCAAAGGCTTAAAATACTACTGCATGGAGTTGAAGGTGGTGAAAGAGGAAGAATTTAGCGGTAATGAATATTTCAATGTTCTGGTGCAGGGAGATTGTCTTGAGGTAATGGACAAACTACCCTCAGAAGCTTATGATATGGTCTTTATAGACCCGCCCTACTTTTTACAGTTGCCAAAAGGCAGGAAGCTCAAAAGGTGGGAAGTAAAAACAGATGTAAATGGTGTGGAAGAGGAATGGGACCAGTTTGAAAGCTTTGAAGATTACGACAGGTTTGTTCAAGAGGTTTTAAAGAGGATCAGAAGGCTTATGAAGGAAACAGCTACCTTGTGGGTAATAGGCACATACCACAATATTCACCGATGGGGTAAGCTCCTTCAGGATATGGGCTTCTGGATACTGAACGATGTTATCTGGGTAAAGACAAACCCTATGCCTAATTGGCTTGGAGTGAGGTTTACAAACGCCACAGAAACCTTGATTTGGGCTGTAAAGGATAAGGGCGTAAAGAAATACACCTTTAATAAGGAATACGCAAAGAAATTCGGTATTGGTAAAGTCTATGAGAATGTTTGGCTCCTTCCCATATGCACTGGCAAGGAAAGGCTCAAAGACGAGAAGGGAGACAAGGTGCATCCCACTCAGAAACCTGTAGAGCTTCTTAAAAGAGTCATACTTACTTCCACAAAGGAAGGAGACCTGATACTTGACCCGATGGCAGGTGTAGGCACCACAGGCTTTGTGGCAAATATTTTAGGTAGAAACTTTACCATGATAGAAAAAGAGGAAAAGTATGTAGAATGGACGAAGGTGAGGTTTTCTAAATACAACAACTTAGAACTTTTCAATGGAATTGGTAAAGATGCAAACCTGCCAAAGAGTTAAGGATATCCTTAACGAGGTAATATTTAGTAATGATAAACTGGAGCTGATGAAACGGATAGCAGAATCTCCCGAAAGATTTGTAAGCCTGTTTAGACCAACCAAACCCTACGCTAAGATAATTCAGTTCCTCCTCCAGTCGCATGAGATTAAATTTGGCAATGCTCTTGAACACATATTGGCACACTTTTTACATATAGCTGGCTACCATGCAGAGTTATCGAGGAAATATAGAGAGTCTCAGGGCGAGGAGCTTTCCATAGATATTCTTGTTAAGAAAGAAGACAGCTTATATCTTATAGAGCTAAAGGTAAGAGATGACCACGACTCAAGTAAAAAGAGGGGTCAAATAGAGAATTTTGAAAGAAAGGTAGAAGCTGTATTGAGGGAAGAAGGTGAAAATTACACCCAGATGTTTTGTCTGATGTGTTTCATAGATGATGGACTTAAGAAAAATAAAGACTATTACGAAGGTAAACTTAAAGATATAGCTTTTACTTATCAGGTGGAAACAAGGTTGCTGTATGGTAAGGAAATCTTTGATTTCTTTGGAATTTCATGGGCTTGGGATGAATTGATTGAGTGCCTTAAAGAGTGGAAAAGAGAACTTCCTGATTTTCCGGTTATAGATTATGATGAAAACCCTGCTGATAGCACGGAAAAGCTCAAAATATTGCCAGTAGCTGTATGGCGTAAAATAGTTGATAAGGAAAGCCTGTGGGAAAAAGAGGGTATAATGCAGGTTCTCTTCAGAAAAGGGGAAACATTAAGGTTGTTAATAGAGGAGTTCAGAAGTATGGAAGGCAAGAGGCTTTCACGTGTTTATAAGCAATTAGCTAATATTCTTGAATTAAGGTATAGAAAACTCTTTCAGGAGGCTTAGTATGGCTATTTTAGTCAACAAAGACACAAGGGTAGTAGTTCAAGGTATTACTGGAAAGGAAGGGTCTTTTCATGCCCTCCAGTGTAAAGCTTACGGCACCAAGGTGGTGGCAGGAGTCACTCCCGGCAAAGGTGGTCAGAAGGTGGAAGATATACCTGTCTTCAACACGGTGGAAGAGTCGGTAAAGGAGACAGGTGCCAACTGTTCCCTCATATTCGTCCCTCCAGCCTTTGCAGGAGATGCCATAGTGGAAGCCCTTGATGCAGGTATAGAACTTATTGTTTGTATAACAGAAGGCATACCCGTCAAAGACATGCTTATGGTAAAACACTACATGCTCAAAAACTATCCAAGGGCTAAGCTCATAGGACCCAACTGCCCAGGGGTGATAACCCCCGGTGAGGCAAAGGTAGGGATAATGCCCGGTCATATCTTCAAGCGCGGAAGCGTAGGCATTGTCTCAAGGAGCGGAACGCTCACCTACGAGGCTTCTTTCCAGCTTACCAAGTATGGACTTGGACAATCTACGGCGGTGGGCATAGGCGGAGACCCTGTGCATGGGCTTTCTCACAGGGATGTAATAGCCATGTTTAGCGAAGACCCGGAGACAGAGGCAATCTTAATGATCGGTGAAATAGGTGGCACAGCGGAAGAAGAAGCGGCGGAATACATAAAAGCCCATGTGAAAAAACCCGTCTTTGCCTACATTGCAGGCATTACCGCACCACCCGGCAGGCGTATGGGACACGCAGGAGCCATAATAACAGGAGGTAAAGGCACTGCTCAGGCAAAGATGCAGGCACTCAGAGAGGCTGGCGTGCATGTTATAGAAAATCCAGCCTTTATCGGAAGTACGGTACAAGAACTTTTGGTGAAAGGATGATTTAGAATATATTGAGATTTTGAAGATGTGTTATATTTTAATAGCCTAATACTTTGCTAAGGAGGTAAGTAGTATGGCACTTAGAACTAAGGTTGATCCTGATACCTGCACTTCCTGTGAGCTTTGTTATGATAGAGTTCCAGAGGTTTACAAAAACAGAGGAGACGGCATAGCCGAGGTGGTAAGCCCTGGACCCGACGGATGGATGGTAGTGCCCGCCGAGCTTGAGCAAGAAGTGAAGGAAGTTACAGATGAATGCCCCAGTGGTTCTATCATAACAGAGGAAGAATGAGGATCTTAATTGATATAGATACATGTACAGCCTGCAGGCTATGTTACGATACGCTTCCTAATGTGTTCGCCGATAGAGGTGACGGTATACCATTAGTGTTACCTATAAAAAATGGATATGACGATCATCTTAAATGGTCTGTACGAGAGGTGATGGAAAGCTGTCCTAGTGGTTCTATACAAATGGAAGAAGTTGGATAAGATACTGTTTTTGGGAACAGCAGGAGGTAGAGCAAGTACTTTTAGGCTTCTTAGGAGATCGGGTGGCTTTTTGCTTAACCTATCAGGAAGGTGGATTCACGTTGACCCCGGTCCGGGAGCTTTTGTTTACCTTCACCAGATGGATTTTGATCCGAGAGATCTTGATCTTGTTGTACTTTCCCATGTACATCTTGATCATTCCGCTGATGTAAATTCCATCTTAGAGTCCGCAACGGATGGTGGAAGAAGGTATCATACAGCTTTGCTTGCACCACGCTCTGTCTTTGAGGGAGAAGATAGGATACTTTTACCTTATCTAAGAAAAAGGTTAGCTTACGAAGCATTTTTTGAGGAGGGAAAAATTGCAGAGTATATGGATGTAAAAGTGAAAGCGGTTATGAAACACCGGCATCACGATGCGGAAACTTACGCTTTGCTCTTTAACGATAGGATTCTTTACGTAACGTGCGCACTTTTTGAAGAGAGGATGTTAGAGGTTTACCCTAAAAATGTGGATATCATGATCATAAATACCACTCTTTACAGTAAAAGGACGTATATCGAACATCTTTGTGTAGACGATGCTATTAAACTTATAAATGGTTTAAAGCCCAAAAGGGCTATACTTACCCATTTTGGGTACGAATTTTTAAAGCACCATGATCCCCAAGAGGTTGCAAAGCGGGTAAGCTTTATCACGCAAGTTGAAACTATCGCTGCTTTTGATGGTATGGAGGTTTACTTTCATTGATAGAACAGTTTTTTCCAGAACTTAAAAGTTATGCGCAGAACTTTGTTGCAAGTTACGGTTATACAGCTATATTTCTTATATCCTTTACGGAGTCTCTGATCCAACCCATACCACCTTACCCCTTTATTGTGGGCGCACCACTTTTTAAACTCAGCACTTACATAGCTGGCGCTGTAGCCCTTTTGGGGAATATGCTCGGTGCTTTGGTAGCGTATTACATGGCGAGTTTTCTTGGTGAGGCTTTTGTAAAACGTCTTCTCGGTGAGAGAATGTATCTGAAAGGAGAGAGCGTATTTAATAAATATGGATTCTTCGCTGTTTTGATAGGTGAGCCGTATAAACTCGTCTGTTGGCTTTCTGGTATCTTTAAGATGCCTCTTTTGTCCTTTCTCGCGGCAAGCTTCATAGCGAGGGGGATAAGAATAGGCGCTTTTGTCTTCTTCGGCAATTTCTTGGAGAAACTTATAAATTAGTGGGCGCGGGAGGACTCGAACCCCCAACCGGGCGGTTATGAGCCGCCCGCTCTGCCATTGAGCTACGCGCCCTTTATCGTATTAAATTATAAAACATTTGAGGTGAAATATGTCAAGATGAAAAAGTTAGTAACCCATTCGACACTACTCAGGAAGGTGATTACACTTCAGAGGCAAAAGAAGCTTATACCTGAAGAAGCTTCTGTGCTTATAGCCTTCTCAGGAGGCATGGATTCCGTAGCTCTAACCTTGGCTATGTTGGAACTCAAGGAATTTTTTAGACTTAAAAGGCTCGCCCTGGCACATATAAATCACGGCATAAGAGAAAATTCAGGGAATGATGAAGAGTTCGCTTTGGAATTCGCCAAAAGAAAAGACTTAGAAATATTTGTTGAGAAATTTAAACTGAAAGAGATGGCAGAAGATAGCGGTGAGAATCTGGAAGCTTTAGCAAGGGAGATAAGGTACAGAGCTTTGAGGGATATAAAAAATAGAGAAGGTTTCGATTTAATAGCTACCGCGCATCACCTTAACGACCTTGTGGAAACCATAATACTTTGGCTTGTAAGGGGAAGCGGACTTGATGGACTTACGGGTTTTGATGAAAAGTTAGATGATATCGTAAGACCACTTTACTGGGTAACGAAGGAGGAGATAAGGGAATTTGTGATCTCAAGAAAGGAGTTGTGGGTGGAGGACATTACAAATTACGATGTTAAGTATGCAAGGAACAGAATAAGGCATAGGGTATTGCCAGAACTGAAAAAGATAAATCCGGACCTTGAGGCTTCCGTGCTTAGGCTGAGAAACATACTTAAAGAAGAAGAAGACTTTATCGAGGAGCAGTCACTCAAAGCTTTAAAAAGATGCAAAAAAGGACAAACCTTGCGCAGAAGAGTATTAAAATCCCTACACCCTGCTCTTCAAAGGAGGGTGCTTTCTCTATGGCTTGGCGTGAAAGATATGAGGAAGATAGAACAAGCCATGCATCTCATAATCAGGGGGGGGAGTATGGATTTAGGTGAAGGCAGAAGGCTGAAAGTGGAAGGAGACTACTTATACTTGCAAAGATAGGAAGGTTGATTATGTTTAATCCTTATTAGGAGGTTAGCGAATGCAGTGGGCAAAGAACCTTTTTGTCTGGATACTTATACTTGGCTTTATGATACTCGCCTTTAACCTCTTTGAAGGGAGTAAAGATACTGTGGTAAAAACCCCTTTAAATACAGTGCTACAGCTCGCTGATGAAGGTAAGCTCAAGGAAGTAAAAGTTAAGGACAACGTCATAGTAGGGGTTACAACCGACGGTCAAAGGATAGAGACTGGTATACCTCAAGGATCAGATATAGTAGGGAAGCTCATAGACAAGGGTGTTAAAGTTGAGGTTTCTGTCCCTGAACACAACGGATGGTTTGTAAGCTTTTTGGTATCTTGGCTTCCCATTCTCCTCTTTATAGGTATATGGATTTATATGATGAGGCAGGTAAGCGGAGGAGGGAATCCCAATTCCAGAGCTTTCAGCTTTGGAAAGAGTAGGGCAAAGGTTTACATAGATGAAAAGCCAAAGGTGACGCTAAACCACGTGGCAGGTATGGAGGAGGTAAAAGAAGAGGTAAAAGAGATAATAGAGTATCTTAAAGATCCTGTGAAATTTCAAAGGCTTGGAGGGAGACCTCCTAAAGGCGTTCTCTTTTATGGTGAACCCGGCGTAGGTAAAACGCTCCTTGCAAAAGCGATAGCAGGTGAAGCCCACGTACCTTTCATATCCGTATCAGGTTCTGATTTTGTTGAGATGTTTGTAGGGGTCGGGGCTGCAAGGGTGAGGGATCTATTTGATACCGCAAAGAGGCACGCTCCGTGCATCATATTCATAGACGAGATAGATGCAGTAGGCAGATCCAGAGGGGTCGTGAATCTCGGAGGAGGACATGACGAAAGGGAACAAACACTTAATCAACTCCTTGTAGAGATGGATGGTTTTGACACATCAGAAGGTATCATAGTCATCGCTGCAACCAACAGACCGGACATACTTGACCCTGCTCTTTTGAGACCGGGAAGGTTTGACAGGCAGGTGTTCATTCCAAGACCTGATGTAAGAGGTAGATACGAAATACTCAAAGTTCATGCTAAAGACAAAAAGCTCGCTCCGAATGTTGATTTGGAAATAGTTGCAAGAGCTACTCCGGGTTTTACCGGCGCGGATCTTGAGAATGTACTTAACGAAGCGGCGCTTCTTGCAGCGAGAAAGGGTAAAGACTATGTGGAAATGGAAGACATAGAGGAAGCTATAGACAGGGTAACTATGGGTCTTGAGAGGAAAGGGATGGTCATATCACCCAAGGAGAAGGAAAAGATAGCGTATCATGAGGCAGGTCATGCACTTATGAGCCTTATGGTACCAGGGTCAGATGCGCTTCACAAAGTATCCATAATACCAAGAGGTATGGCTCTTGGTGTGACTCAACAGCTCCCTATAGATGACAAGCACATGTATGATAAAGAGGACCTTATGGGAAAGATACTCACCCTTATGGGTGGGCGCGCAGCCGAGGAAGTTTTTTACGGGAAGGAGGGTATAACTACCGGTGCGGAGAATGATCTTCAGAGGGCAACAGAACTTGCCTACAGGATGGTTTCCATGTGGGGAATGAGTGATAGGGTAGGACCCCTTGCTGTCAGAAAAACCGTAAATCCCTTCTTAGGGGGCATGACCACATCTGTGGATATAAGCGAGGATTTGAGGAAGGAAATAGATCAGGAAGTGAAGAACATACTCACTTGGGCATACGAAGAGACAAGAAAAACCATAGAGACGCACAAAGAACCTCTTAAAGCTGTTGTAAAGAAGTTGCTTGAGAAGGAAACTATATCTTGCGAAGAATTTGTTGAGGTTCTAAAGTTATATGGTGTTGAGATAAAGAATGAGTGCAAAAAGGAAGAGATAAATCTTGATAAAAAGACACAAGAGGAACCCGTTGGAGGGATGGTGTGAGTGAGAGCAAAAACCGAGAAGGAGGTAAAGTATGGGTATGACTATAACTGAGAAGATACTTGCACAGCACGCGGGAAAAAAGGAAGTGTTTCCTGGAGAGTTGATCACTGCGAAGATTGATCTTGCTATGGCTAACGATGTGACCGCACCACTTGCCATAAAAACTTTAGAGAAGTACTGTATAGATAAGATATTTGATCCAAACAAGGTTGCTTTGGTACTGTCTCACTTTGTTCCTGCTAAAGATATAAAGTCCGCCGAGCAGGCAAAGATCGTGAGACAGTTCGCGAGAAAACATAATGTAAAGTGGTTTTTCCAGGAAGGTGAGGGGATAGAACATACCATACTTCCAGAGCAGGGTATAGTAGTGCCAGGAGATCTCGTTATAGGTGCAGATTCCCATACATGTACCTATGGAGGTATAGGAGCTTTTGCTACAGGTGTCGGTTCTACTGATTTGGCTTACGCCTTAGCTACCGGTGAGATCTGGTTGAAAGTGCCGGAATCTATGAAATTTATTTTCTATGGAAAGACAAAACCTTGGGTAACTGGCAAAGATCTTATCCTTTACACTATAGGTCAAATCGGTGTTGATGGAGCGCTGTACAGAGCTATGGAATTTGAAGGTGAAGCCATAAGTGATCTGTCCGTTGAACAAAGACTTACCATAGCGAACATGGCTATAGAAGCTGGAGGTAAAAATGGTATAATAGCGCCTGACGAAAAGACTGTGGAGTATGTATCAAAGAGGGCAAAGAAACCTTGGAAGGTATACACCAGTGATCCGGATGCAAATTATGTGGAAGTTTACGAATGGGATGCGGGTAAAATAGAACCGCTCGTTGCATGGCCTTACCTCCCATCTAACGTACATCCTGTAAGTGAATCCACGCACATAACCATAGATCAAGCTTTCATAGGTTCTTGTACCAATGGAAGGATAGAAGACCTCAGGATCGCTGCGAGAATCTTGAAAGGTAAAAGGGTACATCCTTACGTACGCTGTATAGTGATACCAGCATCAAAGGCTGTTTACCATCAAGCCCTTCACGAAGGACTGATAGACATCTTTACAGAGGCAGGATGCATAGTTTCCGTTTCCACCTGCGGTCCATGTTTGGGTGGGCATATGGGTATTTTGGCTGAAGGTGAGAGGTGTATTTCCACATCCAACAGAAACTTTCCGGGAAGAATGGGGCATCCCAAGAGTGAAGCTTATTTGGCAAATCCTGCAGTTGTTGCAGCAAGTGCGGTACTTGGGAGAATAGCGCATCCCGAGGAAGTTATCAGTATGGAGGAACTTGAAGTTTCTACTTGAATCTGACCTTGAAAAGTTAGCTAAGTGGTTGAGATTCCTGGGTCAAGATGTACAGGTATTGAAGGGGGCTATAAACAAGAAAGATATAGTTAGCCACGCAAACAGGATTTTTGTAACTACTTCAAGAAAATGGGAAAGGCATTTTATAAGCTGGGGTATTTCTTATATCATTATACCAAAGGATGACTGGGAAGTTCAGCTATGCCTTATAGTAAAACATTTCCGGATAAAGCCTAAACTTTTGTTAAACAGGTGTCCTTACTGCAACACGGAACTTAAGAAAGTAAACAAGGACCGAATAAAGGACAAACTGCCACTTATCGTTTACGAATTTGGATACGACTTTACGCAATGCCCAAAATGCGCCAGCATCTTCTGGAAAGGTACTCACTTTATAAGAATGAAAAGTATGCTCAAGGATGCTCTCAAGAGATGTTAGTCACTGTTCTACTATAAAACCAAGGATGTTAAAGTTTTTTAAAAGATTCTTCTGCTCTTTTTCAGCTTCTTCTTTGCTGGTAAATCTTCCATACATAACTTTGTATATTCCAGATTGTTCTATCACTCTGACGTCTTTGAGAGATCCTTCTAACTTTTTCTTGAAAGCATCCGCTCTTTCATAAGAGGAAAAGCTCCCCAACTGTATGGCATACGTTTTTTCTTTTATTTGAAGCTGCTCTTCTTTTTTCGTCTGCGCTGAAGAAGGTACCTCTTCAGGTTTTTCTCCTCTGTGTAGGCTACGTATATATTTCTCTTGTTCCTTTATAAGTACCTTGTTTAGAAGTTCGTAAGCCTGACTCCTGATTAGATTATCACTTTCCTTTTTCTCAAGGATGCTCCTTATTATATCCTTTGAGGCTTCGTAATTGCCGAGCTGGAAATTTACTCTTGCAAGACCGAGAAGAACTACAGGATTATCCACGTTATTATTAAGCAACGCACTGTAAATATCCTTGGCCTTCTCGTAATCACCCCTCCTTTCATATTCTTGCGCAAGCTCCATCTGAGCTTCTAAAAACATAGGATTATAAGCTGTAGCCTTTTCTAAGCTATCTATATACATTTGATCCTCACCCAGAGCTTTATAAACTTTCGCAAGATAGTAATAAGCCATATGCTTTTGAGAAAAAGTCTCATCCTTGAGTGTATCTTCCAAGGTACTTTTTGCTTTTTCGTAATCCTTAATGTTGTAGTACAGTATGCCAAGATTCATCTTAGCTTCTGTGTATGTAGGGTCAACCTCCAGCGCTTTCCGAAAGGAATTTTCCGCCTTTTGGAACTCTTTTGCTTCCATATAGGCGAGTCCTAAGGCATTCCACACTTTCGGTTCTTTCGGTGCTATCTGTGCTGATCTAAAAAAATTTGCTATAGCGTCAGAGTAGTTTTTAGCAACGTAAGAAGACATACCAAGATCGTAATAATACTGCCACTCTTTTGTCTCTTTTTGATCTTTGACTGCACATGAAACTAGAGCTAAGAATATCAAAAGTAAGACTCTTTTCATCGCTTAAGAAGAACACTTCCAAAATGGCTCTTTAACCTGCTCACGTCCTTTTTTATATCAGCAGTAGCAACCTTCAGCCTCACTTTATAAAGACCTTCCTCCTGCACTATGCTACCTTTGTATCCCAATTCTTCTGCCTTCTTGAGGGCTTTTCGCGCATTTTCGGCGTTAGAAAAGGCTCCTATTTGTACTGTGTAGGTCTTCTTTTTATGCTCCTCTTTTTTTACCGTCTTCTTTTCCTCTTTTATCTTTTGCGCTATAGGCTCCTCTTTAACTTTTTGTACTTCTCTCTCCTTCTTTTCCTCATGAGGTTTTTCTTCTGAAGGTGGTGTCTTTTCAGCAGGTGGTGTTGGAGGTTGCGCAGTTTGAGTTTGAGGTGTAGCTTCCTTAGGTTTGGGTTGTATGACTACAGGTGGAGGTACAACCTTCTCCTCCTTGTTTTTAAGCCAGGCATTCAGTCCAAGATAGAAAAAAACTGTAGCTACGAGCAATCCAAGAAGGATTACGAGCCTTTCCCTCTTCATTTTCTCCTCCTTTACATACTGTCTGGTGCTGTTACCCCCATTAATTTTAGCGCAAATTTTACGGATCTTTCAATTCCTTTGAGTAAAGCAAGGCGGGAAAGCATCACGCTCCTATTTTCAACCATAATGCGATAGTGATTGTAGTAATTATGAAAGTCTTTTGCGAGTTCTATAAGCTCATAAGTTATTATATGAGGATGCATCTTAACAACAGCTTCCTTTATCTGATCCTTTAGAAATACCACCCTTTTTATAAGCTTGATCTCCTGTTCTTCTTTTAAAGAATAAACATGATTTTCAAGCCTTTCCGTATCCGCATCTATGCCGAATCTGGAAAGTACTTCCCTGAAAACTCCTCTTATCCTCGCATGCATGTATTGGACGTAAAAAACTGGATTTTCAGAGCTTTTCTTTTTTAGAAGGTCTATATCAAAATCCAGAGGTGTATCGCTTCTCTTTGTCAAAAAGATAAACCTGACCGCGTCGGGTCCAGCTTCTTCTACAAGTTCCTTAAGTGTTATGAACTCCCCAGTTCTTTTGGACATCCTCATCTCCTGACCTTGGCTGAAGAGTCTAACCATCTGAACGAACTGTACGCTCAACCAATCGGGAGGTACACCTAAAGCCAAAAGCGCTCCTTTTAGTCTGGGAAGGTATCCGTGATGGTCAGCTCCCCAGATGTTTATCACACGAGTGAAACCTCTCTTATATTTTTCCCAGTGATAAGCTACGTCACTGGCAAAGTAAGTATATGTCCCATCAGATCTTCTCAGTACCCTATCTTTATCATCCCCAAATTGAGTTGATCTGAACCACAAAGCCCCATCCTTTTCGTATGTATAACCTTTCTCCGTGAGCGCATTTATGACCTCTTGGACTTTACCTCCTTGGTAAAGGGTTCTTTCGCTATACCAAACGTCAAATCTTATATTCAACAGTTCTAAAGTGCTTTTAATTTCCTCTAAGAGCCTTTTTACTCCGTAATCCTTAAGCAGATCTATAGCTTTTTCTTTATCCTCCTTGAGGAGAGTATCGCCGTAAAAGGCTTTTGCATCTTTGGCAAGCTGTACAATGTAGCCACCTTTATATCCCTCTCTTTCATAAATCTCCTTAAGCTCCTCATCATGCTGATTCAAAAGATCTTTGTATCTATAAAGTATGGAAAGTCCCAGAAGGTAAACCTGATAGCCCGCATCGTTAATGTAGTATTCTCTGGTAACATTGTAGCCAAAGGTTTCTAAAAGGTTAGCAAGTACATCCCCTACTACAGCGCCTCTTCCGTGACCTAAATGAAGAGGACCCGTGGGGTTTGCGCTCACAAATTCCACCTGCACTTTTTCTCCACAGCCTAAGTTTTCCACAAAGTATGCTTCTCCCTCCAGAACGAGTCTTTCAAATTCCTCCTTGAGATACATCTCCGAAAAAGTAAAGTTTATAAAACCGCCCGTAGCTTTTGCAGATACATTTTCATCACTCAATTTTTTTGCAAGCTCTTGTGCTACTTGCTTAGGATCCAGCTTTAGCTCTTTTGATAAGAGAAAGGCAACATTTGTAGCTAAATCACCCAGTTTTTCGTCTTTGGGTTTGTCTATAACAAAGCCCTCTATATGCAGTCCATAAAGCTCCTTTATTATCCCTTTTATGTTAGCTTCTACTATCTCTCTCACACGTAAAAATACTACGATAAAAGCAAGTTACAGTCAAGCTTTTTGCTCCTCCTCTACCATCCTAAACCAAACAAGATAAAGAGGTAAAAGAGCATCCCAAAAGCCTGTAAAGATAGATCCGACAAATATAAGGGATGGTGTAAGTAAGAAAGGCACAACAAATATATTCTCTCTGCTTAGGCGAAATCTCATTACAAAGGTGTAGTATTTAGTGTAAAGGTACGCTATACCTGAAAGTCCTAAAATGCCATTTTCTATAAGTACTGATATAAAGAGCACTGACTCGTATGCTCCGCTAATCTGAGATTTCGGTTCAAGCTCAAATCCTGGGTTTACGCCGTGTCCTATGAGTAGCGGAAGAAAATTCCTTTCAGATAAATCTCTCTTTATTACCTCAACACCGGCTTTGAAATTTTGCCACCTGAGACTTGATATTTTGTTTAATGTCTCTTCATTTAAGGGCTTTTGTCCCGTAATAACCTGATAAAGGGTGCTGAACCTCTCGTCCTTTTTAATAAGTATGTAAAAAGAAAATCCTACCATGCTGAGGAGCATCAAAGAAGAGATCACTACAGACCTAAAAGATAGGTGCTTTCTCATAAGGAATGCGAATATGAAAAGCGAAATTACGAGAGAGAGTATGGCTGATCTTCTCATACTCAAAAGCACAAAGCACACGAAAAGAAAGAAGCTCACAAGATAGACGTACTTCTTATCCTTTATAAAAAGGGATAAAGCGGATAGCGAAAATATAGAGTAAAATATACCAACTTCAAACCACCCTCCCCAGACAGGAGCGGGCTGTCCAGTTTTGTAAAATCTGTATATAACTACTGGAATTAGGATATACCCTATAGAGAGAAGCATCATGTTAAGCCTATAGAAAAACTTCTCGGATCTTCTCGCGTATCCACCGATTGGGTAAATGAACATGAAGAAGCTCCTTTCAATACCCTTATTGATGTACCAGGGCGTATAAAAAAGGGCAGATAAAAAAGTCGGAACAGCGTACATCACAAGAGGCTTGAATAAAATACCTTTTGGTAGTTCCCTATTTTTCAGCAAATAAAGAGTATAGTAAATGAGCAGTATCACGAGGAAAGCTTCAAATAAGGTTATTGATACGAAGGCTGAAAGGGAGATCAGAAAAATGACCAAGTTTATACCTTTTTTCATTCTTGCTTAATATGATAAAATAAAAAGGAAAGCTTGATTGCCTTTTGTAGTTTTTGAGGTTATAATAGGTTAGGTGGAGGCTGAATAATGGATATACAGCAGGCGCTTTACCCTAATTTTACACTTTTGTTGCAGGCGGGGTTATTTTTGATATTTATGCTACTTGTAAACTACATACTCGTAAGACCTTACACCCGGGTAATATTAGAGAGGGAAAGCGTAACGGAAAAAAATCTGGAGGAAGCAAAGAAGATCAAAGAAGAGGCTACAAGGCTTTTATCTGAAGCCACAAAAATATTAGAGGAAGGCAGAAGAGAATCTAACGCTATACTTGATAGATCCAGAAGGGAAGCCGAAAAATTGAAAGCTGAGATCCTGCAAAGAGTGGAGCGGGAAACTCAGGAGGAAATATTAAAGGCTGTTGAAGAAATAAGGAGATCTCTTGAGGAAGAAAAGAGAAAACTTGAGGAAAGAATAGTAGAAATAGCTAAGCTTATAAAGGATAAACTTCTGGAGGAAGCTGCATGACGGAAAACGGACATAGCGCTCTGGAGCTTTTCTGGAAAGGCTTTAACATAATCTTATTTTTGGGAATAGTTTACTACTTTGGTCGCAAGCCAATATCCGAAGCTTTCGGTAACTTCTTTAAGAGTCTCACAGAGAAGCTTAACGCTTCGGAAGAGGAGCTAAAGCTTGCAAAGGAGGAGCTAAACAGAGCCAAAGAAAGTTATGAGGATGCACAAAGGAGGTATAAAGAACAGATAAAGCTGGCTCAAGAAACTGCCGAATACGTGAAGGAAGAGGAGCTCAAGAAGGCACAGCAAATAGCGGGAAGAATTAGGGAAAAAGCTGAGGAAGCCATACAGATAGAAACAAAGAGAGCAAAAGAAGAACTTTTACACTTTGGTATGGAGAAAGCTAAAGAGCTGGCTACAGAAATGCTTCAAAAAGCTTTTGAAGATCCGCAGATACAAAAGAGATACATAGAAAGATCCCTCAAGTTTTTGGAGGAAACATGATAAAGAACGTGGATCTTGCAAGAAAGTTATCCAAGATGCTTATAAGTTCGTTACCTAAAGAGAAAAAAACATTACTTGCAGTATCAGACTTTTTGGGCTTGCTGTCTGAACTTTACAGGAAAGAAAAGAGCTTTAGAGATTTTATGATAAATCCTTTAGTACCTTCAGATGCTAAGCTATCTTATCTGAAAGCTATTAGGGAAAGGCTGAACATACTTAAGGAGATAGATACAATCTTATCTTACATAATTGAGCTAAACGCCTTTCCTCTAATATCCGAAATAAAAAGGCTATATGATCACGAAGTTGAGAAGACATTGAGGTTTTCCAAAGCATTTTTAATACTGGCAAAAAAAACTGACGGATCGGTGCTTGAAAGGATAAGGGAGGTTATTGGTAAATTGCTTGGAAGAGAGCTGGAGTTTGAAGTTACTGAAGATGCTTCCCTTATAGGGGGATTTGTTGTAAAAACTTACGGCTTTTTACTTGATGCGTCTGTGAAAAAGAGCTTGCAAGATGTCCTAAGGAGCTAAAAATGGAATATCCAAGGGAAATTTTTATAAATCTTGCAAAAGAGTTAAAAAGCATGGCTATACCACCTGAGATAGAACTACTCATCTGCTTTCCCGGTATTGAAGAGGATGATTGTGAGGAAAACGCCGCTTATCCTACGGTGATAGTACGTTATACGGGAAGCTTTGGTGAAGAAGGTCCGGAAAAGAAGATCGTTTTTAACGAAGCTTATTGGGGATCAAGCGTAGAGCAGTTAAAAGGTGCAGTTATGCACCAGGTAAAATCACTTATGGAAGAGCTTCAGTCCTTTGAAGGAGAGTAGTGGAGGTAAAATCATGGACAGAGTTCCAAGTATAGAAGATAGTTTGGTCAGTATAGTAGAGAACTTCTTTAAAGATATAGATAAAAAGGAACCTTTTTATATGGAGCTTTCCCAATATAGGTTCAGTCTTAAGTCCAAACTTACTCAAATATTGAGTCAGTTTGCTGGAGATTACGAAACTGGTAGCAAGAGTTTTAATAGCGCAGTGGAAGCTACATGGAAGGCATTAGAAGACGCTATTAATAAGCTAAACCTTGAAAACGAAAAGGAGTTAGAGAGAGCCACAAAAGTATTAGAGCAGACTAACGAAGTACTTAAAGAGTTCCTTTACGAAGACAGGATAAAAGACAAAGGGAGTCTTTCGGCAGTATCAGGTAGGATAGGAGATACTCTGGAAAGGTTAAGCTACGAAATGAGAAGAAGATCAGGACTAATAAAACGCATAAAGAAACTTTTAGGTATGGGATGAAGTTTGGCTACGTAGCTATAGTTGGGAAACCAAATGTGGGTAAGTCCACCCTTCTCAATCAGATAATAGGTACGAAGGTTTCCATAGTTTCTCCAAAACCCGGTACCACACGTATAAGGGTGCTTGGTGTTAAAAATATACCCGATCAAGCACAGATAGTTTTTCTTGACACACCCGGCATATATAGACCGAGGGACGCCTTAGGAGAGGCTATGGTAGAAGTGGCAAGTGCCTCCTTAGATGATGCGGACATAATACTTTTTATGATAGACGCAGAGGATGGATGGAAGGAGGATGACGAACTTGTATTTAACAACTATATAAAACCTTTGGCAAACCAAAAGCATGTATTTTTAGTTATAAATAAAGTGGATAAGATAGGACACGTAAGTGAGGTTCTTCCATTAGCTGGAAATATCACCAAGAAGCACGGTGAATTTAAGGAAGTGATACCTGTGAGCGCTCTGAAAGGGTACAACACGGATGAGCTTTTAAAAACAATCCTTAAGTACCTTCCCGAAGGTGAACCTCTATTCCCTCAGGATATGTTGACCGACCTTCCCCTCCGTCTTTTAGCAGCTGAAATAGTCAGGGAAAAAGTGCTTATGAAAGTACATCAAGAGATACCTCAGGGTGTTGCAGTTGTGATTAATGAGATCTCCGAAGGGAAACATGATCCTTCGGTTCTTGTGATAAAGGGTGAGATAGTGGTGGACAGGGAAAATTATAAACCCATAATTATAGGCAGGGGTGGGCAAAGGCTAAAAGTTATAGGTAAGATGGCAAGGGAGGAGTTGGAACTCATAACTGGAAGGAAGGTTTATTTAGAACTTTGGGTTAGGGTAAAGCCCGATTGGAGAAGAAGACCCGAGCTTGTGAGGAGTTTTGGCTACAAACTTGAGTGATATATTTTTTATGTTATGGTGAGCCTTCTGCTCGTAGAAGATGATGTAAGTCTTAGACAAGCACTCACGAAGGCTTTGTCAAAGGCTCATTATAACTGTAGAGGTGTTGGTAGCCTTGAAGAGGCTCTAAAGGCACTTCTTGAAGAGTCTTACGATATAGTTTTACTTGATCTCAAGCTTCCCGATGCGGAAGGACCGCAAGTGGTTAAAAGGGTAAAGGAGGTGAGTGAAGCAAAAATAATAGTTATAACAGGTTACGGTGACATAAAAACCGCTGTGGAGTCAATAAAGGCAGGTGCTTACGACTTTATACAAAAGCCTTTCAATCTTGACATACTTGAAGCAGACATAAAAAGGGCTATAAAAGAAAAGCTTACGGAAGAGGAAAACTTGACACTGAAGGAGCTTATCAAAAAAGGCATGGACTATACCTTTGATACAAAAAGTCCAAAATTTGCGGAAGTTCTCTCTCTCTGCGAAAGGTATGCCAAAACTGACACCAACATGCTCATAATAGGAGAAACCGGAACAGGTAAGGAAGTTTTGGCAAGATATATACACGGACTTTCCCACAGAAGGGAAAAGCCCTTTCTTGTGGTAGAATGTACCTCAATACCTCCGGAACTTTTTGAGAGTGAACTTTTCGGACACGAAAAAGGAGCTTTCACAGGAGCTTCTCACAGGAAAAAGGGTCTTGTTGAAATGGCAAAGGGTGGCACGCTATTTCTTGATGAGGTGGGAGAGTTACCTCAGCATATACAGCCCAAACTTCTCAGATTTATAGAGACGAAAAGATTTAGAAGGGTAGGTTCTGTCAAAGAGGAGTTTGCGGATGTGAGGATAATATCCGCGACCAACAGGGACTTAAAAGCTCTTTGCGAAAAGGGACAGTTCAGGGAGGATCTTTATTACAGGCTCAGCATCCTTGAACTGCGCCT
>SPLK01000202.1_pt1 | contig 21820 bp, 19 predicted proteins | sample 2456111 | NCBI WGS metagenome assembly SPLK01 (sample SAMN11156906, study PRJNA527647) | hot springs metagenome | biome: Geothermal region; feature: Hot spring; material: tree branch in hot spring; isolation source: hot spring sediment rich in lignocellulosic material ... | reverse complement strand
TTCAGCAGCCGGTGCAGGTCGTCGGCAAGGCGCTGGCTTTCCCGCTGTAGGAAGGCGAAGCGCGCGGGGCGGTCGGTCGGTCTGGAGGACGGACGAGCGGACAGCCGCTTGAGTTGCCGGCTTTCGGGCGGCAAGAAGCCCTTGCCGCTGGAAGACATGGGGATCAGGCCGAGGATGCGGCACACGTCAGCAACCGGCCCGCTCGCCACTGCGAACGCGCCGACCGCGTAGGACTCCAGCCCGCGACGGCGGCCGTTGGGCACCATCGATGAATCAACGGACGCTACCGGGCCATCGAGCGCATGGGCGTCACCGCGGTTGGCCCCCCGGCCATTGCCCTCGGATGCCCCGAAGAATCGTGGCAGCAGCACCGGCACCACTTCGATGAGGTGCTGCGCGATGGCTAGCAGCTCCCGCTCGATCTCCTCCGCAGACAGCCGGTGCCACCGGGCCCGCAGCGCCTGCTGCCGTCGGCGGATGTAGCATAACAGCCACCAGGCCGTCACGGCCCCGGGCGGCTTTCCCTTGATCCGCCACACCTCACCCATCGGCGTTGAGCCTCTCCACTGCCATTCGATCACGCCGACTCCTGATGCGCCGGTGCCCCATCTCTGCGCGTCACCACCCCGTGCACCACCGCGCCAGCACCCTCGCTCACCGGCGCTCGAGCCGCCGCCAACAGCGCCTGCCGAAGCTCGTCGTCGCAGGCCCGCCGCCCCACCGCCTCGGCCAGCCGCTGCAGCTTCGCCGCCAGCACTCCGGGCTCCACCTTGGGCCCCTCGATGCGCATCACCTTGGGATGGGCGGTGGGCACGACCCGCTCGCCTTCCCCGATGAGCTGCTCGGTCATCTTCTCGCCCGGCCTCGGCTGCGTGAAGCGCACCCGCACGTCCACGTCCGGCTCCAGCCCCGCCAGCCGGATCATGTCCCGGGCCAGGTCGACGACCCGCACCGGTTCGCCCATGTCCAGCACGAAGGTCTCGCCGCCCCGCCCCATCCCGCCGGCCTGGATCACCAGTGCTACCGCCTCGGGGATGGTCATGAAGAAGCGCCGCATCTCAGGATGCGTCACCTCGAGGTCCCGCCCCTCGGCCAACGCCTCCCGGAAGATCTCCACGACGCTGCCTCGGCTGCCCAGCACGTTGCCGAACCGAACTGCCACGTAGACGGGCCCGACCCGCCGCCCGTCCTCTGGACCTACCGAGGCGGCCGCCGCCTGCTGGAGCGCTTCGACGGTCTGCCGCACCACCGCCTCTGCCGCCGCAACCCGCTGACTGCGCCCGTCCACTAGCCAGCCATCTCGCTGGGCCCCCAGCACCGCCTCAACCAGCGCCCCCAGGTGCCCCTGGGCCGCCGCCCTCACCATCAGCTCGCCTACCCGCTTGCTGGCCCCCATTGCGCTCACCGGGTCGGCCGCCTTGTCGGTGGAGATGAAGACGCACCGCTCGACGCCGGTGAGGGCGCATGCCTCCATCACGTGCAGCGTTCCAAAAACGTTGTTGATGATAGCCTCCCTTGGGGCGTCCTCCATCTCGGGCACGTGCTTGTGGGCGGCCGCATGGAAGACCACCTGGGGCCGGAAGGCCTCGAAGAGGGCCAGGAGCCCATCCCGGTCCCGCACGTCCGTCACCCGGTGCACCCACGCCACCCCGGGGTACGCCTGCTCCATGGCCCGGGCCGCCTTCACCAGGCTGTACTCGCCTCGTCCGACCATGATCACCTGGGCGGGCCCGAAGCGCGCCACCTGCCGGCATATTTCGCTGCCGATGGAGCCGCCCGCCCCTGTCACCAGCACCCGCTTGTCCCGCAGGTAGGCGGCGATGCGCTCGACGTCCACCGCCACCGGCTCCCGCCCCAGCAGGTCCTCGATGCGGATCTCCCGGATGCTGTTGACCGTCACCCGGCCGTCGATGAGCTCGTAGAGGGCGGGGAGAGTGCGGACGGGTACCTTTGTCTGCCGGCACAGTTCAACGAGTTCCCGGATGACGTGGCGTGAGACGGATGGCATGGCGATGAGGATCTCGTTGACCCGCAGGCGCCGTACCACCTCAGGGATGCGGTGCCGGTTGCCAAGCACTGCGATGCCGTACACCCGTTGCCCCTGCTTGCCCGGGTCGTCGTCGATGAAGCCCACCACCTGCCAGTTGGTGCTGTGGCGGATCTCCCGGGCGGCCAGGGCACCGGCATCGCCGGCTCCCACAATCAAGAGCCGCTTGCCCGCCTGATCCTCTCCCGTCCCCGCCTGGCTGCGGGCCCGCAACCGGTGAGCCCGCACCCGCAGCATGATCCGGATGCCTCCGATCAGGGCGGTGCTGAGAAGCCACTCGATAACGAAGACGCTCCGGGGCACGACGAAGGGTCGGTAGACCATGTTGAGCAGCCACAGTCCCACGGTGCCGACCCCCGTCGCCGCGGCAATGCCAAAGAGCTCGGGCAGGCTAGCATAGGCCCACACCCGGCTGTACAGCCCCAGCGCCCCCAGCAGGACCAGGCGCACCACCACGAAGCCGCCGGTCATCCATGGCACCTGCGCGAGATACCACGGCGGCACCCGCCCGTCGAAGCGCAGGGCATAGGCCGCCACCACCGCAGCCGCCACCGCCACCGCGTCGAGCGCCGCCAGCACCAGGTGTCGTCGAGCTTGAGCCGTCACGGTGCGACGTCCTCTCCTGCCATCGCGCCGCTCAGCCGACCCGTTCGATGGCGCGCCGTAGCGCATCGACCACCAACTCGACCTCTTCGAGGGTCAGGTTGTTGTGGAAAGGCAGGGCGATGGTCCGACGCGCCACCGACTCGGTGACCGGCAGTTCCCCGCCTTTGTACCCGAAGCGCTCCCGCATGTAGGGCTGCAGGTGCACGGGGGAGAAGTACCCCCGGGTCGGGATACCCTCGGCCTCCATCGCCTTCATGACCGGCTCCCGGTCGAGCCCCTCCTCCAGCGTCACCACGTAGACGAACCAGCTCATCCGCACGTAGGGCTTCACGACCGGTGGACGCACGCCGGGGACCTTCGCGATCCGCTCGGTATACCACCGGGCCACTCGCTCGCGCTTCTCGAGAAACTGCTCGATGCGCCGCAACTGCGACACGCCCAGCGCGGCGCTCATCTCGTCCATGCGGTAGTTGTAGCCGAGCCGCTCGTGCTCGAGCCATGAGCCCATCTCGCTGCGGCCCTGGTTACGCAGGCTGCGGATGACCCGAGCCAGCTCCCCGTCGTTGGTCACTACCATGCCGCCCTCGCCCGTCGTGATCTGCTTGTTGGGGTAGAAGGCAAAGGCCGCCGCATCCCCGAACTGCCCTACCATCCGCCCCTTGTACCTCGCGCCCAGCGCCTCGCATGAGTCGTCGATGACCCGAAGGCCGTGCCGCTGGGCGATCTCCAGCAGGGCATCCCACTCGGCCGGGTGTCCGAAGACGTCCACCGCGAGCAGCGCCTTCGTCCTGGGCCCCACCTTGCGCTCCACATCGGCGGGGTCGACGTTGTAGGTCTCCGGTTCGATGTCGGCGAAGACGGGCGTGACCCCCTCGTACAGCAGGACGTTGACGCTCGCGGCGAACGTAAACGACGGGACGATGACCTCGTCCCCTACACCAACACGCAAAGCCCGGACAATCAAGTGTAGGGCCGCTGTACCTGAACTTACCGCCACCGCGTTGGCAACTCCGACGTATCGGGCCACTGCAAGCTCGAACTCAGCTGCCCGCGCTCCTAGCGCTAACCGTCCAGACCGCAGCACGGCCAGGACCTCTTGCTCATCACTGTCGTCGAGGTCCGGAAATGCCATGTGCACCTTCTCTACCACTTTTCGCCCTCCCTATGGGGATGCGCACGAAGAAGCCTAGGCAGTCAGCCCTGCCCGGTAGGCAGGGAAATAGCCCTGTGTCAGTGCGTCAAGGCCGCCCCCGGTCACCGCACGTCTCGCTTCGCACAAGACCGCATATCGTCGGGGGTCAAGGATCCACCTCCAAGTCACAAAAGCATGACGTCGGTCAGAGAATCCTGCCTTGAAGTGGAAAAGGGAGTCCTGCCGGCCACCGACTCCGCCTCCGAGATGAAGAAACCTTGCACCCTGGTCTACCGCCCACGACCTAACCTCATCGAGCAGTAACTTCATTGGGGAAAAGCGCAGGAACTTGGTTCGGGTACCGGCGAGGTGGTACTGGACGATCCCATTGCAGAGGGTGAAAAAGCCGAAAGCCCCCATTTCACCCTCATACATGGCCATGAATACGTGTGTTTCGGCTCCGGACATGTTCAGTAGGCGGCAAAAGTAGCTCTTATCAAACCAATAGCGACTCGCTGCGTTCAACCTGGCCATGGTTTCTTGATAGACGGATACGCACTCTTGTAGCACCGACTGAGGGCACTCCGACCCATGGTACCGCGAAACGGCCCATCCATCGCGCCTAAGACGGTCTATATCGCGCCGGAGACTCTTCCTATACTTGGCCAACTGCTCAGATTCGGGTAACGTCAAGTCTATGGAGACGGTGACCCCCGTCTCAACGAGCTCCCCAACGCCAGACAACAGCCACTCCTGTTTCAATAGGGGATGCAGTCGAGAGAACACAGAAACTACGCCTATCCCTTGAAGATAGCTTGCAATTACGCCCTGAAACTGGCGCACCGCTTCACCTGTTGACAACTGCCCAGAATAGGCTGGGCCGGCGTATCCGTATACAGACGTAGCATCACGCCATTCGAATCCAGTCAGCCCCGGAACCTCACTAACATCCCGTACCAGCAAAGGCAGCGCCACTGTCTCGCCCACATCCTCTACTACGAGCAGTACCGCCCGACCTTCCCCCCTGTCCTGAGCAATTCGATGGTAACTGCTCAGGTGGTAAAAGTCATACCACCGGACGCCTGTGACCACGTGGTCCCACTCGGCAGCGCTCGCTTCGTCTTGCAACCAAATCGCCCGTAGCCGACCCATATCCAGACCCTTACCCTAGAGTTGCTTGTATACCACATCAAGTGGCATCGACTAACCCACTCCTGGCCTTCTGCCTTTCCTCGTCCAGGGGGACTAAGGTATGAGGAGCCTCCACTACACCCGACCTTCGCAGAACCTTTGGCACCGTAACCGCGAGCAACCGCAGATCCAGCAGCAGATTCCATTCGTCGACATACCGTGCATCCAGTTCCAGTCGCTCGGCCCAACTTAGGGTGTTCCTACCGCTAACCTGTGCCAAACCAGTCATGCCAGGTTTCATATCGAACCGACGCCGCTCACGCGCTGTGAAATAGGGCATGTATCTCATCAGCAAGGGGCGGGGCCCCACCAGGCTCATGTCGCCCTTCAGAACGTTCCAAAGCTGGGGTAGTTCGTCGAGGCTCGTCGCCCGCAGCCACCGGCCCAGCCGGGTCAATCTTTGCTCGTCCGGCAGGAGCTGGCCCTGCTCGTCCCTTGCGTCGGTCATCGTGCGAAACTTGTACAGCACGAAAGGCCGGCCGTGTAGCCCAGGGCGCGTCTGTCGGAACAAGACCGGCCGCCCCATTGACCACCATACGGCGATGCCAATGACCGCCATCGGCAGGGCGAACACCGCAAGCCCTACCACAGCCCCGAGGACGTCGATGGCCCGTTTGAGGCTAGCGGAGCGCAAGAGCTTCCTCATAGAGTTACGTGTGGAGCTCCAGAGCCGGTTCCATCTCATACGACTTGACCACTTCCTCTACCCTCTGCCCCATGGGGGGTCGTCTCTTCTGCATAGTCGGCACCAAGCAACCTAACGATGCGGCAACTGTGGCGCGCATCACTCGGCATGCGCCCATCCATCGGCTCACTGTTACCCTCTTGCGTCCTTAGCAACTTCAATTATGGCGTTCGCAAGCCGCGCCGCCAACTTCGCTCTATCGTGGTGCTGAGCGAGGTAGTCTCTGCCCCCCAATCCCATGCGAGCTCGCTCGTGCGGGTCCATTCGCAAGAGCTGCCGCACAGCTTCGGCCAGGCCTCCTGGATCCTCTGGGTCGCACACAAGACCGGCCTCCGCGCGTCGAACCAAACTGGCAACCTCCCCGGGGACGGCGCACACAATTGGAAGCCCTGCTGCCATGTAGTCAAAGAGCTTGTTCGGACTCACTGCGTATGCAAATGCTTGAGCGTTCCTGAGGGTGAGAATGCCGGCATCCGCGCCGACCAGGAGGCTCGGGACTTCGTCCTTCGGAATGGGAGACATGAAGCGGACGTTGGATAGACCGCGTTCCTTTGCCATTCGAAGGAGGTAGGGCTTGGAAGGACCGTCGCCCACCAGGACGAACTCCACGTCCTCCTCGTGCAATTGAGCAGCGGCATCCAGTATCGTCTCCAAGGAGTTTGCCGGTCCGTGAGCTCCCGCGTATACGGCCGTGAAACGCCGAAAGCCGTAACGCCTACGACTTTCCTCCCTGGTTAGGACTGGTCGAAAGTGAGATAGATGCACCCCGTTGGGGATGTAAAGGACTCGGGAGCTGAGAATCCCCTGACGATTGAGGTACTCCTCGGAGCCTTTGGCCAGCACCACGATTCGCTCAGCATGACGATACAAGTGCTTCTCTATCCGTCGCATCGCTATGATGCCAGGATGCAGCTCGGAGAACCGTCCCAAGTCCACCAACGCCTGCGGCCACAGGTCGCGGAGCTCAAGCACAAACTTGGCTCGAAGACGCCGAGCAACTCGCAACGCTGCCAACGCGGCGAAAGGACTTGGAGATGAGCCGACTATCACGTCGGGGCGGTCCATGAACACGGCCCGAGAGGCCACGTCATGGAATGCCCAGGCGAATGAGACCAGGTTCCAGGCCCGCCGCCAGTCATTTTGGCGGTATTCCGCAGACCGCAGCCAGCATATGCGTAGGCCATCCCGCTCCTCGATTCGATAGCGTTCTCCCGGAGCAAGCCTGGTATGGCGCCTGAGAGCCAGATGGAAGTCTGATGCGAAGATGGTAACCTTGAATCCCTTGCGGACCAGCTCTACACCAAGTTCATAGTGTCGAGTACCACCCGGCAAGTCCGGAGTTACCGCGTACTGGTTCACGACCCAAATGTTACGCACTCACGGCCACTTCCTTCGTCCGTCCACTTCCCAGTTGCGCGACCTGAAACCCAGCCCTCCGCCACTTATGGACGTCGATGATTCCGCGTGCGTCTAGCACCAAACGGTGTGCCATCAGCGGCGCAATCCCGTCAGGGTTGAGCTCTGCATAGACAGCATGGTCGGTGAGGACAAGCACAGCGTCGGCATCGGACACAACGCTGGAAATGGGCGCATTGTACCTGGAGACGTACGGGTCGTGGATGGCTACCTGCACCCCGGCCTCCTCTAGCAACTCAGCCACTTGAAGCGCTGGGCTCTCGCGTTCGTCACCCACGTTACCCTTGTACGATGCCCCCAGGATGGCCACCTTCTGAACACGGATTCCTCGTGTCAACTCCCAGAACAGGTCGACCACGTGCAGGGGCATCCGGCGATTGACTCGGCGGGCGGCCTGAATCAGCTGAGTTAAGTCCGGGGCGGATTCTATGACGAAGTAGGGATCCACTGCGATGCAATGGCCTCCAACCCCCGGACCTGGATTGAGAAACCGGACACGAGGGTGTCGATTGGCCAGTCGAATCGCCTCCCAAACGTCGACGCCTAGCCGCTCACACACCAAAGCCAACTCATTCGCCAGTGCTATGTTTACATCCCGATAGGTGTTTTCCATCAGCTTGACAAGTTCAGCCGTCCTTGCGTCTGTCACCATGACCTCACCTTTGACGAACGTGCCGTAGAATGCTGCTGCAACTTCCCCGGCCTTCCTTGTAAGCCCTCCCACAATGCGATCGTTATGTACAATTTCGTAAAGGATATTGCCGGGCAGCACCCGTTCGGGCGCATGTGCGAGGAGCACTTGTTCCGTATCAACGCCCGCGTCTCGAAGCACTCCTCTTACGACGTTCTCTGTCGTGCCGGGGGGTACTGTCGACTCTACGATAACTAGATTCCCTGGCCGCAGTACCGGCGCAACGGACAACGTCGCCGACCGAACATAGGACAGGTCAGCACGGAAAGATGTCTCCTCAAGCTGGAGTCGTGCGCTCGTGCTAAGGGACTCGCCGACGAATGGCGTCGGAACAGCAATGATGAAGACGTCTGCCGGCTCCGGCACAGTGGCTACTCTCAACCGACCGGTTGACAGGACCTCCTTGGCTAGTTCGGCAAGCCCATTCTCATTGGCGATATGAAGGCCGCCGTTGCGCAAGAGCTCGACGAGGTCTCGGTTTACGTCGACTCCCACTACCTCGTGTCCTGCCATGGCTATAACACATGCCGTCGGAAACCCGATGTAGCCAAGCCCCACTACCAAGACCTTCATCAGCAGTCCCCCTGTTCATGCGTCTCCTTAACACGTACCCAGGTTGTTGCCCCATCCCCGTCAGGGGTCATTTCACAGCGACCGCGTCACACACGAGCTCTGAACGGATCGCTGGAGAACACAGAATCAGCCCTCCAGGGCCTGACGCCTGTGTACGAAATGCGCCACTGCAGAACCTTCCACCACAAGCCGAAAGGGAATTACCGCACCGCTTGGCGTTGTGTCCAGGCGGTCTCCTCGACTGGTGCTAGCCACTGGAGCTAGGCCAAGTATGAAAGTCTCCTCGCGTCGTCTCCCAGTAGTTGCTCACTCGAGCAACTGACAGAGCTCCGTCCTTTGCTTCCTTTGACGAATGCAGCGCTCGGTTAGGCATCCGATTCTCCTCGCTTAGCTATCAAATCGAGTCCGCGTCTACGTCAGCCGGAAACTCCTTCGCGCCTACACGCTGTTGTTAGGTTCAATGCGGGCCGGAAGGCGCAAGTGACTGAGGATCCGCGATGCCGTCCTTTCCCACAGGAATGACTCCGCCCAGCGGCGAGCTGCGGAGGACATCTTCCGCCAATGCTCCGGGTCCAGGTAAAGGCGCTCAAGGCAAGCAGCAAGTTGTTCTGGCCGCTCCGGGTCGACTACATAACCCGTGATCCCGTCCTGGACTGCGTCTTCTGCCCCGGAGTCGCGCCCTCCTATCACGGGCAATCCGTGACAATTGGCCTCCAGGTAGACGAGGCCAAACCCTTCGAAATCGCGGTCTGATGCACGGCTACACAAAACCATAGCATGCGACTTGCCGTAGATCTCATTAAGCACTTCGTCGGGCACGTCTCCTAGCCACTCAACAGGGACGCCCAACTCAGCAGCGACGGCCCTGAGCCGAGGCTCCTCAGGCCCCGAACCAACAACTGTGTAGGTGAACGGATAGCCTCTCGCTTGCAATATAGCAAGGGCACGGATGACCCCCTCTACATTTTTCCGTTGAACCAAGCGAGCTACTGTAACGACTCTGAATTCTCCCGGACCGCCACTCCAAGACGCTACCAATGGGTTGCGGTAGGGGAGGAGGACACCCGGATGAACCACAGAGACCGGGATCCCGTCCTGAGCCACTACGGACGCCGTCTTTCGGCTCACAGCCACTACCGCGCTACTTCTCCTTAGAACCCATCTCTTCAACGACCGTGTCCACATGTCTGAACGCCTTACGTATTCGCTGCCGTGGACTATAGTAACAAGGGGCAGTCCAGTCAAGCGGCTGGCAACCACCAGCGGAAGGGCGGACTTCCACGTCACCCCCACGAGCGCAGCGATCCGGTGCCTCCTGTGGAGCGGAAGAACAGTCCAGAACCGTATAGCGGAAGCCGCGGCGGCCCGAACTCTCACGCAGAAGCCCATTTCCCACCCTTCGCCCAGCCAGATCACTATCGGGTCATATCCCAACTGCTTCATGCCTTGCGCAAGGCCATGCGTATAGCGAGTCAGCCCTCCATACCGGTTCCTAGCGGCAGGGGAAGAGATCATAACGGAAAGAGTGCCGTTCGGACCGGACTCCGGTTTCACGATACCGACCCCTCCCAATCAACGTTCACTGAGGAGACACTCGTCGACCCCGTGTCGGGTTCCGGCCCGACGGGGACCTGCTATCCCGGCCCTTCCGTCGCCTGGCTGCCGCCGCTGCCTCCTGCCGACTATCCGATGTAAGCCGGCAGTAATGGCAAGCCATGTCGGTATCCCAAGTACCAGTAGGTTTTGGGTGAGTGTCACCTCAAACGCTTCACGGACGAGGACCCCCATGAAATAAGCGCCGGAATACCGAACAATACTGTCCTTGCGACCTGCGTAGTACAAGGTCCAAATCGATCCTAGGAAGACAAGTAGCGCCGCGAGCCCGACCAGCCCAGCTTGAAGCGATGTTTGGTAGAACAAGTTATGAGCAGAGAAATCCATACCAGTGAATTCGGGAGGTGACACCCCTGGGCCGTATCCCCATAAGGGCCGCTTAACCACGGCAGCCTGAAGAGCCAGCCATATCGTCTCCCGTCCAGAGAAGAGAGGCTCTCCGGTATACGACCTCACGACTTCGGCCAATCCTATCCAGTAGGACATCGTGCGTATGTGTGGCAGCCCCCACGACACTAGGAGGACGAGGCTAACCACCGCCAAAAACCACGCGACGAAACGTCGTCTATTGCACCCTAACCAGTGCCACGCGGCATATGTAACCACAGCCGTGGCCGATGCCAACCATTCCCCGCGAGCGAGGGAGGCACCAAGCAACACTACTCCGACAGAAACAGCAGTGGCGTGACCAATTCGACCGACTCGAGTTAGAGCGGATTGCCAACCAACTATGGAGAAAAAGAGGAGGGCCCAGATAAAGCCACCTACCATGTTCCCGTTCGCGTAGAGTTCGAATGGAACAGGCATCCCCGTAATGATCCAGGTCAGCCCGCAAACCAAGATAAACGAACTCGAGACAAAGCAGATGCCTTGTAGCATCCCCCTAGGCCATGGCATTAGCGATGCGGATAGAACGAAGCCCAGCACGGACGCGAGCTGCGCGACTCTGTACACTCCGACCCAGCCCGGTATGCCTGCTACAAGAGCGACCACATAGCTCAACAGGACCGCCGTTGAGGGACCTGCAAGGCTACGTGCAGCCAGGGGAACACTCTTGGTGATACAGGTTCGCGCAAGGAACAGTACGGGAAATGCCCCCAGAACGACTGCCAGGAGGCTTTGCGCATACGGCCTCAGTTGGTCCGGATCGCTGATTAGGTTGGCGAGCACCAACAGTAGCCCTATTGCCGCGCCCCCCACCCAACCGGCAAGCGCGGACGAACGAGCACTCTGGTTCAACCCGTCAGTCTCCCTCTGACAGGCAGTCTAGTATGATGTGCCCTGTATAGACCAAGAGTCTGAGCCACAGTCTCGGCCCGAGCTGCCCATGTATGCCTGCTGCGTTGGCGCAGGGTGCACTCTCGTTTCTCGTCAAGCATTGACCGACGGTCCCGAAGGAGCATGAGCAGCCTTTCCAGGTCATCGGAGGCCTCAACAGTCCAGCCGACGCCAGTTTCCTCCACGATACGCCCTGCTTCGGTTCCTGCGTTGGCGACAATAGGAACCCCGTGACCGATGGCCTCGAAGAGTTTGACAGGAACAGTGACCTCAAGGTACGGATGACTCGCTCGGTACATGAGGAAGACATCGGCATCGGCATAGAGACGGCTAACTTCTTCACCTTGCAGATGGACGACCGTAGTCACCTGTGGATCGATATCATAGAAGTGCCTAGCCTTCTGCCATTCTTCTTGTCGGCAGCATAGCGTGAGCTGTACACCCTTGACACTCCTTACAGCGCGCATCAAAGGCGTAAGATCATACAGCGGTGGCAACACCCCGCCTACATACAAGCCTCGAAGTATTCCATTCTCCCTATTGCGGCGAGTCGAGTTTGGGCTGGTAGCTTCGCAACCTGGCGGAAGTGCGGTGAGCCTGCCCGCGGGCCAGTGAGTTGGGAGTACGGAGCGCATCTGTAGGGACGGCAGAAAGAGGTGATCCACTGTCTGCGTGTACTGCCACCACTCAAGCCAATAAAAGGGAATAGTCACTGCCCGCTTGTACCACGGTACCTGCTGCCTGTAGACGTCAAACCTCCAGTATATGTCCCGGTAGAACAGCCCGACCGGAACATTATTCCTTCGCAGCCACCGGAAGAAACGGTAGTCCATAAAAGGGGCCATTGGAACATGGTCGGGGTCTGCCAGCGCTGTCGGTATGGTTCTCGATTCGGAGTACGCGAAAGCTAGCTGAAACCCCTTGCGCACTTCACCAATAATACGACACATTGCCTCGTGTCTTTCGCGTCTGTCTCCAACCACGTAGTGTACCTCGTAGCCTATCTCTTCGAACGCTCTCGCCATGCGAAAGGGCCGGACCGTGCTACCCGAGCGGCCCCTCGAGAAGAGCGGTCCGGGGTGGTGGAACAACATGGCTCCACGCATCGAGGCTTGTGACTACTCTCCCTTCCACCGGGGTACGAGTGTGTCCTCGTAGTGTGTCCAGTACCTCCCGGAGACTGTCATCGAGGGTCAGTCAGCATGACCGACCCGGTTCGCCGGGGCGCGAGGGGCGGCCAAGCCCGGGGCTCGCGGCCCTCAGGGGCTGACCCGACATGGCGACTCCAAACCCGCCGCGCTTCCGCCTCAGACGCGCCATGAAGGCCGTGAGCACTTGCCTGCCGTAGCGAAAGAGCTTCAACGCATCATGGGCAGCGGCCACCGGGTGAAACTCCCGCTCGCAGTTGACCTGGCCCCGCAGCGAAAAGCGCCGAAACCCCCGCGCTTGCTTGATCTGACCCCACACCGGCTCCACCACGGCTTTGCGCTTGCCGTAAATGCGCCGGCCTCGGCAGGTGGCCAGCTTGCGGCGCATCCGTTCCCGAGCCGACAGGCGCTTCGGAATCCGACCCTTCGGCGGCGGAGGGGGAATGTGGCCGTGGCGCTGCTTGTCAGCGGCGATGAAGGGCTCAATGCCCTGCTCCAACAAGAACGCAACGTTCTCGTCGCTGAAAAAGCCGGCGTCCGCCAGGCACCGGCACGGGTCGGCCCCCATCCGGGCCCCGACCCCTTGGATCATCGGGATCAAGTGCGGCGCATCCGCAGGCTGAGCCGTCACGGCCGTGTGCACGATGACCTGGGAGGCGCTGTCGACGGCAATCTGGACGTTGTACGCCTGCACCCAGCTCTTCGCCGGCCCCGGCATGATGCGGGAAGCCGGGTCCGTGAAGTTGATCTGGGCTTTCGGCGGCACCCCGGAGGCGGCGGTGCTGGTCGACCCTGCAGCAGGCTCCGGCGACTCGGAATGCTTGGCCTCCGTCGCCGGAGCCGGTGGCGGGGGGCTTGCCCCGCCGGCAGGCCGGTCGGTCGGCTTGCCCGTCGTCTCGCTGCCGTCTGTAGCCTGGTGATACCGGGCTTCCAGGGCCGCTTTGGCTTCCTGGATTTTGAGCAGGCGCTGCTGCCGAAAGGCCAGCTCCTTCGCCAACTCGTCGCCCCGGCAGTCCGGGCCAAACGCCGCACCTTCCTGCGCATCGATGACCGCGGCCCGCTCCAACAGCTCCGCCACCTCGGCCCGCAACTGGGCCTCCTTGGCCACCATACGCTGGTAGCTCATGGCCTTGTGTTTGGAGGCGTTGGCCAGGATCTTGGAGCCGTCCAGCACGATCTCGCCCAACTTCACCAGCCCGGCCGCTTCGCACAGCTTCAACACCTGGACGAACAGCTCGCCCAACGCTTTCAGGTGCCGCTTGCGAAAGGCCGCAATGGTGCGAAAGTCGGGGAAGTTCCCCGCCCCCAGCACCCGAAAGGCGATGTCCTCCACCAGCCGGCGGGCGATCTGCCGGGACGAGTACACACCGGCAGCGTAGGCGTACACCAGCACCTTCACCATCATGACGGGGTGGTACGGCGGATAGCCCCGGGTCTCATCCTCGTATTCGCGAAGGATGGGGGTGAGGTCCAACTGGTCGATGAGGTCGCTGATGAAGTAGGCCGGGTGGTCTTCCGGGAGCCACTCCCGCAGATCGGGCGGCAACAGCAACGGCTGGTCGAGGCAATAGGGCCGGTGGGTCTTCACCGTCGCTCCCCTTCACGCCGTGGGTCTGGGGGAAACGCTCGATCCGGAAGCTGGCAATCCTGGCCCTGGCAGATTCTTACTCAGACAGCCTCCTAGTCGGATCCATGGTAACCAGGGGCGGCAGACTGTATCCCTCGGGCTTCGGAAGGTACGAAGGAGGGTCGAAGGTCTGCTCCAAAATAGATCGATACAGGCGCCGTAGGGCCTCGATGGCCTCAGGCTCTTCCGCCCCCACTACGATCCGGTCGGGGTAGAACATATCCCGCAGGGCTCGTCCCTCACGCAGGAACTCCGCGTTTGAGACCACGTAAACCTCCGCGTCCACACCCGGCTCAGCAAGCATCCTCTCGATGACGAAACGCACCCACCGGTGCGTGCCAATAGGCACGGCCGACTTGGTGGCGACTACGTATCGTCGCCCGGGCAATAACGCCCTGGCGATCTCTCGAGCCGCGTTCTTCACATACCGCAGGTCATCCTCGCCGTTCTGTTTGGGAGGCGTCCCCACGGCAATCATAACCGGCCTCTGCTACTGCTCGGGGCACCGAGTCGTCGACCTAGAAGCGCCTGCTGAGAACCTGCTTGAGCATCGGCTTGAGCCCGGGTTCGTAGATGGGACTCTTGCCCTCCGACACTTGCCCGAGCCTATCCCGGTCCCGGTCGACTCCTGTGACCTGGTGGTTCAGGTACGTCAGCGCCACACCAGTGGTCAACCCTACATAACCAATGCCGATGATGCATACCAGCATCGAGTCTATCCCTCTCCTATCCCTCGATGAGGCGTACTGGCCTGCTTGAAGCGTACGACGCCGATACTGGTCCATTCGCGCACTGTCAGCCTAGCGAAGCGGCTGCGTCCGCTAAGGTTCCGCAATGTCGCGAAGAGCCGACGAGCCGTTGCGCTGCGCAGAGCAACGTGTTAGTGAAGTCCACAAAAGTGGGGACCTTCGGCGCGACCATGTTCCTAGGCTTAGTTGCTACCCACGCATGCAACCACTCAGCAGCCGCATCGTAGCTCTGGACGACGATCCCATACCCGGTGCTCTCAACCATCTCCTGAACGTCCAGCATCGTCCCTCGTATCACAATAGGCAGGACGTCAGCGATTAGATACTCATACAATCTGTTTGGGATATTCATCTGCGTAAATGCCGTTATAGGCTCACCCTCCACATAGTTGTGCAGGATGCCCGCGTCATACCGCTTAAGGATTGCGTAACCATCCCACGAGGGGTCGAGCTCTAAGGGCGGTTCAATATGGAAGAACCCGCTTTGGGACGCCAGTTTGGCATATGGGTTATCGGTCGACACAACAGGACGATCCGTGCTTTCCAGGATCCTCTTTGCGTGCAGGTGCACATGCACTTTATGGGCAACTAGTGTTCGAATGATGGGAAGGTAATTGTACCGCGAATTCCGGCGGCTATCAGCAGCTCCGTAGGTAGCAACCCCCGTCAAGATCACCACATGGGGCTCCCCATCTGTCTCTGACAGCTTCTTCACCCTTAGGGTCCGCACATACTTGACCAGTTCCGAGTATCTCCAGTCTTCGTCCGCGAACAGCGTCTTTCCCTCCAACTCGCACTTGTAAACAGCCTCAAGCGCCCTGAGGTTGCGTCTTGTCGGAAGAATGAGCGCGTCAGCCGTGCGGAGGGCCATCATCTCGTCAAGGACGAACGTGCACCGATGTTCCTTGTAGCTGCGCACCAGAGGAAGCTCACGCACATGCTCAGAGATCCACCATGTCAGGAAGTTACTGCCATCAAAGTCATTGCTTCCTGTCCAAATCAAGTCCGGAGAATACCTGTCGATAAGGCGCAGCACCATTTCGGGAGGCTTCCGTCGCACAAACCACGGGGCCAGCGGGCCAGCCAGGTGGGCGGTGGCCCTGCTCTTCCACGAGTACCGACTCCCACCTGCCACCATACGTCGCAGCAGTCTTAAATGCAGAGGCGGCAAGAACTCGGCAATTACTAACTTCTTCTCACAGAGCCCCTTCACTCTTTGGCACGCGGAGCGTAGCCCTGGTCCAAGCCCACTTCCCCTTTGTGTTAACACTATCAGGCGATCAACGGCGCCGTGCATAAGCAGGTCGAGGTACCGAGTATAAGGAGCTACGCCTCCGCCGACCCGGAGCACTACCATGAACATTGGCCTCCCCTGACTGGCCACTACGCGAACGAGGCTACATGCTCCCTGAACAGCTTCAGGGCACTTGCGACTGCTTGGTCCATGTTATAGTACCTATACCTTCCCAGCCTCCCAGCAAACAGAACCTTCCCCTCAAGCATCTCCGCCTCACGCTGGTACAGAGCATACTGCGCTTGACTGTCGTCTCGAATGACTGGGTAAAGGGGCTCATTGCGCCCCTGCTCGTATCCCTCAGGATACTCGTATACGGTAACGGTTCGAGGGTGTATCTGCCCCGACAGATACTTCATCTCAGTAATTCGGGTGAAATCGTACTCATTGGGAAAGTTAACAGTGGGCGCATCCTGATACCATTCAACGTCATGCGTGACAAACTCGAAGCGCATGCTTCTGTACGGTAGACGCCCATACTGGCACTCAAAGAACTCGTCAATTGGCCCCGTGTAAATCAATCCCTTGAACCGAATCTCGCCTTGAACTTCCCGGTAGTCCGTGTTGAGGAGAACCCTGATGTTGGGGTGATGCAACATGCGCTTGAACATGGCTGTGTAGCTTGGTTTTGGCATTGCCTGGTACCTGTCCCCGAAATAGCGGTCATCCCGACTAATAACAACCGGAACCCGCCCCGTTACTGCCGGATCAAGCTCTTCTGGGCGCATCCCCCACTGCTTCAGGGTGTAGCCTAGAAAGACATTCTCATAGACATACTGAGCGAGAAAGCGCAGGTCGCCCTTCGCGTGCTCCATCAATCGCAGGATAGGTACCCGCCTACCATACCCGAATTCACTAATCAGCAATCTCTCTAGCTTTCCTGCCAGTCTTGCCGGAAACACCATGTAGAGGGAATTGAGGTTAAAGGGTACCGGGATCTTCTTTCCCTCCACCACCGCTACGACCCTGTGGTAGTACTGGCGCCACTCAGTAAACCGTGAGAGGTAATCCCACACTTCCTTTGAATTCGTGTGAAAGATATGCGGACCGTATTTGTGAACGAGCAATCCGTGCTCGTTATGGAAATCGTACGCGTTGCCGCCGATATGATCGCGGCGCTCAATCACAAGTACTCTTTGGCCCAGCTGTGAAGCGATGCGTTCCGCGAGCACGCACCCGGTAAAGCCTGCTCCAACAACAACCCAGTCAGCCTTGATAGTGCGTCACCTCCCAAAAACAGAAGCCACTCCGCTCCCAGGGGAGCGCGTACCTGCTGTTGACTGTCTCACTAGCCGCCGGCGAGTTGGGCATCAGGAGTTCGCAGTAGCTTTGAACCCTAACAGGGCGCTCCAAAGGCGACTATACTCGGCGGCCATGGTATCGTAAAGTTGGTGAACTTCTACTAACCTTGCTTCGCGCGTCGAAACGATCTCCTCATCATTCTCCATGGGCGGTTTCGTGACGCTACCCAGCAAAGGAAGCCTAGCTGCATCTAAAGGTGGCCTCATACCAAGGAGCTTGCAGGCGCCACTGATCTTCTGGCGGTAGTAATCGCCAGCGTAAACCGCTGTACACGGTCGTCCTGCTATACCCATGAGCACTATGAAGTGATACGCGAACCCTATACCCTCTTCGGACTGCACGAGCTCGGCAACAAAGCGCCTCCAACCAACCACATATGGAGACATACTATCTGCTACTAAGCTCTTCAGAACAGCCGTCGCTCGCCCCTCTAGTAACGATTGATCGTCCGGGCCCGGGTACTGGCCAAATGAGAAAAACGTTACACGACGTGGGGCGCTGCCCGGTGATGCCGCTCGCGTCGTCAAGAAACTCACAAGGTACTCGACGACCGATTCCGTATACCGATGGTCTGCGAATTCCTTCATGTTGAACGCGATACGTCTTTGGGTTGGTTCCTTGAGTTCAGCAACTAAGGGCGAAAGAAGGAGAACATCGTCTCCCAGACACCGCGCGCGAGTTTCTGGAGCTAACCTTTGGACCAGCTTCAATGATTCTTCTTCTCGAGTAGCCAAGTACGAGAATCTGCGTACAATAGAACGCGCCAACCACCGGCCAATGGTAGTGCTAAACGGGCCTATACCCAGCCCGGTTCCAATGATCACTACGTCGGGCCGCAGTGTCTTCACGAGCCACACAAAGGCGGCTTCCACAATTAACCTTAACAGGAACTTGTCGGTAATATATCCGCCCCCAACATAGTACACGATATCCATGCTTGTTAACCTGGCGAAATGCGATCCGAAGAATGCGCTTTGCGCGCCCCATTTCCACAGAGCAGCTTCTACCACGAGTAGGACAAATCCAAGCCCTTTGACCACTCTACGAATAAGCCGCGGCATTCGCCCGTGTTGACCAGGCCAGCGGAGTATACATTCGATTGGGTCCGTATACCAGTGCACTTCGAACGGCGGGGAGAACCCCAACACACTAAGGCTCCCCGAACGCCGTTGTAGGTAGATATCAAGGGCGTCTAGCGGCAACCGCAATCCGTTGGCAAGGAACTCCAGGACCGTGATCAGAATGAGGTCATCACCGAAGTTGTAGCTATCATATGCCCCCCGTAAGTACACCCGCAACTTGTTGCCATTGCCGTTCGCCATTTCCTTGAGCAGTCACCCTCCGGTCTTGATGTCTCCGAATCTGGTCAGGAATGGTCCACACGTGCAACAGCCCCACTGTTCCAGTGATGACCTCGCCGCGCCACGCTACTAGACGGTGCGCCGCCAGGGCATTGCAGCTGGATGTCCAACCAGTCGTCGCAACTCCGCCTTCTCTTCCGGGTCCACACCAGTCAGGGCATACCCAACACACGTACCAATGGCGAGAGTTGTCGCGACAACCCTGGTCATAGCAGTGCCGCCCATGCCGAGTCCCGCCAGGCCAATGCATGAGGCCGCGAGAAGGCCCAGCGCAACGGCGTCCCTTTTTCCTACTAGGGGCGAGACCCTCTGCCTAACATAGACTATAGCGGAGTAAGCCGTTAGCAGGAGGCTGTCCGTCAGCACGAGTACCGCCGCCGACGCATGAGCTCCGAAGAATGGAATCAGAGCAAGGTTAAGACCAACGTTTATCACCGCGATGATGCCCTGGGCCCTGATCTTCCGATCGATCTCGCCCCCGGTGGTCAGAAGGGCGCCGGATGCTGCTGCCAGGAAGCGAGCCGGAACGGACCATACCATGATAACTAGCAGCTCCGCCGAAAGACGGTACCCATCGCCGAAGAGTGCGGCGATCACATTCCCCCCCCATAGGGAAAGCGCAGTCGCTGCCATGACCCCGACAACGGCCATTACCTTGAACGTTAGGCCGTAGTATAGCGACACTCGTTGCGGCGCTTTGGAGAACCACCCGAAGTACTTCGGATAGAGGACCTGATTAAACACGACCCCAGGGAATGCGTTTAACAGCTCGATGATGCGAAAGGCTAGCATGTATTGGCCTACCTCAAGAGGGTCCCTCATGACAGACAGCAAGGCGGCATCGGATCGGTGGTAGACGCTATGGGCTACGCCTGATGCACCAAACTTGCATGACCGACCAAGCAGTCGCCGATCGGACATGAGCCCCATGTCCGACAAGGTGCAATTGCCGAGGCCCAGGAGACGACGCTCCGCCAGCAGCATCAGGCCGGTCCGAATCCACCCGGCGACCACAGGCCATCCAACGACGCCGTAAAGTCCTGCATCGACGAGAATGGCTACCAATGTGCCGACCCAGGTCGTAGCCGAGGCCAGCAGATTCCACATGGCCAAGCGGGCATATCGTCCCTTGGTTTGCAGGGCAACCGTAACGGACGTCAGCAGGGGAGTCTGGAAGAATCCCAGGCCTAATAGGAGTCCAAGCCAGACTATCTCGCGGTCGTAATCCCCTACTATGAGCCACAAGGCAACAGCGCCGTACGCAACCAGGGTATAGAGTGCGCCGACCCGAATGATGCCTCGTGTGACGGCAGGTAGGCTTGCTCCCATTCCCGTCGCCATTTCGAGTCCCGCTTGTTGTAGCCCGAAGTCTGAGAGCACGCCGAACAGGGATGTGACCGCGGCAGCGGAGGCGTACAGCCCGTAGCGCTCAGGTCCCAGGTACCGAACGACAAGCAGAGCAACGAGGGGACCAATTACATTTACCGCATAGCGAGACACTAGCAGGGCGACCGGCCCTGCCAGGCGGCTGGGGCTAGGAGCTCGCATCGTTGTTTCGTCCCCTTATGCCCACGGATGCTCTCGCCCTACGCTAGGGCACTTGGTCACGTAGGCTCGGAGCCTACGCACAGCGGCGGACGGCACTCGCTCCCACGGTGGAGAGCAGGTCAGCCTAGCGAAGCCCCCCTGAGGCGACGTTGCCGGAAGTCCTTCTCGGTGGCATACCGCACATACCCCACAGGCGCTTACTGCAACCAGGGTCGAACTTTCTTCGATGAGTTGTCGCGCGGTCCTTCACGGAGCAGTCACCGCGACAGTTAGCCCCCCTGGTAGACGCGGCGTAACCCTGCGCCCCAGCCTGAGTAGGCGCGGACACACGACCTGAGCCCGCCGTCCCGCCGCTGCCGGGGACCCTCGTCCACTTCTGCCTTCACCCCACCCCATACTGTTCCCGAACGAGAGGCAGCGGGCCGGCTCGCTCGAGGTGGTCCAGCGGCGCCAGGAAGGTCACCTGCGCCACGCCCAGCTGGCAACGTTGTTGAATGGCGCCGGTAAGATGGGCGCCGACTCTCCGACGTCCGCCAGACCCCACTCCCCGGCCAGGGCACGGGTGCGGGCCTTCTCGTCGTGAGTGAACGATCGCGCCAACGGCAGCGGGTCCTCCGCTGGCGGGAAGCGCACGGGGCCTTCCAGAGTGGGGCTCTTGACCACCTCCACCTGGAGGGTGAGCGAACCGGAGACCTCCATGGTGTGGCCCGCTATCTCGCCGTCGCCCTGCAGGGCGTGCATGTCGATGCCAGCGCCCGGCACCTTGACCGGGTCCAGCAGCGGGGCGCCCGGGCAGACGACGTCCACGTCCATGTGACCGTCACTGCAGGCTTCGGGCTGATCCGCCGTCAGCGCGTACTCGTGGGATGCGCCCACCAGGGCGGTGCCGAAGTCGCCCGCGTTGTGGGGGTCAGGCATGCTGACGGCGGGCGCGGTGCCACATAGCGGGCCGCGTCGTGCGCCAGTGTTCTGGAGCCGGCGCCGGCAGGTGATGCCCACAGTACGGACGGGACCGACAATGAATAAGAAGCACCTCCGAGTCAAGAAGTGACGGCGGCCGTCAGGTGCTGCCGGTTGCCGAGGTCAAGAGGGCCACGTCGGCGGCAGTGAGCATGCCCACTTAGGTGCCCCCTTCGGGCAACCCACTCGCACTGGCAGCCCATGACAATGCATCCCGAAGATTGGAATCGTTTTCTATCGGAGACCCAACTGCGCGGCTCGCACTGAGCGGGGGAGGTGCCGGTGTCATATCTCGAGGATCTGCAACGTCTGCAAGAGAAGGCAAGGTCATATCACCAGGCCCTCGTCAACGAGTTCGGGGCTGAAGTCGTTGCTGCCGGTGGCAATCTGTTCCTCGGACGGTGCTATGCCCAGACGGACCGGATCTACTTCGGACTCAACCCCGGTACAGCGAGAGTGGGCAGCACCCACCCGTTCCTAACACCTTTCGCCACTGATAGGTGCCGTGCCGTGGGAGTAGATGGAGCTCGCTTGCCAGTCAAAGTCCAGGACCCGAGAGCTCTGAAAAAGTCCACCGTTTCGGGCGGGGCGGAAACAG
>SPLK01000200.1_pt1 | contig 21845 bp, 20 predicted proteins | sample 2456111 | NCBI WGS metagenome assembly SPLK01 (sample SAMN11156906, study PRJNA527647) | hot springs metagenome | biome: Geothermal region; feature: Hot spring; material: tree branch in hot spring; isolation source: hot spring sediment rich in lignocellulosic material ... | reverse complement strand
CACCGTACGGCGGGAACCCGTGTAGCCCTGCTGGCGGATCTCCTGGTAGAGTCGTTCGGCCGTCAGTTCGGGCCAACGGGCCAGCCGGGCTGTGATATACTCGCCGTAGCGGTCGATCTTGCGGGCCCGCTGGCGGTAGCGGGGAGCCTCGACCGGACAGGCGGGGCCGTCCCAGTACTTGGCCACGCTGCCGCGGTCGATCCCGAGGCGGTCGGCGACCTGCACCTTCTTGAGCCCTTGATCGCGCAAGTGCCGCAAAGCGATCACCAGCTCCTGTCCGATCAGGTTTGCTCGCTCCTTCGCCGGATCCGATTGGGTGCGTCTCCCAGCGGAGCCGATACGAAGGGGCGGGCATTTTCACCTACCTGGCCGGACCTGCGGTTTTTCGTGGCCATTCGTGCGGCTTTTTCGTGGCCACTTATGGGGATTTTACTGTGGCCACGGACACCTTGTTGCGCCGAGTAGCTAGGGATGTGGCTCGGGAGCTCAGCCGGCGTCGCCGCCTTGAAGATGTCCCAGTGGAGGAAGCCGATCATCGCCCTGAGCACCGGTAGTTTTCCGAGGCCCTCCTTGCCGAGGAAAACGCTCAGGATTGTGACCAGCGGGTCGCCTTACTGACTGAGACCGTGCGGCAGGGACTCGCCCTTCTCGGATGGCCCACTGAGGTGGTCCCAGAACCGCGAGGCGTATCTCCGGACCAATTGACGCTCGTAGCTTGGGAACGCTTGGTCTCCAGGCCTTAGGACCGAGGAACTCAGAAAGATTCGACAGCCACCGGCATACGTTGATAGGGCGAACCAATCGAAAGGCTAGTTCAGCGCACTCGTCTCTGAGACAGGAGGACTAACGCGACCCAAGCAACAGCGGCCACGGGCCCTCCCTGGAGGCTGCGGACGGAATATGGAAAAGCTAGGTTAGGATCTCGATCGCAGAGACCTGTGATAGCCTTATATAAACTTCACCCCCCGGTACTTCACGCATCTTATTATTGGCAGAGTCAAGAACCACAGCATCGCCCAGGAGCAGGTCCGACTGCTCCCAACTGCCGTTCGCGTATTGCCGTATCCACCCGCCATAACGTGCCGCATTCTGGAGTTGGACAGCAACCCATTTACCCATGGTCTCTTGGACGGCCACCGGCCAGACAGTGGGATAAGGCCCAAGCTTCACGCCCGACAACCGGAAAATGAGCCGCTTTCGAGTATTGGAAGTCCACCACCGGGCCCACAGGCACCCTGTTGGGAAAGCCAGAGCCACGGCAAGACCTAGGAGTACCCAGGGGGGACTCGCTTCGGATACAGCAAAGGGGTGGGGCGGAAACCATGCTGTCATCCACGCCGCCGATGGGCACAGACTCGACAACATCACGATGACATATATGGCAGCGAGCACGACGCTTGAGGCAAATACGACCTCAGCAAGAAGCGCCAGTTCTCCGCGAGGACGTTGCGGCACCAAGAGATCCCTTACGCTGACCGTTATGTAACCAGGGATAACGTACAGTGCAAAAAGCAAGGGGCTGAGATTCATACGTTTCCCCTATTTCTTTGGAGGGCTCTCCTGAGACGGAGGCTGGCCCGGTTGCGGCTGGGTCTGGGAAGGACGTTGCACCTCCCACGGCGGCGGTACAGTGGGTCGGACGCCTTCTTGGTTACCCTTTTCGATTAGAGGCCGCGGCCCGCTTGCGGGCGGTCGCTTCTCAGCCATTCGGAAACGCCCCTATCCTAACAGCCTCGACCAATTGCTGTGTACATGGTTCAAGATTTCTGGCTACACTCCTCTTGCTCTGCGGCTTCCGCTTCGGGCCCCGCCCAATCGGATCAGGTCGCAAGTCCCGTACGTCAGGAGGATGGGAGCTACGTGAAACGCGAAAACGCCATGGCCGATGCGGCGCAGGCCGGGCTGGTGCGGGCCGTCGGCGTCTCCAACTACGGCGCCACTCGGATGCGGCGGGCCTACGAGGCCCTGGCCCGGCGGGGTGTGGTGCTGGCCTCCAACCAGGTGGAGTACAGCCTGCTGCACAGCAAGCCTGAGCGTAACGGCGTGCTGGCGGTATGCCGGGAGCTGGGCGTCTCCCTCATCGCCTATAGCCCTCTGGCCATGGGCGCACTGGCGGGCAAGTTCGGCCCCGATTGGCCTCCCCCGGATTTACGCCGTGGACGCTACGGACGGGCCTTCTGGGCGAAGGCGGAGCCGCTGCTGGCCACCCTCCGCGCCATTGCGGCAGCGCGCGGCAAGACGCCGGCGCAGGTGGCCCTCAACTGGGTGATCTGCAAGGGCGCCATCCCCATCCCGGGGGCCAAGAACGCCCGCCAGGCTGGCGAGAACGCCGGCGCCCTGGGGTGGCGCCTCACGGACGAGGAAATCGAGGCCCTCGATGGGGCCGCCGAGGCTGTCGATGCGTCGGACCAGCTCCTGCGCCTCGACGAGGGTTACGCCCGTTGGCGCCTGTCATGAGGAGCGATCTGGCAGACGCCGGCCAGGAACGCCAGGCACTCGACGTCCTGTAGGCTGGCCACAGTTGGTCACGGCCGGCGTGTACTCGATGTGCCGGCGCACCTCACGGGTCGACAAAGCACACCGAGCCGAAATGCTGGTGGCCCCGAGAGGACTCGAACCTCCGACACGCGGTTTAGGAAACCGCTGCTCTATCCGCCTGAGCTACGGGGCCACCGTCTACAAGCACCCGACACGGCGCTCGACCGCCGCACAGCAGTGTACCACCCATCCCCGCCGCGCGCCAAGGGGCCGCGCCGCCTGCGTCTCGTGCCCGCCGGCAGCCCTCCGCCCGACCGCTTCCCACCTGCTCACGTCCCCGAGCCGTACAGCACGCACCGCACCTGGCGTGACGGGGTGACCGGCTGCATCGGAGGCAGGGCCTGGCGACACTCAGGCCTCGCCAACGGGCATCTCGGATGGAACGGGCAGCCAGCCGGCAGCGAGGCCAGCTCCGGCACGTCTCCCGTGCCCTCCAGGCGCTCCGGCTGCAGGCCTGCCTCGGGCTTGGGCGCTGCACGCTTGAGCAACTGCGTGTAGGGATGCAGGGGCTCGCCAATCACCTCGTCCGCCGGCCCGACCTCGACCAGGTGGCCAGCGTACATCACCGCGATCCGGTCCGACATGTAGCGGGCCGCCGCGAGGTCATGGGTGATGAAGATCAGGGAGAGCCCCTCCTGCTCCTTGAGGTCCAGGAGCAGGTTCATCACGTCGAGACGCACCGAGACGTCCAGCATGGAGGTGGGCTCGTCAGCCAGGACGAGCCGCGGCCGCACCGCAAGCGCCCTCGCGATGCCGACCCGCTGTCGCTGGCCGCCGCTCAGCTCGTGGGGGTACCGGTCGAAAAAGGATCGGGCCGGCGTCAGGCCGCACGCCTCCAGCAGCTCCTCCACCCGCTCCCGCACCCCGCGCCCCTCGGCCAGCCCGTGGACCACCAGGGGGCGAGAGAGGATGTAGCCCACCGTGTGCACAGGGTTGAGGGAGGCGAAGGGGTCCTGGAAGATCATCTGCACCCGGCGACGGTACGCCAGCAGCGCTCGTCGCCCCAGGCGGACCGGCACTTCCTGCCCCTCGAGCCAGATGCGGCCGGCGCTGGGGCTCTCGAGACGCGCCACCACCCGGGCCAGAGTGCTCTTGCCCGATCCCGACTCGCCGACGAGCCCCACCACCTCCCGCACGCCGACCCGGAGGTCGACGTGGTTAACCGCCACGAGCACCCGCGTGCGCGGAAAGCGCCCGATGCGGAATCGCTTGACGAGCCCCCGCACCTCCAGCAGCGCCCGGCCATCCCCGCCGGACGTCCCCCGTCGAGCCTCTGCCAGGACCGGCCGTGCGTCACTCATGGAGATGACACGCCACCCAATGTCCTCCTTCGACCTGCCGCAGACGGGGCCGCACCTTTTCACACACCTCCGGCAACCGCTGGCTGCAGCGGGGTGCGAAGGGGCAACCCGGGCTCTCGCGGGTCAGGTCCGGCGGTTGCCCCGCGATGCCGCTCAGGCGCCGGCGCGGACCCGTCAGGGGTGGAAAGGCCTGCATCAGGCTGCGGGTATACGGGTGCAGAGGAGAGGCATAGAGTCGGCGTGAGGGGGCGCGCTCGACGACCTCACCGGCATACATGATGGCGACGCTGTCGCTCACCTCCACCAGGAGCGACAGGTCATGCGTGATGAAGATCACCGAAAAGTCCAGGCGCCGTCGCAGCTGGTCGATCTCCTGGAGGATGGTCCTCTGCACCACCACGTCCAGGGCCGTGGTCGGCTCGTCCATGACGACCAGCCTGGGCTCCAGCGCCAGAGCAGCGGCGATGGCCACTCTCTGGCGCATCCCTCCGCTCAGCTGGTGAGGATAGGCATCCAGGAAGCGCGGGGGAAGGTTGACCAGCCGGAACAGCTCCGCGGCCCGGGCGTGCAGCCGGCGACGGTCCCTCACCCCGTGGGCGATCATCGCGTCGAAGATCTGATCCTTGACCCTGGCCACGGGGTTGAGCACGTTCATGGAGGCCTGAAAGACGATGGAGAACTCCTGCCAGCGAAGGCGACGCAATGCTTGCTGGTCCAGGCGGGTCAGGTCCGTGCCGGCGAACCATACCTTGCCGCCGAATACGCGCCCCGGCGGCTGCAACAGGCCGGTCATGGCGAAGGCCAGGGTCGATTTGCCGCACCCCGACTCTCCGGCGATGCCGAGGAACTCTCCTTGCGCCACGTCGAGGTCGACGTCGCGCACCGCTATCGCGACCCGGGCGCCTTTGACATAGCCGGCCCGCAAGGCCTCGATCCGCACCAGAGGCTCGTGACGGCCTCTCAAGCTTCCCTCAGCCGTGGGTTGCTCACCTCGTCGATGGCGAAGTTGATCAGGGCGAACGCGGTGCCCAGCATGGCGATGCACAGCCCGGGGACGGCCATCCACTGCCACTGGCCCAGGATGATGGCCTGGTTGTTTTGAGCCCAGTAGAGGATCGTCCCCCAGGTCACCACGTTGACGTTGCCCAGCCCCAGGAACTCCAGCCCCGCCTCGCTGAGCACCGCGTACAGGGCGGCGCCGAAGAAGTTGGCCACGATGAGGCTGAGCATGTTGGGCAACATCTCGAAGAAGATGATGCGGGCAGGACGCTCGCCCACCACCACCGCCGCCTGCACGAAGTCTCGGCTCTTGAGACTCAGCGCCTGGGAACGCAGCACCCGCGCCCCCCAGGCCCATCCCGTCACCGAGATGACCAGGACGATGGGCACCACGCCCTTGACCGTCACGTACGCCGCCACCACGATCATGAGCGGCAGGCCTGGCAGGACCAGGAAGATGTTGGTGATGGCCGACAGGACCTCGTCCGCCAGCCCACCGAAGTAACCGGCCGTGAGGCCCACCGCCGTCGACAGCACCGTGGTCACGGCGCCCGTCACCAACCCCACCAGCAGCGATAGCCGCGTGCCCCAGATGACCTGCGAGAGGATGTCCTGCCCCAGGGCCGTGGTGCCGAGAGGATGCGCCCAGCTGGGCGGCTGGGAGGGTGCGAAGTCCATCGCGGTGGGCGACGCGGGCGCGATGAGCGGGGCCAGCAGCGCGATCAGCGCGAAGAAGGCCAGGATGGAGGCGCCGGCCATCGCCTTAGGGTGACGCAGGACAGCCCGCGACGTGCTCACGACCCAGCCCCTCCCGTGCGAACCCTCGGGTCGAGGAGGGCCAGGGTCAAGTCGGCCAGGAAGTTGGCCCCCAGCACCGTCAGCGATATGAACAGGAAGATGGCCTGCATCAGGGGATAGTCCAGGCTGGTCACCGCCTGATACAGGACGAACCCCACGCCGGGATAGGCGAAGACCATCTCGGTCAGCAACGCGCCCCCCACCACGAACCCCAGGGCCATGGAAAAACCGGTGAAGCTCGGCAGGATCGCGTTGCGGGCGGCATACCGGTACTCGACGGTGCGGTCCGGCAGGCCCTTCGCCCGCGCGTAGGTGACGTACTCCTCTGCCAGCACCGTCACCATGTTGTTGCGCATCGTGAGCATCCAGCCGCCCATGGCGGTGACGACGATGGTGACGAAGGGCAGGAAGCCATGGCGCACCACCGACCCGACCCGCTGCAGCCACGTGTAGTCGTCGAACGGTGAGTACGAGTAAGCCGCGCCCAGCGGGAACCATCCCAGCACGAAGGCGAAGACGTAAAGCACCACGAGGGCGAACCAGAAGTACGGCACACTGTTGAGGAACAGCGCGGACGGCACCAGCGCGTCAGCCGCCCAGTGGCCTCGGCGCCACGCAGAGTAGATACCCAGCAGCGTGCCCGCCGCGAACGCTGCGATGGTGGCCGCGCCCACCAGACCCAGCGTCCACGGAATGGACTGCCGAAGGATCTCGGTCACCGGCGTGGGGTAGTAGGTGAGGGAGATGCCGAGGTCGCCCCGCAGCAGGCGTCTCCAGTAATCGACGTATTGCTCCCAGAGGCTCTGCCTCGTATCGAGCCCGAAGGCGATCTCAAGGGCCCGCAACGCCTGTGTGCTCAGCTTGCCCTGGAACTTGGCGATCATCACCTGAGCGGGGTTGCCCGGCATCAAACGGGGCAGCACGAAATTGATGGTCAGGGCGGCCCATGCCGTGAAGGCCAGAAAGGCCATCCTCCTGAGCAGGTACCCCACCGGCATCCCCGCTTTCGCCGAAGTACCGGGGTGGGGCCGGCGCGGGTGGTGTGGCCCGCGCCGGCATCCCGATCCCCGCGTCTCGACGGGGTCCGACCCCGTCACTTGAGGTGCAGGTTGACGTACATGAGCAGCGCGCCCAGCTGGTCCGACGCTTCGCCGGCGTTGTAGGGGTTGTCCTCGGACGGCCAGCCCGTGAAGCGCGACTCGTTGTAGTCCAGGAAGTTGGTGCGGTTGGTAAGCGGGATGAACGGCACCTCATCCAGGACGACCCGGGCGATGGCGTTGATGGCCTCCTTCTGTACCGCCCGGTCGCTGGTCTCCCGGTAACGGCGCAGCGCCTCGGTGATCTCCGGCCTCACGAACCGAGCCCAGTTGGACTGCGCCGTGTCGCCGATCCGTTCGCCCGAGAACTCCGGGCTGAACTCCTGGTAGTAGAGGTAATACGGGCTCGGCCCGCTTCCCGTGCCCCAGGAGATGGCCATGTCGTACGTGCCACTCATGATGCTGGTGATGTAGCTGTTCCAGGGCTGCTGGTCGATGATGGTGTGGATGCCCAGGCGCTCCAGGTTTTGGGAGATGATCTGAGCCATGGTGATGAAGTCGGTCCACCCGGCGCCCACCAGGATGTTAAACGTCGGCAGCCTGCTCCCATCCGGAGCCAGCAGGTCTCCTGCCGCGTTCCACTTGAAGCCGGCTTGGGACAGCAGCGTACGCGCTCCCTCGGGGTCGAAGGGGTAGACCCGGCTCCGCACCGACGGCTCGAGCCACTCGTCGAGTTGCGCGGGCACGATCCCGGTCGGGTCGGCGGGAGCGGCCACCCCGTAGTACGCCTTGTCCGACAGAGCCTGCTTGTCGATGGCCATGGCCATCGCCCGCCGCAAGGCCGCGTTGTCGAGCGGCGGCTTGGCCGTGTTGACGTAGAGGATGTTGGTGTTGGTCACGGGCCACCAGTACTTGTGCACGGCCGGGTTGCGGGCGACGAAGGCGCGGTCCGGGTCGGGCAGGAACGCGTAGGTGAAGTCCACCTCGTCGCGCAGCATCATGAGCAGAACCGTGGTGTTGGAGTCGACGGCCTGGAAGGTGATGCCGTCGATGTAGGGGCGGCCCTTCATCCAGTAGTTAGGATTCTTCACCACGGTCATGGACTGGGGCGTGAAGCTCCTGACCATGAACGGCCCGGTGCCCACCGGCTGGGGGTTGGTGAAGGAGGCGGGGTCCTCCACCTTCGACCAGATGTGCTCGGGCACGATGGGCAGCGTCGCGATGTAGTAGAACAGCGGGGTGTTGGGACGAGAGAAGGTGAACACCACGGTGTGGTCGTCGGTCGCCACCACCGACGCCAGGCCGCCGGCCCAAATGCCCGTGAGGTCGGTGACGGGATGCTGCTTGACGTAGTTGAAGGTGAAGGCCACGTCTTTTGCACTGAACGGTCGGCCGTCGTTCCAGGTCACCCCCTGGCGCGTCTGTACGGTCAGTCTGAGGGAGTCAGCCGACCACCGGTACGAGACGCCCAGCAGGGGTGTCTCCTTGCCGCTCGTGGGGTTGACGTAAAAGAGGGGCTCGTAGATGGCCGAGAGCGTCGCCGGCATGCTCTGCCCGGCCGGCAGGAACGGGTTGCCGTTGTTGACCATGGTGCCCCAGGGTTGCACGACCCGCAGCATGCCGCCGTACTTGACATCCTGGGCTGCTGCGACCGCACCTGCCAGCAGCCCGCACACGACGACCAGCACCAGGGACAGCAGCCACCAATGCCGTCTCATCGCCCGGATTTCCCTCCTCCGCTGGGGCGACGGGCCCTCCGCCGGCCCGTCGTGTCTGGTCGACCCTCCCCCATCCAAACCTGGGGCGGCATCCCCCAGAGCTACCGGCATCGCCTCCTCCTCGGGCAGCGCGCCGCCTAGGGGTTCGCGCGAGGTGGGGCGCAAGACGCCCGGACCACCAGCATCGGCTCGATGACGACCCGTTCTGTCTCGTCCCCGCCTGTCTCACCCGACAGACGCTGCAGCAACATGGTCGCCGCTCGCACGCCCATCTCGTACATGCTCTGGCTCACGGTCGTCAGCGGCGGATTGAGCAGCGCCGCCACGGGGATGTCGTCGAAGCCCATGACCGAGACGTCTTGCGGCACCCGGAGGCCGTGCTGGCGCAGCGCGTCCATCGCTCCATGGGCCATCTGGTCGTTGGAGGCGAAGATGGCCGTCGGAAGGGTACCCCCTCGAATCCAGCGCTCGACGGCCTGCATGCCGGCCATCCTCGTATAATCGCCGGGCTGGACCATCCACGGCTCCACCTTGATCCCGGCCTCGCGCATCGCTTCGCGGTACCCGAGCAGGCGCTGGTGGGACGACGGGATCTCCATGATGCCCGCCACGTATCCGATGCTGCGGTGCCCCATCTCGATGAGGTAACGGGTGGCCATGTAACCCCCCTTTCGGTTGTCGAAGGTGACCGATAGCCCCAGAGGGGCGTCGTTGCGGTGGTCCACCCAGACCACGGGAAGGCCCCGGGAGACCAGGATACGGCCCTCCGGATCGGCGTGGCCCGGGGTCAGGAGGATCAGCCCGTCCACGCGGTCCGGGCCGAGCACCCCGGCCCGGGGCAACTCGGCGCGCCGGGGCGTGTACAGCAGCAAGTCGTACGGCGTGCTGCCCAGTGCGTCGTTGACGCCCCGAAGGATCTCCGCGTAGAACGGCGAGACGATGTCGGGCACGAAGACCCCGATGGTGTTGGTGCGCCTCAGCTTGAGACCACGAGCGCCGGCGTGAGGTACATACTGCAACTGTTTCACGACCTGCAAGACCCGATCACGGGTGGCAGGTCGCACATGAGGGTTGTTGTTGAGTACCCTCGAGACGGTAGACTTGGAAACACCGCAAGCCTTCGCGATGTCGTCAATGGTAAGCATTCGTGCCCCAAGAAAGGGTCTTGGAAAGGTTCCCATATGACTGCGCTTTCACATTACCGCCTGGTCGCCTGCCTGTCAACCCCGCAGTGCTGTTCGCTACCTGCACCCCGCCAGCTGGTCTTGAGCGGCCGACTGCGGCCTGGGCTTGCGATGCCGTCGGTGCGGTCGCTGGCGGTCCAACTGGGCACCAGCGTGATGACCACCCGGCGGGCCTACGACGAGCTCGAGCGGGCCGGCCTCATCGTCACACGGCAGGGGACGGGGAGCTTCGTCGCCTCCCTGAGCCCCGAGGAGCGCCGTCGCCAGCTCGAGGCGTACGCGCTCGGCGCGCTGAGCGAGACCGTTGACAGGCTCCTGGCCACGGGGCTGTCGGCCGACGAGTTGAGACGGCTGTTGGAGACGGTGCTCGAGGAGAGAGCGGGAGCCGCGCCGGCCCGCCCCGAGGGCAGGCTCCCCGGCAGCGGCGCCCGTGAGGAGGACAGAGCATGAGCCATCCCGAGTCGGCGGCGCCACCTCCCCTGGCACTGCGGGGGGTGGTCAAGCGGCATCGGTCGTTTCAGCTGGGCCCCGTTGACCTGGAGGTGCCCCCCGGTAGCGTAACGGCCCTCGTCGGCCCCAATGGGGCCGGCAAGACCACCCTGATCCGCATCATCATGGGGCTGGCGGCCCCGTCGGAGGGGTCGGTGAGGCTCTTCGGCAGAGTCCCCGACCCGGACGACATCTCCACCAAGGCGGCCATCGGATTCGTGCCCGAGGAGCCGTTCCTCTACCCGGAGATGACGGCGCAGTGGCACGGCCGCTACGCCGGCGCCCACTTCCCCACCTGGGACGAGGCGCTCTACCGGGAGCTCCTCCATCGCTTGGGCGTCCCGCCTCAACGGCAGGTCAAGGAGCTGTCCAAGGGCAGCCGCGTCAAGGCCGAGCTGGCACTCGCTCTGGCCCACCGCCCCCGGCTCCTCGTGCTGGACGAACCGACGTCGGGCCTCGACCCCCTCGTGCGCGGCGAGGTGCTGCAGGAGCTTGCTCGGACGGCCGCCGGCGGCAAGGCCGGGGTGCTCTTTTCGACGCACATCACCGAGGACGTGGACCGCATCGCGGACCGGGTCGTCTTCCTGGTGAGTGGCAAGGTCCGGCTGGCCGAGGAAAGGGAACGCCTGCGGGAATGCTGGCAGGAGCTGTGGCTGGACGTCCGCGGCCAGGCTCCGGACGCCTGGGCGGCTGCCCTCGACCCCGAGGTGGTCCTTGACGTCGAGCCGGCGGGCGCCGGGTACGTGCGGCTCATCGCACGTGACGCCGACGCGGTCTTGCAGAAGCTACAGGGCCGGACGCCCGCCTCGCTGGTGAGACAGCGGCCTTTGCGGCTCGACGAGATCCTCGGGTGGCTGGCGGGCCCCGACCGCGGCGCGACGAAGGTGGGGCGAGCGGCATGAGTGAGTGGAAGAGCCTCGCGTGGAACGTCTACAAGGATCTCTACCTGATGCGACGGGCGCTGGCCTTCTACTCGGCCATGGTGCTGGTCTTCGCCGCACGCTACTCCGGGTGGAACCTCGGGCCGCTCACCCTTGGCGCGGCCATCGTGGCTCGCGGGGGCGCCGAGATGAGCCCGGCCTCCGCCCTGCCCATGCTCGGGCTCACCGCCATCCTGGCGGCCGCTGCCCTGGTGCCCGCCGGCATCTCACTGTGGGCGTTCTTCCGGTGGGGGTATCAGGCGGCGCGGCACGCGGTATTAGCCTTCGTGGTCGTGGTGTTGGGCGTGGTCATGCCCTTATCGGAGCGCCTGCCCACCCCGAGGGTCACAAGCCGCGACCTGGCCATGGGAATGGTGACGCAGGGATCGGGCCCCTCCGGGTGGGCCGTCGACGCCGCGACCAGCGCCTCGCTGGCCCTGTACCTGCTGGCTGCCGTGGCCGCCTGACGGGCGCTGCGGGCCCGGGAGCTGTGAGCCGAGGGCCAGGGGAGGGGCCCACGAAGTTGTGAGGCCGGCCCCTGGCCGGCCCCTCACGCGCCGCGGAAGGCGCCCGTGTAGGCGAATAGGGCCGGCGAGCCGCCCGTGTGCAGGAAGAGCACGTGGTCGCTGTCGCTGAAACGCCCGCGTCGCACTAGGTCGATGAGCCCGGCCATGGCCTTGCCGGTGTAGACGGGGTCCAGCAGGATGGCCTCGGTGCGCGCCACCATCCGCACCGCCTCCACCATGCCCGGCGTCGGGATCGAGTAGCCGGGCCCCACGTAGTCGTCCAGGCAGACAACCCGCTCCCGGGGAATCTCCCCCCGCAGCCCCACGTGCTCGGCCGTGCGGTTAGCCAGCTCCCACACCCGGGCCTCCTGCTCGGCCCGACTGCTGCGCACGCTGATGCCGATGACGGGGATGTCGGCGTGGTGGCCGTGCAGGCCCGCCAGCAGCCCCGCCTGCGTGCCGGCGCTGCCACTGGCGCAGACGATCGCGTCGATGCGCAGCCCCATCTCGAAGGCTTGGCAGAGCAGCTCCTGCGCGCAGGCCACGTAGCCCGTGGCGCCCACCGCGTTGGAGCCGCCCCCGGGGATGACGTAGGCCTTGCGGCCGGCGGCGGCCACGTCGGCTGCCTCGGCCTCCATCTCCGCGAGCAGGTCCGATCCGGCTGGCACGACCCGGATACGCTCGGCTCCGAGCAGCTGGTAGAGGAAGTTGTTGCCGCTGGCTCCGGGGTCGTAGCTGCCGGGTATCCGCTCTTCGAGGATGAGCCGGCAGCGCATCCCCTCGCGCACGGCGGCCGCCAGGGTGAGGCGGCAGTGGTTGGACTGCACGGCACCGGTGGTGATGAGGGTGTCAGCCCCTTGCGCCAGCGCCTCGGCCACCAGGAACTCCAGCTTGCGCACCTTGTTGCCGCCGCCGGCCAGGCCCATCAGCAGGTCGTCACGCTTGACGTAGATGGTGGGCCCGCCGAGCGCCGCCGACAGGCGGTCCAGTCGCTCGATGGGCGTGGGATGCCCGGCCTCCGTGTAGCGGCGTCGGGCCAACCGGGCCAGATCCACCCCCGTCACCCCCCGCTCGGGCTCGCTCGCCGGCCGGAGACTCACTTGCCCCCCTGGAACTGGTCCACCGCCGCCATCGCCATCGAGCCATAGACGACCGAGGGCCCACCGCCCATCATGACCGCCACGGCCACGGTCTCGGCAATCTCCTCCCGGGTGGCGCCATGCTCGAGCGCGTCGTGCACGTGGCAGGCGATGCAGCCCTCGCAGTGGACGGCGATGGCGATCCCCAACGCGATGAGTTCCTTCGTCTTCTCCGACAGCGCGCCGCTGCGCACCACTGCGTCGTGCAGCGCCTGAAAGCCCTGCATCGTACCGGGGATCGCGCGGCCCAATTCCGACATCCTGCGCAGGACTTCCTTCTGGAGCTCGGGATACGACGTGGAGCCGCTCACCGATGCCACCTCCTCGCGTCTCGCCCCGGGGCTAAGGACCCCGGAAGAGCTTGTGACTGCGTTCACGCATTCCCGGAAGGGGGCCCGCTCTCCTGCCGTCTGCCACGCTGCGGGTATTGTCTTGCACCCGTCCGGCCCCGATGATGGGAGGGAAGGAGGCGTGGCCATGCGTCGTCCTGTCCCTCCCGTCGCCGCGCTGCTCGCGCCGGTCGCCGCCCTGGCGGTCGCCTGGTACTTCCGCACCTGGCTCCACGCCCCCGTCCTCTGGCTCTATGCGACGCCGACCGTCCCGCAGGCCCTGGTCGTCTGGGCGCTGGTCCACGCGTTGGTGCTGCGCCGCTGGGAACCCCTGACCCGGGTGCGCGCGGTGCACTGGAAGGATCAGACCGGCGCCTCGCGCAAGGGTCACTGGCGCGGGCTGTGGTGGGTGTCGGTACCGGTCGGGGCCACGCTTGTGGTGCTGCTGCCGCTTGTCTCCCTGTGGCTGCGCCACGCGGAGTTGGGCCGCATCACCGACTACCAGCCCGTCGACCGGCTGCCCGAGTCGGCCTCGCAGATCCGGGTGATGCCGGTGGAGGTCGCGCTCCGGCTGGCGCGAGACTCCTTGCAGACCCCCCAGTACACCCTCGGCCGGCAGGCCCTGGCACCCGTCGACGGGCGGCTGAGCTGGCAGTTCTTGCTGGTGCCGAGCGCCGCGGTCATCAAGTGGCTGCTGCCGGCGGGCGGCGTGGCAGTAGTGGACGCCACCACCCAGGAGAAGAACACCCGCCTCCTCCAGCGCCCCCTGCGCCCCGCCGAGGGCATCTACCTGACGGACAACCTCTGGTGGCAGGCGTACCGGCGCCGCTACTTCGTCACGGGGGAGAAGCCCTATTACGTCCTCTCCTCGGGCGGCGAGATATGGACGGTGGCCCCCGCCATCGGCTGGCGCTACCGCTGGCGATGGGGCCTGGCCTACACGGTCCCCTACTTCGCCGGGGCCTTCGTCGCCTCGCCGGAGGGGGACGTGGCCTTCCTCGAGCCAGAGGCGCTGGCGGCGCATCCCGTCGTCGGCGGCACCCGACTCTTCCCGGAGCGGCTCGCCCGCTGGCTCGCCGAGGCCTACGGCTTCCGCCGGGGGATCGTCAACGCCCTCTTCATCCACCACGACCAGGTGAAGGTGACCGACGTCGAGCGCGGCGAGGATGGGCCCGTCAACCGGCAACCCTTCCTCATGGCGACGAGGGAGGGCCTCGTGTGGTTCATCAGCGCCGAGCCGTACGGCCAGAGCCGGGGCGTCTTCAAGGTTTTCCTCGTCGACGCCTCGACGGGGGAGGTGCGGGTGCTGCACCTCCCGCCCGACCAGACGCTGACGGGGCCGACCCGGGCCATCGACTACGTGCGGCGGGCCAACCCCGTCGTCGACTGGTCGCGCTTCGAGATCATCGAGCCCCTGCCGTTCGTCCGCGACGGCGTGCTCTACTGGAAGGTGGTGGTGATGCCCCAGGACGCGGCGGGCATCGCCTACCAGGCCTTCGTCGACACGCGCACCAACCACGTCTACGCCGTCGAGTCGGACGAGGAGGTGGCGAGGTTCCTCGCGGCGGGCCCCGCCGGGCCGGCGGCGGGTGGCGTGGCGCCCGCGCTGGCCGGCCCGTCGCGGAGGACGGCCGGACCAGCGACCACCGGCCCCGGTGTGCCCGATGGGGCCGAGATCGGGCAGCTTCTCCAGGAGATCCGTGAGCGCCTGGATCGCCTCGAGCGTCTGCTGCAGACCGTGGAGCCGTCTTTCCCGCCCGAGCCGTCTCCCTGAAGAAGGCCCCGGGCCCGCCCACATGGAACGTTGGGGCACGGGCCCGGCGCCCGCATGGGGACGAGGAGACGGACGCGTGACTCGCAGGCTCACCCCAGCAGACGACACACCCGCCCGAGGCCGCCAGGACGTGGCCGCGCCCCGCCCGCCGGTCAAGTGGGCCGGTGGCAAGGGCGGGCTCCTGGCCAGCTTCCAACCGCTGTTTCCCAGGCCGCCGTGGGAGCTCTACGTGGAGCCGTTCGTGGGGGGCGGCGCGGTCTTCTTCCACCTGCGGCCCGAGCGCGCCGTGCTCATCGATAACAACGAGGAGCTCATCAACTTCTACTGCGTGGTGCGGGACCGGCTCGACGAGCTCCTGGCCGACCTGCGCCGGCACCAAAACACGGCGGCCTACTACTACCGCATCCGAGCCCTCGACCCGGCCCGACTCGATCCGGTCGCGCGGGCCTCCCGCTTCCTGTACCTCAACAAGACGGGATACAACGGGCTGTGGCGGGTCAACGCGCGAGGGCAGCACAACGTCCCCTTCGGCCGCTACAAGAACCCCACCATCGTCGACGAGTCCAACCTTGGCCGTGTGAGCCAGGCGCTGGCGCGAGCCGAGATCCGGCTCGGCGACTTCACGCTGGCCCTGGAGCACGCAGGGCCCGGCACGTTCGTCTACCTGGATCCGCCGTACCACCCGCTCTCGCCGACCGCCCGCTTCACGGCCTACACCAAGGGCGGCTTCACCGAAGAAGACCAGCGGCGCCTGGCCGAGCTCTTCCGGGAGCTGGACCGGCGTGGGTGCCTGCTGATGTTGAGCAACTCCGACACCCCCCTCATCCGGGAGCTGTACGCCGGCTACGACATCCAGGTGATCTACGCGCGCCGTGCCATCAACTGCCGGGCCGACGGACGGGGGCCCATCTCGGAGCTGGTGATCCGCAACTACGCCTGAGGGTGGATCCGCCGGGCGGCTCGCTCCCGTATGGATCGTCGAGAGGGACCGGATGGCGGAGCATGGCTGGGCCCGTGAGGCGGGCGGCAGGGTGTCGTCCGTGAAGGAGCCCTGGCGCCGGCAGCCGCCGCGAGCGGAGACCGACGTGATGGCCCGCCTGGCGGCGGGCGACGTACGCGCGCTCGAGGAGCTCTACGACCGGCACGCCGCCGCCCTTTACGGGATGCTCGGCCGGTTCGTCCCCGACCGGCGGGACCGGGAGGAGATCTTGCAGGAGACGTTCGTCGCCGTGTGGCGCCACGCCGACACCTACGACGGCCGGCGGGGCTCCGTGCACACCTGGCTGTTTGCCATCGCCCACCGCAAGGCCATCGACCGCCTGCGCGCCCAGCGCAGCCGGCCTCCCGAGACGCCGATGGACCCCCTCGTCACGGTCCCGGTCGGGCAGGAGGCCGAGGTCGACGGCCTTTACCGCGTCGACCCGACCGCGGACGGGGCCCAGGCCTCCGAGCAGCGGCAAGCGGTGATGCGCGCGCTCATGGGGCTCCCGGCCGAACAGCGTGACGTGGTGGTCATGGCCTACCTGATGGGGTATTCGTCGACCGAGATCGCCGAGCTTCGACGTCTGCCGGTGGGCACGGTCAAGAGCCGGATGCAACGGGCGCTCGCCCGGCTGCGCCGGCTGCTGGGCCCCGAGGAGGTGGGCCCGTGACCTGCTCGCGCGTGCGGGCCCTGGCCGGGGCCTACGCGTTGGACGCGCTGGAGGCGGCCGAGCGCGAGGCGGTCGAGCGCCACCTCGACGTCTGCCCTGCATGCCGGGCCTTCACGGCAGAGCATGCCGACGCCGCGGCGGCACTGGCCAGGCTGGTCCCGCCCGAGGCGCCTCCTCCCGAGCTGCGTGCCCGCGTTGTGGCCCTGGCAAGGGCTCGCCGGGAGCCGCTGCCGGCGGCAGCCACCGGGCGGGCGGCCGGGCCGCCGATCGGGCACGCCTGGCATGTGGCCGCGGCTGTGGCACTGCTGGCGCTGGGCTGGGCGGCGGGGCGGTGGGCCGTGTGGGCCCCCGGCCGGGGCGACGCTGCCCTGCAAGAGGAGCTCCGTCGGACGCGCCTGGAGCGTGACCTGTGGCAGGGTCTGGCCGCCCCGGGCGGCTCGGTGGCTGCTCTGTCGATCGAGCCGGGGCTGTCGGGGATCGTGGCGCTGGCCTCGGTGCTGGGCGACGAAAGCGGCTGCTGGGTGCGGCTCGTCGCCGAGGGGTTGCCGGATCCGGGCCCGGGGCAACGCTACGTGGTGCGCGTCCGCACGCTGGACGCGACGCCGGACCTCGCCCGACCCCTGTCCCAGGTGGCGCCGGGCCGCTGGGAGCTGGCGACCCGCATCGACGTACCACCGGACCGGCTGGGTGCGGTGGAGGTGGTCGTGACGGGCGAGGATGGGGGCGAGCCATCGGCCCGCCGCATCGCGTGGGGCCACCTGTGGGCGGACGGGGAGAGCTGGTAGGGCGGCCTCCCGGCCGACGAGTCATCCGCCCATCTCCCTCCCGACCAGCACCACCCCCACCACGATGAGCAAGGCGCCCAGCACCACCTGCCACGAGACGGGCTCCCGCAGCCAGAGCGAGGCCGCGGCCATCGTGGCCAGCGGGGAGGCGGCCATCACCAGCGCGACGGTGGAGGCCTCGCCCTGCTTGAGGGCCGCGTAGTAGGCGAGGTCGCCCGCCAGCGTCGCCAGCAGGGCCTCGATGCCGATGGGCATCCATGCCTGGATCGGCACCCGCTCGAGCCGGGGCCACGCCCCGCTGCCGATGACGAAGCCCACCACGATGGCCGAAGCCATGAGGGTGCGCAGAGCCAGCCCGACCACCGGGTCGACCCCGGCCAGGCCGATCTTGCCGGCAACCGGTGCGATCCCCCAGCAGAGCGCGCCGACCACCGCGAGCGCCAGGACGGACAACGCGCACGCCCCCTCGATGCCGTTCGTGGGCAGGCTATGTAAGGCGAGGCCGCACGCATGACGGCCGAGCCCGCGGGCATACCGCTACTAGCGTCCGGCGAGGTCGACGAGACGATGTGGGTCACGGTGCAGGCAAGGCGGATGGTGCTGGCCGTCGCCGTACTGGCGGTGACGGCAGGGATCGTCTGGTGGGGCGTCCGAGCTATGCGAACCGCTCAGGACCAGACCGCGCCCGAGACGCTGCCCGAGGCGCAGGCAGAGCGCGTCTCTCCTCCGGACGGCGCGGCGGCCCGGGAGGACGACCCCGTGGCAGCGCTGCGTCGCATCCTCGACGCGCGGGCTCAGGCTCTGGTCGCCTTCGACGAGGCCCCGTTGCGCGACCACTACGACCTCGGGTCCGACCCCGGCCGGTGGGCACTCGAGCACGAGCAGCGCCGCCTGCGCTACCTGCGGGCCTGGACCGATCGGCGCCGGCTCCAGATGGTCAGCGCCCGCTCGGATGTGCGGGTGACCAACCAGCGGGTGTCGGGCGACGAGGCGTGGCTGAGCGTGGTGCAGTCCACCCGTCTGGGCTACGTCTACCGCGACGATCCCTCGCTGACCAAGCACCTCTTCGGCATCGGCACCCGCCATGCCATCCAGATGGTGCGCGAGGACGGACGGTGGGTCATCCGGCGCGACTGGTACACCGACCCCCTGGACGAGGACACGCTCGTCCCCGAGGTGACTCCTGCCGACGTGGCGGCCTCGGGCGGTATCCTCGAGCCGCTGGCCCGGCTGCAGGCCCTGGGCGCGCCACGCTGCTCGCCGCCCGCGGTGGATGGCGGCGAGACGCTGGTGCCCGGCATCCTGGTGGGGCTCTGGAAGTGGCTGGGGAGGCTGGTCCCCCTGTCGTCCCGGGCGGCGAGCCGGGAAGTCGCGTACGACCGTGACAAGGCGGTCGCCTACGCCCGCACCTATTGCGGGGGAGCCTGGGGGTGCGGCAACGGCGGCCGCTACAACCCCGCCTACAGGGACTACACCGACGTGGGCGGTGACTGCACCAACTTCGCCTCGCAGGTACTCCACGCCGGGGGCCTCCCCATGGACGGCACCTGGTACTACCGCCGCCACGGTGGGAGCCGGGCGTGGGTGCAGACCACGGGGCTGTTGTCGTACCTGCTCGACACCGGACGGGCCCGCCTCCTGGCGCGGGGGATCTACGCCGACGTCGTCAAGGCCTCCGACCGCTTCCCCGAGGGCGCCATCCATGCGCTCGAGCCGGGTGATCTCATTGCCTACCAGGAGCAGGGTCGCGTCGTCCACTTCGCGGTGGTGACGGGGCAGGACTTTCGCGGCTACGTCGTGGTCGACTCCCACACCGCCGACCGGCGCGCGGTGCCGTGGGACGTGGGGTGGGACCAGGCCACGGTCTACTGGCTGCTGTCGATGCGCGACTGAGTCTGCCCGCCGAAGCGTTCGCGGGTCAGCACCATGACGTGCGAGACCACGCCGTTGAGGTGGTCGATCTGGCCCTCCTCGACGAAGCCCAGGGCGCGCAGCGCCTGCTCGAGCACGGGGTTGGTGGACAGGCACTCCACCAGTACCCGCTCCAGGCCCATCTCGTCGAAGACGTAGCGCAAGAGGGTGCGCAACCCGTCCGTCAGGTAGGCGGCCACCGCCTGGGGCCCCCGCTTCCTGATCTCCGGGTCGCCCAGGAGCGCCTCGACCCAGGCCTCGCCCTGGCGGGGATCGATGCTGTGCAGGTCGAAGTCGCCGATGTAGCGGCCGGACTCGTCCTCCATCGCGATCTGGCGGCTGTGGGGGTCGGCTGCCAGGGTCGCGAACCAGCTTCGGATGTCGTAGGGCGTGCGCTGACCGACCGTGATGCCGACGGTGGCCATCTGCACGTCGGGATCATTGGTCATGGCAAGGCGTGCCGGCAGATCGGCCTCCGATAGGCACCGCAACCGTACCCGCTCCCCTGCCCGGCTCCACTCGCCCGCGATGGCCTCGAGCGCCTGCTGATCCATGCTCCGCCACCCTCGTCGACGTGCCGTCCGACGCGGCCGTCTCCTGGACATTGTAACCGCCCGGCCAGGCCAGGCACGGGGGCGCATATGCTATAATGCAGGCAGCGCCTCCCAAGCCGGGAGCCTGCAGGGCCCAGCGTGAGGGTGGGCGCGGCGCGGAGGGGTGTCTGAGCGGACGAAAGAGGCGGTCTTGAAAACCGTTGAGGGCCTTGGGTCCCTCCGGGGGTTCGAATCCCTCCCCCTCCGCCACGATGTCGTCGGGATCGCACGTCGCGTTCCGGGGGTTGTGGGGGGCCGTTTCTGGTGCCGCCGCCCGTTGCGGTCGTCTCGGACATCCATGCCAATCTCCCGGCGCTCCAGGCCGTGCTGGCCGACATGGCTGCCTTTGCGCCTGCCACCATCTACAACCTCGGCGACACCGTGGGCTACGGGCCCCACCCCGAGGCGAGCGTCGACTGGGCCCGCGAGCACGCGGCCGTCTCCTTGATGGGCAACCACGACGCCGCCTGCGTGGGCCAGCTGGGGCTCGAGTGGTTCAACCCGTGGGCGCGGGAGGCCGTGGAGTGGACCTTCGCCCGGCTCGGCTCCGACCGGCGGCGATGGCTGGCGGCGCGGCCCTCGACCTACCGGCTGGTACTCGGAGGCCTGCGCATCCTGCTGGCCCACGGCACGCCCCGTCACCCGGTCACCGAGTACATCAGCGGCGACGCGGCGGCCCAGCTGTTGCGCGACCAGGACCCGGGGTGGGACGTCTGCCTCGTCGGCCACACGCACCTGATGGGCGTCTACACCCGCAGCGGCTACCGGCCCCTCTTGGAGAGCGCCGAGATCCCCCTCGTCACGCCGTGCATCGTCAACGCCGGCAGCGTCGGTCAGCCCCGGGACGGGCACCCCGAAGCGGGCTACGTCCTGGTCGACGCGGAGGGCGGACAGCTCGTCGTGCGGCGTGTCGCCTACGCTGTCGAAGTCACCCAGCAGGCCATCCTGGACGCTGGGCTGCCATCCATCCTGGCCGAGAGGCTGGCCGTCGGCCGGTAGCCTCGCCCTCCTAGCTCTTCACGCCGGCTATTCTCCCCTGGAGGGCGCTTGGCAGACATCGCCGACGTACGGGGAGTGGCTCGTTGGGACCCGTTGCGCTGCCGGAGCCGGGAGCACCGACGGGACCTTGCCGACACGAGACGGAGCGTGACGACGTCCGGCGGTGAGAAGGGAATAAGAATGGCGGAAGGGGCGGGATTCGAACCCGCGAGGCGCCTTTGAGGGCGCCCACCGGTTTAGCAAACCGGCCGCTTGGCCCCTAGCGAACCCTTCCGCGGCTGCGTCAAGTCTAGCATCTGCTCCCGCGCGGTGTCAACGCCGGCATCCGCGGGGCAGGCACCCGCGCGCAGCGCCATCTTCAGCTTGCGGCCACCAACGGCGCTGCCTCGGCGGCGTCCCTGCAGGCGAGCCCGGTGCGTTGCGCCGGATCTCAGGCGGGCCCGATCCGCTCGGTGCCCCCCATGTAAGGGCGCAGCACCTCGGGTATCGTGACGCTGCCGTCCTCGTTCTGGTAGTTCTCCAGGATGGCGGCCACGGTGCGCCCCACCGCCAGCCCACTCCCGTTGAGGGTGTGCACGTACTCGGGCCGGCCTCCCGGCTGCCGGCGGAACCGGACGTTGGCCCGCCGGGCCTGGAAGTCCTCGAAGTTGCTGCAGGAGGAGATCTCGACGTAGCGGCCGTAGCTCGGCATCCAGACCTCAGGGTCGTACTTCTTGGCGGCCGCGAAGCCGACGTCGGCCGTGCACATCTGGCTCACCCGGTAGGGGAGCTGGAGCCGCCTCAGGATGTCGGTGGCGTCCTCCACCAGGGCCTCCAGCTCGTCGTAGGAGCGCTCGGGCAGCACGAACTTGACCAACTCCACCTTGTTGAACTGGTGCACCCGGATGAGCCCACGCGTGTCGCGGCCAGCGGCGCCCGCCTCCTTGCGGAAGCAGGCCGAGTAGGCCACGTACTTGACCGGCAGCTGGGCGGCGTCGAGGATCTCGTCGCGCAGCAGGTTGGTGACGGGCACCTCGGCGGTGGGGATGAGGTAGAGCTCCGCCCCTTCCACCTTGAACATGTCGTCGGCGAACTTGGGCAGCTGGGCGGTGCCCACCATGCTGTCGCGGTTGACGAGGAAGGGCGGGAAGATCTCCTCGTAGCCGTGTTCGGCGGTGTGCACGTCCAGCATGA
>SPLK01000199.1_pt1 | contig 22117 bp, 17 predicted proteins | sample 2456111 | NCBI WGS metagenome assembly SPLK01 (sample SAMN11156906, study PRJNA527647) | hot springs metagenome | biome: Geothermal region; feature: Hot spring; material: tree branch in hot spring; isolation source: hot spring sediment rich in lignocellulosic material ... | reverse complement strand
CTATGCAAGTTATATGAGAATGAAAATGAGATGATTACAGCTTTAGCTTCCATCATCACTACTAGTTAACAGCATTATTAATATGTGATATTAGAATTATTAGTATTCGTCATCGTAATATTCTTCATCGTCATCGTAGTATTCGTCATCATATTCTTCATCGTAATATTCCTCTTCGTCATATTCTTCTTCATACTCTTCGTCATATTCCTCATCATAGTATTCTTCTTCATCGTAACCTTCCTCATCATATTCCTCCTCAAAGAACAAATCCTTTATATGCGTGCTCGATGTATACACCTCAATCTTATACTTATATTTCCCTAATATTTTCTTTACTAATTCAAAATTTTCCTTTTTAACAAATACCCTTGAAATAAAATCAGCTGGCACATACCCCAGTACTAAAACCTCAGACTGCATAATTTGCTTTAAATCATCATTATTCCCCCAAGAATAACTCATTATATCATTGTAATTTTGAAGGATTTTATCTGGCTTCTTACTTATTATAGCTTTATCAGTAGAAGCATTTCTAAAAGAATATTGTATATTCCAATCTTTTGATAAAATTCTGTTAGAAATCTGAAGAACCGCTATCTTCCTTTTTTCTTTGAGATATCTGTACAACATAGCGTTTCTGGGATTTATATATAGATTCACATAATCATGAAGACTGTGACCGTCAACAACCTTTTTAGCCCTTCTGCTTTGAACATCTTGGTCAGAAAAATCCACAAATTTGTAATTCCTCTTTTGTAGTTCATTCCTTGAGAATATCCTCCCATACCTTAATATACTATCGAGATTTTCTATGGGCGTAATATAATACAAATATTTTATTCTATACCTCGGATCCCTTTGATCCCAGATAGAACCTCTACGATTTCGACGTAAATTCATGGCAAAATTTAATACTGCTTTGATCTCCTTATCATTTAATGAATTCAAAAAGGATTCATCTAAGCTGTAACCAAGATTTCTCATGAAAAAAATTATCATCTTACTACTTATTTCTTTTTCTTCACCCACTCTTTGACACCACCTATTTTGATAAGAAAAACTTTCCTTTAGCTCAAACAAATTGATTAATTTAAGTATCTTTTTTATCAAAATCAGTAGTATCCATTTCGTTCTCTTTCTTTTCTTTCCCTTTCTTCCTTTGCTTGATAAGCTTGAATTAGAAACTTTACAATCGCAAATAGTTCATTTTTATCAAGCTTATTAATATAATAATAAGCACCTGCTTGAACATAATCTAAACCGAGAACCAAACAATAAGAAAAAACTAATTCTTTTAAAATAATTTCCTCCGGAATTTCGCTTACATCTTTTTTTGATACGTCAATATACATACCCTTCTCCTCCTTTAATCCTAAATTTTTGAGTGATTAATTATACTTAATTATTTTCTAATCTACGTTTTTTATTTTATCAGAAAAATACCCAAAAACCAACAACCAAATTCATATTGATTTATTTTCATAAAATAATTGCGCAAAGTTTTGCTTTTTTATACTTCAGGTTAGCCTCCTTTATTAACAAGTTTTCATACCATACAAAGAAACTTTCCTTCCTTGAAAAAGAAATAATCATCCAAAACCGTTTCAAAGAAAATTTACCTAAAAAATTTTTAGAAAGCCGCTTGAGCATCCACGTCAAGCGGCCTCCGACTAATAACACTTCTAGCCTCTTTACAATGACTAATTACCAACTTTCATTCATTAAAATGGTGGCCACAATTTAAAAACCAGCGGGTCAGAAAAATACATGCAGCTGAATAAACCAAAAATAATAATACCAACCAACAACGGCCATTTCAAAACCCAAAACATACCTTCATCTGTTTTCTTGTAAAGCCAATCACACAAAACATATCCAACAATACAGGCTAAAAACTCAATAAAATACATTCTTTCACCTCCATATTATAGTTTTCTGATTTTAGTATGATAGGTTTTTATACAACACAAGAATCAATATTTTCCCCACAATAATGCTTTGAATAGAAACCCATGTGAGTTTACACATATAATATTTCTTTAATTGTCAATCTCCTTCAAAAAATAGTTCCACTTTGAGCAAAGTAAATAAAAAACAGTGCCATAAGCACTGTTTTTTCTATATCTTTCATGGAATATTCACTTGCTAAATGAAGAAAAATAACACTAAACATGAAACATAATATCATTTTAGTTTCCATCTCTTTCAGAGAGTAGTTCCTTCCTAAGGAAATTATCTATGGAAAAACGATTATATATGGATCCTCGATGTTTCCATCTCTTTCAGAGAGTAGTTCCTTCCTAAGAGCCAAAAATCTGGTTTGAAATATATACAGACTGGGGCGATGTGTTTCCATCTCTTTCAGAGAGTAGTTCCTTCCTAAGTAGATGATGAAGATGATGACTTGTAGACTTGGTGAATTTGGTTTCCATCTCTTTCAGAGAGTAGTTCCTTCCTAAGTCGTCGCCCAGATAATGACAAGACTGCCGGAAGGAGTGAGTTTCCATCTCTTTCAGAGAGTAGTTCCTTCCTAAGTAACAAATATAATAAGACAAGCAAAAGAAAAGAAAATTGAGTTTCCATCTCTTTCAGAGAGTAATTCCTTCCTGAGTTATTTAGGAGGTGGTACCCCAACAAAAAGAAATAGGGGGTTTCCATCTCTTTCAGAGAGTAATTCCTTCCTGAGGCAAATGATACAAGTTATAAGAGCCGAGGCGGAAGGCCTCGTTTCCATCTCTTTCAGAGAGTAATTCCTTCCTGAGGACTTGTACAACAAGTGGGAATGGACGGAATTCAATAGTATGTTTCCATCTCTTTCAGAGAGTAATTCCTTCCTGAGATGTATTCGAAAGGCTTGAAAAAGAAAGACTAATAAGTGAGTTTCCATCTCTTTCAGAGAGTAATTCCTTCCTGAGCTCGAAATGAGCTGAGCGTCACTGGCCGTATAGGGGCAGTTGTTTCCATCTCTTTCAGAGAGTAATTCCTTCCTGAGATGTAACCATTGACGGTTACATCTGGGTAAAAGAGCTTCAGTTTCCATCTCTTTCAGAGAGTAATTCCTTCCTGAGTGTATTTGCTTCTTGTTGAGGGTATTAACTCTGCCTGGAAGTTTCCATCTCTTTCAGAGAGTAATTCCTTCCTGAGACTATAACAGCTTAATGAATCAAATAATGGATCGAATAATGTTTCCATCTCTTTCAGAGAGTAATTCCTTCCTGAGAAGCCCCCACACGCCCGAAAGGGCTGTGGGGATTATATTCGTTTCCATCTCTTTCAGAGAGTAATTCCTTCCTGAGAGCTTCAAAAAAAGTTTCAAAAGGAACTTGAAAAAATCGAGTTTCCATCTCTTTCAGAGAGTAATTCCTTCCTGAGAGAAATGGATTGAGATAGGTAATAAAAATCCATGGATATGTTTCCATCTCTTTCAGAGAGTAATTCCTTCCTGAGTGGCGGATTATGCGAACGACGTTTTGAAACTAATCAAAGACGTTTCCATCTCTTTCAGAGAGTAATTCCTTCCTGAGAGGAGTTGAAAGTCTCCCGGATGGCGATTTACATCTGGGAGTTTCCATCTCTTTCAGAGAGTAATTCCTTCCTGAGCAGGAACTGGTAAGACTTACGTAACAAAAGTTATAGCTGAGTTTCCATCTCTTTCAGAGAGTAATTCCTTCCTGAGAGTAAACATTAAGCTTGCCAGCCATATCGGCAAGAAGTTCAGTTTCCATCTCTTTCAGAGAGTAATTCCTTCCTGAGATTTATTACGAAAGGTTACACCAGAAGAAGCAAAAGAAGTGTTTCCATCTCTTTCAGAGAGTAATTCCTTCCTGAGTAAAGACCATTTCTAGACTCAGCTATGTATTTGATTTTATTGTTTCCATCTCTTTCAGAGAGTAATTCCTTCCTGAGTGAAACCGGTTTATGACAGGTATATTGAGAGTGCACAGAAGTTTCCATCTCTTTCAGAGAGTAATTCCTTCCTGAGAAAGGCAAAAGGGATACAGAAATGAGAATAACTTGGTCCACGTTTCCATCTCTTTCAGAGAGTAATTCCTTCCTGAGTTAGGTATAAGGGCGATGAAGTAAGGGTTATAAGCGAACAGTTTCCATCTCTTTCAGAGAGTAATTCCTTCCTGAGAAACCAACAGTCAACACACACTTACATTAATAACAGACCAAGTTTCCATCTCTTTCAGAGAGTAATTCCTTCCTGAGAGAAAAAGGACGAGTTATCAGAAGAAGATATCAAACAGTTTCCATCTCTTTCAGAGAGTAATTCCTTCCTGAGAGTTACCTTCCAAAATATGCATAAATTCTATTATTCTGGAACGCAATTTTCCCTACCTCAAAAGTTTGATTGTCTAAAAAATTTTTAGTTTGACTAATTTTGCTCTTATCTTCTTTATTCATGCTGATTCCCAACCTATTTTTTAGCTTGTTACCACTTAAATTACTACGAATACTTGCTCGGTTTAATCTCTTCACAATCGAAATATGGTTGTAACAATAGGTAGGGAAACGGTATTTCGTAATGCTAACATTCTAAGATATTTGTTTATTTATGAGCTTTTCTGAATTTTACCCAAGCTAAAAAGTTGAGAGGATCAATTATTCATGCCGATTTTGGATTGATTGAGTTTTTAGCACTGTTCAAAAATGAATTTATTTAAATGCAATTAAGATTATTGCGAATGATTATCAACACTTTATGGGAGTTTTTGATTTTTTGGTGTTCTTTGATTAAATTATACCATATTTCTTTATTTTTTTGTCAATGAAATATCTTTACATTAATAAAAAAGGCCAAAGCTTGAGTGTATTCAAGCTTTGGCCAAATTCATTCGAGTATATGTTCATATGGAATATAGAATTTCCATTCTTCCAACATAAATCTTCAAATTAGTTTTTCACTTGCTTTACTTGTTGATTTTTGGATATACAAGTTCCACGGGAATATAAGCATACTTGTCGTCTTCCGTTTTCTTTATATAATTGCGTAAAACCATCTCTTGAATTAGTCCTTCTATTTCTTTCGCAAAGTATACTTTCCCTGGTGTGTAAGGAGCTTCTATTGTTAATGCTTTTATTTCTTCCATACTCATTGGTCTGCCAGCCATTCTCAAATTCTTTATTATGAATCTCATATAATTGTATTGATATTCAGTAAACATACTTGTGCTTACCATGTAAGTAATTTTCTCTTCCTTTTGAAGTTTTTTTGAATTTTGCGATTTATTCAATAATATTTCGGCTGGTTTTTCTTTTAATATCTTTTTTATTAGTTCATCTAATTCACTGTGAAAGACACGAGAACGCAGGAATATCTTCAAATTAACTTCTTTATTTGCTGATTTTGGGTATACGAGTTCTACAGGAAGATAGTCATACTTGCCGTCTTTTGTTTTCTTTATATATCTGTGAAAAACCATCTCGTTAACCAGCCCCTCTATTTCTTTCGCAAAGCGTACTTTTCCTGGCGTGTAAGGAGCATAAATTGTTAATTCTCTTATTTCGTCCATACTCATTGGTCTGCCAGCCATTCTCAAATTCTTTATTATGAATCTCATATAATTGTATTGGCATTCAGTGAACATACTTGCGCTTACTACACGAGTAAATTTCTTTTCTTGCTTAAGTTTTTTAGACTTTATTGCTTTATTAAATAATTTCTTAGCTGCTTTTTTCTTTAATATTTTCTTTATTGTTTCGTCCAATTCATTGTGAAAAACGTGAGAATGGCTGATAACTTTTTCAAATGATACCTTGCAACCCATTTCTTCAAATTTGCTTTTTAGCTGCAAGAATTTAATCCCACTTTCGGTGAAAAATTCTTCTTTCACCATTTTTTTGGCAGGTTTTTTTTCATCAAATTCAAAATCATTATCTTCCTTATTTTCTTCCAATAGTTCTTTTTTGCCATATCTAGTTAGAAGATTTTCTATATTCATTTGGCCAGTAGCCAAAACTATGTGTTCATTTTCAAAAGTTATTCCAGATTTTAATAATGTTTCCATTCCAAATATCAAAGCTCTTACTTCAGCTTCAACGTTTTCAAGGCGAGTCTTTGGTTTGCTAAATCCAATCGTAATTTTCTTTTCACCGTTTGCATGTATCAAGCAACCATAGCCAATAAGACCCGAAACGTAGCTTCCGTCAGTGTAAATTTTTATCAACCCCTTCACCCCCATATATCTTGAGAAAATTTAAAAAATCCTTTCTTTTGTAAATAAATTATTGAACTAATTTAATTATGTGGTTATTAATTTCTTAGAAATACATTTCAATATTTTAGCTTCGAACGTTTAAAAAATATTTCCCTGTAAATTTTTACGCAAATAAAATTTTTAAAAGAAAAAATGAAAGCAAAAACGAAAAAATTACTTTGCCTAATAGAATATCTAAAAAATAAATATATCCATTAAAAAATTGCAAGCTTTTCCTTTTTCTTTTACTTCTTAACATAATAAATATATAAATGCTCACAATTTTTAGAAAACCATACTTTGTACCATTCTCCATGTCTTCCATTTCTTTTCAATGCCCTAAAACAAACACCTGAATCGTATATTTTTCACTACTCGGTGGTTACCATTATATTATACCTTTAAAAAAATTGCTTGAACAATTGTTGGAATTACAATTAGAACAAGTAATAACAAATATGTGTTTTGATTTAAGCGAAGTGGTTCAGATAAAATAAGTATAGAAAGTACTGTTGAAATATTAATTATAAGAACGAACCATGGTGCTATTTTAATACTTTTTCTCTTTGCAAAAGCAATTGCACTTAAGCTGTTGCCAATAATTAATCCAAGAATAAGCCCTACAATACCAAACGCAAGTTCAACCATTCCACCAAAAGTGTAGCCAAATAAAATTCCTAAAGCATAACCAAGTGTAGCAAATAGAATTTCCCCAATCAGGGAAATTAAAAGAATTTTGAATCGGAATTTGAGTCTGCTAATCATAAATTTTCCTCCATAAAGATTGTAAAATTTAACTAGTTAATATTATTGTATCATAGTGATATAATATTAATTAACTATAATTATGTAATTATGTTACGGGATTAGGAGGTTGACTCTATGCCATATGGATGGAAAGCATGTCCAAGATGTGGTACTGAATGCAGAGATGATGAAGAATATTGCTATGAATGTGGTTGGGTTTTTTACAAAAAGTGTTGTCCAAGATGCGGAGAATATTTAAGTGATAATGTAAAAGTTTGCCCAGAGTGTGGATGGTACTTTTATTGGGATGAGTATATTGGTGAAGACGATGATGAATATGATGATTATTATTAATTATTAAAAAAAGGAGGTTTTTTGTGTGACTTTTAAAAAGACTCCTTTCGAATATGAAGAAATACAACCAATGTGGGGGCCCTTTCCGGAAAGATTAATGCCTGTTTGGAATATCTATACCAGAAATTTCTATATCTCTTCATATGTTTGTCCAGAATGTGGAAGACTTATGGCGAAAACTGTTTTCCCTTCAGATTATTCATTTCAAACAACAGATGGTGTGAAAAAAGTACCGAGGATATTTGTTTGTGGAAATTGCCAAACCTTCCACATTCCATCACCTGGTTACAAGCTTTCAAGTAATAACGGTTATTATTACAAAGCAAAAGACTATGATGAATTTGAAAAATTGGTCAAAGAGTTGGATAACGTCGGTTCAACAACCGGAAGAAGAAATACTTTGTATAACGAAGGCTGAGAAGCTGTATCAGATAAGTTTAGATATATAAATTCACCAATGTGAAGCTTTATCACCCCACTTTCCTTGGTTTTTGTTTTTATATTAATTACATAGAAGAAAAATAAGCAAAAAGTGCTATTAAAAACAATATCGTAGTTAAAAATAGTGGGAAAATCAAGAAAATTTTCTGAAGTTTAAGGCTTCTTTTAATTTCTTCATTTTGCCAGATTATTTTTTTCAACTCATCCAATAACTTTTGATTTTCTTCATGAATGGTTTTTTCAAGATTTTTAGCGATATTTTTTATCTCTTGATTTGTTTTCTCTATACTTTTATCTATTCTTCTGGCTACATCTTCTTCCAAAACGTCTACTAAATTGATATGATTTTCTTTTATTTCCTCACTTAATTTATTGAGTTTAGAATTTAATTTTTCTTCGAGGGTTTTGTAATTATTTGTCAAAATGTTCATTAACTCACTGCTGAAATTTCTTGTATGTTTGCTTATTTCATCCAATTTTTCTGCATTAACTTTTTGAAAATTCCCAACTTCTTGCCTTACTTCGTTCAGCAACTTATGATTAATCTCTATAGCTCCACTTATTTTATTGTTTATTCCCATCAAATCATTTGCAATTTGATTGTATTCCTCTTTGTTAGCTTTCACTTCTTTGCTTATTCTTTCAATTTCGCTTACTATTTTTGAAATTTTCTTGATATTTTCCACTTCATTTTCCAAATCGTCTATAGTACTTTTCAGCTTTTCAACGTCAATCATACAAAACCTCCTTCAACTTCATTCTTTTCAATCTGTTTAATTGCTCTTCGAGAATTATACTCAAGCTGTAATAATCACCTAGTTCTTTGTAAACTCTTTCTACTTCTGTTGGTAAGATTGAGAGTAGAATCTTACTGAGTTCGACTTTTGAATATTCGTCTTTGAACAAATCTTTTAGCTTCAAAATTCTTTGAAAGATAGCTCTTTGTACTTTTTCATCGTATGTCTTTATCTGTTCAAGCGCCGACTCCATTCTTGGGCGGCCATCTTGATTTTCAAAGTCATTGAGCATAAGCCTTATCATACCACTGATGAAATTCAAACCTGTGTTGTACCTATAACTTTCAAGTAACCTTGTCAAGCTACCCTTTATTTCTTCCGCATCGTTTTTGTTAATAAATTCACCGTTGGGTTTATAAAACACCTGGAACCATACTTCATAGTCAGTTGGGTTTTGGGCAATGTGGTCTAGAATGTAAGATGTTTCTGTAAATCTGAAGTATCTCTCAAGCTCTTCCCTAAAGCTATCACTATCCTTAAAGTTTTCACATAGCTCCATAACATTTTTAATAGCTTGCCTTCGATTGTAAACAATGTTATCGTATATCCATTCGAGAAGAATTTTAAATGCTTTATCATAGAAGTCTAGTGAGTTATCAACATATATACCAACGTATTTTCCATATTTACTGTTATTAATATACCTTTCATCTAAAGAGAACTCTTTGTCGTATTTATTAATGTAGTCAACTAATGCTTTGAAGACCTTCTCTTCGTTGTAATCGTAAAAATAAACTTTTATAACTTCCGAACCCTCTGTCCAATTTTCTATTGTCCAATCGTCGACAATTTTTAACAGGCTCAATCTATATATCACTTTTTGAAGCTCTGAAAAGCTAATATTAACAGCTCTACAGTCTATCAACCCAACTTTACGAGGTCTAGCAAATCCTAAAAATACAAATTTCATGAGCCTAAATTCTTCGTTTACTCCTTTATTGTTACCAAGCCATAGGAAAAATATCCTTAAAACATCGTTGCCGGAAAAACCGTATTTTTTCTGAATTTCTCCTATTCTCTCAACAGATGTATTAGGATTAAATAATTCATCCAACTCGTGTTTAGGTATATTTTCTTTGCTGTATATCACATAACACTCGGCGGGCTCTTTGTCTCTTCCAGCTCTACCTGCTTCTTGATAAAGAGCTTCTAAAGATGCTGGTAGGCCAAAATGAATCGTGTACCTTATGTTTGGCTTATCAATTCCCATACCGAATGCTTTCGTTGCAACTAACAAAGGAAATCTGTTTTCTTTGTAATCCACCTGAACTTTACGTTTGTATTCTTCAAATTCTTTTTCGTCCATGACTTTTGTTTTTCTTCTAAAAGATTTAACCTCTGGTATATCTCCAGAATACCACCTTATATCTTCACCAAATATTCCTCTAAGTTCTTTTGATAGACTATAGCATCCATATTGACCATTTTTGAATAGGGTGAATACAAGACCTGATTGGGTCTGTTCACCTTTTAATTCGAATATATTTCTTTCTCTATTAAGTTTATCTATTAGGTTTTTAAGAAGTTCTTTCTTCAATTCGTAATTTCCAACTTCATCTTTGTGAACAAAAAACTTCAACTCAGGCCTTGTAAATTTAGCCAAAGTTCTTATGTTTCCCGAACCAATTCCAAATTCGGCTTTGAGGTCTTCTAAAACAAACGATGAAGCTGTAGCGGTTAACCCCAAAAGAGAAGCTGATGGACAGTATTTTCTTATCGTTCTTATCAAATTTAAATACGATGTTCTAAAATCGTGCCCCCATTCGGAAAGGCAGTGAACCTCATCGATGACCGCTAAAGCAATATGTTGTTCACGGTTTAATTTGTTTAAATATTCTCTAAATTCCTGTATTTGGAATCTTTCCGGAGAAATCCATATGAAAAGATATTTCCCGTTGGAAAATTCCTCACCTATCTTTGCTTTTTCCTCATAAGTTAAGTCACTTGTTATATAATTTGTCCTAGTTATGTAAAATTTATCTAGGTTATACTTTTGGTCATACATTAACGATTTTAGAGGTGATACAACAAAACTTATGGCAGGTTGAAGCAAAGCGGCTAATTGATAACACAAAGATTTTCCACTACCAGTTGGAAGCAAACCAATAACGTCTTTCCTTGCCAATGCATCAATTATTATTGGGACCTGACCAGGATAGAATTCTTCAAACCCGAAAATATTTCTCAAAAAGAACCTCAGAGTGTTGACGTCATTTTCATCCTTTTCATTCAAATTGTATTTAATAGGCTCGGTGGTACAAACCTTGAAGTAATCCGCTTCTTCAAAGTAATCAGTCCTGACGTATATAACCTCCGGATAGTCCAAATATTCATCTGTCCATCTTTTCATTACACTGAAAGCTATGTTTATGTACCCTTCATCAAAAACAAATTCAGAATAATCTTTGCAGTATCTTACATTTACCTTTGGCCTTTTGAATTTTATCTTATTAAGCTTAAACAAATTCTCTAACCATATGAAAGTATCTTCGATCGCCAATTCAGCAAAGTTTTCCACGTCATGACTTAATATATTGAAATTCCAAACTTCGGAATCAATATCAAGGACTTCTCTTTGGAGTAATTCAATTAAGAGTATTTGAAAACGTATAATTGCCGTTGCTAAAATTGCTTTTTTGAAATAGCTTCCTTCGTAAAATTCAGCGTCATAAATCAACGAACGGTAATTATGGAATTTTTTATTAATTATAATTCTGTTCAAGGGCTTTAAAAGAGTAATCATTTTGTAATTTAAATAGTTCTTATTTTCTTTCAATTCAGACAATTTTATAAATAGATTTATTTCCTTATCTTCAATATTAGAAGCTCTATTTTCTCGATAATATCTGCCGAAAAGACTACTTAAACTATGCTTAAGTTTAGATTTTTTGTCGTAAAGATAAATAAACTCTTCTGAGTAGTTATTACTAAAATATTCTTTATTTTCTTTCGTTCTATTATCTTCCTGAATTATGTGTATATTTAAATTCAACAACGGCAAACGAAAAGTTACCGTCCCATCTTCGTGCAACTCAGGCAAGATGAACTTCTGAGCAAAAGAAATGTCAAATAACAAAGGTTCTGAGTTATATCTCAAATATTCATCTACTTCTATTTTTTGTTTAAAATACTCAAGTATGTCCTTTTCATAGAATTTTCTAATCGCTTCATCTTTAAATACTCTTTTCCATTTAGGGATATCGTTATCAATGAGTAAAATTTTTTTGCTAAATTCTCCCATCAAATGAAGTTTTCCTATACGCTCTTGGAGATATTCGGACATAACTGTGGGACAGCCTCTTTGGAGGATGTTTTTCAAAACGCAATATATAGGATAGTAATTTCCATTTTCATTTCTCTGCTTTGTCAAATTTGCTATCACAAAGTTATTACTGGTATTTACATAACCAGCCGTAAACTTTTCCATATATCATTTTTGCGCCCCTTTTACTAATTTTTATTCTTTCTCCTCAATTCTACTCGCTTGTCCAAGTCCCATTGTTGTTTTGTAACCAACACCTGAGTAAAATGCGAATCGCGATAAAATATTCATTGCTTCTGTTATCTTTTCATCTTCTGGTGCCTCAAAAGTTACAGTGCCAACAAAACCTTGCATATAATAACCTGGGAGGTAAACTCTCTTTTGTACCGTATCGTTGTATACAACCTTTATTTGATCAAATCTATCTTTCAAGCCGTCATCAAGCTTTATTTTGCTGTAAGTATTAAATTTGAGCAACAAGCTTGTGAAAACCTTGCTTGGATCTGGCTCTCTCAGATGGATGTCTCCGATTTTAAAAAGTGTGGGAGTGTAGAATTTCATAGTTACTTGTTTATCAGTATTATCATATTCAAACAACTCTTCTTCAGAGATATATCCAGACCATCTATTTAAATTACCTATCGAAAAAGAATCAACAACAAACTCAGCTTGTTCTATACTAACACCTTCGTTAAGCAATTTTGTCTCAAAAAATCTGCTCGAAAATATTTCAAACAATCTATCTTCAAGAAAAGTAACACGAATATGGTACGGTTTACCTTTCTCGACAATAAGGGGCTTACTAACGTTTTGACCAATAAACGAAGAAACTGTGAATGATTTATTTGAAATATTGGAGTGAAGAGCCATGCTAAGTTGCTCATCTGCTTCTTTTAGTAATTTAAAAAACCAACCGTGGATTTTTTTACCTATAAAATTGCTGATAACTGTATCGTTCTGAGCTATTAAGGTTATGGTTGAGCTGTAAAACAAGAAAATCACTCCCCTAAAGAATAAATTTCGATATCACTGTTAGAGCAACATCTATTTTCTCCAACGCCTGAGTATCTAAGAAACTTTACGAGCGCAACAGTTTCCGGAGTCATTATATTGAACAAATAATAATACTTACCTTTTTTTCTTTTGAAATCAATTGGTATATATCTAGGCGACACATCCAAACCTATATATGCTTTAAAATCTTTAACCGCTTTCGTTAGATTAACAACCTCATCGGAGACGATATAATACTGACCTGGTTTTCCAAAAAGCTCATTGATTGAGATAACTTCGGTAAGGAAATCATCTTTCTCAACTTTGCTTTTAAAATACTTTGGTAATGTAAAAAGCAAATGTTTAAACAATGGTGGGAATGGTGAAGAAACAATTATTAAATTTCCCTTTTTTCTTTTTTTTGGTCCTATCACCCTCAAAGTCCCATCCGGCGAATTAATCAAAAATTGATAAACTTTATTATCAATTTCCTTAATAGCATTAAGTAAAACTTCCCAGGCGGCCTGGGAAGTTGTGATATCTTCCTTTATTATTAATGGAAATCTTCCAATTATTCCATTGTGAACTTTTAGAAAAGGCTTCAATCAAATCTCACCTCGCACCATCCCATTTGAACAGGCGTAAAGAAATCTTCTGAACCTTTTACAATATAATTCCTACTAAGTGGTGCGCGCATGTCATTATGATTTTTTATAATATTTCTAATTTGTTTTCTTCTTTCCTCATCTATCAATGGGAATAAACTTGTAAACATTAATCCTCCACCATCGCCAATACGAATTTTGTACTTTTTATTCTTTATAGTTTCATAGAACCTAATTAACTCGTCTAAGTTTACATTTCTTACAAAACCTTTTTTGACATCTTTTAGCATTTTAAGCTCATCTTCTATAGCTTTCGAATAATAATCATTCAATAAATCAAATATCTTTTCCAATTCGAAATTATCTAAAAGTTCTTTTTCGTAACTTACTTTCTCGTACTTTATCAGGTTTTGCAATTCTTCATGATCAATTTTCATGTAAAACTCAAATTCAGTATCTTTGGGAATAACCTCAACAAGTGAAGATCTTCCAATTTTTCTGGTAACATTATTGTTTATAAATTTGAATACTTCTGATCTCCATATTTCTGTTTCTTTATCAACAACATTTGTGTCAGAGATAATTACAAATTTGAACAAATCCTTGTGTAATTCTTTTGTTCTAGTATGCTCATATTCTTCTTGTGCCCTAAATTTACTATTTATGTAGTTGTTTGTAACTTTAAATTCCTTTTTATAATTTCTAATATCTTTGTCCAAACGTTGTTCAAATACATTTTTATTTTTAAGATAAAGTATCTGCGAGAAAGCAAGTCTCAGAACTCCCTTTAAGGAACTCCCAGGGATATAAAAACCACCATTTGGGTGATGAATTATCTCATCTACTTCTTCAAACTCTCTTTCGTTTCCATCAAGATTAAATTTTAAACAGACTTTGTATAGATATTCGTCATCTTTAAGTTTTCTATCTATTTTGACCTTGCCATAATTCAAAGGTTTAAAAAAATTGTGAAAGCCTTTGAATGTCAACCTGTAATATTCATTCCCATCTTTTTCACTTTTGGCAATCATAAAGAATGGGTATTTTTCACCACTTCCTACTCTTAAAGGGGTTAACAATTTAAGTTTCACTTTACGCCATTTCTCAAATTCGCTTGACACGTTAAGCACCCCCACAAAATTACAACGCCAAACATATTGGAGTTGTTTGAATAAAGAAATCGCTACCTTCGATAACTCCCCTTCCCTGCGGTTTGAAAGTAAATACTGAACCAACATCAACGAAGTTTATTTCGTATTTTCTCACCATCTTATCTTTCTTTACTCCTGCTTTTCTTTTCAATTTATAAAACCCTTCGTTTAATTTTCCGTATTCATCTTCGTTAGGAACATAGTACCCAAGGGTTATGTAATAATTTCCAGTTTCATTTTCAAATTCTGGAGGTACTTTTTGGAATTCTGGTATAAATATACCAAATCCATATGTATTATCCGCCCCTATTCCTGAATCACCGAGCACTTTCAATATTGTAACAAGTTCTGTCTCAAACTCTTTTGATAAATCAACAAGTATAACGGGAGTATAACCATTATTTATCCTAACTACCTCCATGGAATACAACAAAGAATTATTTGTAATTCTATCTAACGCATTACGTGTAATTAGCTGTTTTGTCAATATCTTTTCTGATTTAATAAAGTTGTTTTCATCCAAACTCCCCATTTTGCCTTTTCCAAGAAATTCCTTTATAAAACTTAACTTAACATATTTGGACTTCTTAATAGGTTTAGGATTATCGAAATCCATAGTATCTATAATATACGGTTTTGGAATCAAATACTCGTTACCTTGCTTGAAAAACATACCTGAGACTTTCAGATTAAAAGCAAAGTCCTTTGCTTTTTCCGGAAAAAGCCTATATGCCCAATAAACCATTGCACCATGTAACATATCTGAAGGAATGGTCTCGTCAGTATTGTCAGACTCAGCAATTGGAGCCGTTCTAAAACCAGATTTAAAATTAAGAGCAATTAAAAATTTCATTTATTCCACCTCGGAATTATAAATTTGTCAAATATTCTTTTCCTTGAGTTTCTTTATAACCTCGTCTAATGGTGTTTTCTCGTTAATTATTATTTCAACTTTACTCTCGTCGTTTTTAATATAATATTCACTTGGCCTATAGAACATTTCTGTTATTTCAAATTTCACACGACCGTATCCCCTACTACCAGAACCACCTATATAGTCATCTTCAATAAGTTCAAGAACTTTCAAAATATTTAATATATCTTCATTTCTAAAGTTTTGAACATCAGCTTCGCCTTTTAAATAATCAATATCTGTATAAATTATTTCAAACTCAAATTCAGTACCAGCTGGAACACGCTCCGTTTGTCTTGGAATTGAATAAGAAGTAATCCTGTCAAGTGTATTTTCAGACTTGACCTCGGCATACGGTGTATCTGTATCCATCATTTCTAAACGCTTAACGGATTCTTCCGTAAGATGTGCATCTCTAACAATTATTCTCCCTGGAATGTTCTTAGATTCTTTATTTTCGTTATTACTTTTATCGTCACCACTTTCCTTTTCTTCTGATGCTCCATAAACTCTACATACAACACATTTTGGATTTTCACATTCGTGTCTTCTAACAATCTTCCCTCCAGAAGTATGTTCCCTATTTAAAGAAAGTTTATTAAGTTTCTCTGCCAAGGATCTCATCTTACCTTTAAGTGAGCTTCCAGGAATGTATGGTTGACCATTGAGCGGATTTCTTATTATTGGATTATCAACCCCACCAATAGAAAAACCAGCTTCTGTACCACCTATTCTCATTCCTGTTAAAAGCCTAATAACCCCTCTTATAAAAAATTTACCCTTTAATTCTGCAAATGGTTCTCTCATAAAATCTATCCCCCTTTATTTATTAGTTTTATTAAAATCATTTTTTCTATTATTTTCTTTTGCTTTTTCCTTTTCTTTAAGTGTATAGTAAGCAACGACTGCATCCATATATTTTTTAAACTTTTCAAAAGTTCCTTCATTTTTTACCTGGTCAATTAAATTTGAAATTTCTGGTTCTAACACTTTGTATCCATCTATACCTCTACCTTTTTGATAAATTAAGAATGTTTTAATAAATTTTAATTCTTCTATCGTTTCATTTAGTTTTTTCTTACGACTCTCTTCATCACCTATTCTATATGTTTTGTACCTTGTCCATAATCTGGTTACATAGGAATGCAATCTTTTAAGTTGGTTAATGTTAAGCTTCGACTTTTCTTCACCTAGCATTTCGCTAAGCTCTTTTGCGCCTCTTAGAATTTCATCAATACTCTTCTCCAATAGATTATTAGAAACGGTCATACTCTCTCTCCCCCTTGCATCTATGATGTTGTGAAATAAAATTTCTTATTTATATTCTATTTTCTAACTATCAAATCTAAAAATTGCGAAACAAGACTAATCTTTCCATTAATTGATTCCAATTCCTTTTCTGTAACATTTTCATAATTGCTCATGAGCAAGGCTAACAAATTCTCGTCTTCCTCTTTTGTTTCTCTTGCGTACAAATACGCATAGTAAGCATGTGCAAGAGGCGTATTTTCGTAAGAAATATTCAAAGCTTTGCGAATCAAACTCCTATCAACATATGTAGCTAAGCTTTCTGCTTGAGAATAAAACTTGTACAATTCATGAAATTCTGACCATTTCAAAGCTAAATTTTTTTCTAACTTACCATTCACTTTTCTAACCGCATTTGTAAAAGCTATGCTATCTTTTCCATTACCTTTCGCAATACCTTCGGCTTCTTCTACTGCCTCTTTAACTGATTTAATTCCTTCCTTATCATTGAAAATAACACAACCTGCGGAGAACGATAGAGCTTTAGATGATACAAACTTACTAAATTCCTCATGTAAAGATTTTGAAAAATCTACTACATCCTTCCAATTTCCCAAAAGGAATAAATCATCGCCTCCAGCATAAATTAATGCAATTTTTTTACCATTAATTATATGCGCTACTTGCTGCTTGAAAAAATATGTTAGCAAACTAGAAACCATACTTGATATAAAAATTGAAGACTTACTAAGATTATTTCTAAAGAAATTGCCAAGATTATCAACATCTGCTTGGAACGCTGCCATTTTTTTACCAGGAGCACTTTGTGCAAGTTCACTTAATTCTTGAGTATATGCATAATAAACAACATCAATTGGATAAATAGCAAACTCACTATCTAAGATTTCGTACAAATCCTTTATTTTAAAGCCCTTGAAACTCCCTGACTTACTAATTTCTTTAACGAATTTGTACTTTTTACCAAGTATTTCAAAAACCTCTTCAGTCTCATCTTTTTCTCCATCTACTTCAACTATATAAACATTATCTAAATCCATAATCTCTCTTCCAAATATATATTGCATCCTACAAAAATCACACGCGATTTTTTCGCCTGAACCGCTTACAATTTCGTAAAGTTTATCAACTTTTCTTCCACATATTCTGCAAACCTCAAGGCCACGAAGGTCAAGCGGCTCAAAAACTTTTTTCATATTTTCGATTGAAACAGATTTGTATTTCTTGACTCTAAGCTTCTTTGATAAAGTCGAAAATACTTCTTGCAAGTTCTCCTTAGCGTCTTTCAGACTAAATTCAGTCCAATCTATAACCACAGAAATATCTAATCTTTTATCTATAAACCATTCGTTTATCTCTTTGATAGCATTCAAAATTTTTTGTTTGAAAGACTCAATATTGGGAACTATCAGATAGAAATGGCCCCCACCAATAAAATAGACATTCAACCTACTCAAATCACATGCTGACAATAATTTATCAACGATAATTTCTTGAACAAACTCAACAAAGAAACTCCGACCGCGATAAGACCTCAAAGCCCCACGGCTAGAAACATTAGAAATAAAACTTTGGATACCGGATATATCCCCACCAATTAACATCAAAACATTATCCGAAAAGGACAAATTATCTAAAGTTTTATTTTCCTCTTCACAGTACCTTCTGATTGAACCACTTAGGAGGGAAAACAACTTAGAGTATTGATACACACTAACACTCTGATCGAGTGGCTCTGAAAAAGACACAAAACTAAAATATTTCTTTACCAATCTATCTGCCAAATTGAAACTTAGATTATCACCAAATTCTGAGACTTCTTTTCTAAATTCACCAACAATTCTTTCTATGCTTTTACTAATGTTATCATCCAAATTTGTTGTACAGGAAACATAATCACCGTACTTGGAAGGCATAAACCAGACTGGATTTGAGGAAGATAAATCGAGGTAATTAAAGATATTTCTCATAGGAGATATCTTAATTTCTTTGTCTTTAATTTCAAAAAACTGCATTTTAATAAAATCAGAATATTCATCAGCTTGCAAGTCAGTATCTACCAAATTCGAAAACTTAAGTAGATAAAAAAGAGCATTAACATCCCTATCCACCTGTATTCCCCCTTTGAAAAACTTCTTTTTGTTAGTTAATTATATCACAAAAACTACAATAATTTCAACCTTTATATTTTAGTATTATAAATTATTGAAAATAAAGTAATAACATTATGAATAACAGAAAAATTTGAAAAGATTCAATGCTTATAAGCCTTATTTCAAGAAATCAAACCCTTAATCAAAAATTATCTTGCTTCTTCCATAATCTCAGTCTTTTGCTTTCATTTCTTAAAATATTTTTCAAAATAGCAAGTACATAAAATACAATGATAAATAATATAAATAAGCGATTATCTCTGATACTCGCAAAGTTCATACTTTTCAGAGAATAATCTTTTCCAAAAACTATAAGACACTTACCAAATTTTAAATAGAAAAGTTAGTATTTATACACTTACAGGTTAATCTATTCATAAATAATATATTTATTTTGTGAATTGAATTATCAGTCATTAAACAATAATCAATTAAAAAAAGTGGCTTAAAAGCCACCAAATCTTTTCAGACAATTTTTTCTCTTCTTCAGAAAATTTTCCTTATTAAAAAACTTATTACTAAGAAATAGTTGCAGTAAGACATATTTCCATCTCTTTCAGAGAGAATTTCCTTCCTAAGTCATAGCAGAATTAAAAGTAATAATAGCAACAAACAAAGGGTTTCCATCTCTTTCAGAGAGAATTTCCTTCCTAAGATCTAGATATTAAACAAGAAATAAAAGATCAAATAATAGAGTTTCCATCTCTTTCAGAGAGAATTTCCTTCCTAAGTTCAAGAAGGTCAAATACTAAATGCAGAAGAACTCAATAAGTTTCCATCTCTTTCAGAGAGAATTTCCTTCCTAAGCATATGATATTTATTTAACAGATGAACCAGGATACCTTATGTTTCCATCTCTTTCAGAGAGAATTTCCTTCCTAAGTCGAGATCAGAGAGTATAAAGAAGATAGAGCTCGAAATGAGGTTTCCATCTCTTTCAGAGAGAATTTCCTTCCTAAGTCAACATCGTTTCAAGAGTGTCGGATTTACTTGGATGAAGTTTCCATCTCTTTCAGAGAGAATTTCCTTCCTAAGGAAAGGAAAAGTTTGGAATTACTTATGGGATACAATTTAAGTTTCCATCTCTTTCAGAGAGAATTTCCTTCCTAAGACGTAGGACCCAGGTTGCCTGAAGGGGCGACAAAGTTACCGTTTCCATCTCTTTCAGAGAGAATTTCCTTCCTAAGAAACAGAGGCCAGGGAAATCCTGGCCAAAGGTTTTACATGTTTCCATCTCTTTCAGAGAGAATTTCCTTCCTAAGAGAATTTAGATATACTTGAAGAATTCCCCAGAACCGTAGAGTTTCCATCTCTTTCAGAGAGAATTTCCTTCCTAAGAACTTCAGGCTCTGATTGCTATTACATTCGCGTCAATTGCGGTTTCCATCTCTTTCAGAGAGAATTTCCTTCCTAAGGACTACACAGCAGAGTTGGCATGTCAGGCGCGGTTGATTGGTTTCCATCTCTTTCAGAGAGAATTTCCTTCCTAAGTAAGAGTCAATGGAAGAGAGAAAAAAGGTAGGCTTGAAATGTTTCCATCTCTTTCAGAGAGAATTTCCTTCCTAAGGCGAAATGACCTCTCTTGAACCCCCCACATCGATTGAATGGTTTCCATCTCTTTCAGAGAGAATTTCCTTCCTAAGTAAGAATCGTTTCAATTCGTGAAGATTACGTTGCCATCAAAGTTTCCATCTCTTTCAGAGAGAATTTCCTTCCTAAGAAGTCGAAAAGGTTTTCATAGACGTCTACGACGAGAGCAAGTTTCCATCTCTTTCAGAGAGAATTTCCTTCCTAAGTACCGCGTGGTACAAGTCAATTCGTTTTCAAAGAAATAAAGTTTCCATCTCTTTCAGAGAGAATTTCCTTCCTAAGGTTCTATGGGGATCGCTGTGATTGTTCTTTTTGCATTATTTGTTTCCATCTCTTTCAGAGAGAATTTCCTTCCTAAGGCTACAACGCGTTTTTTAATCAAATTTTAGAGAGAATAATGTTTCCATCTCTTTCAGAGAGAATTTCCTTCCTAAGTTCAAAAGAACGGCAGGTTGCTCCTGCCGTTGTCAGAGAAAGTTTCCATCTCTTTCAGAGAGAATTTCCTTCCTAAGCATCACATATTTCCAATGGACAAAAATTTCTTTGAATATGAGTTTCCATCTCTTTCAGAGAGAATTTCCTTCCTAAGACATCAATGATCTTGTGCAATATGTAAATGAATATGATCCAGTTTCCATCTCTTTCAGAGAGAATTTCCTTCCTAAGCACTTTTCTCAACGGTTCAAAACGCTATCACTTCGAACTTGGTTTCCATCTCTTTCAGAGAGAATTTCCTTCCTAAGTTAAAAAGAACGGTAGGATTCTCCTACCGTTAAGTGAGAAGTTTCCATCTCTTTCAGAGAGAATTTCCTTCCTAAGGATAGAAATTGCAAAAGTCGAAATCGAGCGAACGCGCGGGCTTCCATCTCTTTCAGAGAGAATTTCCTTCCTAAGATTACCTTGTCAGTCAGAACCTTGCAGCCGAGAGCATTTTTGTTTCCATCTCTTTCAGAGAGAATTTCCTTCCTAAGGGTTACATTCCAGAATGAGCATAAATTCTATTATCTTGGAATGCGATTTTCCCTACCTCAAAAGTTTGATTGTCTAAAAAATTTTTAGTTTGACTAATTTTGCTTTTATCTTCTTTATTCATGCTGATTCCCAACCTATTTTTTAGCTTGTTACCATTTAAATTAGCATAATTACTTGCTCGGTTTAATCTCTTCACAATCGAAATATGGTTGTAACAATAGGTAGGGAAACGGTATTTCGTAATGCTAACATTCTAAGATATTTGTTTATTTATGCGCTTTTCTGAATTTTAGCCAAGCTAAAAAGTCGAGAGGATCAATTATTCATGCCGATTTTGGATTGATTGAGTTTTTAGTGCTGTTAAAAAATGATTTTATTTAAATGCAATTAAGATTATTGCGAATGATTATCAACACTTTATGGGAGTTTTTGATTTTTTGGTGTTCTTTGATTAAATTATACCACATTTCTTTATTTTTTTGTCAATGAAATTTTTAAGTCAGGGAGGATTGTCGTGTGAACTAGAAAAAAAGATTCCCCCTCTTTTTGGCAAAGAGGGAGAATCTTTTAGAAAGGTACTCTAGAAAGTCAATAGGTAAATTTTAAAATTTGTAGGTCAATTAGAAAGATTTTTCAGTTTTTGAATCTTTGCCAATACTACACTTTCGCA
>SPLK01000198.1_pt1 | contig 22137 bp, 25 predicted proteins | sample 2456111 | NCBI WGS metagenome assembly SPLK01 (sample SAMN11156906, study PRJNA527647) | hot springs metagenome | biome: Geothermal region; feature: Hot spring; material: tree branch in hot spring; isolation source: hot spring sediment rich in lignocellulosic material ... | reverse complement strand
CCGGGCCTCCCGCTCGGCTAGGGTTTTGTACTTTCTGATGGCTCTCCACAGCTTTCCACTCCTGTTGCAGGTCTGTGTGGCGGTAGCAGCGGCGGACGCCCCAAAGCTCGCAGCGCGGGGCTCGGCGGGTACTCCACGAGACAGGCGCTGCCGGCCCTTAATGAAGCGATCCCCCTTCGCCGGCCGTGGCCAGCCGCCAGGCCAGGGTGAGGTCGGCCGCCAGGAAGGGCGCCAGCACCGGCCGGCGGTGAACCGCCAGCGGATGGTAGCTGCAGATCGCTGGGTAGGGGCCGCCGCCCAGCAGCTGGCCACGGAGGGCTCGCACCTCTGCCCTGGGGTCGTCCAGCCAGGCCCGCAGCGCCGTGTTGCCCAGCACGGCCACGGCCCCAGGTGCCACCTCGGCTAGCTGCCGGCTCAGGTAGGGCCGGCACGCCCGCTGCGCCGCTTCCCGATCGTACGCCCGCCGGGGCCGGCACTTCAACAGCCAGGTGACGTAGATCCCCTCCTCCGGTACCCCGGCCTCCCGCAGCGCCTGCCGGAGGGCAGCCCGGGTCGGGCAGACCCAGGGCGCGCCCGTGGCATCCTCCCGGGCCCCCGGGTTATCCAGCAAGATAAAGAGGGGCGCGTCCTGGTTCCCTTCCGCCCAGATCACCCGCCCGCCGTGCCCGCACAGGGCGCAGCGGGTGCACGCGGCGGCCTCGGCAGGTGCTAGCACCTCGGGCAGGGGCTCCCAGACGGCCACATGCTCACCTCCCTAGCCTGGCCTAGCCCGTAGCAGGGGCGGGGCGCCGGGCACGGAAGTCCTAGCCAGAGGGCGAGGGTGAGTCGCCCAATGCAGCAGCCAAGGGGGGGCCACCATGCCCGACGTTGACGGAACCGCCTGGAGGTACCTGCGTGGGCTCTGCGAGCTGCCCCATCGAGGCTCTGCCACCCCCCACGAAGCGGCGGCGGCCCGCCAGATCCAGGCCTGGCTGACCGAGCTGGGCTACCAGGCCGAGCTGCAGCCCTTTCGGGCCCCGCGGGACACGCTCTACCTCGGCCCCGCTTGCGTCCTGGGTGGGATCGCTGTGGCGCTGGCCACCGCGTGGCGCTGGCCATTGGCCGGCCTCACCCTCGCCGTCTTGCTGGTGGCCCCCCTCCTCGGCGAGTTATTGGGCCACCCTCACCTCGATCTGGACCGGCTTTTGCCCCGCTATCCCTCCTGCAACGTGGTGGCGAAACGACCCGCGGCCGCCGGCCGGCCAGGCTCGCTGCCGGCGGCCCGCCCGGGCGACGCCCCGCCGCCTCGTACCGGGGAACGGCCCACCGTCGTCATCGTCGCTCACTACGACACGCAGCGGGCCAGTTACCTCTTCCACCCTCGGGTGCTGCCCTGGACCCAAGCCTACTTCTACATGGCCTACGGCGGCCTCGGCCTGGCCCTACTCGTGCTGCTGCTGCGCCCGTTCTTCTTTTCGCCGTGGCTGCAGAAGCTCTTGCTGATAGCCGCTGCCCTCAATGCCCTCAACGCCCTCTTCTTTCTAGCCTGCCGCCTATCCGGACGCTACGTGAATGGCGCCAACGACAATGGCTCGGGCGTCGCGCTGGCCTTGGCCCTGGCCGCTAAACTCGCGGCTGCCCCCTTGCCAGGTGTGGACGTCCTCTTGCTCTTCACCGGCGCCGAAGAGGTGGGCACCCGGGGGATGAAGCACTTCCTGCGTACCACCCCACTCCCGCGCTCCTCCACCTATTTTGTCAACCTCGACAACCTGGGGGGCGGCACCCTGCATTACCTCTTGGGCGAGGGGATGCTGCTCTACCAGCCCTACCACCCGCTGCTGGTCAAGGTGGCCGAGCAGTTGGCCGCCGAGCACCCGGGCCAACTGCGCGCCCGGCGGAACCTGCTTTTGCCCACCGATGGCTGGGTGCCGGCCTTGGCAGGCTACCCCGCGATCAGCTTTCTCGCCTTCGACCAGCGCGGGCGGCTGCCGAACTATCACTGGTACACCGACACGCCCGTGCGCGTGGACCCTCAGAGCCTGGCCCTGGCCGAGCAGCTCGTCGGCCGCTACGTGGAACGCTTGGCAGCCCGTCTGGCGCCGGGGGCTGCCCCCGCACCGCCTCAGGGCCACACGCAGGCGCCCTGAGGCGGCCAGCGGCGGCCGCATAGGCCGGCCCCCCTTCGCCATCCTAGGGACGGGCCGGCGACCCGGCACCTTTTCCGCATGAGAAGGGTGGGCCACGGTGTTCTTCTACACGGAAAAGTTGATCAACGAAGTCGTACCCGACCAACCCGATCCCGCCGCCGCCAAGGCCATGCAAGAGATCTTAGGCGGCCACTACGGCGAGATGCGCACCATGATGCAGTTCTTCTTCCAGAGCGGCAGCTTCCGCGGCCAGGCCAAGCCGTTTCAAGATGTGATCCGGGCCGTCTTTATCGAAGAGATCAGCCATGTGGAGCTGGTGATGACCACCATTAACAAGCTGCTGGAGGGCTCCGGGGTGATGCCCGACCACCGGGACGGGCAGACGCCCCTCTCGACGGCGCTGGGTGCCGGCCACGTGCAGCACTACCTGGTGCCAGCGCAGGGCGCCATGCCGGTCGACTCCGCCGGCAACCCGTGGAACGGCTCGTGGGTGTACAGCAGCGGCAATCTGGTGGCCGACCTGTTGGACGACCTGGTGCTGGAGTCTACCGGCCGCCTGCAAAAGTGCCGGCTGTACGAGATGAGCAGCAACAAGACCTATCGGGAGACCCTGGCCTTCTTGATCGTCCGGGACACGGCTCACCAGAACATGTTCGCCAAAGCCCTGGAGGCGCTGGGCGTGAACTGGGGCAAGATCCTGCCTATTCCGGATGTTGACATCAGCAAGTACCCCGAGTGCCGCAAGTACATGGAGCGCGGCTGGCACGCCGTCCAGTTCAACTTCCGCCTGGACACCACGCAGGCGGACCAGATCCTGCGGGGAGCCCTCCCCAGCCGGACCCCGGGCCACATCGCGCTGGCCCCGCCGCCTGAGGGCGCGCCGTTCCCGCCGGCGGCTGAGATCCCGACCGAGTTCAGCCCCGGGATCCCGGCCGACCTGCAGCCGCTACAGCCCGTGCTTCAGTAATCGCCGGAACCCTGGCGCCGCCGGCAACGGCCCGGCCGCGCCGGGCCGCGCCGGCCCGCGAGCTGCGTGGGCCGGGCGTCCTGCCTCAGCCCTCTCCCTCGGGGGCAACATCGGGGCCAGGGGCCGCCGCTGGCTCCTGCCCATCAGGCTGGGGGGATTGGCTGCCGTCGCGGGGCGCCCGTTTCACCTTCTCCTTCCCGGCGTTCGTCTCCTTACCCTTACCGCCCGCCGGGTCTGTCACCCGGCCCTCCCCCGGCCGTTCAGAGCCGCCCTGCCCCTCAGCCCGGGCGTCCTGCCCCCTAGCCTTCGCCTCATCCCGCCCGTGGTCTTTGCCCGCCTTCTGCTCCTTGGACGAGGCTCCCGGCTCGCCCTTCCCCTTGCCCGGAGCCTTCTCGGCCTGGCGGGCCGCTTTCTCCTCCGCTCCATGCCCAGGGTGACCGCCGTTCTTCCGTGGCTCCTCCCCCTGGCCCTGCTCGCCCTGCTCCTTGGCCTGCCCCCGCTCCGTAGCCGCCTTCCCCTTCCCGGGCGAACCCTTGCCCTGTGCCGGGCGACCCTGTTCGTGTTGGCGAACCAAGGCCCGGAGCGCTTCACCGGCCAGACGGAAATCCTCGTCTCGATCCCGGCCAGGCCGGTACCGAACCGGGAGGGCCTGCGGCGCCGGCGCCGGGGCCTGCTGCGGCGGCGTTTCGGCCACTTCGCCCGCCGACAGCGTCACCTCGCCTCGGGGGTTGGCCACGTGGACCACCCCTTCTTGCACAAAGACGGTGGTATGCCCCGTTGCGCCGACGTAGACGGCGAAGGTGGTTCCCCGCACGCCCGCCACGGCGGTGGGGGTCTCGACCTCGAAGTGCGTGGCCCGGTCGGCAGCCTTGGCCACCTGCGCCACCACCCGCCCCACCTGTAGGCGAAGGCGGCGCATGGGCGACGGGCTGGCCAGCAACACCTGCAGCTGCACCAGGCTCCCCGGGCCTACCTCCACCCGGGAACCGTCCACGAGGGTGAGCCACAAGTGTGAGTTGGCCCCGGTCCGCACGACGTCTCCTGCTAGCACCTCATCGCCGGGCGACGGGGTCCACACCTCTCGCTTCCCCGACACCATGCGCTCCAGGGAGACCTGGCCCTGCAGCTGCTGCACCGTACCGAGAGGGGCCGGCCCGCCGCGGCCCACCAGCCACCAGGTGGCCACCACGAGGACCAGGGCCACGCCCGGACCCACCGCCAGCACCCGGGGCATCCGCCACCACAGAGGGAACCTCCGATTGCCAACGCGCAGGAACATGCTGCCCCTCCCTCGACCCCTCCAGCCCCGTCCAGCAGCTTCTCCAGCCACTAGGGCCTCCCCTGCCAGCCAGGGCACGGCCCACCGCGGCCGGCTGCCGGCCGGCATACCCCGCCCCGTTCCGCCGGCGGACACCTTACCATCCTAATCAGCCGACGTAAACCGCAGGCCAGCGATGCCCAATACGATCATCAGCACGCAGAGAAGGCGAAACGGGTCCCTAGCTTCGTGGAAGAGAAGCATACCCACCAGCGCCGAACCGACTGCCCCGATACCTGTCCATACGGCGTAGGCCGTACCCAGGGGCAAGCTTTGCATGGAACGGCTTAGCAGCACAAAACTCACCAGCATCACCACCACGGTGACCACCGAAGGCCACAGGCGGGTGAACCCAGCTGAGTACTTCATGCTAGTGGCCCACACCACCTCCAGGAGGCCTGCGATCAGCAGGGCAAGCCAAGCCGTTCCCGTGTTCACCTGCGCTCCACCCCTCGCCGCGGCGGCCACCGAACCGTGGCGCCAGCCGCCCTGGTCTGTCCGCTTGGCAGTGTAGCATGGCGGCAGCCCAGCGAGCCACCCCGTCCATCCCGTGAACGTTCACAAGGAGCTCTAGCTCGCCCTGCCGAATTCCATGAAGTTGGGATCGTGCCAGGTGGACACAGCCGTGGCGCCGTTTCCCTCATGAGTTAGGCCCATCCCGGCCACAGGGAGGGACCCGAGATGTTCAGCCCGACGCTTCTGCTGGGCGCCCTGCTGGCTGCGGCCGGGGGGGCGGGCCCCGGCGGCACGGCAGCGTGGCCTCCACCCGCCCAGGCAAACTCCGGCGAGCCGCCAGCCCTGGCCAAGACCGAGCCGCCAGCATGGGCACCAGAGGTCCAGCTGGTCGACGGCGTGCCCGTCTTGTTCGCTGCCGGGCGGCCCGTGCCCAGCTTCGAGACCTACGGCCTAGCTAACCCCCGCCGTGGCTACGCCTCACTGGATGGCTCCTGGGAGTTCTGGTGGGAGGAGGGGGGAGCGGGGGGCGGCGGGCCCCGTCCAGCGGCGTCTCAGCAGGTGTCGGTACCGGGGTCCTGGGACCTCGTAGCCGAAGGAGAGATGGCCCAGCGGGACGGCGCCGCCTGGTTCCGACGGCGCTTTGAGCTGCCCGAGGGCTGGCGCGGGCGGCCGGTGCGGCTGGTCTTCCTGGGCGCAGGCCCCGACGCTACGGTCTACGTCGACGGCCACGCCCGGCTCTCCCACCGGGGCAGCTACCAGCCCTTCACCGTGGACGTGAGCGACCTGGCGCCCGGCCCGCACGAGGTGGCCGTCCGTATCGAGCGCCGGCCCTGGGGCAAAGCCGACTACACCGCCCTGCCCCCGGAGCGCTTCGACTGGTGGCCCTACGCCGGCCTCCTGCAGTCCGTCTACCTTGAGGCGACGCCGCCGCTAACGGTGGCCAAGGTCGTAGCCCGAGCCGGGCCAGGCCTGCCGGCCGACAGCCCGCCGGTGTTGCAGGCCCACGTGGTGGTGGAGAACCGCACCGCCACGGCTCAGCGGGCCGTCGTGGCGCTGGAGGCCGGCGTGGAGCCCACTGCGACGGGCGGCGAGCGGCTCTGGCAAGCCCTGGAGGTGCCGCCGTGGGGTGTGCGCGTCGCCACCTTTACCGTACACCTGCCCGGCGCCCGGCCGTGGAGTCCTGAGCAGCCCACCCTCTACCAGGGCACCGCCTCGGTGCGCCCGGCAGCGGGGCTGCCCGCAGCGGGCGACGCCCTGGCCTTCTCCTACGGCGTGGTGGACGTAGCGGTGGCCGGGTCGCGCCTGGTGGTCAACGGGCGCCCCTTCTTCGTCAAGGGGGTGAACTGGCACGCCGACGACCCTCGGCTGGGGGCCTCCCTCACCGAGGCAGCCATCCAGCGGGACCTAGCGCTGGCCAAGGCGGCGGGGGCCAACACCGTCCGCCTCTCCCACTACCCCCGGCACCCGGCGGTGTACGCCTGGGCCGACGCCCATGGCCTCTTCCTCATCGATGAGGTCCCCAACTACTGGATGAACGCTTCGGCCATGGCGGTGCAACTCGAGAAAGGCTTGTCCAGGCAGTCGGTCTCCCAGATGGTATGGGACCACGGCAACCACCCCTCGGTCTTCTTGTGGAGCCTTTTGAACGAATGTGAGACCGGGCCGGCAGGTGGCGTGATCGCCCGCGACTTCGTGGCCGACCTGGTGGCCGCCGTCCGCCGGCTGGACCCCCGCCGGCCGGTCACCTACGCCTCCAACCACCTGCGGGATGACGTCGCCCTCGACCTGGTGGACGTAGTGGGGATCAACGAATACTTCGGCTTTTTCTACGGTACCGACAGCCAGCTGGGACCTTACCTGGACCAGCTCCATGCCCGCTACCCCGACAAGCCGATCCTCGTCACCGAATTTGGGGACTGGGCCGTGGCCGGCACGCCCCGGGAGGCGGAACAGGCCCGCCGGCTTCAGCGCCACTGGGACGCCTTCCGCGAGCGCTCAGCCTTCGTGGCGGGGGCGCTGTGGTGGGTGTTCATCGATCACCGCAGCCGCCACCAGCCCAACTCCGCGATCCCCTTTGTGAGCACCATGGGGCTGCTCGATCAGGACCGGCGCCCCAAGCAGAGTTACCAACTCTTCTCCACCTTGGCGGTGCCAGCCGCCGCAACCGGAGTAGGCTCAGTCACACCATATTGACCTGCACGAGGTGAGATGGCCATGGCAACCCGCTTTCTTCGTTCCCGCTACCAGGTACTGGCTGCCCTAGCCGCGTGGGGCGCCCTAACCGTGCCCGCCAGCGCCGAGAAGGTGGTGGTGCGGCTGGCCTTCTGGGGCGGCCAGGACGACTACAACGTCAACCAGCAGCTGGAGGCCGCCTTCGAGCAGCGGTATCCCAACATCGACGTGCAGCTGGAGCACATCCCTTCCTCCTACGATGACAAGATCATGACCATGATCGCCGGCGGCTCGGCCCCAGACGTCATCGAGCTTGCGGAAGGGTTCGGGACCTACGCCTCCAAGGGGCTGATCATGCCTCTGGACGGCTTTGTGAGCGGCGACCCCGCCTTCTCCCTGGGCGACTTCTTCCCGCTGGTGGTCGACGCCTACCGCCAGAACGGGAAGCTCTACACCATCCCCATGCGCTGGGGCCCCATGATCCTCTACTACAACCTGGACCTCTTCGACCGGTCGGCGGTGGGCTACCCCACCCGAGACTGGACCTGGGATGACTTCTTGTCCGCCGCCAAGAAGCTGACCCGGGGCGAAGGCCCGAACAAGACCTACGGCATCGGCTCCACCGGTGGGTGGTGGCCCTGGTGGATGACCCCCGTCTACCAGAACGGCGGCCAGGTGCTCAACGACGCCCGCACCGAGACTCTCCTGGACCGGCCGGAAGCCATCGAAGCGCTGGAATGGTACAAGGCGCTGCAGTGGGAGCACCACGTCTCGCCGGTGGGGTCGGAGTGGGAGCGCTACCCCGGCCAGGGCCCTGACCAGCTCTTCGAAAACAGTGTGACGGCCATGAATCAAACCGGCTTCTGGGCGGTCTACTGGCTCCGCCAAAAGGACATCCGCTGGGACGTGGCCTTCCTGCCCATGCAGAAGCGCCGGGCCACCCCCCTCTTCTCGAACGGCTGGGCCATCACGTCCCAGAGCAGGCACCCCCGGGAGGCCTGGCAGCTGATCACGTTCCTCACCGGGCCCCTGGGCCAACAGTTGGTGGCCCGCTCCGGCCACGACGTGCCCGTGCGCCGCTCGGTCGCCCTCAGCGAGGCCTTCCTGCGGCCCGGCGTCCCGCCCCGGAGCGCCCGGCTCATCCTGGAGGCGGCCGACCACCTCTACGCCCCGCCGGTTACCCCCGTCTGGAACGACATGCTGGGCCTGATGGGCCGGGAGATCGACCGCATGCTCCGGAACGAGATCTCCGCCCGGGAGGCGGTGGCCAACTTCAAGCCAGCGGTGGACCGCCTCTTGCGCAGCGTGGCCCGCTGAGGCAGCCGTGGAAGCCGGCCGACCTGCGCCACCCCCGCCGGGAGACGCCCCCGGCGGGGGTGATGCCCAAACAACGACAAAGCCCTGCCACCTTGCAGGGCTTCTAGCTGCATTTTTCCTGGTGGCCCCGAGAGGAATCGAACCTCCGACACGCGGTTTAGGAAACGCACTAGCACTGTTTGCGCATGTGTGTGCCAGTGTGCGCACGTATGTATCTAGCTGCGCTTTTGCCCGCCGGCACCCTCCCTGGCGGGCCATCGTTTGCGCCTGTTTGCGGTGCTAGTTCGGCAGAAGTTCGGCAGCCGATGCGGGGCGACATAGACGGCCGGGTGCTCCTCGTGGCTGCCACGGCCAGTCCGGCATGCCCGCTGCCCTGCTCCAGGCAGAGGGCAATAGAAGCCGCTGCCCGCCGCCACGCGGCGGAACGTCTGCTCCCGTTCGGCCTGCGACCACTCGCCCGCCTCCCGCCAGATGTCGATGATATCGGTGACAGCGTACCAATCATCGCGCCACAGCAAGCGCAGGGGCTGGCCGAGCTCGTCGGCGACGACGCGGATCGGGAGGTCGATGATGCGGGACATGGGTGCGCCTCCCGAATGGGTGTGCGCACCCATTGTACCAGCGGCCAGGGTGCACACTCAAGGCCATAAATCCGCGTCGCGGCCGCAGGAATGTCAACAGTGTTGCCGAACTACGGTCCATCACGTCACAATGGCACCAAACCTCTCTTCGTTGCACCAACCCGCGTACATATGGTGTCCTTTACTAAGACTGCACGCTATGGGTATCGTAGCGGAAAGCTACGGAGGGCGCGAGAATAGGTGGTGCAGCACCATTGGGGCACGCACCGTTCCCCGGACCTTGACCTCATCCAAACTCTTGTAGCCCGCGGAGACTACTTCCTCACCTGCCACGCCGGTCGGCGTATGATGCAGCGGGGTATCACGGAGGACGACTTGCGTTGCTGCGTGGCGACTGGCAGCGTGGTCGAGGAGTATCCAAATGATCCCAGGGGGCATAGCTGTAAGATCATAGGGAGAAGTCTGGGCGGCAAGGCGTTTTGCTGCATCTGCGCCGTCGTCGACAGAGGCGCGCCGCGCATACTTGGGCAGGCGCAATGGGAAGTATGCATCATAACAGTCCACTGGCCTGGGGAAGGTGCCTAACAAAGGAGGGGATCGGCGGTGCGGTGCTATCGGTGCGGAAACGTCATGCGCGACTCCCGGACAGAGTTTCCCCTGGACACTAGCAAGGGGCAGGTAATTGTGACCGGAGTGCCAGCCAAGGAGTGCCCTGTTTGCGGGGAGGTCGTGATTCACGCCAGTGTCTTCCGCGTACTCGAAGACATCAAGCGGCAATGCGACTTAGGCCTTGTACGGCCAGTCGTGAGGGAGCATGCGGAGCTCGCCTACGCCGCAGGTTGATCGCCGAGTCCGCTTTTGCCGCTCAGGGGCATAAGGGGGGGCGTCGTGTGAACGCCCCCCTATGACCGCCGTCACCCGGCAGCTAGATCCCAGACATGGGTGGCGGATCTGCCGATGAGCCGTGCCACGTCCTCCGCCGACAGCCCGGCTGCGCGCCAGGCGCGGGCGAGAGGTGTCTGGAGTTCGCGCCATCATCCATCACATCCGCATATTGCGGACTACGCACATAGCTTACAACGCCACAAACTTAGCTGTCAAGGGGGTTCCCGCACTTTGCTTAGAGGGGGCCGCGGATGGTTGAACGAACTACGCTCCGTGCTGAGAACGGAGGGACTGCGGTGGCCTGGGATCCCTTGCTAACAGGCAGGAGGATCGCTGAGCGGCGTCGGGCTATGGGGCTCACCCAGGAGGAGCTGGCCGCGCGCCTCGGCATCAGCGCGCAGCAGGTCAGCGAGCACGAGCGAGGCCGGCGGCGCATTCCGGGCCCCCGACTGGCTGAGATTGCCCGCGTCCTCAACACATCCGTGGCGTATCTCGTCGGCGAGACGGACGACCCATCTCCCTTGGCGAAGACACCCGACACACCGCCGGCGCGATCAGGTCGCCTATCGCCTGCCCAACAGCTGCGCGAGCTCGGCGCCATGCTCCGGGGCGCAGGAGCCACGGAGGAGGACGTGCGGATCATCATGGAGCTCCTGGAGCGCCGGCGCCGACTCCGGGAGCAAGCCGAGGGAGGCGACGAAAAGCCACAGTAGCCTACGCTGTTCGGCAGGAGTCGGCCCGCCATAACCGAATGCCTGTTGCCGGAACGCTTGTGCGTATCCGGGAGGTTCGGTTCCGCCATGCGTCCCAATCCTGCCGTGGCTGCCGTCTGGCTCCGGCGGCGTTTTGCCCTACGGCCGCCAGTCCGCGCCGTCGATGTTGCTCGACTCATCGGGATCGATGTAGAGTAGGAGGATCTAAGCGAGTACATATCCGGCTGTTTGATCCCCGAAGGAGGCGGACGATACTTCATCATACTGAATCGACGCGAGTCGCCGGAGCGGCAGAACTGGACCTGCGCCCACGAGATCGGACACTGGGCGCTCCACCGCTACATGAGGCGCCAGTTCGTGTGCGGGGCCCGCGTGAGCGACATCTGGGAGCGGGAGGCCAATGCCTTCGCCGCGGAGCTGCTGATGCCGCGGGAGGTGGTCGCCAGGGAGGCACGCAGGATGGCCTTTACCAGTCTTGCCGCGTACTTCGGAGCATCGCTTTCCGCAATGCACGTGCGGCTGGAGGAGGTGGGCGTGGAATGCGCTTGACGCAGCCCAGGTGGGAAGAAGGGGCGAGCGAAAAGCGGTCGATCGAGCTGCAGGTTCGCCGCCAGCGTGCCGAGCGGCGCAAGGCGCGACGCCATGGGAAGCAGCACAGGGGGTGCAACCGATGATGCGACGACGCATCGCTGGGATGCTGCTGGCTGTGGCGCTGGTGTGGCCGTCAGCCGGGGTCCTCGCCCATTCCGGCGGCCTCGACCGATGCGGCGGGCACCACGACCGGAAGAACGGGGGCTACCACGTTCACGACTGGCAGCGGTACTACGCCTGTCATCCTGAGCAGGCGCCAAAGAGCGAGGGTCAGCAACAGGCCCAAGGCTCTGCCGGACAGGCCGCCCCGGCCCAGCAACAGACGGCAGGGCAGCAGCCGGAGTTCATCGGGCAGCTGCGGAGCTGGCTGGACGGAAAGCCGACCACCAAGGATCTCGTAGCCGTTCGGGCGGAGCTGCTCCGCGAGCTGCGGCGGCTGGACGACCAGCTGTGCGACGCGTACCGTCTCGGTGTCCAGGATCCGAACGTGCCTACCCTCGTGCGGGCGGGCGCTCCGGGGTGCGTGTAGGGGCGGTTCTCAGGGGGGTGTATACTATACTCACAGCCTGCTTCTACCATGGTCCGGTTGGCGATGGCGTGTCTGGCAGTCAATACCTCGAAGCGGATGACGGAAATGTCTATGTGGCAAAGGCAAGCTACATACCACGATATCCCAAGACCGCAGTCAACGAACTTGTCGCAACTCGCCTTGCTGTCTCGCTCGGTCTCAAGGTGCCAGACTTCGCTCTGATCACTGTTCCAGCCGAACTCATTGCCGGGGAACCGATGCTGCAAGCGGCTGGCTTCACACCCGGCCTGCACTGGGCTAGTAAATATGACCAGACGGCCATAAGGGTTACCGGGGAGGACGCCGTAAGACGCGCCATCAACAAAGAGGACATACCCATGATCATAGCGTTCGACCATTGGATTCGCAACTTCGACCGTGCCGACCATCCTGGTAACCTACTGCTTCGTGGCGAACCTGGGCACGAAGTTCTATCGCCTATAGATCATGGCCATGCATTTTATGGCGCAGCGTGGAGTGAAGCAAAACTGCTGGAGCTGTCAGGCGTGGTCGAGCCCATTATCGTGGGCGCCAATAGAGTCTATAGCCTGCTGGTGAGATATATGAGCGGCGCCGAGCGATTTTCTGTAGCCATCGCGGCTATTGAGCAATTACCAGATGAACTTATCCAGCAATGCCTAGATGTGCCGGAGGCATGGCCGCTGTCAGAGACAGAGAAGGATGCCTTGAGGCGCTTTCTGTTGGAGCGACGAAAGCTCGTCCGGCAGGCACTTTCGGAGTTCGAGGATCATCATCCATTTTTGGGGGTGGCCGCTGTATGAGTACACGCGCATACTACTGCGTAATACGGTATTCGGCCAACCCTATTAGGGATGAGTTCGCCAACCTGGGCGTCATCCTCTTCCCGGAGTCAGCCTGGCGCTCGCCGGTCGTGCGCCTGCTACAAAACAGGAAGTTTATTAAGCGCAAACTCCCCAGTGCAGATGTTGACGAGATCCTCAGCGCGATAGATGACATGGAGACATATATCCAATCGCTGACACGTCGATGGGGGAGTCTTGAACATGCCGCGCTGGATCACCCCGTAGTCGCCAGCGTTCATGACCTGCTGAAAGAACTAGAGGTGTTCCGGGTCAATCGTCTCCAGTTGTCCAGCCCTCGCACTTGTGCTGTGGACAACATCGAGCAGGCGGCAGACCGCTTGTTCGCGTTGATGGTGTCGGATAGTGTAAGGCCGGCTTCCAGGCCGCTTACTACCCTCCGTGCGCTGGTTGCCGAATACATGAGACGATTCCAGGTCGACACGTTCTTGGCCTCCTCGTTCAAGATAGATGGTCGATACGAAGCCCTTAAGTTTGATTACGCGTGGAGAAACGGAAAGGTGAACCTTATCCATACCTTTCCCCTTGAAAGACCAAACCAGAAGCAGGCTGCAAGAGCACTGGCCATGACTATCGAAGAGGTCCGGGAACAGCCCGACATAGGCAGTGTTGCGGTCGTAGTGGATACGCTTAACGTTACCTCTAAGCCAGCAGAGGTAGCCGCCAGGATCTTAGGTGACGTGTCTGATAATGTCTATGAGGCAAACGAGGTGCATATGGAGAGGCTCGCTGAGGTGATTCGGGCAGAAGGGAAGCCATGGGATATGGCGGCATGGAGAGGGTAGACTAGCGGTATTGTCCCCCCGCGCAGGGACCAAGTCATCGCGGGCCCCCGTCGACCGAAGCGGGGGCCCTACATGTCGGGGGGCATGGTCTACATCCGCAAGCGCGGCGACCAGTGGCAGACCGAGATCTTCAGAAGCCGCCCGCGACCATCCTTGGAACGTGTGTGCGCATCACACGGGGGGGCGGGACTCATGCAGCGCGACCCTGCCGACGCCGTGCGGGACCTCCTCCGCCAATACGGCACCCCCGGGCCCGTCCGTCATCGCCAGGTGGCTCGGCATCGGACGTCGAATACATGTCCCTGGACCAGGCCATACGGTGCAGCCTGGTCCAAGAGGAGCCGGGGCGTTGGCTCATCGTGGTGAACCGCCGCCTGCCTGAGGAGCAGCAGGAGGAGGCGTGTGCTCACGCCTTGGGGCACTGGGCCTTGCACAGGGACCTGCGGAGCGTGTTCGTGTGCGGGCCGGCCAACGGAGGCGAGGCAGAAGAAGCAGGCATGCCTTTGCCGCGGACCTTCGAGCGTCGTCTCCCTCGGTTTGGCCCAGTCCCATGCCTGGGCGGCGCAGTGGGCAGGCACAACTGCGCAGATTCAAAGAGCACCGGTTGCTAAACAACGCCCGACATCCGCCGTCTTACACACTAAAAACCGGGTGGCCTGGTTATGTCTGCTAGAGTGTCGCCGACTGCTTTCGTGCCCCACACGCTAGCCCTTGACCCACTTAGTGTCGCGCTACGCTATCCTGCCTTCCGATTTATGGGAAGCAAACACCGGCTGCTACCCTGGATCTACAGCGTTGTGTCGAATCTGACCTTTACCAACGTTCTTGACGCCTTCAGTGGCAGCGGTTGCGTTGCTTACCTGTTCAAGGCAATGGGAGCTACCGTTACCGCGAACGATCACCTGCACTTCGCTTATCATCTCGCCAACGCCTTAGTCGCGAACCCGGGTGTGGAGCTTACGAACGACGACCTGGAAATGCTACTACGCCCAAACCCGGAAGCATCTCACTTTATCGAGGATATGTTTTCGGGCATCTTCTTTACGCCGGAGGAACTACGCTTCCTAGACAATATTTGGGCCAACCTGCCAGCCCTAACTGATCCTTACAAGCGCTCATTAGCCATTGCCGCTATGTGCCGAGCAGCGCTGAAAAAACAGCCTCGAGGGGTTTTCACAGTAGCCAATGGCACTGCAGCCAGTTACGATGATGGTCGGCGAGACCTGCGGCTGTCGCTACGGGAGCATTTCCTCGAGGCTGTAAAGCTCTTCCGCACTGTAGCCTATGACGATGGCAAGGCGCATCGTGCATTACAGATGGATGTCTTCGATCTGCCCATTGAATTCGATCTCGTGTATCTCGACCCGCCTTACGTGCCGCGCAGCGACGACAACTGCTACATCAAGCGGTATCATTTCATCGAGGGCCTAGCGTGCTATTGGCGGGGACAGGAGATACTTTTGACGAGCAAGGTGCGCAAGATAAAGAAAAGGTTTACCCCGTTTTCGTATCGCAAGACCGCTATTGACGCGTTCGATCGCCTGTTTAGCAAGTTTTCCCGGTCAATAATTGTTTTGTCGTATTCGAGTAACGGCTACCCTGACCTGGACGTGCTTGTGTCACTGCTGGGGCGTTATAAATCTCGGGTAGACGTATATGAGGAAGCACACCGCTACCATTATGGCACTCACGACGGTGTCCGCCCAGAACGCGCTTCGGTACGAGAATTCCTGCTGGTAGGGTACTGACATGCTGCAATCCTTCAATGAACTGCTTAAGCAGCTGCAACCCGTGGGTTCTCAAGTGACTGCTGACGGCAACGGACTAGACGCTATGGCCGAGGAAGCCGCGCTCGCTCTCGCCAACCTACAAAGTGTGACATGCGAAAGCCTGGCCGAAGTAGTCCGTAGTCATCGAAAGTGGGTCCCCTTGCTCGCGTTGTGCGTGGGACTAACCCAAGAACAGCTAAAAAACCAACTGCGCCACCGGTTCGGCACATCTGCGTGGCAAAAGCTAGCTGCTGCCCGGCCATTAGAGCTAATCTCTTTTCTCGACGAACAGTTTGGCCTGGTTGGGGCCGTGGAGGAGCAGCGCAGACGCACCTGGTCCTTCGCGGAAGTACTCAAGGAACGCTTGCGGTGGTCTCGCCGGCGCGGCAGTCGTTCCAATGTAAGCGGTCGTGCAGTAGAAGACGCTGTTGAGATCGTTTTAAAACGGCTTCGCGTGCCATACGCGACAAGGACTCGGTTCGAGGGTAGAGGGCATCAGACCGCGCCTTGTGATTTTGCTATCCCTGAAGGCGGCTCTGGCGCCATGCTCGTGGTTGCAGCCAAAGGCTTTGATGCGACAGGAAGCAAATTGACAGACGCAGTGCGCGAGGTAGAGCAGATGGCGCAAGCCCGCACCCCGCGCCAATTTGTCTTCGCGGTGATTGATGGTATAGGTTGGCTCAACCGGCAGTCAGATCTGCGCCGGTTATGGGACATGCGCGCTCGGCAGGAAATCGACGGGCTTTATACCCTGGCAATGCTCAGCTACTTTGAGGATGATTTGAAACAGGCGGCGCAACGCGTGGGCCTTCTACCGTAACAGTGGTCTGTTTCGCAAATTCCTACAAGAGCGGGACAGGTACGGCCGGCTCCTCGCCTACGTCTACCTGCCGGACGGGCGCATGGTAAACGCCCTGCTCCTCCAAGAGGGCCTGGCGCAGGTATACACCGTGCCCCCCAACGTGAAGCACGTGGACCTGTTCCGCCGCCTCCAGCAGGAGGCCCGGGACGCCGGCCGAGGGCTCTGGGCGCCCGTGAAGCAGGCGCAGCAGCAGCGCATCGTCCGGCTGGAGGTGGACCGCCAGGCGGAGGTGGTACGGATCACCAACGTGAGTGGGCAGACGCTCGACTTGAGCGGCTGGACGCTGGTGAGCGTGACCGGGAACCAGCGCTTCACGTTCCCAGCCGGCACGACACTCGGGCCGGGCAAGACCCTGAGCGTGGTGAGCGGGCCCAGGGCCCAGGGCGGTCAGGACGTGCTGCTGTGGACCAGGCGAAACGTGTGGAACAACCAGGGGGATCCAGCGGAGCTTTACGCTTCTACAGGGCAATTGGCGGTTAGGGTTGAATAGTAGCCTTTTTTGGGATACTTGATGGCCACTGCTTTGCTTCGGAAAACACGTCGTCATTGGTACGAAATCGCCGTCGTTGCCACCCGCGGCACGCGGCAAGCGGTTCATAGGATCCGATACAGTATTTGACCAGTGACTGCGAGTAGTCTTTGCGGGAGGAGGGTTGCAGTTGCAAGCGTTCTTCCACTGGCTCTTGGGGCCCGACCGGATCGGATGGGCTAAGACAGCCTTGCTCTCGGGCCTCATAGGCATGGTCATTGCCTACCTGCTTGACCCCACGGTATTCGATGCTACCAGGTCGACAGGGGAATATCCCAACAAATGGTATTTCATCTTGTTGGGTTATCCAATCCAGTTTCTTCTGCGTCGCTGGTATCAAGATCGCTACATGCAGGTTTCTGCTGCGAGGCCTGTGGCGGCCAAACCAAACATACCTTCCGTAGATGATAGCGACGGCGTTATAGAATGGTTTATTAACCACGACGATAAGCTAGCTGATGTTCGCCGGTATGGGCTGAACCAGTGGGTTTACAAGGATGTCGCCAGCGACCTCGCAACGCATGGATCATCAAAAGACTCGTTGATAAAACACCTTAAAAGTTTGTCCGAATTTTATGCCCTTGTTCTGGAGCAGCTTGCGCTCCGAAAAGACGGTCCTCTTGACGGCGAGACGCCCGACAAAGTGGCTGAACTGCATTGCCTCGAAATCATGTGTGCCGCCAAGATGAGGATACTTGGTTATTTCCTGCTTCGGAAATACGGCGTCAACCCTACTGATGTAACCTGAACCCTGCATGGCCGAGCATTCGAACCCCTAGCCATCTGGCAGCAATGGCCGGGAGGGAAGTGATGATCGTGCTCACAGAGACGCCGGATTGGAAGGCTGTACTGACCAAGTTAGACCATCTCGAACGACAGAACCGGCGATGGCGACTGGTAGCCATGTTCTCGTGCGCTCTAGCTGCTCTTGCGCTCTTTATGGTGCCCGCTGCATCGCAAAACGACCAGGAAAGCGAGGTAAAGGCGGAGCGGTTCGTGCTGGTAGACAGGAGCGGGAAGCCGCGGGCCATTCTTAGGACTAGCGACACTTCGCCCCAACTGACACTCCTCGATGAGAACGGAAGGGAGCGCGTTGCGCTCAGCCTCGGAGGTCTGTTTCTTGCTGATGCCCAGGGTCACGTCGGAACCATCCTAGGTGGTGCGCCTCCCTTGCTTGTTTTCAGCGACCCGAATGGGCAATCTGTGGTAATGGGCGTTCTCGTGGACGGACCACGTCTTAAGCTCGGAGAGGAGGTGGAGCTCGGCGCTCTCAATGGCAGTGAACACGGCTTGGCCATCAGGGATGTGAAAGGACAACCCCGCGCGATTCTGGCCGCTAGTACTTCGGGGCCTACGCTTACCCTTTCGGACGAAAACGGGGTGGAACGCGCCGAGCTAGCTGTGGTATCCCAGGGCCCCATACTCGGCTTTGCAGATGCGAAGGGGCAGCCCCTCGTGGGGTTGGGTGCGGCGCCTGATAGCACAGCCCTCGTCCTGCAGCACGCGAACGGACGACAGGGGGCTGTACTCAGTGTGGCGCCATCTGGTGTCTCTAGCCTCATGCTCGCGAACGGGTACGGGAACCAGAGCGCGTGGCTACATGTGCCACCTCAGGGCAAACCCGTACTTGCACTCTACGATGGGCTAGGCGGATCCCGTGTATTGTCAGCTCCCTAGTAGGTTCTAATAGACACGGCCATGAGCAGGCCATGGGGCCAGCATTGCATCGCGACTTCGCATACACGGGCCCCCCAGGAGGTCTGGGGGTCAGGAGTTGATTTCGGGTCCTGTGGGTCTAGAGGGAGGAGCCTAGTCCTGCCTGTCGTCCGCGGCCTTGGATCAGCGGAGCACTACACCCTCATCATAGACTTCTATAGCGGCCGTGCAAGTTGTGGCGGGAGAGAGCCGGCTGGCACCGTTGTTATCTAGCTATTGCCATCACCCTCCGTGTCGGCTATGATATCTCGGAAGGGGGTGGCGATTTTGGAACACATTTTGAGCCACCCCGCCCAGCGACAGCCCGGTCACAGGGAGGCACCTGAACAGAGCGGAGGGAGCCGGGGAATGGCCTAGCTTCCGACGCGGTCGGGCGGCGGCTGGGACCGGTCGTACGACCGGTGGCCAAGGGCGTTGCCTGGTTTCGCGACGCAAACCAACGTTATTGCCAGGCAAAGCTAGCCGTGACTCGTGCGAGAGGCCCATACTTTCGTGCCTCCCACACGCCCCCTTTTGGGGGGGGCGTGTTTTTATACCTTTCCGAATCTCGATGCGCTGGGCATCATGGAACGCCCTCACGTATGACATGCGAAAGTATATCGTTATGTCCTATCGCTGACCGCCCGCAATAATGGCAGCCGAGCGCGCACAGAAGCCCCGGACCGCCAGGGAGCGGGCCGACGCCTTCGGAGCCCCGGCCTCCGGCTCCTGGGGCCTGATTAGGCGTTGGCGGGCTGTTGGCGAGGGTGGTCTGGCCAACACACTTAAATTAGACCAGAATTACCTTGACCTTGATTACCTCCTCACATTGCCGTATAAATGTCTCATCCTCAAAGACAGGTTTGTAATTCTCGATAGAGCCTTGTCGGATGAACACTAATACACCGAATCCGTACTTGCCAAGAAGCGGGTGGAACGCCGTTTGCATGATGGCGTTCTTTAGCTGTGCACCACCAGTGCCTCGACTCACCTCAATCGCAATCATGTATTGCCCAGGCCAACCGATGGCCAGGTCTGGCGCTGCTGTACTGCCAAAGACGGTACTTCGCATGAATTGTGGAATAGGATGATCACGAAGCCGCACTTCCCCGAAAAGCAGCTCTCGGGCTTGCCACTGTGAAAGGTATGGGTGACGCTGAAGGATGTTTCGCAAGAGTTCTTCGGTAGCATAGCGGCCCGCCATGTCCCAAACTTCTTGATAACCTTCCTTCTTAAGCTCCTCCACCATCTCCTCGGTTCTCTTACGAAGAAATCTCGCTTCCACGGCAAGCATGTTCATGACTTCCGCTAACGCCTGTTCTTGTCTCATGCGTCCTCATTCCTGCTGCTGGGCAGCTTCAAGATGATCCCTAACCCTGATTTCGTGGCCTGCGGGGGGTGGATCCTCGTCCTGCCGCCGTCCGTAGCCCGCTGAGGCCGGCAGGTCACAGCCATGACCCACTCGGAGCTGTCAACTGTAGTTGCGGACGCAGCGAAAAGGAACCAATCCGGTCCCTTCCCGGCGCATGTCTCCGAGGTGTCATGGTTCGACCCTGGCCCGGACCTCCCTTTCAAAGGGCAACTTTCGGCGTATGTGTACGTGCCGACCCCCGGCTATGTTCGTACCGCCTGTGCGGTGTTCGCCCCTTGCCTGTCCATGTCAGCGCGGCTATCCTGTGGTACTGGATCATACGTTCGGTAGCACCACAGGAGGGACCACCGTGGCTCGCGGCAACATTGAGAAACGCGGCGAAAACACCTGGCGCATACGCGTCTACCTCGGGACCGATCCCGATGGGAAGCAGCGCTACTACCGCGAGACCGTGCACGGGACGAAGAAAGCAGCTCAGCAACGCCTGACCGAGTTGCTTCGGGAGCTTGATACCGGCGGCTTCGTGGAACCCAGCCGGGAGACCTTCGCGGAGTACCTCGAACGGTGGCTCAGGGACTACGCCGAGCACGCCGTGCGGCCCTCCACGCTCCGCGGCTACGCCATGATGATCCGGCGCCACATTGCGCCGGCCTTAGGGCACATCCCGCTCGCAAAAATCCGTCCCATGGACCTGCAGCAGTATTACGCCGACGCGCTTCGGAAGGGCCGGCAGGACGGCCGGGGCGAGGCGCTCTCCCCGCAGACCGTCCTGCATCACCACCGACTCATCCACCGGGCTTTGGAGCAGGCCGTACGGTGGGGCCTCGTGGCACGTAATGTCGCCGATGCCGTGGAGCCACCCCGTGTGTCCCGGGCCGAGCAACGGACCTGGACGCCAGAGGAGGCGCGACAGTTCCTCGAGGCCCTGAAGGGGCATCGCCTGTACGCCCTTTACGCCACCGCCATCATGACGGGCATGCGGCGCGGGGAGCTGCTGGGCCTCCAGTGGGACGACGTCAACCTGGAGGCCGGGTGGCTGTCGGTCAGGCAGGCCCTTCTCGAGGTCGAATACCGGCCTCGGTTGATGGAGACCAAGTCCAGATCCTCCGTCCGCCGGGTCTCCATCCCGCCAGAGCTGGTGGAGATTCTCAAGGCGCACCGGATCGCCCAGGCCAAGGAGCGCCTTGCGATGGGGCCGATGTACGAGGATCACGGGCTCGTCTTCTGCCAGCCCAACGGACGGCCGCTACATCCGCACAACGTCAGTGCCCGCCAGTTCCCGCGGTTGTGCGAGGCGGCCGGAGTGCCTCGCATCCGGTTCCATGACCTCCGACACACCCATGCCACGTGGCTTCTGGCGGCTGGGGTCCACCCCAAGGTGGTGGCGGCTCGTCTCGGGCACTCCAGCACGAATTTGACCCTCGACACGTACAGCCACGTGATCGAATCGGTCGAGCGCGAGGCCGGCGACGTCGTGGGACGCCTCCTGTTTTCGCGATCCCCTCAAGCCGTCTAGCTGGACTTTCGCGCGTTCATGCCCAGTTCATGCCCAAAACGCCCTAGCAACAGGGAAGCCCTGCCAGTTGGCAGGGCTTCTAGCTGGGCTTTTGCTGGTGGCCCCGAGAGGAATCGAACCTCCGACACGCGGTTTAGGAAACCGCTGCTCTATCCACTGAGCTACGGGGCCACGGCGATCCTATGGCCAGCCATGAGGCCATCGGCTAGCCAGGCGCATCTATTATACCGGACCGGCATCCGAGGGTCAAATGGCACATCCCCCCAGGCAGGACTTCCGCATCGTGAGCGGTCCGGGGGCAGGCAGACGGCCGCTGGGACGGAGGGGGAGGCGCCGCACGCACCAAAAGCATGTTCGATCCCGTCGGGCCACGCAGGGCCCCCCTTTCCCCCAGGGCCTCGCCCTCGGGGTCGCCCCGTCCTATGGACGCCCGTTGCTAACCGGCGGGGATCGACACGGCAGCGGCTCGTCGTCGCCTCGCCGGACCAAGAGCCAGTGCCCAGCGGCACCGCTCCAGACTGGCCAGGAGCTGCCGGCCTAAGGTGCGCAGGCTATCCTTCCCCACCCGGAAAGTCCGGCGCAACTGCCGATAGGCATACAGCAGCTGCAGGTTGAGGGCGACGCAGTACAGCGCCAGCAGGGCCTCAATCCCCTGCAGATCATGGGTGTAGCAGTGGGTGAACGTCCACTGCTGGGTGAGATGGTTGAACAGGCTGTTCTCGATGTCCCAGCGCCGGTGCACCAGCACCCACACCACGTCCGCGGCCATCAGCGCCTTGGGCAGCGTCGTCACCACATGATACACCTGGAGCTCCTTCGCCACCCAGCGCTCGCCCTCTCGCACCTCCCGGATCTCTTCCACCCTCAGGCACCGGAGGGGCACCTTCACCCCCTCCCAGCTGGTGAAATGCTCCTCGTCCCAGAGCTTCACCTGATACCGGCTGCGAGGCGTCTTCGCCTCCTCGTCCCTGCCCACCACCCGATCCTGGAGAACCCGGTCAGGCGGGCGCCCGGCGAACAGCCCGTCCGCATCCCGTACCAGGTGGTACTCCTCTTGCTTCACCTTGATCACG
>SPLK01000197.1_pt1 | contig 22278 bp, 19 predicted proteins | sample 2456111 | NCBI WGS metagenome assembly SPLK01 (sample SAMN11156906, study PRJNA527647) | hot springs metagenome | biome: Geothermal region; feature: Hot spring; material: tree branch in hot spring; isolation source: hot spring sediment rich in lignocellulosic material ... | reverse complement strand
TACTAGTTAACAGCATCTATTAAATTATATCAAAACTTAACTAAATTAAAGCGATTCTCGTGTATATAACCTTCTTTTCTCTTGAGCGTATTCTTTTAATCTTCTTATTTGTTCTATTCTCATATTATCCCACCAGTAAGGTAGTATTGTGTTGTTAAGCAACAAAGGATCTTCTGTACCTTTCAATAAACCTTTATTCACAAGCTCAATCCATATATCTGTTCCAACAATAGGTGTAAACTCGTTTAAAGAATAATCTATGCCAACAGAAGAACAAACATCAACAGCATTCTTAACATCTTCTTCTGTCTGTCCTGGAAGATTAATCATTATATACGCACTGACTTCTTTGTAAGTAAAGCCTGCACTTCTAAGTATTTCTGCAGCTCTTACAACATCTTCATCCCTAACTTTACCACCTGTTTCAAGTTGAAGCTTACCAGATGTTTCATATCCAAGTTTTATCGTTTTAAAATTAGCTTCGTAAAGTAAATTGGCAACTTCTTCGTTTAGCAATTTTGCATGGATACCGTTTGGAAGATGAAATCGTATTTTTTTGTTTAAACCTCGTGCGATAATCTCAGATAGTATTACTTTCAAATGTTTTTGCCATTTTATCAATATCGCATCATCGAAAAATACTATATCTTGGATTTTCAACAATTCTGAAAACTTCTCTATCTCATCTAATACTCTGTATGGGTCTTTGAATTTCATCCGTTCCCAATTTCGATGAGCAATACAGTAAGTACATTTGTAGGGGCATCCAAGCGTTGTTAAAAGAACAACGTAGCCTATTCGTTCGTAAAGCTCATAAGCAGGTGATAGTTCCAAAAACCAATCTTTTTCAGAATTTTGGAGATTCCAGCCAAGTAAATCATTTAAAAACTTTGGTAAAAATCTTAAATCCGTTTTCGTAAATATATAAGCACCACTTTTTTTCGCTATGTGCGGCTGGTTCCTTACAAAAAAGCCGCCAAAAACTATTGGTACATCTAGTTCCTGCCTTAATACATTTATTGTATCAAAATACCCCGGATACCAATAAGTGAGAGTTGAAGTAACGAAAATGGCGTCTATACTGCCATTTTCTTTTATTTTTTGCAATTTTTTCCTAAATAATTCTTCTGGCATCCCATACCTTTTATATTTCCTTGGTACAAAACTGAGAATTTTAGGTTTTTCTATTTCTATGTGTGGAAATTTACCGGTACCGTAAAATTTATCCTTTGGAACCTTTGTATAATCTGATAATTCTGGATCGTATCTATTCATTAAATCAATTAATTCAACTTCTATGCCTAAAGATTTAAGGAAAGAACCAACATATAAAAGGCCAACAGGCTTGAGCCAAAAATCGTAAGCTGCGAAATCCTCTATCCATGGATTAACAAGCAGAATTCTTTTTCTCTTCATAAAAATAATACATCCCTCTCAATGTAAGATCCCTATCTACGACTCCATCAACAATTTTCTGAACATACAAAGCATGACCACCAGTATGAATTATAACAGGTGGAGTATTATACTCTTTCGTTATATTTTCCACAACATATTTAATCGCACCAACTGTTGCATTTATCGTTCCTATTCTTATATTCGATTCCGTGTCTTTTCCAATGAAACCATCGTACGGCTTAACCTCAACAAGCGGCAGTTTAGCAGTACCCTTAAAAAGCGCGTTTATCATCATTGCGAATCCAGGCATTATAACTCCGCCTTCGTAAACACCATCTTTTAGCACGTCAATAGTTATAGCTGTTCCGTAATCTATAATTATACAATCTTTTCCATACTCTTTGTACGCTGCTATAACATCGCATACCCTATCTGCTCCCAATTCCTTTGGATAATTTATATTCCATACAATTTTATTGTAATCCGTCGAACTGACAAAGTAAACATTTCCATCACCATATTTATTCGCAAAGTACTCAAAAACAATATTTAAAGAAGGAACAACAGAAGAAACAACAGTTGCAATACCTTCTATTACTGTGCCACCATATAAACTCTTTAAGAAAACGTAAAGTTCGTCTTCTGTTTCATACTTTTTTGTTGATATCCTGTATTTTTCAAACATTTTTCCATCTCTTGTCAAAGCTACAGTGGTATGTGTATTTCCAACGTCAAATAATAAGAGCATTGAATACACTCCCTTCATCATTTAAAAGACCATTTTGAAAATTCAAATGATTTATTCTACCATCTTGTTGTTATCTCTGTAACCGTTTCAGGTAACATCTTATACTTTTCAAGAATCTCTCTAACATCTTTTGTCACATAAATGCGTATTATCTGTATAAGGTTGCTTTTCATAAAATTGTAAGCTGGGTAATTTTTTACATACTCCTCGAATGTCATAAGATGATTTTTCTTGATAATGTATATGTTACTTCTCAAAAATTCCTCAGGATGAACTATGGTAAGCTTGTAAGGGGTGTCTATCCTAAAAACATCATCGAAGTTATTAATCATATACAGAATTATTCTTTTATCTTCTTCATCTGCAATTTCATAAGACCTTTCGAGTTTCAACCTTATTTTCTGTAATAAATCACTTGCTATTCCTTGACTAACGAGTGAGGGGTCAACTCCTTCTATTGAAAACGGGGTTTCGAGAACTAACTTCCATAAATTTCTCGACTTCAATCTCTCAACAATCTCGTACGCCATAACGATATCAAGTTCAAGTGGTTGTAAATCTATTTCGTATTTTAATAAACTTTGCTTTGTCTCTTCATCACCGCCGTATTGTTCAACCAAATCATTAAATTTATAAATAACTTCGTTTATAATCGTCTGGTCCGTTAAATCAAGGAAAGAATGTATATTCATTACCCTTTCATCTAGTCTCAAAGCTTTATATGATAGCTCCAAGAGTTCCTGTATCATCATATCCGCAGCACGTGATGTTTTATGAAAATAAACATTTTTATACATCATAAATCTTCCAAAAAGTATGGTGTATATCTCATCAACAACTTTTGAATCATACGCTAAAATACTTTCATTATCTTTGTTGACTATCATAGCATTCCTTATGAGTCTGTCAATTGCACCTGTTCCAAATCCACGCGTGCCAGCGTAATACGAATCTCTTAATACAAAATCCAACCTATCTGCGCCAAGAGGACCCTGAACTATCGCGAAATCTATAGTTCCATGTTCTTCACCTTCGTAGACTTTGATGACCTCTTCCATTAACTGAGCAAAATTATCTTCCATATTATTTGATAATTCACCCAACGTAATTTCTAAGTCTTCTATAACTGCTTTTTTCAATTTAGCTGGCGCTTCATCATACTTTTTTTTCATCTCTTTTGGGAAATATTCCCTCAATAACCTATGTCTGTATTCATCATGACCATCTTTAAATCCAAGTTTTTTGTAAACTACGTCGTCAAATTGATGGCTAAAAGGTCCATGACCAATATCGTGAAGTAGACCTGCCAACCTAAGAATTCTAACTTTATCGGGAGTATCGTAAAGATGTTCGGCATACACACCGGAAAGGTGCATAACACCAAGTGAATGCGCAAACCTGGTATGTGTAGCTCCAGGATAAACATACTCAGAACCTACGAGTTGGCTTAAATATCTCAAACGCTGCATTGCTTTTGTATCAATTACAAGAATCTCCAAAGGGTAAAGCAAAATTTCGGAGTAAATCGGATCCCGGGAAACTTTATAATACACAAATATCACCTCCAATTATATTTTATCATATAATGTTAGAAATATGCAAAGAAATGCTTGAAAAAGCTTCCGAAAATTTGTTTCAATTACAACTTGCAAAAGTTTATGAAATTATTGTATAATATATTCAAAAAAAATTTCAAGGTGGTTCCCACACTAAAAAGAAGGAGGGGTTAGCTGTGAAGAAACTTGTTGTATTTTTAGCAGTACTTTTTGTAGTTTCGCTTTTTGCAGTGCAAGTAAACTACGGTATATTCTCTGATATTACAACAACAAACATTTGGAACTTACTCGGTTCAGGTTCGTCTTCCTGGAACTTCGTTGTCCAACTTTGGAAATATCCATCACTACTTGGTATGAACAAAGAAGGTCAGCTCATACCATCCGCAGCTGCCGATATTCCAAAAATCGTTAAAGAAGGAAATATGTACACCGTTACAGTGAAACTCAGAAAAGATATGCGCTGGTCAAACGGTGCACCATTTACAGCAGACGATGTTGTTTTTACGTACACAACGGTTAAAGGCATGGAAATACCAGGTGGTAACTGGGGCGGAGCTTACGAACCAGAAAAAGTTGAAAAAATCGACACATGGACAGTAAAATTCTACTTCAAGGAAAAGAAGACAATGACAATTTACTATGACACATTAATGACGGCAATTGTCTGTAGCAACTATTGGAAACCTATAGTAGATAAGGCAAAGAAACAGAAAGATCCAGTTAAATGGTTACTCTCTCAAGAAGTTATAGACCCAGGTATAACAGCACTCAACCTTGGTAAAATTGAAAAAGGTGCATTTGTACAAGCTGTGAAACAAGTTGCAAATGACAAATATTGGTCTTACGGAGAAAAGAACATATACTACAAAAACGGTGGATTCTCAATCGTTAACCCAAAGACAGGTTTCAAATGGTCAACAACAGACCCGAAACCTGCTGGAGATGCGGCTCTCGAAGTTGTTAATGGGCCATTTGTAGATACAATTGTTTACAAAGTTTACGGTAACAAACAAGTTGCTATCCAAGCACTTATCGCCGGTGACATCGACTACATTTACAACCCAGTTGGATTAACAGCAGGTGAAGCAGAGCAACTTAAAGGACAGAAAGACATAAAGATAGTTTCCAACCCACAACTTGGATTCAGATACCTTGCATTTAACATGAGAAAATTCCCAATGAACGTGAAAGAATTCAGACAAGCATTAGCAGCGTTAATCGACCGCGATTTCATATGTAACCAAGTGCTCCAAGGTAGGGCAATTCCACTTGCAACACCAGTACCACCAACCAACACATTCTGGTACAACTCCTCAGTTAAAACTGTCGGTGAAGGACTCAGCATGGGTGAAAGATATCAACTTGCAATCAATTTACTTAAGAAAGCAGGCTTCAAATGGGACGTTGAACCAGTTATCGATCCGAAAGATACAAAGAACCCAGTTAAAACACAAGGTAAAGGCTTAAAAGGTCCAGATGGCAAACCAGTACCAACACTCACACTCTTATCACCAGGTATGGATTACGACCCAATGAGGGCACAAACAGCTATGTATATCGAACAATGGGCAAAGAACATCGGTATGCCAATTAACCTCAAACTCACAGATTTCAACGAAATTTCAACAAAAGCATTCGATGATGTTGACTTCGATATGTACATACTCGGTTGGGGAATTGGAAGAGTCCCAACATACTTCAAATCGTTCTGGCACAGTGAAGAAATGGCTCCAGACGGATTCAACACACCAGGATATAAGAACCCAGAGTTTGACGCTCTTGTTGAAGAATTTGAATATGCCGATGATTTCAACCAAGCAAGAAAAGCAATATTTGAAGCGCAAAAGATACTTGCAGACGATCTCCCATACATAATCCTCTTCACAAACCCAATGATAGAAGCTTATAGGACTTCTATTAAATTCCCATTCGACAATATGCTTGATGGTATCCAAGGTTACTACGGATTCCCAGAAGGAGTAAAGAAAGCTCAATAATTCAAAGCTTTAAAATCCCTTCAGTCCCCCGGAAGGGGGACTGTTTAGTTCAAAAATATAAACTAATTTAAAAAATTCAAAGGAGAGGTGAAGATGACAAAACAAGTACTATTAATCATATTTGGAGTAATTGTTCCACTAGTTGGTGTGTATTATTCTGTAAAAAAAGGTAAAAAACCACTTAATTATATATTTTTGTTAATTTCTCTTGCACTATATTACGGTGCTCTCTTCAATGTAAAATACCTTTACTTATTCAGTCCAAGATTCAACTTTATCATCGCTCCAATTGTTTACTTCTACTCATTTGACTTACCGGGGCTTGCAAAGTTCATAAGAAATCGCATTGCTCAAATTGTGCTCTTACTTGTAATCTACGTAACCGTAGTATTTTTCATTTTCCTGGCGATGCCTGGTGATTACACGACGAAATTCTTAGATCCAAAATTGATGAGAAATCCCGAGATGTACGAACGAATGAAACAACTCTTTGGAGTCGAAGACCCGTGGTACGTAAAATACTACAAACACATGAAAAATTTCTTCAATTTAGAAATGGGAGTTTCGTTTAGTGAATATCCCAAAAAAGTTGAAGAAATTATAGCCGAAAGATTGCCAAGAACACTATTTTTATTCTTAGCAAGTTCTGTACTTTCCTTCTTGTTAGGATTTGACCTTGGAAAAAGAATAGCATGGAAACGTGGAGGAATAACCGATAAAGCGGCAACAATTGTCGGTATTATCTTTTGGACAATATTTACTCCATTTTACATGCTTATAATAATATGGCTCTTCGCAGTTACTTTGAAATGGTTCCCACTTTCCGGATTCGTTACTCCATCAAAATGGTTTAATGCTCCATTCAGTGCACAAAACGTCTTCATAAGATTACTTTGGACAGAATTATTCTTACTCATCATGTGGATAATAGGTATAGTTATAGCAAGTAAGTTAAAGACAATAAAAGCCAAGAAGACCGCGATTTGGTCATCAATAATAGCTGGAATTGTTTTGTCTATAGTTTTCTGGCTAACAAACGGTATGGGCAGTTACGCTTTGGACATAATTTACCACTTAGCACTTCCAACAATTGCTCTTGTCACATTACACTTTGCAGGAGACATGTTAGTTATGAGAGACACCATGCTTGAAGTTGTCAAAGAAGACTATATCACAACCGCGCGCGCAAAAGGCTTACCAGATAAAGCAATAAGAGACAAACATGCAGCAAGAACAGCTTTATTACCATTGATGACCAGTTTTGTCATAGGTCTTGCCTCAACTGTCAGTGGTGGGGTCATCACTGAAACTATGTTCTCTTGGAAAGGGATGGGATTAACATTGCTTGAAGCAACAACCTCACAAGACACACCCCTTGCAATTGGATGTCTTGTCTTTACAGGTGTGCTCGTACTTTTTGCACACCTTGTAGCGGATATACTGTACGCTTTCTTAGATCCACGAATCAGATACTGATTGTAGCAAGAGAGGTGATATAAGATGGCAAACAACATTAATCAATCAGCGGAAATCCAAAATAGAAAAGAATCAATTGCTAAGATAAAGTTTAAACTCTTTATCAAGAATTTTAAGAAAAATTGGGCATTATTTAAAGAGAGTAAAATGGGGATGTTTGGGTTATGGGTCATTATAGCGTTTGGCATATTCGGCGCATTATCACCTATTGTTTTAAGAGTGCTTGACCCAAGCATATACGATCCTGTTGTTGGCCTTGATTCGAGAATACTCTCAACAAAGTACATAACCGATTATCTCTCTACACAAAATTTAGTTAAAGGTATAGAAGTCCCATCCGCTCAACTTTGGGTTTACTCGTTCATGGATAAAGGAGAAGCGTTTAAATCTTCAATGGAGAACCTCGTTAGAAATTCCCAATACGAGATAATGACAACATACGCACCAGATAGTTTTAGACACCTACTTGACACAATTGCAGATAGTTACATACCAACAAAAGAAAGATTGTATTTCCAAACAAGCGTTTCAGAACTCGTTGACCATGGCTTTATAAAATTTTCACCAATTTCTTCGGCGAAAGATATAGGCAACAGGGATAAATTTTCATTTTCTGACTTCTCTGAATTATTACAAAAAATTGATTACAAAACTCTCGCCATTGCGCTTTCAAATTATAAAGATTCCGACGAAGTATCTCGTGTTACTCTTTGGTTTAGAAGCTTAAATAGAGACAAACCGGAGATAATTGAAGAATTCAATAATCTTCTCACACAAACATACTCAAGCGAAGAAGTTGAAAATGCGGAAAAGCAAGTTGTAGAAGTCGCTAAAGGTGTTTCAGATGTAAGTACAACTGGACAATTGTATGTGCAATCTGACACACAACTTTCAGAAGTTATTCAAAATAACATAGTACCAGTTGAATCATTGGTCTATGCTGCAGCATTTAACGTTATTCCAGATTTACTTGTTCTATCAAAGGAAAATGGAAAAATCGAAGAACAGATAGGCAACAGTAAATTCTCTGTTTTACTCAATTATGCAAAATCGAAACTTTCAGATCTTTCAAATAAAGATATATACACTTCAGCAATTTCAAAAGCTAATAGAACAATAAAAACAATTGAAGAAGAAATGAAATCCATAGGGCTTGAAGTATCGCACGAAAACACAGTCGAATTTCTTGAGATTTACGCAGGTATGACTTTGGCAAAAGTTTCAATAGATATAAGTCCTGAGCTTAGGGCGAAACTTGAGAATGAACTTGGAAAATATTCCTCAAATATTAGAAAGGGATTTGTCTATGAATTAAACAGTGCTTTTATTAAGATAGCCACAGCGAGATCATTTATGGCTTCTTTACTTAACGATGAAAATGTGCCTGATAATTACGAAATGTTAGGCAGTAAAGTTATAAAAGTTCTTTCAGATCCAATAACATCTTTAATGGCTTACGCATACAAAGGAACGAAAAAACTAGACAAAGTCATAGCGAATATTGAAAACTCTCAGCTCGATGATTTCAAACGTTTAGATATAGTTGAAAAATTAAAGAGCTATAAAGAGCCTGTTGAAGCTGCGAGATTTTTAATCGGTGAAGGCGACATAAACGATAATATTTACTATAAAATGTTAAATGAACACAAACAATACTTGAGCGATACATCAGTTTGGGCAATCATTAAAGATATAAAAGATTACGAAAAACCACAGAAAACAAATTGGTCGAAAGAATTTACGGAAAAGAAACTTGTTGAAATATTTAACACACTTTCTATAACAAATAAAATAGGTGTTGGACATCCACTCCCACCAAGTAGATGGCATTGGCTTGGTACAGACCCAGTTGGTAGAGATATCTTCGTCCAACTTATGGTTAGTACCCCGAGTGAATTTGTACTTGGTGTTCTTGCTGCTTTGATTACTGTCGTAATCGGTACAATTATAGGTACAGCAGCCGCATACTACGGTGGTGCTGTTGACATCATATTCATGCGAATAGCGGACCTTATGATGCTCTTCCCATCAACAGCATTCTTAATTGTTCTTTCCGGCTTCATGACGATGAATCTGTTCAAACTCGCAATTATTCTCGGTTTACTCGGTGGTTTTGGTGGCATAACACTTGTTCTCAAAGCTCAAGCTTTAACGATAAAAGTTAAGCCATATATTGATGCTGCGAGAGTATCTGGTGGAAGCCACGGATACATAATATTCAATCACATAATTCCAAATGTTATGCCACTTTCATTCCTATACATGATGTTCAATGTAACTGGTGCTGTCTTCTCCGAAGCAGTGCTCAGCTTCTTTGGGCTTATGAAAGTTAGAATGTCATGGGGATTGATGATAAATACAGTTTGGAGTTCAGGATATCTCGGCTCTGGCAACATAGGTGCTTATTGGTGGATGTGGGTACCAGCAGGTGGAGCTATTACACTGCTGTGTGCAGCATTCTACTTCCTCGGAAGAGGTCTTGAAGAAATCGTCAACCCAAGACTTAGAAAGAGGTGATAACTGTGGCGATATTAAAAGTTGAAAATCTCAAAATGCATTATAAAACAAAGAAAGGTTACGTTAAAGCCGTTGATGGTATCTCATTTGAATTGGAATCGGGCGAAAGCCTTGGTATAGTGGGTGAATCCGGTTGTGGTAAAACTTCTGTTTCAATGACCTTATTAAGAATACTACCTGAGAACGCTCAATTCATGGGCGGACATGTTTGGTTCAACGATAATGGAAAAATGGTTGACTTAGTTTCTCTCCAAGAAGACGAAATGAGACACTACAGATGGAAAGGCATATCGATGGTCTTCCAAGCAGCTATGAACTCACTAAATCCCGTTTACAAAGTCGGTGACCAAATTGTTGAAGCTATATTGAACCACTATCCTGATACACCCATTGATGAAGCAAAAGCAAAAGTCGCAAAACTTTTCGAGTTAGTTACACTCGACCCTAAACGCATGGAACAATACCCACACCAATACAGCGGTGGTATGAAACAAAGGGCTGTTATAGCCTTGTCCCTTGCTTGTGACCCAAAAGTAATCATTGCAGATGAACCTACAACAGCTCTTGATGTTATTGTACAAGATAAAATACTAAGGGAAATGAAGAAAATCCAAAAAGAACTAAACATGGCGATGATATACATCTCTCACGATATCGCAGTTATAGCAGAAGTCAGCGATAAAATCGCAGTAATGTACGCCGGTAAATTTGTCGAGCAAGCTGACTCTACAACTATATTCAAAAGACCAATGCATCCTTATACATTTCTGCTCATGAACGCATTCCCAAGCCATGTTGGTGAAAAAAGAAAACTATTCACTATTCCAGGTGAACCACCTGACTTATTGAATCCACCAACCGGTTGCAGATTCGCTCCAAGATGTCCTTGGGCAACGGATAAATGTAGGACAACCGAACCTGAATACGTAGAAGTTGAGAAGGGCCATTTCCTTGCTTGCTGGCATCCACTTACAGAAGAGGTGAGACAGAATGAGTTCAAAAAACAATAGAAACAACGTATTACTTGAAGTCAAGAACTTAAAAAAGTTCTTTGCATCAGAGAGAGCTCTCTTTTCGAGAGCCAAGCACTTTGTCCATGCTGTTGATGACATCTCTTTTGAAATAAAAGAAGGAGAATCTTTAGGATTAGTTGGAGAATCTGGATGTGGTAAAACAACTACGGGTAGGATGGTCGTAAGGTTAGAACAACCAACGGAAGGAACAATAAAACTACTTGGAAAACCAATTGAAGAATACGAAAGAATGGAATACCACGCACAAGTCCAAATGATATTCCAAGACCCATACGAATCACTAAATCCAAGAATGACAATATTCGATATAATTGCCGAACCTTTGAATATTCATAATGTTGGAACTTTAGAAGAAAGAGAAGAAAAAGTATCAAACTTGCTCCAAGAAGTTGGACTAACACCTCCAGAAAGCTTTTTGTGGAGATATCCGCACGAATTATCTGGTGGTCAAAGGCAAAGAGTCGCAATAGCACGTGCACTTATATTAAATCCAAAACTAATCGTCGCCGATGAGCCAACATCAATGCTTGACGTTTCTGTAAGAACAGGTGTTATGCACCTCATGATGGAACTCCAACAAAAGCACAATATGAGCTATTTGTATATCACACACGACCTTGCTGTTGCAAGATACATGGTTAACAGAATCGCTGTTATGTACCTTGGTAAAATAGTTGAACTTGCTGAAATGGAAGAACTGCTTCACAATCCTATGCACCCGTATACAAGAGCACTCATGGACGCTGTTCCAGTTCCAGATCCAGAATATAAAAGAGCTGAACCAAACATAATTGGAAACATAAGCGTTCCAATAGACCCACCACCAATTTGTAGATTTTACGATAGATGCCCATTCAAAGAAGAACGTTGTAAAACTGACCCGCATCCAGAATTAAAAGAAGTAGCACCAGGACATTTTGTTGCTTGCTATCCTGTACAAGAAGGAAAACTTAGATAAGAAATTAAATAAAAAAGGCTTCGGTGATTAACCGAAGCCTTTTTTTCAATTCAAATAAAATATTTTAAAAAGCCATTTTCCTTGCAAATTCCGCGGCAGCATTTAAATCAGACTCATCTGGTCTATCCGGATTGACTCCGCCTTTCTTTCCAAAAATCAATCCAAAATAAGAACCAGGGCAATTAAATTCACCAATCAAGTTAAAATTCTTTTTTTCTAAAAGTCTTATCATACTTTTGTGATACTTCTTCCCATCCAAATCCGCTGAAGTTGAAAATAAAAATACCTTCTTCCCATCGCCATCTTTGACCTTTTTAATTAACCTCTTTAATGATCTGTGCATACCAAAAGCATAAATACCTGAACCCAAACCAATAATATCGTATTTTAAAATCTCTTCAGGGCTTATTTCTTTAGGACCTTTAACTTCACATTTCAAAACCTCAGCCATCTTATTAGCAATTTTTAAAGTATTTCCTTGATGTTTAGACACACAAATTATAATCGCATTCTTCCCTTCCATCAGAATCCCCCCTCTTCATTTTTTAAAAAAGCTTAAAAAGTCTAATAATTATTTTACCACAATTTGAAGAAAATAAAAAAGAGATTGTGCACAAGGCACAATCTCTTTTCATTAAAATCACTATGAGTTCTTACATTGATTTCTCACATTCTTCTCAAAGAATTCTTGTATATTCTTGCTATAACTTCCCTTTCAGCCTTTATAGGTGCCACGCTGAGCAATAAATCAAGAGAAGGAGTTGTAAGCGCAAGATTGGTAAGCTTTTCAATATCTGAGTCTTTAAATCCTTCATCCTCAAGTTTTTGTGTAACTCCCATGGCAAATAACCAGTCCTCTATACCTTTTGCAATTTTCTCAGCTTCCGCAGGATTACCTTTTAAGCCAGGGACAATAGGTTCGTACACTTCAGCAAGAATTTCTGCAGTTGATGGGTAAATTTCCTTAACAACAGCTGGTAAAAGCATAGCAAGTCCCAAACCGTGAGCAAGCTCAGGTTTAACAGCACTTAAAGGATGTTCTAAAGCATGTGTGAAATGCAAAAGTCCATTATCAAAAGATATACCTGCTATCGCCGAAGCATAGAGTAAATAGTATCTTGCATTTAAATCGTTCGGATTACTCAAAGCTTGTGGCAGATATGTCGCAATCAATCTAACAGTTTCTTTTGCAAGGAGTATCGAATATGGATTCCTTGCCAGTGTTGTTGCTGCCTCTGTTATATGATTAAGTGCATCAATAGACGTATATAGCGTTTGCTTATACGGTAGAGTAACCATAAGTTGTGGGTCGTCTATGGCGAATGTTGGATAAATAACATCGTACGCAATAGCTGGTTTATATTCCTTCTCCAATATCGACGCAACGGCGAATCTATCAACCTCTGTACCAGTACCATGAGTTGTATTGATGGCAATTATAGGTTTTGCCCTCTCTGGTATAAACTTTCCTTCGTAAAGTTCTCGCGCATTCTTATCTTTATGCTCAAGTAACACAGCTACACTTTTTGCCGTATCAATAGGACTTCCCCCACCTATACCGATAACCGCTTCTGCTCCAAAATCTCTTCCAATTTTCGTTGCTTCATCAATTTGATCCGTTGTCGGATTTGGCGTTACCTTATCGTATAAAACATATCCAATGTTCCTTTCCTTAAGCGCCTTTTCCACTTTGTCCCATGCCCCTGTGACCTTATACGCAACAGGGTCAGAAACTATCAAAACTTTATCTTTTTTACTAGAAGAAAGCCACTCGGCAATATCTTTTATTTTCTCGATCGCACCAACACCAAAGTAACACGTTGTCTTACACCTAAGCTCAAAAACATTGTAAATGTTGACTTTTCTTTCCCACATACTTCTTCCCTCCTCGATAGTATTTTAATAATCGTAAATTCCTGAAATCACTCTAGCTATTTGTGAAAAAAATCACTTACAACAATATTATAACTTAGGCAAAATTAATTTGTGTTAATACGTGAATAATTTCACGAAACAACAATGTAAAATATAAAATAACCAAAGCATAAAAAATAAGAAGTGCCCACCTAGGGCACTTCAGATGATTGGGTAATTTGTGAATAATATTAATTAAAAAATCTTACTTTTTATCTCCTCAATAGATTTTTGTATAACACTTCTTGAGTATTGAAATTTCTTTTCTTCGTCTTCGCTCAAGTTCAATCTTAAAACTTTTTCCACTCCACTTTTACCGATAACTGAAGGATAACCGATATATATACCATCAACCAAAACAGATATCGTCCATACTCTTTTTTCGTTTCGCCACATACTTGAAATTAATCGTGCGGTTACAGCACCAATAGCGAGGTTAGTCGCTCCTTTTCGTTCAATTATTTCATATGCTGCTTTTCTAACTTTTTCCTCAATTATTTTAAGATTTAAACAAAAGCCTTGTTCAGAATTATTTTCACACAACTTACAGTAATCTATTAACCTTAACCCGCCTATGGTTGCATTGGAGAATGGTACAAATTCGCTATCTCCATGTTCACCGATAACGTAAGCATGTATACTCGCCGGAGATATACCACATTGCTGGGAAAGTAAAACTCTCAAACGAGCGGTATCTAAAGTGGTTCCTGTACCAATAACTCTTTGCGATGGTAAATTAGTAAATTGCCAAATAAAATATGTCAGAACATCTACTGGGTTTGTCACATTTATAATTATACTATTTGGTGAATATTTGACTATATCTTCAGATATTTCTTTCATTATACGCACATTATCTCCAAGAAGTTCCAGCCTTGTCTCACCAGGTCTTTGACTTCTACCAGCGGTTATAACTATGAAATCGCTATCTTCAATATCTTTTGAGTCTCCAGCCCAAATATTGCATGATTTAAACATAGAAGATGAATGGAGCAAATCTAGAGCTTCACCTTCTGCCCTTTTCTTATCTATATCTATCAAAACCATTTCATCAACAAGGCCTGTATGCAAAAGTGAAAAAGCAATACTAACTCCAACTCTTCCTGCTCCGTAAATTGAAACTTTCATTTTATCACCCCTTTATGAATTAGTCTAAACTTATTATAACATAAATTGATAATATTTCAAATAAAAAACCAGTGGAAATTTCCAAGAATAAAGTCCCGGAATTATCTTCGGGTAAAAAAACTAACATTAGTGATTTCATTAATAAAACTTATTTATCTCTCTCTCTGGACAAGTTAGTTTCTAAATCCTTAATCTAAACAAAAACTCCTCCCTAAGATTCTTTGGGAGGAGTTTTTTATTTTATTTATCTTTTCCTTGCTTTGCCACTAACGTATTCTATCTCAATTTTTATAATCCCTGTTACCTTTCCAGATTCCTTAATTTCTTTCTCTATCTTTTCCAAATTATTTGAATACTTCATGCCAAGAGTTCTCAGCACGGTTATTTTTTCTTCTCCTTCGATTAAGCTTGCTTTACCAAAAACAATAGCGCTTTGGTAAGCTGTACTAAGCTCATCTGGTAAAATTTCATAGTTTTTAACAATGGTAAAACAGACTTTTGGATGTTTTTTTATATTTTCTATCTTGTGGCCCTCAAGTGCACAGTGAATATATATAGCTTTACCGTCAAAAACATAGTTCACAGGAACTCCATAAGGGTATTCACCATTGTAAGTAGAAAGCACTCCATAATCAGCAGATTTTAAAATTTCATAAGCCTCTTCCTCGCTTAACTCTCTATCTTTTCTGCGCATACTCGGAAAATTTGGCGAATTATTCATCGTCTTTTCACTCCTTTTGTTTTTCTATACCTAATAAAAAAAGAAAGTCACTTCCTTGAATTAAGGAAGTGACTTTTCGATTGTATTATTATCTTCCGTTGTATTTCTTAATACCTTCACCAAGTATTTTTACAGCATCAGCTAATTTATCAGCTTCGAGTACATATGCTATCCTTATTTCACTCATTCCCGCACCGGGTGTCGCATAGAATCCGCTGAGTGGTGATACCATCGTTGTTTTTCCATCAACGTTGAATTCTTTGAGCATCCATATGATAAAATCTTCGGCATTTTCTACAGGCAATTTAGCTGATAGATAGAATGCACCTTCTGGTTTGTGAACAACAACACCTGGTATTTCTTTCATAGCATTGTATGTTGCATCTCTTCTTTTTTGGTATTCATCTCTTACCTCGTCTGTGTATTCCTTACCTAGCGTTAATAATCCAATAGCACCAAATTGCGTGGTTTCCGCAGGACAAAGTCTTGCTTGAGCGAATTTCAGAGCGTTTTTATAAAATTCTTTATTTTTTGTAACGAACGTACCAATTCTTGCGCCACAGGCACTGTAACGTTTTGAAATACTATCAACCATTATCAATTGTTCTTCTATGCCTTCGAAATGGAATGCGGAGATGTGCTTTCTACCATCGAATGTAAATTCCCTATAAACCTCATCAGAAATAATAACAAGATTGTGTTTTTTTGCAAAATCAACAATCTGTTTCATTTCCTCATAAGTATAAACCGTACCTGTTGGATTTGATGGATTAGAGAATAATATCGCCCTTGTCTTAGGTGAAACTACTTTTTCAAACGCCTCCATAGGTGGAAGTCTGTATCCATCTTCCGGATGAGCTGTAACTGGCACAAGTTTGATGTTCAAATATGAGGCAAATCCCATGTAATTTGCATAAAACGGCTCTATAGTTATAACCTCATCACCTGGGTCACAGACAACACCGAGCGCAAACATTATAGCTTCACTACCACCGTTTGTAACCATTATTTCATCAGGGGTTACGTTAATATTGTGTTGAGTATAGTATTTAGAGAAAGCTTCCCTCAACTCGAGTAAACCTTGAGAATGTGTATATGCAACCACTTCTGGCTTGAATTTTTCTATATATTCGTACCATACCTTTGGAGTCTTTATATCGGGTTGCCCTATGTTTAAATAATAAATCTTAATACCGCGTTTCTTCGCTTCATCTGCGTACGGAACAAGTCTTCTAATAGGACTCGCTGGTGTTTCAATGGCTCTTTTGGAAATCATTTTTGTATGCCTCCTTTTTAAATATATTTATATATACATTTCTTCTATGCTTTCAACCTCTGACATATCTAATGGTTTATCATAAATTACCTCAAGATAAGCATATGCTTCGGTGTACGAAATATCAAGTATGGTCACTCCCATATAACTGAGCTGTTGCATTTTCTTACCATATGAAGAAAAATCTATCTTCAATTTTTGCTTGTATGCTCTTTTTTTCACGACTATGCTTTTCATATCAACCGCTTTGTCAATAACTTCTTGAACAGCTTGTGAATAAGCGTCTATTAAACCACGCACGCCAAGTTTTACACCACCGAAATATCTAGTAACTACAACGGCTACGTTGAGAAGATCATTTTTCCTGAGTGTATTAAGCATTGGTAACCCAGCTGTTCCGGAAGGCTCTCCTGCATCTGAAGAAAATTCCAATATATTACCATTTTCTATAACTCTGTAGGCAGGGCAGTTGTGCGTCGCATCTTTATATCTTTTAGATATTTCTGATATAAATTCTTTTGCTTTTCTTTCGTCTTCAACATATGAAAGCGTAGCGATAAATATAGAGCGTTCTATATTTATCTTGGTTTCAATTACTCCTTTAACAGTTTTGAATCTTTCAATGTCCATTTTCCCTCCATGTACACCTGCCCGTTGTCTAAATTGTAAAACTCCGCACTGAATGTATTATCCTTGACTTCTATTACCATCACACTTCTTGGAGTGTCACCTTTTGGAAGAGAAGTGCTTCCCGGATTAAGAATGTATTTTCCTTCGATTTCTTCTATCTTTGATATATGTGTATGCCCATGAATAAGAAAATGGACATTTTTATCCTTAAGAAAATCCTTAACATCATTTTCTTCGAGCATCTCTCCATGAATGAGTAAAAGAGAGAAATCACCGAAATATTCCATAACCATCTTTGGCATTTCTTGAACCTCAAGCACTTTCAAATCAACATCCGCATCGCAATTCCCTCTTATGTATTTTATATCGTATTTTTTTAACATATCAATTAATGTCTTCGGATCATATGCATCAGGTAATTTATTTCGCGGACCATGATAAAGTACATCTCCAAGATGAAAAATATCGTCAAATTCATCAAGTTTAAAAAGCTTTTCAATATCTTCCCAAGCCTTAGCAGATCCGTGAGTATCACTAACAAACAAAAATTTCATACTTTCTTCCTCCCTGGGGTTTAAAAAATTTTCAGAAATGTTCAAATATATCAAAGTATATCAAAACTATCCAAGATTATCTAAGAGATTCCTATACTTATTCACTGTTCTTCTTGAAATATTTATTCCAAGAGATTTTAAAAGTATCACCAACTGCTTATCTGTTAGTTTACTGTCTATCTTGAGCAATTCTTTAATTTCATTCATCACAAGTTTTGGGTTCAACAATCTTCCAAAGAATATTCTGAGTGGTAATACCCCTATCGGTGTGTTAACGTATTTTCTATTTACTGCTCGACTAACCGTTGAGACATGTAAACCTACCAAATTAGCAACGTATTTCATAGTCACTACGTGTGGATATTTTCGATAGCCTCTTAGAAATGGTTCATTTATCTTTCTAACAATCTCACATATCTTTCTTAACGTTTCTTCTCTCATTTCTATCGCTTTCATAACGACAGGATCTTTTACCTCAATTTTTCTAACTTCGACGTAATCAGGCATTATTGCAACATCCGGAAGGATGTAATTTTCTTCATCTTCTGAAGATAATTGATTAATCTCCTCTGAAAATGCTTCGTAGATAGTATCTATTATCTCTCGTGCTTTCTCAACTGATACACCAAATTTTTGAGCAACTTCTTGCGCCGAAACTCTCAATTTTCCTTTGCTATCTATGTTGTATATAACATATTCAGCTATTTTTTCATCTTCATCCTCTAATCCTAAAAAAGGAATCATCATATCAAGTTGTTGATGCAAGTCCTCATGTATAGGATAATAACTATCTTCGATTTCAATGCTTATTTCCCTCTGTCCGTACTTTTCAAATAACAAATAAATAGGTGCTTCGAGCACCTCAATATAGATTTTTTCTTTATTTGTTAGAATAAGTTTTTGCTCTATTTTAGGTTTTAAGCCATTGTCTTTAGACTTTTTGCTATCTGGCATGCTAAAAGTATGTTATTCTTGAGCAGTTCTATATTTGAAGTCAATGTTTTCCCATTACTCAATTGCGCAATTCTTGAAAGAAGGTAAGGCGTTACAGCTTTTCCCGTTATCCCTTTTTCAAAGCATTCACTCAATGCTTGCTTCATATACCCATCGACTTCCTGTTCTGATATGACAAATTCCTGTGGGATTGGATTTGCAACAAGTAACGCTCCTTCAATACCCAATGATTTTTTAGCTCTAAATACCTTTGCAATATCTTCTGGGCTATCAACACGATGCTCTAAGTTAAAGTCTGATAATCCTTCGTAGAAAATTGGAAATTTATTTGTTTTATAGCCAACAACAGTTACCTGAAAAGTTTCAAGGAATTCTATAGTTTTTTTCACATCAAGGATGGATTTACACCCAGCGCTAACTACAATAACATCGCTTTTTGCCATCTCGGTAATATCTTGGGAAACGTCCCAGTCACCGATATGCACACCACCAATACCACCCGTTGCAAAAACATCAATTCCTGCAATTTTTGCAATTCTCATCGTAGCACTAACGGTAGTTGCAGCGCTCTTTTTCATACCGATTGCGTATGGGATTTCTCTTGTTCCGATCTTCAAAGGTTCGTCAGCTAGCATCTCGTTTATTTGTTCTTGAGACATTCCAACAATAATTTCACCTTTTAAAATGCCAATTGTTGCTGGGACCACTCCGTTTTCTAAAGCCATCTCCTCAAGCATTTTAGCTGTTTCCACGTTATGTGGATACGGTAAGCCATGCGCAATCACTGTACTTTCCAACGCAATTACTGGAATACCATCCTCAAGTGCCTTTTTCACTTTTTCTGAAATAATCATAGTAACACCTTCTCTAAATTCAATTTATTTAACTTTTAACGTGGAGATGAACTCTCCTAAATCTTCTATATTAACATAGATATCGTATTCTCCAACTGGAAGTTTTCCAAGTGAAATAGTTTTTGAAGGTGTCGTAAACGCTTGAGTTACCATATCTCCTTTACCCGGTCTATAGAATTTACCTGTAATCGTTATTTTACCACGTTTTCCAGTGATTGGAAATACGATATCTGGCTCATTCAACTCTAATCTATAACCACCTGTTGGGAAAGTACCAGCAATAATTTGGATGAATATTTCTTCGTCTTTCGAGGCAAAATCATTCTCGGAAATTTCTCTATATCCACTTCCCGCTCTTTGTAATACTTTCATTACTGCGCCTCCTAAATCTCCAGTTTGCACTGGGAGGATTATTTCTTCGCTCTTAGTTTTTTCCTCTGGAATGAGTTCATTGTTTATAAATATCTTCATACTACTTGGGCATAGTACAAATACTGGTTTTAGTCTAAAATATGACTTATCCTTTATACCTTGAAATTCGTAAACGTACTCTTTCTTATTTTTTTCATCCACAAGCCTCACTTTAAATTTGAAAACTCCACTGGTTACACTACTTGGTTGAAAATACCAAGCTTTAATTATGTAAGCTTTTGCTTCGTTATCGGAGAAAAGCTTTAAATACTGAATATTGAATGTTTTACTCCCCGTTGACTTAAAAAGTGAATCTGGCAATGAAGCATCTATTGGTTTAACTAAGATTTGAACTGTTTGAGCGAACGAAAGAACAATTAATACCGTAACAAATAAAAATCCAAACACCTTTTTCATAGTTTTCCCCTCCTTCTTCTTTCTTTCATTTCATACATAACCTTATCCGCCTGTGCATAAGCTTCATCAAAATTTGTGAAAGCCGCAAAACCGTAAGAAAAACCTAAACCCAGCTCATTTCTTGAAGCATTGTATATCCTTTCCATCATACCTTTAATATCTACTGATTTTGTTATTATACAAAACTCATCTCCGCCGAGCCTTATAAAATAATCTTCGCTATTTCTAATATTTTTCTTTACAATGTCCGCAAAGCGTTTTAGCATATTATCACCGTGGATGTGACCGTAAATATCGTTAATCTCTTTAAAACTATCTAAATCAAGTATAACAAGAATTCCTCCTGGATTTATATAATCTATTATCTTACGATTGTACGCACCAGTTAATCTATCGATAAGATTTTCTTGCTCTAAAACCTTTTTTACCTCAGATACATTTTTGAATTTCTTGATAGTTAACGTACCAATGTAAATTGAAAATACAATTCGACCGTAAACTATCATCAGTTCATCCGGTAAATGTTTAGCTAAAACATATAAAGTTTGCAATGCAGTTGTTGCAAGAAAAAGTATTGGGAAATAATACTCATTCATTTGGTAGCGTACTATCAAGAACAAGGTTAAAAAAATCATCAAAAACGAATAAAGCTCTACAAGGCTCACTAAATTATTATACATCGAAATTCTGTTAAAAGAAAAAATTAGAATGGTAAGTAAAATAGGAGCAAAAATTAAAACATTCTTCCAAAATGATTTAGTCTCTCGCTTAACTGTTGAATTTAATCCAAAATATATAAATGTTATACCAAACATTGGAGAAATTATGCTCAATTTTTCTAATATTAAATATATAAATTGATTTCCAGATGTTTCTCTGTAAATAAATTGTAAAAGAGATAGAATTGTGAAAAACATCGAATACCCTATGTTTAAATACACTTTCCTGTCAGCAAAATCTACGAAAGAATAAGTAAAAAGAAGTATGTACGCAATTATCATCGCACTTCCCATTGCAATTAAAGCTATATTGTTCCTTAACAAAGTTATCCAATACGCTGTTTTTCTTGCTATATTTGCTTCGGTTATGTACGGATTATACGAAATGCCGTATCCAACAGTTCCATAAATCACTAATTTCAATGTGTTCTCTTCTTTTAAAACCTCTTTTGGTAATTCTTGAACAATCGCACTAGGCCATAAATTACCACTTTCCGCGTCCCCAAAAGCATTTATAAATTTATCATTAACGTATATTTCTAACCTATTTACAATTGCTTTCTGAAAAACAATAGCCAAATCTTTTTTAAGTTGTTTTCGTCAATTCTAAAATGTCCTGCAAGTTCTAACTTACCAGGATTATCAATTCTTTCATAAAACGGAATAGTATGGTTCCAGTTTGAGATTAATATACCTCTTGGCTTATTAAGTAAATGCATAAAAAAATCTAAGATGGCAAATATGGAAATACAAATTAATAAAACAATAAATAAAGGTAATACCAAACTAAATTTTTCCTTTATTTTCATAACTAAAATCACCCACCACATGAATAAGTTCGCAATATAAACAAAAATCAATAGAAAACTACTATTTAAATTATATCACTAAGCATGTTTAAGATGTAAAATTAACAAAATATTTACACAATTAAACTTTCTACTACAACAAATTGTATGAGAATTGAAAAATATTCAGAACAAACAAAAACAAAAACCCCCTGAATCGAAATGATT
>SPLK01000196.1_pt1 | contig 22376 bp, 20 predicted proteins | sample 2456111 | NCBI WGS metagenome assembly SPLK01 (sample SAMN11156906, study PRJNA527647) | hot springs metagenome | biome: Geothermal region; feature: Hot spring; material: tree branch in hot spring; isolation source: hot spring sediment rich in lignocellulosic material ... | reverse complement strand
GGGAGCCCGGGCACGCCTGGCGGGGCAGGAGGCCGCCCCCCTGTGGGCTGGCGCCGCCGGCCTTTTCCGGGCGTTAGCCGGGGGCATCCTGGGCATTCTGGGGGGCGAGGAGGTCACATCCGGGGCTAGCGCCGACGGGGAACTGGTGCAGGGGCTGGTGGAGCTGCTGCTGGAGGTGCGAGCCGCGGCCCGTCAGCGGCGCGACTGGGCCACGGCCGATACCATTCGCGATCGGCTGGGCCAGCTGGGCATCGTGGTCGAGGACACACCCCAGGGCACCACGTGGAGGAGGGCTTCCGACTGAGCCAGGGGAGGCCCCCCGCCGCCGGGCACTGGGCGGACCGACTGCCCCCGCTGGTACTGGCCTACGTGGGCGACGCTGTGTACGAGCTCTACGTGCGCACCCGCCTGGCGCCCGCGGGCGAGCCGGTGGAGGTGCTGCACCGCCGCAGCGTGGAGCACGTGCGGGCGGTGGCCCAGGCCGCGGCCCTGCGGGCGCTGGAGCCGCTCCTCACACCGGCCGAGCAAGCCGTGGTCCGGCGGGGACGCAACGCCAAGGGGGCGGTGCCCCGCAGCACGTCGCCCGCTGACTACCGGCTGAGTACCGGCCTAGAGGCCTTGTTCGGCTACCTTTACCTGGCGGGAGAGACGGAACGGCTCGTCGAATTGCTTCACCAGGCCTATGCTGCCAGTTCGCCGGACGGGCTCCCCGGGGCCGCCTCAGCCGAGGTGCCCCCGCCCACGGCTGCGCCCGGCGGGCCAGCCCAGGAGCCAGGTGGGCCGGTCGGCGAGTGAGGTCGCCTCAGCGGCCACGGCCGGTTCTCGGGTTAGCGGACAGGCCGGGCCACAAGGTGAGGTGGCAGCAGCGTGAAAAAGCGCCCCAGCAAAGAGCGGACGGTGCCAGGGGCGGCCCGTGCTCCCGGAGGCGGCCGGCGTGCCCGCGGGCATGGCTCCCCTGGGCCCACAGCGGGTACGCCTGCTGCCGGAGAGCGGCCCGCGCAGCGGCGCGAGCCGCAGATGGCTTCGCGGCGCCGCCCCGACCAGCCTGGCGAGCCCGGCGGGCAGCCGGGCATGCAGTTGGAAGGACGTCACCCGGTGCTAGAGGCGCTGCGGCGTGGGCGCCGCCTCTACCGGCTATGGGTGGCCGAAGGCGTACAGATGAAAGGGCCCGTGGCCGAGATTTTGGAGTTGGCCTCCGCCCGGGGGCTGGCCGTGGAGCGCTGCCCCCGGGAACGCCTAGATGCTTTGTCGGACACGGGGCACCATCAGGGCGTCATCGCCTTGGCCGAGCCGCCGGCATACGTTAGCGTGGAGGAGATCCTGGCCAGGGCAGAGGCCCGGAAAGAGCCCCCTTTACTCCTCCTCCTCGATGGCATCCAGGATCCCGGCAACCTCGGGTCCCTGCTGCGTACCGCCGAGGCGGTCGGGGTGCACGGCGTGCTGATCCCCAAGCACGGCGCGGTGGGCCTCACGCCGGCGGTGGCCCGAGCCTCGGCAGGCGCCAGCGAGGTGGTGCCGGTGGCCCAGGTGGTGAATCTGGCGGCAGAGATGGAACGGCTGAAGGCGGCCGGCCTCTGGTTGGTGGGCGCCGACGCCAGCGGGCCAGAGGAGCTATGGGCTGCCGATCTCACGGGACCCCTGGGCCTGGTGGTCGGAAGCGAGGGCCGGGGTTTGCGGCGCCTGGTACGGGACCGCTGCGATCGGTTAGTCCGCATCCCCATGTGGGGCCAGATCGCCTCCCTGAACGCCGGCGTCGCCGGGGCCCTCTTGCTTTATGAGGCCCGCCGCCAACGCAGTCAGGCCTCGCCGCACTGAGGCAGCGGGAGGGGCCGGAGACGGGGGACGACTTCGTGGGGTCAATGCGAGAGGGCATGGGCGCGACCATGCGCCGGGTGCGATGGGTGGTGGTCTGGCTCCTGGTGGCCCTGGTGGGGGGCGGCCTGGGGACGGTGACCGCCCACCTGGCGTCGGTAGGAGGCGCCCTGACGCCGCCCGTGCAGGTGCTGGGGGTGGAGCTGGGTGGGCTCACCCGGGCCGAGTTCGACCAGCGCCTGGCCGCGCTGGAGCGTCAGTTGCTGGCCAGCCCCCGCCTCCTACAATATGAGGAGCGCTGGTGGAGCTTGGAGGCGGAGCGCTTCCGGGTGCGCCTGGACCGAGACGCCATGTGGGAAGCCGCGGCGGCAGCGCGGCCAGATCCGGGGCTACGCGGCTGGCTCTCTGGACTTTGGGCGCGCCTGCAGGGTGGCATTCCCTTACCTGTCCAGCTCCGCTACGATCGGGCCGCCCTACAGCGCTTCCTCCAGCGCGAGGTGGGCCCCGCCATCTATGCCCCTCCCCAGAACGCCTTCCGCAACCCCCGTACCGGGGTGATCCACCGGGAGCGTTGGGGGAGAGCCCTGGACGTGGCCGTTACTGAACAGCGGCTGCTCGCTGCCTGGAGCCAGCCCCAGGAGGGCCCCGTGCCCGTGGCCGTGATGCCCATCCCGCCAGCTACCACTACGGCCGAGGTGGAAGCCCTCGTCACACCCCTGCGGCTCACCTCGTTCAGCACCAACTTCGACCCGTCCCAACGCGGGCGTGTGCACAACATCCGTCTGGCGGCCTCCATCATCGATTACCTCATCCTGATGCCAGGCGAGGTGTTTTCCTTCAACGACATCGTGGGCCCGCGCACCTTGGAGCGCGGCTTTCAGGAGGCGCCCGAGCTGATCAACGGCGACCTGGTACCGGGTATCGGGGGCGGCATCTGCCAGGTATCGTCTACCCTCTACAACGCTGTCTTGCTGGCCGGCCTCGAGGTGGTGACCCGGCGCAACCACTCCCGGCCCTTGGGCTACGTGCCCCTGGGTCGGGATGCCACGGTGTACTATGACGCCATTGACTTCCGTTTTCGCAACACTTTACCACACCCTGTTCTGATCCGAGCAGCCGTGGAAGGGAGCCAGCTGCAGGTCTCCCTGTGGGGCCGCGCCCCTTTGCCAGCCCGCTACGAGGTTCGGGTCGAGAATGTGCGGCCAGTGGATGCCAGCGACGTACGTCGTCCTGACCCCTCCCTCCGGCCGGGCCAGGAGGTGCGGGTGCGGCCACCTCGCCCCGGCTACCGAGCCGAAGTCTACCGGGTGACCCGCTACCGGGACGGCCGCACCCGGCGTGAGCTCATCTCCCGGGACTATTACCCGCCCCAGGACGGTTTGGTGCGGGTGGGCGCCCCCGCCCCCGCTCCCCAGCCCACACCAGTGCAAGGCGGTGCCCAGGCCCCCCCAGGGGAGGCGGCAGCGGGCGACAAGCCCAGGGGTGGCGCTGAGGCGTCCCCGCCGAGCCAGGAGGGGCGAGGCAGCCTTTCCTCCGGGTCGCCGGGTCAAGCGGCCCCCTCGGCCCCCGGCGCACCGCCAGTGGGGGTGGCCCCCGGCGGCACCGAGGGAGCTTCCAGCCCCGGGCTGCCCGCGCCCAACACGCCAGCCAGCCCGGCCCCGGAACCTCCCTCACCGCCGGCGGCCTGAAGCGTAGGCCGGGAGGCTGACTGCCGGCCGAAGCTCCGAACCCCCGTGACGGTGGCTTCCGTCAGCCCCACGTTCCCGTGAAGAGGCCGAGGCCAGCACGGGCAGGCGGCGGCTGTCGCGCTGAGGGCCGGTTGACAGGGCCGCTTGACACAGGGGTGCAAATGTCACCGGGAAGAGCGGGCAAAAGGTTTCCTTGACGCTCGTCCGTGGCTTCTTGTATAATGGCCCTGGACCTTCCGGTGGTAAGCTCCTGTTTTCGTGCCATCACCCGACCAGCTGTAGCCTACTAGCGGTGCGGCGCGTCCTGGCGGCAGGACGTCCTTGTTCCGGCGGGCTGACTCGCCGGCGACGGGATCATTGTTTCAGCGGCGGACAACCTCGGGCTGGCGGGGTCAAGTTGTTTGCTGGAGGCGACGCGGATGAGCGCTTATGCGCCCAAATTCCTCCCGGATTATGAGGCCATGGGGGACGAGGAGGTTGTCGCGTACGCCCGCGCCGGAGATAATGCCGCGCTGGAGTTTTTGATCAACAAGTACAAGAACTTCGTTCGTGCTAAAGCCCGCTCCTACTTCCTCATCGGGGCAGACCGTGAAGACATCATCCAAGAGGGCATGATCGGCCTGTACAAGGCCATCCGCGATTTTCGGGCGGACAAGCTGGCCTCATTTCGAGCCTTTGCAGAGCTTTGCATCACCCGGCAGATTATCACCGCGATCAAGACAGCTACCCGTCAGAAGCATATACCCCTGAATTCCTACGTATCTCTCAACAAGCCCATTTATGACGAGGAATCTGATCGGACGCTCCTCGACGTCCTGCAGGGGACCAAGGTGGCCGATCCGGAGGAGCTCGTCATCAGCCGGGAGGAGTTCCTCGACATCGAAGCCAAGATGAGCGAGTTCCTCAGTGACCTCGAATGGAAAGTTCTGATGTATTACCTGGAGGGCAAGTCGTATCAGGAGATCGCTGAGGACCTGCATCGCCACGTGAAATCTATTGACAATGCCCTACAGCGGGTGAAGCGGAAGCTGGAGCGCTATCTGGAACGGCGGGCTAGCGAGACGCAGCGCAGGTAAGCGACCGGTAGCGCCTTCCGCGGATGCGCCCCCCTTTCTCCGGTGCACCCTACGCCGGGGAAAGGGGGGTGTTGCGCGTGCAGAGCAAGACGGGGACCCAGCTGCAGCAGCAGATCCGGCAGGCCCAGGATGCCCTGATGCAGATGGGGCAGATTGCCAAGCAGCTGCCTCAGCAGAGCGGCCAGCAACTGCTGCAGCAAGCTCAGCAGCTCGAGCAGCTGATCGGCCAGTGTGGGCGTGCCCTGCAGGAGGCCCAGCACGAGGCTGAGCGGCTGTTCTGAGAGCAGTGGCAAGGCTGACAGAGCCCGGGGCAGAGGGTCCCATGCCGGAATGGCCGCGTGGGTGGGCGCGGCAGCCAGGAACCCGACCTGCTCTCGGGCTCTGCTGGCCTTTACGAGGCCGTTCACGGATGCTAAAATGTCTTGTGCGCCCGCCGTGGCCGCATCTGCGAGGGTGCCAGCGTAGCTCAATCGGCAGAGCATCCGATTTGTAATCGGGCGGTTGGGGGTTCGAGTCCCCCCGCTGGCTCCATCACTCCCAGGGGCCGGGAGCGGCAGCTTCCCGGCCTTTTCGCCATAGGTGGGAAAGCCTTCCGGTCGCGCCGGATGACGGCACGCCAGCCGACGATCAGAGGCTTGACCCGAGGCTGTAGCCTGCTAAAATGAGGTCAGATGGTCGGCAGGCAGGGGGGACGGCGGCTGGAGCCGGACCCAGTAGCCCAGGGTGGGCTTGAACGGTACACGGGAAGGCCCGAGGTAGCAGCAAGGGGCTGTTGACAAGACGAATTGGTTGTGATAAAATTATTCATGTGTCCCGCAGATGTGCGAAGAGAAGGCGGGGCAGGCCGTGGAGGGGTACCGAAGCGGTCAAACGGGGCAGACTGTAAATCTGTTGGCGATGCCTTCGCAGGTTCGAATCCTGCCCCCTCCACCAAGAGAAGAAGGGCTCGCCTGCTTGGACGGGCGAGCTAGAACGCCCGCATAGCTCAGTCGGTAGAGCACATCCATGGTAAGGATGGGGTCGCCAGTTCGATTCTGGCTGCGGGCTCCACAAGGACCGGCGCCAGCCGGAAGGCCCTCGCAGTTTAGCTGCGAGGGCCTTAGCTTTTTGTGTGGGGGCGGCTCTACGCGGATCGCGAGCGGCCTCCTCAGGCCGTCTGTCGCTCCAATTTGGCTTCCTGAGTGCTACGGCGCCCCGAGCACGCGGCGAGGGCCCACAGACCCAGGGGAAGGATCACCTCGAAGACGGCGGAGTAAGGGGTCCAGCTGAAGCGGATAAATGCACGCACGTCCGCGGCGCTACGGTGTAGCATGATGGCCAGGGCTGCCGTGGCCACCGCCAGAGGCAGACTCAAACTGCGGTGGCTGCGCAGGCCCAGCCACTGAGCACTGACCACTGTCAAGGTGTAGAACCAGATCATCGCTTTTACTGCGGTGGCACCAAACCACGTGACCAGCAGAAGGGCGTATCCTCCCGGATCATCTTGCCGTGCCATCGGGTCCGGGGTAGCAGGGTCATGTTGACGAGTCGGGCACCTCTCTGACGATCTGCGCGGTGTTCTGAAGGCAAAAGAAGAAGTAAAAGAACCCCCCCACCCAGCGCCCGCTACGGCCCCGCACCTGCTGGGCCATATCGATGAGAGTGTTGTGAGGAGGGAAGCGACGGGCCAGAGCAACCGTCAAGGCGGCCACGGCGGCGCCGTAGGCGGTGGAAAGGATGGCCGATAGCCAGGCATCTTGTCCGGCGTCAGCTATCATGCCGGAAGGAAGGGTCATGACAGCGGTGGGCAAGACCAGGGTGGTGACCGCAGAGGCGGCTGCGATGGACGATAGATGGGACTGTTCACGCTTCACCGACTACTGGTTCTCCTCTCTGGCAGCTGGCAGCACAGCTAGTTCGGGTTGCCAGTGGGGCCGTGGTCCTCGGCGCCAAGGCCGCTACGGTGTCGGGTAGCTGCGGCGACGCCGCAGCGCGAGCTTGCCGCGGTGGTGAGCCGCGATTCGATTAAGATACCCGACTGGCTGTCCGTCGATAGTCCGAGCGCCCTTAGCCGTCCCTAGGTGGACCCGGTCCCTGCACCGACAGGGGGTAGCTCTGGCGGGGACGACTTGCCGGGGGAGTACCGAAACCTTACAATGGGGAGGGGACTTTTGCCCGCCGTGTGGACAAGGCGATGGATGGCTGTGCGGGGGTGGGGTGAAGCCGCCGGCCAGTGGCCGGCGGGTATGGCGTTTGCCAATCCAGGGAAAAATGGTAATGGGTACCGTCACTCCGTCCCGTGGCGGGCGCAGCGCGAGGAACCGTCCGAGCCAGCGCAAGCCGGGCCGCCTGGTGCGTCAAGCCTTTTCTGTTGACGACATCCCCGGGCTGTGTTAGGATGGGATAGTGACTTTGCGTGCCGGGAGGTAGCCGCGCATGCGCGTCGGCATCGACTTGGAGTGCACCCAGTGCAAGAGGCGCAACTACCGGACGACCAAGAACCGGCGTAACGATCCCGACCGGCTTCAGCTGCGCAAGTTCTGCAAGTTTTGCCGCACGCACACGGTTCACAGGGAGACACGGTGACCTCGGGGCGGAGCTGAAGCCCGGTGCTGTGGGCTCGGTGGCCGGCCGTGCAGGGACAAGGCTGCAGCAGGGGCGTGGGGGCGACGCCGCCCGCCTGCGCCCGGTGGTCCGTGGGCTGCGGGTGAGGAAGTGGTGGCATGGCTTCGGTCAACAAGGTAGCCGCCCGGCTAGACGCTCGGGGTGCCATCGATCGGGCGGGCAAGTTCCTGCGCGAGGCGCGGGCTGAGCTGCGCAAGGTGGTCTGGCCCACCCGCAAAGAGCTTACCACCTACACGGCCGTCGTCATCGGCATGGTGATCGTGGTCTCGATCTTTATCGGTGTTGTCGATCTCCTCCTGGCGGAGATCATGTCGCTATTGAGCGGGATAGGGGGGTAAGGGGGCGGCGGTGTCACCGCGCGCTGCGGTGGTGATAGGCAGTGCCGACCTCTGGCGCCATGGAGCAAGAGCAGAAGCCAACCCAGCCATCCCCGGCTCAGGCTGACCCAGGGCACCACCCGGATAAGCGGTGGTATGTCATCCACACCTACTCGGGCTACGAGAACAAGGTAAAGACCAACCTGGAGCGCCGGGTTGCGTCTATGGCCATGGAGGACAAGATCTTCCGCGTCCTGGTGCCGACGGAAGAGGAGATCGACTTCAAGGACGGCAAGAAGAAGATCACCAAGAAGAAGGTCTTCCCGGGCTACGTCCTGGTGGAGATGATCATGAGCGACGACTCCTGGTATGTGGTTCGCCACACGCCGGGTGTGACTGGCTTCGTCGGCTCTGGCAACAAGCCCTTGCCGCTGGAAGAGAGCGAGGTTGAGGCGATCCTACAGCAGATGGGAGTCGTCGAAGCCAAGCCGCGTGTCGCCTATCAGCCGGGCGACGAGGTACAGGTGATCTCCGGGCCGTTCGTTAACTTTACAGGCCGCATCGACGAGGTCAACGTGGAGCGAGGCAAGCTGAAGGTGATCGTCTCCATGTTTGGCCGAGACACGCCGGTCGAGCTCGACTTCGAGCAGGTGGAGAAGATCCGGTAGGCACGCGTTCGCCGGCCGATGTGCGCCGCTGTTGCGGGGAGGTACCAGTTCGTGGCCAAGAAGGTTGCTGCCATCGTGAAGCTGCAATGTCCGGCCGGGAAGGCGACGCCGGCACCTCCTGTGGGTCCAGCCCTGGGCCAGCACGGGGTCAACATTATGGCCTTCGTGAAGGAGTTCAACGCCCGGACCGCCGATCAGGCCGGCATGATTATTCCGGTCGAAATTACGGTCTATGAGGACCGTTCCTTCACCTTCATCACCAAGACTCCGCCGGCTGCGGTCTTGTTGAAGAAGGCCGCTGGCCTCGAGAAGGGGTCGGGGGTTCCCAATCGGGACAAGGTGGGGAAGGTCACTCGCAGCCAGGTACGCGAGATCGCTCAGCTCAAGATGCCGGACCTGAACGCCGCTTCGTTGGAAGCGGCCATGCGCATGGTCGAAGGTACGGCGCGGAGCATGGGCATCGTGGTGGTAGACTGATCTGGCGCGAGGGCCTCGCGGGAGGGTCAAACGCATGGCCAAGCACGGGAAGCGGTATCTAGAAGCTGCTAAACAGGTGGACCCCAACCGCCTGTACGAGCCTGCCGAGGCCATCGCCCTGGTGAAGCGGCTGAAGTGGGCTAACTTCGACGAGTCGGTGGACGTAGCCCTGAAGCTCGGGGTGGATCCCCGCCATGCCGACCAGCAGGTGCGGGGTACGGTCGTGCTGCCGCACGGGCTAGGGAAGCGGGTACGGGTGGCGGTCTTCGCCCAGGGCGAGAAGGCTCGGGAGGCCGAGGCGGCGGGGGCCGACATCGTTGGCGGGGAAGATCTGGTCCGCCGCGTCGAGCAAGGTGAGATCGACTTCGATGTGGCCATCGCCACGCCGGACATGATGGGGCTGGTAGGCCGACTGGGGCGGATCCTGGGTCCGAAGGGCCTGATGCCCAACCCCCGGGCTGGCACCGTCACCTTCGACGTCGAGCGGGCGGTGAAAGAGTTCAAGGCCGGTAAAGTGGAGTACCGGGTGAACCGCGAGGCGGGCATCCATGTCCCTATCGGCCGCACCTCCTTCAGCGACGAGGCGCTCTTGGAGAACTTCCGCACGCTGATGGAGGCCATTGTCCGGGCACGGCCGCCGGCGGCCAAAGGGCAGTATCTGCGTAAGGTCGCCATCTCGTCCACCATGGGGCCCGGCGTGAAGGTGGACCCGTCGGCAGTGCTGGGCATGGCAGGTGGGGCCTAAGCCGTTTCAGTACGCGGCAAGTAGCGCCCTTGGTGCTGGTCGGGCAGGGCCTTAAAAGTTTCCGATATTAACGGCCTGAGACAGCGGGTGACAGACCGGCAGCCTGCGGGTTGCCGGCGGTCCTAAGGGGAGGTGGCTCCCGCCCGCCGAGGTCGGAGCAGGGTGGTATGCCCTGGCGCATGCGCAACTCCGGCGCTTGCGGCCGCAGGAGGGCGGGTTAGCACGTCCACGCGGCCGCCTCAGGCTGATGTGGCCTGGCGCCGGGGTTTTTTGTTGGCGCCGGCCGGATCGAAAGGGGGTGACCGTGATGCCGACGCCCGAAAAGGTCGCGGTGGTGGAGGAGCTGACGGAACGGCTGGCGCGCAGCCGGGCACTCATCCTCACCGACCACCGGGGCCTCACCGTCAAGGAGAGCACCGAGTTGCGTCGCCGCCTGCGAGAGGCCGGGGTGGACTTCAAGGTAGCCAAGAACACCCTGCTGAGCCGTGCTGCGCAGAAGGCGGGCATCGAAGGCCTGGATCCCTTCCTAGCGGGGCCCACCTCCGTCACCTTCGTCTATACAGACCCGGTGGCGCCCGCTAAGGTGCTCAGCGAGTTTGCCCGGACGCATCCGAACCTGAGCTTTAAGGGTGGCTGGCTGGACGGCAAGTCCATCTCGGCTGATCAGGTGAAGGCCTTGGCCGATCTGCCGCCGCGGGAGGTCCTGTTGGCGCAGGTCCTGGCCGGCATGCAGGCTCCTATCAGCGGCTTTGTCGGCGTGTTGCACGGCACGCTGGCCAAGCTGGTGCGGGTCCTGGACGCGGTGCGGCAACAGCGCGAGGGGGCCGCTTCAGCCTGAGGCCCGCGAGGCTGGAACGTCGTGGCAGGGGCAGTGTGGATAACCACGGTCGGGACGCCGTGGTACCGAGAAGGGAGCGTCTATCCGTGACGAAGGAAGAGCTTATTGAAGCTATCGAAAAGATGACCGTGCTGGAGCTGGCCGAGCTGGTCAAGGCTCTGGAGGAGCGGTTTGGCGTGACGGCCGCGGCGCCGGTAGCGGTGGCGGCTCCGGCGGCGGCTCCGGCCGCGGCGCCAGCTGCTGAGGAGAAGACGGAGTTTGACGTCATTCTCAGCTCGGCTGGCGACAAGAAGATCCAGGTGATCAAGGTCGTGCGGGAGATCACGGGTCTCGGCCTCAAGGAGGCCAAGGACCTTGTGGATGGCGCTCCGAAGCCGGTCAAGACCGGGGTCGACAAGGCGGCCGCCGAGGAGATCAAGAAGAAGCTCGAAGAAGTGGGCGCCACGGTGGAGATCAAGTGAGCGGTCGGCGACGCCTCTGCCCCGTGAGGGTGGGGGTGTCGCCCGTCTCCCCCGAATCTGCAGCGTCCGGGAGCTGCTGGCCTAGACGGTGTTGACAGTGGAGCCGCTTGGTGGTATTGTGGAAGGGTGCCGAAGTGCCAGCGGGTGTACGAGCCCGCGTACATGCCCACACTGCGCGCGCGATGCATATTTGTTCCTCTGCTCACAGATGTTATAGGTCGGGACATGGTTTTTTCGGCTTTTGGCGGTGTCTTCCCGGCCGCTGGCTCGTCGTCGCCGCGAGGCGGCGCGTTGTCGCGGCATAGTGGCAGCGTCGGACGGCCTACGGGCCGGCGCGTGGAGCGCGACGCCACCGGGGGCGCTTTCTCCTTTTGTGGTGGGTTTGCCAGCCGGCGCCTCCGACTGCGCAAGCGCCGGGGTGCCGTGGGGAGCGGGGCGGAAGGTCTGGAGAGGAGTGGGGCCTTTGCCAGTCGCAGTGCAGCTCGGCAAGCGGCAAAGGGTGAGCTACAGCAAGATCCGGGAAGTTCTCGAGTTGCCGGATCTCATCGAGGTCCAAAAGCGCTCTTACGACTGGTTTTTGCGCGAAGGGCTGCTCGAGCTGCTGCGGGATATCTCTCCGATCCAGGACTTCACGGGCAACCTCGCGCTGGAATTTGTCGATTATAGCCTGGGTGAACCCAAATACTCCGTAGAAGAGTGCAAGGACCGGGATGCCACCTACGCTGCGCCCCTGAAGGTCAGGGTTCGCCTGATCAACAAGGAAACCGGCGAAATTAAAGAGCAAGAAGTGTTCATGGGCGATTTCCCGCTTATGACCGAGAATGGCACCTTCATCATTAACGGGGCTGAGCGGGTTATCGTCAGCCAGTTGGTGCGTTCGCCGGGTGTCTACTTCGGCCGCGAGGTGGATAACAGCGGCAAGGTGCTGTTCACGGCCAGTATCATCCCGAATCGCGGGGCCTGGCTGGAGTTTGAGTGCGATACCCACGACGCCATTTACGTGCGGGTGGACCGGACCCGGAAGCTGCCCGTGACGGTGCTGCTCCGGGCCATTGGCTACAGCAGCAATGCCAAGATCTTGGAGGCTTTCCGTGAGGCGGAACCCATCCGGGCCACCCTGGAGCGGGACAACACTGACAACGAGGCCGAGGCGCTGATCGAGATCTATAAGCGCCTCCGCCCAGGTGAGCCGCCTACTGAAGAGAGCGCCCGTACCCTCTTCGAGACCCTCTTTTACGACCCGAAGCGCTACGATCTGGCCAACGTGGGGCGCTACAAAATCAACAAGAAGCTTCGCCTGCTGCCACGCCTGCTAAACCGGGTCGTGGTAGAGCCGGTGGTGGATGCCGAGACGGGTGAAGTCCTGGTTGAGCCGGGCACCCGCATCGACCGTCGGCTGGCAGAACGCATCGAGGCGGCCAGTGTCACCCAGGTGATGGTGGAAGGCCGGGAAGGGATTCCTGTCAATGTGATGAGCAACGGGGCTCCCGACCTTTCCGTACGCACCCTCACCCGGGAAGATATAGTGGCCACGATCAACTATATTGTCGATCTCATGCATGGTCTGGGGTCGGTGGACGACATCGATCACCTGGGCAACCGCCGCCTCAAGTCGGTGGGCGAGCTGCTGCAGAACCAATTCCGGCTGGGCCTCTCCCGCATGGAGCGGGTGGTGCGGGAGCGGATGACCATCCAGGATGTGGATGTGGTCTTCCCGCAGGCCCTCATCAACATTCGGCCCGTGGTAGCCGCCATTAAGGAGTTTTTTGGCAGCTCCCAGCTATCCCAGTTTATGGATCAGACCAACCCGCTGGCCGAACTGACCCACAAGCGGCGCCTGAGTGCTCTGGGGCCGGGCGGTCTGAGCCGGGAGCGGGCCGGTTTCGAGGTCCGGGACGTTCATCACTCGCACTACGGCCGCATGTGCCCCATCGAAACGCCCGAAGGTCCGAACATCGGCCTGATCGGCTCGCTCTGCACCTACGCCCGCATCAATGAGTTCGGGTTCTTGGAGACGCCCTACCGCCGGGTGGAGAATGGGGTCGTCACCGACGAGATCGTCTACATGACCGCAGACGAGGAGGACAACTACGTCATCGCCCAGGCTAACGAGCCTTTCGGGCCCGATGGGCGTTTCCTCCATCCTAAGGTGACGGCCCGGTACGGAGCCGAGATTGTGCAAGTGCCGGTGGACAAGGTCGATTACATGGACGTTTCGCCCAAGCAGTTGGTCTCCGTGGCGACGGCCTTGATCCCCTTCCTGGAGCACGACGACGCCAGCCGAGCCCTGATGGGCTCCAACATGCAGCGGCAAGCCGTCCCCTTGCTGCGCACGGAGGCCCCGTTGGTGGGCACTGGTATCGAGTACAAGTCGGCGGTGGACTCCGGGGCCTGCGTCTTGGCTCGGGAGGCTGGCGTAGTCACCCGTGTCACCGGCCAAGAGATCGTGGTGAAGACCGATCGGGGCGACGAGCACCGTTATAAGCTGACCAAGTTCGCCCGGTCTAACCAGGGCACCTGCATCAACCAAAAGCCCCTGGTGCGGCGTGGCCAGCGGGTGGAGAAGGGCGAGGTGATCGCCGACGGCCCCTCTACCGATAATGGCGAGCTGGCTCTCGGGCGGAATGTGTTGGTGGCTTTCATGCCCTGGGAGGGGTACAACTACGAGGACGCGGTCCTCATCAGTGAAAAGCTGGTGAAGGAAGACGTTTTCACCTCGATTCACATCGAAGAGTACGAGTGTGCCGCCCGGGACACCAAGCTCGGTCCGGAGGAGATCACCCGGGACATCCCCAATGTGGGGGACGACGTCTTGAAGGACCTCGACGAGAACGGGATCATCCGCATCGGGGCTGAGGTCCGTCCAGGCGACATCTTGGTAGGCAAGGTGACCCCCAAGGGAGAGACGGAGCTCACCGCTGAGGAGCGGCTCTTGCGGGCCATCTTTGGCGAGAAAGCCCGAGAGGTCCGGGATACCTCGCTGAAGGTCCCCCACGGTGAGGGCGGCGTCGTGGTAGACGTGCGGGTGTTCACCCGGGAGAACGGCGACGAGCTGGCGCCGGGCGTCAACAAGCTGGTGCGCGTGTACATCGCCCAGAAGCGGAAGATCTCGGTGGGCGACAAGATGGCCGGACGGCACGGGAACAAGGGTGTCATCGCCCGCATCCTCCCGGAAGAGGATATGCCGTTTTTGCCCGACGGGCGCCCCGTGGAGATCGTGCTCAACCCGCTGGGTGTCCCGTCCCGGATGAACATCGGACAGGTGTTGGAGACGCACCTGGGCTGGGCGGCCAAAGCCCTGGGGATCCACGTGGCAACCCCCGTCTTCGACGGCGCCACCGAGGATGAGGTGATGGAGACCCTGGAGCGAGCGGGCTTGCCCCGGGACGGGAAGACGATCCTGTACGACGGGCGAACGGGTGAGCCATTCGACAACCCGGTGACGGTAGGCTACATCTACATGCTGAAGCTGGCCCACTTGGTGGATGACAAGATCCACGCCCGGTCCACGGGCCCGTACTCACTGGTCACCCAGCAGCCCCTGGGCGGCAAGGCTCAGTTCGGTGGCCAGCGCTTCGGTGAGATGGAAGTGTGGGCGCTGGAGGCGTATGGCTCGGCCTACACGCTGCAAGAGCTCTTGACCGTGAAGTCGGACGACGTAGTCGGCCGTGTCAAGACGTACGAGGCCATCGTGAAGGGCGAAAACGTGCCCGAACCCGGCGTGCCCGAATCCTTCAAGGTGCTGATCAAAGAACTACAAAGCCTCTGCCTCGACGTGAAGGCGTTGACGGCCGATCTGCAAGAGGTCGACCTGCGGGACGAGGAAGAGGACATCTCCGAAATGGCGCGCGAGCTGGGCATCGACATCCAGACACGCGAGGACGGGCGAGCCAGGTCAGCCGGGCGCGCGCAGGAGGCTGAGTTGGCAGAAGATGAAGAGGCCGAAGAGGCCGAAGAGGACGCCGAGGGCCTCATCGGCGCCGAGGATCTCAAGCTGGACGATGGCGAGCCCGACTTTGAAGCGGAGGACGATGGCGACCTTGAGTCGGACGATGAACTGTGAGGCGCTCCTGTCCCACGCAAAAGGCCGGTAGCTGACGTGAGCGGGAGTTCTCCCCCGGCATCGGGCGGTATAGGCCGCTCGGGCATCGGTACAAGGGAGGGCGAAACTGTGCAGGACGTCAACAACTTCGATTACATCCAGATAGGCCTGGCTTCGCCCGAGATGATCCGGTCTTGGTCTAGCGGCGAGGTGAAGAAGCCGGAGACCATCAACTATCGGACCCTCAAGCCGGAGCGGGAAGGCCTGTTCTGTGAGAAGATCTTTGGCCCGACCCGGGACTGGGAGTGCCACTGCGGAAAATACAAGCGCGTCCGCTACAAGGGGATCATCTGTGATCGCTGCGGCGTGGAAGTCACTCGGGCCAAGGTACGCCGAGAGCGCATGGGGCATATCGAGCTGGCCGCCCCCGTCTCGCATATCTGGTTTTTCAAGGGCATCCCCAGCCGCATGGGGCTGCTCCTAGACATGTCGCCCAGGACCCTGGAGAAGGTCCTCTATTTCGCCTCCTATATTGTGATTGATCCCGGTGACACGCCTCTAGCCAAGAAGCAGCTTCTGACCGAGCAAGAGTATCGGGAGTACCGGGAGAAATATGGGCAGGCCTTCAAGGCGGGCATGGGCGCCGAGGCCATCAAGAAGCTGCTAGAGGAGATCGACCTTGACCAGCTCTCTCAGGAGCTGCGCAAGGAGATCCGGGACACCAGTGGCCAGCGGCGGGTACGGGCCATCCGCCGGCTGGAGGTAGTGGAGGCCTTCCGCAAGTCCGGCATGCGGCCAGAGTGGATGATTCTCGAGGTCGTGCCGGTGATCCCGCCCGAGTTGCGCCCCATGGTGCAGCTGGACGGCGGCCGCTTCGCCACCTCCGATCTGAACGACCTGTACCGGCGAGTGATCAACCGGAATAACCGCCTGAAGCGGCTATTAGAGCTGGGCGCTCCCGATATCATCGTCCGCAACGAGAAGCGGATGCTGCAGGAGGCGGTGGACGCCCTCATCGACAACGGGCGCCGGGGGCGGCCTGTGACGGGTCCCGGCAACCGACCGCTGAAGTCCCTGTCCGACATGTTGAAGGGGAAGCAAGGGCGCTTCCGCCAGAACCTGCTGGGCAAGCGCGTCGACTACTCGGGCCGGTCGGTAATCGTAGTGGGCCCGGAGTTGAAGCTGCACCAGTGCGGTTTACCCAAGGAGATGGCGCTGGAGCTCTTCAAGCCCTTCGTCATGAAGCGGCTGGTGGATAAGGGCTTTGCCCACAACATCAAGAGCGCCAAGCGGATGGTGGAGCGAGTTCGCCCCGAGGTGTGGGACGTCCTGGAAGAGGTGATCAAGGAGCACCCGGTCCTCCTCAACCGGGCTCCCACGCTGCACCGGCTAGGCATCCAGGCCTTTGAGCCGGTCTTGGTAGAAGGGCGGGCCATCCAGATCCATCCTTTGGTGTGCGTCGCCTACAACGCTGACTTCGACGGCGACCAGATGGCGGTGCACGTGCCGCTCTCCGCCGAAGCACAGGCTGAGGCCCGGCTGCTGATGCTCTCTACCCACAACCTACTGCTGCCGGCCAGCGGCCGGCCGGTGGTCACCCCCACGCAAGACATGGTGATCGGCTGCTATTACCTGACGCAGGAAAAGGAGGGGGCCAAGGGCGAGGGTAAGGCCTTCAGCAGCATCGACGAGGTACGGATGGCCTATCACGAAGGCGACGTGGCGCTCCATGCCCGGATCAAGGTGCGGTATCGGGGCGAGCTGATGCAGACCACCCCCGGGCGACTGTTCTTCAATGACATTCTGCCTGAGGAGATGGGCTATTACAACAAGGTGATCGACCGCAAGGAGTTGAGCAAGCTGGTCGACACCTTGTATCGGAAGTTTGGCAACGCCAAGACGGCCGAGGTGCTGGACCAGATCAAGAAGCTGGGCTTCCGCTTTGCAACCCAGTCGGCCACTACCATCGGCGTCATGGACGTGGCCATCCCGCCGCAGAAGGCGGAGGTGATCGAACGGTCGGAAAAGCTGGTGGAACAGGTGGAGACCCAGCACCGGCGGGGCCTACTCACCTCCGAGGAGCGTTATCAGCGGATCGTTGACATCTGGACCCGGGCCAAAGAAGAAGTAACTCGGGCCATGTGGGATCACCTCGACTCGTTTAACCCGGTCAAAATGATGGCGCAGTCGGGTGCCCGAGGTAACATCCACCAGCTCTCGCAGCTCGCGGGGATGCGGGGCCTAGTGGCCGACCCCACGGGCCGGACCATCGAGATCCCCATTAAGGCCAACTTCCGGGAAGGACTCAACGTGTTGGAGTACTTCATCTCCACCCACGGGACCCGGAAAGGCCTGGCCGACACGGCTTTGCGCACCGCCGACTCCGGTTACCTCACCCGTCGGCTGGTGGACGTGGCCCAAGACGTTATCGTGCGGGAGGAAGACTGCGGCGCCACGGAGGGGATCCCCGTCCAGGCCATCAAGGAAGGGCCTGTGGGGCAGGAGAACGTGGTGGTTCCGCTGCGGGAGCGCATCACGGGCCGGGTGGCCGCCGAGCGGGTGGTCCACCCCGCCACCGGCGACGTGATCATCGAGGAGAACCAGATGATCGACGAAGAGGTGGCGGCCGAGATCGAAGACGCCGGCATTGAGACCGTGGTGATTCGCTCGGTACTCACCTGCCGGACGCGCCACGGGGTGTGCGCTCGCTGCTACGGCCGGAACCTGGCCACCGGCCAGATGGTGGAGGTGGGCGAAGCGGTGGGCATCATCGCCGCCCAGTCCATCGGTGAGCCGGGGACGCAGCTCACCATGCGCACCTTCCACACGGGTGGCGTGGCAGGCGTCGACGATATCACCGCCGGTCTACCGCGGGTAGAGGAGCTGTTTGAGGCCCGCAAGCCCAAGGGGCAGGCTGTGATCACCGACGTGGAGGGCGTCGTCACCATCCAGGAGAGCAAGGGGATCCGGAAGGTGACCGTGACGCCGCCCGAAGGGGAGGCTCGGGTCTACACCATCCCCTTCGGTGCCCGCCTGAAGGTACGGGACGGGCAGGTGGTCGAGGCCGGCGACCAGCTGACCGAGGGCAACTTGAATCCGCATGACATCTTGCGGATCAAGGGCGTCCAGGCGGTGTGCGAGTACCTGGTCCGGGCGGTACAGGACGTGTACCGCTCCCAGGGCGTGGACATCAACGACAAGCACATCGAGATTATCATCCGCCAGATGCTGCGCAAGTGGAAGGTGGAGAGCTCGGGCGACACCGACCTGTTGCCGGGTGGGCTGGTGGAGTGGTACGAGTACGAGGATGCCCGGGCGCGCGTGGAGGCGGAGGGCGGCGAGCCGGCCGAGGCCAAGCCGGTCCTCTTGGGCATCACCAAGGCCTCGCTGGCCACCGAAAGCTTCCTGTCGGCCGCGTCCTTCCAGGAGACGACCCGCGTGCTCACGGAGGCGGCCATCAAAGGGAAGCGGGACCCGCTGATTGGCCTAAAGGAGAACGTCATCATCGGCAAGTTGATCCCGGCGGGTACGGGGATGGCCCGCTACCGTAACGTGCGGGTGCGACCGGTGCCCGGCGCGGTTCCCGTCTTTGCTGGCGAGGAGCCTCTGGGCGGTGACTACGAGGAGGCCGACGTCTTCGAACCGGTGGCTGCCGGCATGGATGCCGACGAGCCGGCCCCAGAGGCGGCTGACGGGGTGGCGGAAGCTGACGCGGTGGATGTCACCTCGCCGCGCCGTGGCGAGGGCTAAGAGGTAGAGCGCAGGATACCCCGCCCCAAGTCCCCAGTGCACCGGGGCGGGGTTCTGCGCGGTGGGCCTCTCCGTTGACAGCCACGGGGCAAGCTGATAGAATCATCAAGTGTGCTATCGCTGAAGGTAGACCCTTGCCCTCGCCGGCAGACGGGAGGGGGGCGCCTTGCCGCACCGACTGCAGGATGCCCGGCGCCCGATGGTGGTAGGGAGCAAGCAGACGCTGAAGGCGGTTCAAGGGGGACACGCCCGCTTGGTGTACCTGGCTAGGGACGCTGAGGAGCGGGTGATCGGTCCGATCCGCGACCTGTGCCGAGTCCGAGGTATCGAAGTGGTCTACGTGGACAGCATGAGCGAGCTGGGGCGGATGTGTCAGATCGACGTAGCCGCCGCGGCGGCAGCGATTGTCGGTTGAAGGCGTCACGCCCGCTAGCCGGGCGAGGCCAGATAGAGAGAGCCCAAGTGGGAGACGACACTCGAAAGGAGGTGACGGTATGCCGACCATCAACCAGCTGGTGAAGCATGGGCGTGAGCGGAAGGAGAAGCGCGTGAAGGCGCCGGCTCTCCGGTTCATCCACAATAGCATCACCGGCGAGACGCGAGAGACTGAGGGGGCACCGCAAAAGCGCGGTGTGTGCACGCGTGTGTACACCACTACGCCAAAGAAGCCGAACTCCGCTCTGCGCAAGGTAGCTCGTGTGCGCCTCACGAATGGCATTGAGGTCACATCCTACATTCCCGGTGAGGGGCACAACCTCCAGGAACACTCGGTCGTGCTGATCCGGGGTGGCCGCGTGAAGGACCTGCCGGGCGTGCGCTACCACATCATTCGGGGCACGCTGGATACCGCTGGCGTGGCTAACCGCCGTCAGGGGCGCTCCAAGTACGGGGCCAAGCGCCCGAAGTGAGAGGGTAGCCGGCTGAGGCCCAGCAGCAGGTGCCCAGCTGGTGACGGGCGGTGGGGCCGGCTGGCAGCCGGTCTGCATGCGGCCCGGAGGTGGGCCGTACGGGCAGGAGGGATAGGCGTGCCGCGCAGAGCCTATGTGGAGCGGCGAGAGGTTTTGCCTGACGCCGTCTACAACAGCACCTTGGTGGCGAAGCTGATCAACAAGGTGATGAAGGACGGCAAGAAGAGCCTGGCCGAGCGGATTGTGTACGAAGCCTTCGAGATCGTGAAGGAGCGTACCGGGCGCGATCCGGTGGAAGTTCTGGAGCAGGCGCTGAAGAACGCCATGCCGGTGCTAGAAGTGCGTCCCCGCCGGGTGGGTGGTGCGACTTACCAGGTGCCCATCGAGGTGCGGCCTGAGCGCCGGATCTCCCTCGGCTTGCGTTGGCTGGTCCAGTACGCCCGGGAGCGTGGCGAGCACACCATGCAGGAGCGGCTGGCCAACGAGCTGATGGACGCGGCCAATAACACCGGTGGCGCCGTCCGGCGCAAGGAAGAGACGCACCGCATGGCCGAGGCCAACCGGGCCTTCGCACATTATCGCTGGTGAGACGGGGTCCCCTGGGGACCTCGCCCTGAGCCCTGGTGCCCATGCCTACACCGGCGCCCGGGCGGCCGCGGGGCCGGGTAGTCGCGGGAGGAGATGGAGACCGTGGCGAGAGCAGTTCCGCTGGAGCGAACGCGCAATATCGGGATTATGGCGCACATCGACGCCGGCAAGACGACGACGACGGAGCGCATCCTCTTCTACACCGGCCGCGTGCACAGGATGGGCGAGGTGCACGAGGGCGCCGCCACCATGGACTGGATGGTCCAGGAGCGGGAGCGCGGGATCACCATCACCTCCGCGGCCACCACGTGCTTCTGGCGGGATCACCGCATCAACATCATCGACACGCCCGGCCACGTGGACTTCACCGTCGAGGTGGAGCGTTCGCTGCGGGTGCTCGATGGCGCGGTGGCCATCTTCGACGCCGTCAACGGCGTCGAGCCGCAGTCGGAGACGGTGTGGCGGCAGGCGGACAAGTACCGCGTCCCCCGCATCGCGTACGTGAACAAGATGGATCGCTTGGGAGCCGACTTCCCCATGTGCCTGCGACACATCCGGGAGCGGCTGGGTGCCGTGCCGGTGGCTATCCAGTGGCCCATCGGGGCCGAGGATACCTTCCGGGGCATGGTCGACCTCATCACTAACCAGGCGGTCATCTACGTCGATGACCTGGGCACCCGTGCGGAGACCACGGCCATTCCGCCGGAGTTGGCCGACCAGGTGGAGGAGGCCCGCCACCATCTGATCGAGGCGGTGGTGGAGACCGACGAGGCCCTGATGGAGAAGTACCTGGAGGGCGAGGAGATCAGCCCCGATGAGCTGCGGGCCGCCCTGCGGAAAGCCTGCATCGCGACCAAGCTGATCCCTGTACTCTGTGGGTCCTCTTTCAAGAACAAGGGGGTCCAGCTGCTGCTGGACGCGATTGTCGACTACCTGCCTTCACCCCTCGATCTGCCCCCGGTGCGCGGGGTCAACCCCAACACCGGGCAGGAAGAGGAGCGGCCCAGCGACGACAACGCGCCCTTCTCGGCGCTGGCCTTCAAGATCATGTCGGACCCCTACGTCGGAAAGCTGTGCTACTTCCGGGTGTACTCGGGAACGCTCCGGGCGGGCTCCTATGTGTTGAACTCCACCAAGGGGCACAAGGAGCGGATGGGTAGGCTCCTCTTCATGCACGCCAACCACCGGGAAGACGTGGAGGAGGTACGAGCCGGCGACATCGCGGCGGCGGTGGGTCTCAAAGCGACCTTCACCGGCGATACCCTCTGCACCGAGGATGCGCCGATCGTCCTCGAGTCGCTCACCTTCCCCGAGCCGGTGATTTCGCAGGCCATCGAGCCGAAGACCAAGGCCGACCAGGATAAGCTCGGCCTGGCCTTGCAGCGGCTGGCGGAAGAGGACCCCACGTTCCGAGTGCGAACTGACGAGGAGACCGGGCAGACGATCATCTCCGGCATGGGCGAGCTGCACCTGGAGATCATCGTGGACCGCCTGCGGCGAGAGTTTAAGGTGGAGGCCAATGTGGGGAAGCCGCAGGTGGCCTACCGCGAGACCATTCGCAAGAAGGTGCAGCGCGAGGGCAAGTTCATCCGCCAGACCGGTGGTCGCGGTCAGTACGGCCATGTCTGGCTGGAGCTCGAGCCACTGCCGCCGGGCACGGGCTTTGAGTTCGTGAACCGGATAGTCGGAGGCGTTGTGCCCAAAGAATACATTCCAGCCGTGGAAGCCGGTGTACGGGAGGCGATGCAGAACGGCGTCTTGGCGGGTTATCCCGTGGTGGACGTCCGGGTGAGCCTCTACGACGGGTCGTACCACGAGGTCGACTCCTCGGAGATGGCGTTTAAGATCGCCGCCTCGCAGGCTTTCAAGGAGGGGGCGCGGGCCGCTGACCCGGTGCTCCTGGAGCCCATCATGAAGGTAGAGGTGGTCACGCCACAGGAGTTCATGGGTGACGTGATGGGCGACCTGAATGCCCGGCGTGGGCACATCGAGGGTATGGAGCTGCGCGGTAACGCCCAGGTGATTCGGGCCTTGGTGCCGCTGGCCGAGATGTTTGGCTACGCCACCGACCTGCGCTCGATGACCCAAGGGCGAGCCAGCTACACCATGCACTTCAGCCACTACTCGGAGGTGCCGGCGCAGATCGCGGCGGAAATCTTGGCGCAGCGAGTGTGACGGCGGACCGCCACTAAGGTGGCTGTACGGTACCATGGGGCAGCCGGGTACAGCGAGCTAGCCCGGGAGTTGTGGGAGGGACAAAAGGGCAATGGGCAAGCAAAAGTTTGAGCGCACGAAGCCACACGTGAACGTGGGGACCATCGGCCACGTCGACCATGGCAAGACCACCCTGACGGCGGCCATCACCTTCTATTTGGCCAGAAAGGGTATGGCTCAGGCGAGGA
>SPLK01000195.1_pt1 | contig 22396 bp, 21 predicted proteins | sample 2456111 | NCBI WGS metagenome assembly SPLK01 (sample SAMN11156906, study PRJNA527647) | hot springs metagenome | biome: Geothermal region; feature: Hot spring; material: tree branch in hot spring; isolation source: hot spring sediment rich in lignocellulosic material ... | reverse complement strand
CGAGAAGTTTGCCGTAGCGCCTCTTGAACCGGAACATAAGAAGGGATGCTATGGTCCCATAACACGATTTCCCTAGACGGAATCCGACTGAAAAGAATTGCTTTGGATGGAAGGAATATTTATGCCAATATCTTTTCAGATTCGAGCGCAAATGCCAGACGACCTTTCGTGCGCCTGCATAATTTATGCCTCGTCCTTTAGGATTCACCGGAAATTCGGGTGGCGGGCATCGAGGGTCCGACTCTTTGACGGCCGGCCCGGGATGCCCGCTTTTTTCCTTGGCCATTTTCCCTATCGTTGCATAAATGCCAGCTGATCTTGGATACGATTTGCCCCATCCTGCCAGGGGCTCAGACCTTCCGGGAATAATACGGATTTTCTTTCAAGTCAATCCACAAGGGCGATTGTTCGAACAGGTGCGCCAGTCGGAGCAGCAGGCCTTCCTTGCCTCTCGCCGCGATGAATTGCACGCCGCAAGGAAGGCCGTCTTCCGTTTTGTGCAACGGGACCGACATCGCGGGCTGACCTGTTAAGTTGGCAAGCTGGGTAAAAGGTGTCCGTTCGAAACTTTTTTCAAAGAGCCGGTCGACAATGCCCATTTTTTTCAACGGTTTGCCGAGATGGAAGGCTGCGGCCAGGCGGATCAAAAATTCTTGTCCCTTTGTCGGCGCCAGTTCCCCGATTTTCGCCGGGGGAAATGCGGTGGCCGGCGTCATATAGAAATCATACGTTTCGAAGAAATTCTCCATTTGGTAGGCGGCGGTATCCCATTCCCTCAGACTGAGGGCAAATTCCGCCGCGCTCGTGACATTCCCCAGCATTCCGAGCAGCCATGTGGCGGGTTCCACGTCGCCGGCTTTCACTTTTTTGCCCAACGCGCCTTCCGCGGCCTTTAATGTCGAAGCCACCTCGCCCAAATACAACATCAGGTAGCTGCTCGCGATTTTGTTTCCGTCCACGGGCGCTTCTTTTTCTTCGACGATAAAGCCCATTTTTTCGAGATAGGCGGCCGCCTTTTCCACCGCTCTTGCGCATTCCGGATGGATTTTTGCCCCGATCGGGGATTTTACGGAAAAGGCGACCTTGAGGTTTTTGGGCAAGGGTTTTTCCAATTGGGACAAGTAGGATTCGGGATCATCTTGCACGAAAAAGGCTCCGCCCTTTTCGGGTCCTTTTAATAGATCCAGCATGAGGGCGCTGTCCCGGACCGTTTTTGTAAGCACATGTTCGACGGAGGCGCCTTGCCATACCCGGCCGTAATCGGGGCCGACCGGCGTTCTGCCCCTCGTCGGTTTTAATCCGAACAAGCCGCAATAAGCGGCCGGGATCCGGATGGATCCGCCCCCGTCATTGGCGCCGGCGATCGGCACCATTCCGGAGGCGACCGCCGCCGCCGAGCCTCCGCTGGATCCGCCAGGGGTGTAATCCGTATTCCAGGGATTTCTTGTCGGTCCGTACAATTTCGGTTCCGTGATCCCCATCAGGGAAAACTCCGGTACGTTCGTTTGACCGAGAAAGAGTACGCCGGCCCGCCGCAATCTTTTCACATATTCCGAATCTTGTTTTGCCCGATAGTTCCGGAACAGTTTCGATCCATGCGTCAGCTTCCCGCCTTCGATGGCTTGCGTATTATCTTTTAACAAAAAGGGGACACCGGCAAACGGCAGTTCCGGATCGATCCTTTCGGCATCCGCCATCGCCTTTTCATACATTTTGTGAACGACCGCATTGAGAGACGGGTTCAACGCTTCGATCCTGGCGACGGCGGCGGAGACCAGTTCTTTGGGGTGGACTTCCTTTTTCGCCACCAATTCCCGTAAACCGATTCCGTCGTATGTTTCATAATCGATCATTTTTGCCCCTCCTCCCGGAGGTTGGTTTAAGAAGAAACCCCCGTCATTTCCATACATTTCTGCCATTAATACCAATTTACTCCTATTATGCCCGCCATTTTTCGAAATTTCAATCTTTTATCTGCCTAATATGGGAGCGATGGACAAGATCGTATTGATTATCCTGGATACGAATGGGAATGGGCAGGAAAAATTTGCAGGAATGGCGAAACCCGGGGGAATAGGAAGTCCACTTTCTTTCCTTGCGGGAGTTCGGCAACCAATTGGATGCATGTTTACCGAAATTTGAGCCGGGTTTTCGGTCCCGGAAAAAGAACAATTACAAAGACCACGTCCTGAAGGCGATCAGAGCGAGGGATTGGGGGATTTCGAATGATGGATGGACATGTATAAAAGCATGTTGGATGATCCGGAGTGTATGAAAAAGTAAAGAGATTCCGCAACGATATCTTTGGAAATTGGGATCGAATCGGGGACTGGCGGGAGAGGGTGAAATAGGTTCCGGAGGGAGCCCGGGACCGGCGTGATGGAATCCAACCGGCGGCACATCACCTGCCGGATGAAAAAACCGGGGTGCATCGGAGCCGGAGAAGGAGCGAAGCGATGGTCAAAATCATCCGGGGGATCATGAATCAAACGTTGCGGCACGCCTATTTGAAGGACAGACAAAGGAGCGTCCGAAACAGCGGGAAGCCAAGAAGATCGTCAGGAAATCCGCCTTATTGCATGAGGCACCCGGTCATCGATCAGGGGGCGGCATGGGTCCATATCCGTATATTTGTCCCCTTCCGGCGCGGCGGGACGATTGCAGAAGGGCAGCGATGATGGTTTGCGTTCCCAGAATCTGACGAAAAATTTTTTTTGAAATTTGGAAAAATCATTGGTTGTAGTGTACAAAATTTGAGCGCCTCAAATATTGAATCTTCAACCATCCCGGGAAAATCTTGGCACATACCCGGTAATCGCATTTACTGGCCAATTCCGAGATCTTGACATCCACCAAGGGAGATCTGCGTTCATATTTTTGGATGCCCAGCCATTCATCCAAGGGGTAATGGGGATTGCCATTCGGATCGGTCATCCATGTGCGGGTAAAAGTCACCGTACCAAAAAGGAATTGAATCGACCGCTGATCGTTTCTCTCCACTTTCCAGCCTTCGCCTTGTTTTTGCTTTTTGATCGTCTCGTTAAGTTGGGAAAGAACTTTTCCCAAGGCATCCGCAAAAAACCGATGCATAAGCCGCGACAGATTTTCTTCCGCTTCCATCAGATTCGCGGAATCCTTCAGGATTTCGTAAATTTTTGATATAATCTTATCCAAAGAGTAGGCGCCTCCTTTGGGAAGTGTAGTGGTGGACACCTCTATTGTAGGACGCCTTCTCTTTTTTTGCCTATTGGATAGTTTCTGTACCGAGAAAAATTTTACACATACGAGGTGAAAAGTAAGTGGATCGAAGAATACAAGAATTAATTGATTTTACGAGGAAGAAATTCGGATTGGAGAACTACCGTTTACAAAGACATAGGCTGTACCGTGACGTCAATATCTTCAACGAAACGGTTTATACACTTTGCATGGAATGGTTTCCTGCACATGTAACGGAACATGAGGATGACGGTTCAAATCCAGAAGGGACGGCAGTGATTGAGATCGATCTTAACAGCAATAAATTTGCGAGGGTTATTTTTGTAGAGGGTAAATCATATTCGCAGGACGGGATTTCGTTTGTCAATTCAAAGATAAACGACATTATCCAATGGATTGAACGTGAAACAGGACTGAAATATGGGAAACATTTCAAATTACATAAAGAAAGCGAAGGGGAACTTCTATTTAACGCATGTTATGAAGGAGTAGCGGTGTCTCCTGCCGGGTTTATTGAAGTAAAATTTGATCAGGAAGGAAAACTCACATTGTTTTCTTGCCAAGGCCAATTTCCTTCTGAAGAAATGGTGAAGGAGGAAACTTACGCCCTTTCCCTTGAAACGGTGGAGCATTTGGCAAAGGAACAATTAAAACTGGTTGAATTTCCTTCTTATGAACAGAAAAAATTAATTCCTGTTTATGCAGTAGAAGAAATTTATGTTACAAACGATGGAAAGTCGGTGTTTCCGTATGAAAGGATAGCGGCCGGAAGACCGTATTTGAAAATCGATCAAACGATTTATTGGGATCAACCGATCAATGAGCCATTGAATAGAAAAGAGATTCGTTGGTTTGAAGATGTCACAGCTGAACAAGCATTTTCATTCGAGCCAAGTCCCGATTCATTCCCCATTACAAAGGCGGAGCAAGAAAAATGTATGTTCGCTGTCATGGATTTTTTAAGGCGGGAATATCCGAATGATACGGGAAAATGGATCCTTAAAACTCTGCATCGTGATAAAGGGTATATTCTAGCGTCATTAGTGGCCAATCGCCTGGACAATCATGTATTTCAGAGAAAAATGACTGTCATGATCGATACAAAGAATTTTCAAGCAGTCAATTACATCGATAATAATAAGTTGTTGTCGAAATTTTTTGATCAATTTCAAACGCTTGATAAAGTAACGATTGATAAAGAAGAAGCGTATGAAAAAATCAAAAAATTTTATGAACTGAAGCCATTGTATTTCTACGATTTTGCACAAAAACAGTATATATTGTGCGGAAAATTGGATTGCCGATATGGTGTGAATGCATCAAATGGGGAAGTTATTGACTTAAACGATTTGTAATTTTGTGGAATAGTATCGATCGTGTCCCGTCAAGTGGTGTAATATCGATTTCTGCCTTGTGACCCAAATTTACTTCTGCAAGAGCATAGCAGACGTTAAGAGATATTCAATAACTTCCTGGATGAAGACACGGTCCTGTGCATAGCAGACGTTAAGAGAGATTGCTCTCCCTGAACAACTTGGGCCATGGACTCTTGGCTGAAATACCGGGGCGCATTCAAGACCACTTTAAGGAAGTCCACATCACCGTCAGAACCAGACTTGCGCAGAAGCTCTAAAAGTGAATTCTAACGATCGAAGCCAAGGTTTGATTCTCCTTCTAAAGTAGAGTGGCGTCACTTTCGTAGAAATCATGCCGTGCCTTCCATTGTCAAGAAGCTCGGTACAATTTTACACCACTGCAGAGGATGCTTTATAGTGAACAAACAAGACTGTAACTATGGATGAGTGGTATTTACCTCCTTTTTAATCGAAGTCAAAGAACAGTTCCGGGACTTATACCGGTCGATTTTTCCAGGAGTTGAAAAAAAATCATTGGTTGCGGCGTACAAGATGAGGGCTCCTGAAAGATTGATCGAATAACCATCCCGTGAAAATCTTGACACATACCCACTTAATGGGTCGTTTTGCTTAAAATTAGGAAATAAGATAAGATAAAAAAAAGATTTTTATGGAGGATCGACGATGCAATACGATGCGAAAACCCCAAAAGAATATCTTGAACTGCTGGATGATGACTGGAGAAAAGAGAAACTCCTAATGATAAGACAATTTATATTAGAAAATGCGCCTGAACTCGAGGAGGGCATCCAATACAAGATGCTTTGTTATGGCAGCGGGTCCTCCAAATTATTTCATTTGAATGCCCAAAAATCTTATGTGAGCCTGTATGTGGGCAATATTGAGAAAATAGAAAATGCCAAGGAGTTTCTGACCGGATTGGATTATGGAAAAGGGTGTATACGCATCAAAAAGTCCGTTGATTTGCATAAAAGCGGGCTAGAAGATTTTGTGAAAAAGGCGATCGAGACTTGGAGGGACGGCGGCGACACTTCCTGTTAGAACTGCTTGGCATATCGAAAGGTGTTTGTCGTATTTATGAACCCGCATGAATAGTATTTTTTTTGAAAAGATGAACTTCCGGGAATTTTCAGGGGAGGACCGGATCGGATTCGATGGAGCGGGGAAGCCCGCATGATTGAGGAACCGGAGAAGGATTGGAAATGGGGACCGGCGGGCCATTTCACCATTGCGGAAAATCTGGATGCCGGTTTCCGTTACCGGATCTGACGAACATTTTTGCAAAAGTAAGCAAACCCATTGGTTGAAATGAAGGCGCCTGGCATACGGATCCAACGGCCATCCCGGGAAAATCCTGACACATACCATGTTTTTTCTGTTGATAATAAGCTGATTATTATGTTATTGTAAGACCGACTGTTAATGATGGAGGGTTTCCTTGTGCCGTTTGTCAGACTGCGAATCCCAAGCTTTGAACGGGTAATTGAATACGTTCAAAGACTCTGCCTGTGCGTAGAGTAAATGGGATTGGTCTGCCTATTTTGAAGGAAACCTGTTGTTTTATGATCATCATGCGAAAAACAGGGGGGCGAATCTGCCCTCTTTTTTGTTTTTCAAACGATTATTCGACAGGGCTCCGCATCGCTCTGGGTTTGGCTTATTTGCAGTCATTTTGAGCCATGTGGCAGGTTTCGTCAAGCATGACGTTCTTTATCGCGAGGCCGGAATCGGAACCAAGTAAGAATTGTTAAACCACGATCCTTTTTGCTTTCTCCGATAGGTCCATCTTCCTTTACCGAAGCACAGGCAGGGCGCCTGTGTTTTTTATTTTGTCAAAGGAATGGAGGATCTGTATGAGAAAGCAAAATAAACGGAACCGTAAAATTCGTAAAAGTTTGGAGTGGCCCAATTTTTCCGGTCAACATCTTTTGCACAACAAGCGGATCATTCATGACTTGCTTCAAATGGCGAATTTGACTCCGAATGACATCGTACTGGACTTTGGAGCGGGGAAAGGGGCGCTGACGTTTCCGCTGGCGGAGAAAGCGGGAAAGGTGATCGCTGTAGAGTATGACCCCCGCTTTGCAGCGATTTTGAGGAAAAAAGCGGAAGCTTATCCTAATATTAAAATTATCCAGCAGGACATTTTAAAGCTTCATCTGCCTAAAGAACCTTTTATCGTCGTCGCCGGCATCCCATATGCGATTACGACGCCAATCATGAAGATGCTCCTTCATCACCCTGCCAATTCCTTGCAAAGAGCCGTGATCGTGATGGAAAAAGGGGCGGCCAGGCGCTTCACCTCTTATCCTGTGACGAATCCGGTGATTTTGAAGTGGCGGATGTGGTTTGATTTGGAATATGCAATGGAAATTTCCCGTGAGAACTTTTCTCCTCCGCCAAGGGTGGATTCCGCCGGCTTAATCATCCGGAGGAAGGAGAAGCCTGGCATCCCCTGCAAGGATCATGACAGTTTTTTAGGGTTGGCCGAATATGCCTTGAAATATCCGCAGCTGCCCTTGGACGAAGCGTTGAAAGGGGTGTTTACCCCTCCGCAAATCACCCGCCTGGTCCGAAATCTCGGTGTTGATCGAAAGAGGGCCGTTTGTTGGCTGAATGAAATCCAATGGGCGGCCGTTTTCCATACGATGGTCCGGTATGTTCCGCGTCCATGCTGGCCAAAAGCCAAAAAGTACAAAGACCGCTGATGATCAGGAAGGAGGGACGGTCCGGCTCTCCTTACGAAGGGATGGGGCCGTTCCAAAGGTGTCCGCAACGCTTTCGCCTTTGGGACAGCCGCCGGTGCCGAAAGGGTGGATTCCGCCGGCTTAATCATCCGGAGGAAGAAGAAGCCTGGCATCCCCTGCAAGGATCATGACAGTTTTTTAGGGTTGGCGCAGCAGGGAAGGCGTCCGGCAGGGAGATTTGCGGAAGTTACCGGCAACGTCAGTCGTGTTGCTTGGCAAAAATTTGGACTGGACCATGGTGGGAAGATAAGGTTGGGGGGTGGGGAGAAGGGTTCCGGATCAGGGAAGAAATATTTCCGATATGGAAATTGGAGGCTGGCTGTTATAAAAGCACAAGGGAAACAGGCGCGCCGGCGGCAGGTTTGTGACCGGTCTTTGCAGGATCTGGAATGGCAAACCCTTGCTGGCGAAGAGCGATAAGGCCGATTGCAGACAAGAAACTCCCAGGGAACTCCCTGGGAGTGGGCGGAGGCCACCCGAAACGGAGGCACCGGTCTGCATGGGAACGGGGGACTTCCGGTCTCCCGTCTTCGCCGCATCAGACATGCGGCATGCGGCTTTTTTATCTTTTTTTCATGGCGGAGAGGATAAACCCGCCCTTGAACCGGCGCGGCTCATAGGAGATAATGAACGCCTTCGGCTCGTAGGTTTCAATGAGTTTTAACAGTTCCCTTTCTTTGTTTCTCTTGGTCAAAATATCCAGCCGGTAGCGCCGGCTGTCCCTTCCTTCTCCGACAAAAACGGTAACGCCGTACCCGTTTTCCCTTAAAACCCGGATCAATTCTTCGTTTTTGTCCCGAAGATTGACGATTAAACTCGTATATCCGATCGCCAATTTTTGTTCGATATAGTTGCCGATAAACAGTCCGGCCCCGAATCCGGCCGCATAGACGATCATCACGATATAGCTTTGTTCGCCACTGAAAACGATGGATAACCCGAACACGTAAGTAAGCGCCTCTAAAAATCCCATGAACGCCGCCAAAGCGCTTATGTTTTTTACCATGAAAATGGTCCGCAGCGTAAGGATGGGCACATAAATGAGCTGCAGCAATAATACCAAAAGGATATCTTTTACCATCGCTTCTCCCTCTAATCAATCGAGATCATGAATTGCGGTCTGCGGACGTCCTTCGCCGCATCCCGCCGAAGTTTCCGCCCCCCATCATATCAGCTGATGATCCGGGTTGTCTATGGATTTTTTCACAAAGTCACATGGAAAATATTGGACATGATGCAGCGGCAATGGCCGCAGAAGAAGACCGTTGGCCTGCCCGGCCGGGGGAGGGGGATGGTGCCAGGTACCCGCCGTCAAGCGCAGTTCTTTTTTTCAAATTGACTGATGCGGATAAGCTGGATGCGGGCGGGGGTGTCGGAAGGACGGAGGGAAAAGTGAAAACGGTGCCAGCTCGGAAGTTGAACGATGGGATGACGAAACAAAGGCAACAGGCGAGAAAACAAATGCTGACTGTCATCAACCATATGACAGACGAACAACTGCGCCAAGAGCGGATCTTTATCATTACAGCTCCGACAGGGATCGGAAAGACGTTGTCGCTTTGGAATGCGTTGGGTCGGACGAATCGCGGAAATTGTGGCACGAGGGGATCCTTCGTTTGGATCATGACGTTTTGCGCGAATTTCAGATCATCGATACGCGGGATGTTGCGGACGTTTTAGCCGGGCTGGAAGATAAAGCGCCTTATTTGGCGAACGAATATCGGTAATTGATGACGGAGAATTATGAGATCACGAATGAAAAAAGATCAAGGCTTCGTCAAGTCATGGCTGCCATGAGCCATTACATGGTTCAGGTTCATATGAACCGTCTAAAAGCTAACAGGCCCTTGCCGTATTCGATACGCAGTCGAGTAGGATCATTTTTTTCTTGGACAGCATAACTAACACCAAAGGTTAGTTATGCCCCATCCATATCTTTTCCAAGCTGTACAGGTCAGGTACGATTGACCAGGTTATTCAGGAAACAAGAAGATCCTTAATAAATTCTTCTTAGTTCTAAAGAAGGAATTGGACAATTTTGGAAGAATAAATTAAATAAGATTCTCTTCAACACCGAACCGCAAATGAAAAATATCAGCTGTTATCCCGAAAACTAGGAATTGGCCTCGTTTCCCTTTCTGATTCATTCGATTGCCGTGATGCCCAAAGATTTGGAGGTAATAGGATGGTTGTTCCGGCTACTTATTCTATTCCGATGCGAAATCATTGGTGGTTTGATACAGGGATAATCGGTCTTTATTTGGTCGGTAAAGATATGGAGGAAAAACATCAGAACATTTCAATATCTATTTCTTCTGAGCGTCAAACGTTGGATATTTCCTATCATACTGAAGATGAGTTGCGGAAATTTTTATCTGATTGTTATGAAGAATTGGCCAGAAGGCATTGGAATGTTTCGACGAAAAAACAAAAAGAAGCGATGGAATTATTTATCTACGATTCAAAAAAGGATGAATTTTATCTCCATCCGAAGAGGAAACCAACGCCCATTCCGGCTTTATTTGTAAAAGGAAGAGGGTGGAGAGCAAAAGGTATAAAACTAAAGAAACTTTACAAACAAAATCCTCAACTTGCAAAGAGAGCGGAACAATTTGCAGAACGCCATAAAAGAAAGTTTTTTGGGAATGAAAAGAAATTATTATATGAACCACCGGTATGTCATACGAAACTAGATATCATGCCTGATTCGAAGGGAAAAAAGCATATTTGCTCGGTTTGTGGACGGAAATCCAAATGCGAAAATGTCTCGCAGCCGGCCTATTTGCTTTTTGCAAGTGAAAACGCCACAGTATCCTTTAATTCAGAGGCCAAACAGTCTGAGAGAATCTGTTGGGAATGCAGTCTTCTTGGAAGGTTTGCCGTTGAAACGGCGCTGTACAAAAAGATTGACAACAACAAGCTATATATTTTGCAAATATATACGCCTCATTTAAAGAAATTGAATGATTTGCAAGGAAAAATGGGGGTTCGTTCCCATATTCGCGAATTGGACGAAGATTACTTTTTTACGAATATGACCCAAAAAAAAGATGAGCCGATAGCTTATACAAATAAACCGTATGAATTTTTGTGGGCATATTATTACAAGGTTTTTTCTTGGTATTTAGATTACGGCCGAGCAGACGAATTTGACCCGTTTGATGAAATGCTTGGAATCGTCCTTGACAAAGCACCGGTTCAATTATTCTTGTTTGAGATAACAGAAAGAGGAAGCGGAGGATTTAGCGTAGACAATTTCATTGTATATGATGATTCCGCCTACATGTTTCGATTGTTGCAAGCGCTGCAAGAACGTGAAATTAATCTAAAATCCTTCTTTTTTGATCTTACAGATCGCACGACGGACAAGAGAGAGAATCAGACCATATACCGCGAACGGATCTTGCGCCGCATTCTAGAAAAGAGAAGCATTATCCTGCAAGTGGAGCAGTTTGCATTCCATATTTCACGAAGTGGAGATACTCCCAATTTAAAACATATTCTCGATTTTACAGTGAATTATGAATCGTTAATGAGTAAAACCGAATCGGAAAGGATGGGTAAGATGAATGCCGAACAAATTAAAACCGCCGTTAATCTGGGGACACAAATTGTAATGAATGCCCGGGATAACATGTTATCCGAAAAGGGCGGGGATTTAAAAAAGATTAAAGGCGATCTCCATACATTGCGCAAAACGCGCACAACTACTGATTTTTTAAATCAACTCAACACTTTTCAAATGCGTTACGGCATAATCGTTTCGAAAGAATTGTTGGAAGGTATGATCGAGCAGGTAGAATTCGAACACTTTAAAGCGTATGTGGTACTCAGCGCCTTAAATACTTTTAATAGGTTAATGAATAACAAAAATTCCCAGAAAGGAGAAATGACTGATGGAGAACAAACGGCATGATGCAAAATGTCTAACCATTACATACTTAACAAAAGGTTCGTATTTGTCATTAAATGGATCAGATAAAGAAGCGGATAACATTTCAAGTATCAAAAAAATACAAATGGCCGACGGCAAGGACTACCCGTATTGTTCCTCCCAGGCAGTCCGACGTGCGCTGAGGGAGCAGCTGCGCACTTTAGGGTGTGAATTGTCGGAAGGAGTCGCATCGGACACGGAAAAAGGTGCGGCAACAACAATGTGTGATCCTCAGAAATATATAGACGATGATTTGTTTGGTTTTATGAAAGCAGGTGCGAAAACGATCAAAAGAACCAGTCCCGTACGTGTGTCCCCATTAATCAGTTTGGAACCCTACCGTGGGGAGCTGGATTTTGGAACCAACTATATGTCGGTAACAAGTGGAGGTAACCCCAATATATTTGAAACGGAAATTCATTCCGGGTTTTATCGGGGGACGATTCTAATTGAACTGGACCGTGTTGGGGAAGCATCTCCTGGTGATTTGTATGAATTAAGCCTAAGTTCCAAGGAGAAACAAGAAAGGGTTTCTTTACTGCTCGACGCGATCCAAAACCTCTGGACTATAGGACGCCAGAGCCGTTTCCTATCCGATATGTCTCCAAAGTTTGTTTGCGCAGCGTTATTGCGTGTTAAAAATCCGATCTTTTTGGAGTCCGTATTTGTGGAAAACAATCAAGTCATGTATCCAATAATTAGTCAAACGATCCATGATTTTAAAGATGTCCTGATTGATTATGTGATTGGTGAACGGAAGGGGTTCTTTGAATCAGATAATGATAAAGCTGCTTCTATCGGTGAAGCTTTCCAACGTATGAAGCAATGGTTGACGGAAATTTACAATGAGTAAATAAAGGAGGGCAAGAGGTGTACGGAGTCAGAGTAGAATTTGTTGCCGAAACGGCTTCTTTTCGGGATCCGGGAGGACAACTGTTCCATGCAACGTTGCCCTTGCCCCCCGCTTCAACCATTATAGGGATTGCCGGTGCTGCAATGGGATTAACTTTTGCAGATGCATGGAATTGGTTTCAAGAAAATCGAATCCGCGTAGGTGCTAAAGGAAAGTCTGCCGGTAAGGGGAAAGATTTATGGATCTACACAAAAATTTATAGTAACAGTAAAAAGGAACCGCCGGGAAAAGATACTGTAAACCGTGAATTTCTTTGTTTAACTTCACGGCGGGAAGGCGAAGCTTCCGGTTGGATAGCCTTATATTACGCCTGTGAGAACGAGGAAGTCATGCGAAAACTGTATCATTCGTTCCAAGATCCTGTGTATGCTCTATCCTTGGGCACAAATGATGAAATTGCTAAATGCAGATCCATCCGATGGTTTGACAATTTGCATGAGTGTGATACCCAGGATGTGCAAGATGTTTGGCTGGAAGGGGATTTCCGCCAATCACTCACTTTGGATTGGGAGAAAATCAAAAATATGCCCATCGCCATCACATTGACGCCTCCCAAAATCGCCAACTTGCCGGTGGATTTCGAATTTGACCCCAAAACCCGTGAACGCAAAGCTGTGAAATACAAAACTTTTACGTTTATCCAGAAGTATTTAATGGTGAACCAGTCCGTGAAAGCCTATCAATATGGAGAAGAAAAAATACCGCTAACAAAGATCAGCCGTTAATGGAAGGGATGATCATGGAACCGGAATACTATGCAAAAGCGGAACCTGGAAAAGATGGAAGTTACGAAGACCATATTACCCGCTGCCACCGTTTCTGGCAGCGGATTTTTGCAAGTGCATGGGCAAATAGTATTTTGCAAACGGTTAAAGAAATTGGAGAAGATGAAAAAGCGTTTTATGAATACACGCGCTTTATGGTGTTAATGCATGACGCCGGTAAGCTGATCCCAAACTTTCAAAACCGGATAAAAAAATTGTTGGGGATATCAGTCCCAAATGCTGAAGATTCATTATTCCGACATGAACTCTGGTCAACGATATGTGCCTTTTATCATTCTTGTTTAGTTCATCGCAACCGATTTCCATATGAATGGCTTGCAATCCTGGGGCACCATAAGCCGCTGGATGAGGGGTTAAGCAGTTTTGAAAGGGAACGCCTGGAAACCACATGGCCAGTGATGAGCAAGGAAGAGATTCAGTATGCTTTTGATTTTGTTTTTGATTATCTTCCCCAAGATAAATTCTCCCATGATTTACAGCCTGTTTTCGAATTTTTAAATCTTTTTTCACCAAAGACAAGCAAACGATCTTTCATGAAAATTTGGAACTTAATAACGGGAAGAATGAAAAATGAGGAATATCGTTTGTCTCGCACTCAGATGCGGATGTTGTATGGCATAGCAAAAGGCATGTTGCACACATGTGATTGGATCGCATCAGCAAAATTAGAACAAAATTGGCCGATTGAAATTTCATTAAATCAAGATCAGTTATGGGAACGCATTAAGAATAAAGTGGAAAAGGAAGGTAAAACATATCAAAAACGTTTCTTTCATCAGGTTTGTTCTGAGGCAGATCATGATGTCATCGTTATTGCTCCAACAGGTTCCGGCAAAACGGAAGCGGCATTACTATGGGCGTTACGGGATAAACAACAAAAATTGATGATCTTGATGCCGACCATGATTACTTCCAACAGCTTATATTCACGATTACGAAAATTTTATTTTGAACCTGACGAATGTGGATTATCTCACTCGAATGCTGATTTATTTGCAATGCTAAACAAGGAATTATTGGACACGGAAGCAAGCCGAAACGAATTGCTTTTTAACCGCGCCTTCATGAAACCTGTCATGGTTGCGACCGTTGATCAATTGTTAACTTCCCTATTTAACACCGGTTTCTGGACTCAGAAGATGTTTTCATTAATCGGTAATCATGTCATTTTTGATGAAATTCACGCTTACGATACGTATACTTTGGCATTAATTACCGAAATGATTCGTGTTATTAAAAAGCTAAATGGCAAAGTCATGCTTATGAGCGCAACGATGCCGAAAGGGTTATTGAAGCATTTTGAAGAAGAAGTCCAAATCAAGCACGTTATCTTTGCGGAAGAATTGATGAATCGGGCTCGATTAACTTGGCGTTATGTAGAACAGGTCGTCGAAGACGAAATGATAGAAAATGAAATTAAGCAACATTTATTGAGCGGTAAACGTGTTGCTGTCATCGTTAATACAGTGAATCGTGCAAAATCTTTATACAACCGTTGGATTTCTCGAATTCCTAAACAAAATGTTTTATGTTATCATTCTCAATTCACAATGAAAGACCGATTGGAAAAAGAATGCAAACTTGAATACAGTACCGATGTGAAGTTGCTGATTGCTACACAAGCAGCGGAAGTTTCGTTGGATATCAGTTTTGATATTATGTACAGTGAATGTGCGCCGTTGGATGCGCTTGTGCAACGAGCGGGAAGATGTAATCGTTATGGAGAAGCTGAAAACGCCGAGATGATTATTTTTCCGATCGATGATATTGCTTATGATTATGTTTATAAAGGTAAAAAGAAAATAGTTGACAAAACGGTAGAAGTGATTAAGAAGCATTCAGGTCGTTGGACTGAGCGGGACATGTTGGCCTATATTGATGAAGTTTACGAAGGTCAGATCTGGAAAGATGCAGATTATGAAGAAGGTCTTCGAGCAGCACAAAGCGGAGTTAAGAGTACAGTTTTTGATAACCCTGTTCAGGTTGAAAAAACGAGATTATTCGATTATGCCAAAACTTCAATAATTCCGGGGGAATTTTACGATACTGTCATACAACTATTCGAGCAGAAAAAATATGCATTAATTGCGTTATATGAAGTGCCTGTAAGTGTAGCTTTATATAAGAAAGAGTTAATTTCAAAGACTATTGCTAATCCATATCATCTTCCGATTATTGCCGTGGGTTATGATCCCGAACAAGGCTTAGCGATACCTGTTGTATGATACCTGATGTATTTTAAAGGTAATTAAAATGGGTGAATGCAATGACCCACGAATTACCAGTGATCGCAACCGATATCTGGTATTCGTTACTGTCGTCATAGGCGTCTCCGTATAAACGATATGCGCAAAATGAAGCACAGGATCAAAGGGATGCGAGTCAGTTCGGGTTGGCGAAGGATGAAGTCTGAGCAGGAAGTCGGATTTTGCGAAAAAAATTTGAACTTGACCTGAAAAATTGCCTTGCGGCCCTGCCATTTTTTTGTTTAGCATAAAGAAGAGCATGGATTCCGGATTGCCGATTTAAAAAATTTTGGACGGATTGTCATGCGGACATGCGCCGCCAAACTGTGAAAGAGACGAAAAACAGTTTTCCGCAGTGACGGTGAAAGGGGGTGTCTCACATTGAAAAAATTAATCGCGTTGGATCTGGACGGCACCTTGCTGAACCGGAACAGCGAGATCAGCGGGGAGAACATCCGGGCGATCCGGGATGCGCAACAGCATGGGATGGAAGTCGTCATCGCGACGGGGAGGGCCCATTTTGATGTCCGGGAAATCTTTAAAGATACGGGCATCCGGACATGGGTCATCGCCGCGAACGGGGCGACGATCCATGACCCGGAGGGGAAGCTGTTTTTTTCCGTCCCGCTGGATAAAGACAGGGCCGTCGAAATCCTGGCGTGGCTCGAACGGGAAGGCTATTATTATGAAGTGATCAGCGATGCCGCCATCTTCACGCCGCAAAACGCAAGGGAGATTTTGGCCGTCGAGATGGATCGGCTGAAAAGCGCCAACCCGGAACTGGATGTCGAAGAGCTGAAGGAATCCGCCGAAAAACAATACGGGCAATTCGGATTTTCGTTCATTTCTTCCTATCAAGATCTGTTGGATCCTTCGATTCCGGTCTACAATATCCTCGCCTTTTCTTTTGACGAAGAAAAGCTGAAAAAAGGCAAGGAAAAATTCAAGGATTGCCGTGACCTGACCCTGGTTTCATCCGCCAAATACAATTTTGAATTGGAGCATGTCGAGGCTTCCAAAGGGAAGGCGCTGCATAGGCTTGCAACGGAATTGGGGATTCCCATGAGCGAAACCGTCGCGGTCGGGGACAGCCTGAATGACTGCTCGATGATCGCCGCGGCAGGAACGGGGATCGCCATGGGGAACGCGGCGGAGGAAGTGAAAAAAATCGCCGATGAAGTGACCTTGACGAACGATGAACACGGGGTGGCGCACGCGATCCGCCGGCTGCTGCAAGAAGCCGGGGCGGAAAAATAAACATGACGCGCGGAAAGGGTCCTTCTCTGCGGGACGCAGGCGAGCATTTGGACCGGAAACAGGGAAATTTCCTGGCGCCATTGCCGAAAACCCCGAAAGCGGGGTTCGGCGTGGCTTTTTTTTTTATTTTGGCAATGGGGCAGGCGGGCGTTCCTTTGCCAAAACCAAAAGATCGGGAAGAATTATGTTTTTCTTTTGGCAAGGGATGGGGCGGGCAGGGCCGGACAAGGGAACCCGGCATCAGTTTGAGACATTGGCTGCCCTGATGCAAATCCGGACAAAAGGAAGCGCCCGTTTTTGCTCCACTTGTTGGCTCTCGATCAACCGGAGAGGGGCGGAAAAGGCGGAGCGGAAGAGGGGAACAGTGAAGGCTGAAAGAAGGACGATGGCCCGAGTAAGAAACGCGTTAATTTCCTCCCTGAGGAATTCCTCCTTCCTCCAATCGGGCGCGAGCGCAGGGGTTCAGCCGGCATCAGGCCGGTTTTTTCCCATTCCCCCGGCCCAAAATCCTTTGCACTTTTTCTATCCGTTGATTTTGTATGGGGACAATTTTATTGGAAAAATCGGCAGCGGAAAAAAGCGGACTGAAAAAAGTTTCCTTCCTTGAAACTTTTTGCCCGGTCCCAGGGCTCTAATAAACAGGGAAGGGGGATACGGATATGGAGCATCTGGAACTGATCCGAAAAGCGAAAACGGGTGACCCGGAAAGCTTTGAAAAACTTCTGTCCCTATACGGCGACCGATTGTACCGGACCGCTTTTCTTTATGCGGGCAACCGGGAAGACGCCTTGGACATCATTCAGGAGACGGCTTGCAAGGCCTTTTTGGCGATCGGGAACCTGAAGGAAGAGAAATATTTTTCCACATGGCTGACGAGAATTTTGCTGAATGCCGCCTATGAATTTCTGCGGAAAAGAAAACGGTACATCCCCTTTGCATCGGTTGAAAAATTTTCGGGCGGGACGGAATCCATCAGGATGGAATCGATGGATTTGGTCCGGGCCATTCAACGATTGAGAAAGTCGTACCGTGATGCCATTATTCTGTTTTACTATCAGGATCTTCCGATCAAAGAAGTGGCGAAAATCATGAAGGTCCCCGATGGGACCGTCAAGACCTATCTCCGCCGAGGAAAGGAAGAATTGAAATCCATTTTGGAAGGGTGGGAATTTGATGAAAGAAGGATGGCACCTGGAAAAATATAACGCCATCGAAGTGCCGGAAAAAGAGGTCCGGGAGGCGATACGGGCGGGAATCCGAAAGGCCGGCCTTTCCGTTTCCAAGAAGAAAAGAAGAAAAACAGGCCCCCTCCTTCTTTCGGCGGCGGCCGCCGCACTGTTCTTGGCATCCGGAATTTTCCTTTCTCCCGTCGCCGATGCCTTGGCTAAAGTTCCCTTCATCGGCCAATTATACGGCAATTTCGATGACTTGGTCGGCAAACATTTGGAATCGCAGCAGCTGATCACCCGGTTAAACCAATCGGCGGCGGATAAAGGAATAAAGGTAAAAATTACCAGCGCCTATTATGATGGTGCCATTCTGGGAGCGACCTTTGATGTAAACGGCAAAGTCAAAGGGAACGGCTCTGATCCGCCCTACGCCTTTTATGAGATTTTTGGCGGCGATGAACGGATTTCCGACAGCAAAGAACTGGTCCGCTTGGAGCCGAAAGGGAAAGGTTTCACCGGCCACATCCGATTGTATTATCCCGCGTCCGATCTGCCCGAAAACGCCACGTTTCCGCTGGCGTTCAAAGCGATCGGCGAAACCGAAGGAGAATGGAAGTTTAACGTCCCGGTGGAGCAACTGCCGTATGAAAAGCTGAAAATGGATAAAGAGGTTTCGAAGCAAGGCATCCGCATCCATTTCGATTCCATGATTGTCGGAAAAGCCTCGACCGCCATCGATTACACGGCCATTTTTCCGAAGGGCGGGGAAGAAAACCAGGTCCGGTTGGAGATTTACGATGACGATGGCGAAATAAAATCCCTGATGGACGGCATCGACTTGGAGGTGAAAAAAGAGGGGCAGCAGGTCATTGTGAAAGGGAGGACCATCATTTTGCAGCCGTTGAATGGCGACAGGCCTTCGTTGACGGTTTATCCGAAGGTTGCCCTTGCCGGCGAAGATCCGAATCAGCCTTTGGAATTGGAACCCTTCCGCATCGAATTCAAATAAAGAAGCGAAAACGGCCGGATCCGAACGGGGATTCGGCTGTTTTCTATACAGTTTTTCATTTTTCCTGCAAGAAATATTGGATCTTTCCGTTCACCGGACCTTCGGCCGGAATCTGCGAGGGTATCCCAAAAGCGGCTATCGTGCGAACACTTTTGGGGTACCCTTTTTTATTGCGGCTGGATTACGAAAAATTTGTTAAAATGGTTCTTACTAAAATATTCCACTTATACTTGCTGCAGGATGGTCAGAGGAAAAAAGATGGATAAGGGGATCATCTAGAAAAAATCTCAATTTCTATCCTTGTCATCATGATGATCGTATCGGGCGCGATCGATATGGACCGCATGAAAAACGTCGTCCTTTGAAGCGGTGGTCGATCTCGAAAAAAACGCGATAATTATACATGGTAACGATGAAATCATTTTACAGGATAAAAACGGCATTGAGACGGTAATGGATGATTTCGCCAAGATGAAGCTGAGAAAAAACGGATGCCGGAGGATCTGAAGGAAAGCTATTGGATCAGGATCAAAGAAAAGAATAAGCTGAAATATGGATTAACCCTTTATGATCATGATTACCTCACCATCTATTACTTCGATACAAGAAAAACTGTTGGATATGAAATCATAAATAAACCGGGGTTAAAGATTTATGTAGTATCATAGGGTGCCTGCATAGCCGCGAATAATCGCGGGCATAACCCTTTTTCTTGCGGTCCGGGACGAAGCCGGCTATATTTTGAATCACATGATATCCATGGAGAGAAGCCGTGCTTTCTTTCAAGGGGAGTGGGCGGACACTTTATGGAGAGCGCTTTCTCTTTTTTGCCAGTGGAAAGATCCGTTCCCCGGGAAAAATCGACGTCAGCTGTCGATTTGTGCCGCCTGGTATATTCGGTCATAATGAGGCAGAGACGATTTAAGATCATCGCCACCCGCAGCGGCAAGGTCGCCGGCCGATGCGGCGCCGTTTACTCCTTAAAAAAGGAAGGGCTTTTTTTGAGGGATTTAAAATAAACCATGGATGCGCAAACCGGGGCTATGATGAAACGGGTCCTGCCATTCCCTTTTGGCCCCGCTAAGCCCCCCCTGCCCGTGAAGGCGGCCCGCCGCGGAACGGAACGTCCGTCCCGAACGGAAAAGAATATCGGGGCCTTTCATGAATTGCCGATGGATGGTAAATATCCCGGTCCGGCGTACTGTAAGAGGCGCATCCAAGTTTTCATGAAACGGCCAAAGGATGGTAAACTTGTTTACGGTCCATTTTTCTTCAAAGGGACGGCGGATATTGGAGGACGGGACGGCGAGCCACCGTCCCGGGCCGGTTGCCGCAGGAAACCCGCGAATTCTTTGTTAAGGACAGACGATGGAGGTTATCGATGAGGTGGAGCAAACTGAAAAAACAATTGGAAGATTTCCTTTGTCCTGCCCTGAAAGGCCGTGTGGAATATTGGGTCACGAATTACCGGAAAGCCCATGACCGCCTGGGAAGAGCGTACATTACCGTCGACGGAAAGGAAGTCATCAACATGTGCACGTTGAAGAAAGAAATCGCCGTCTTCCAAATGGAAAAAGCCTTGATGGACCGCGGGGAAAATTTTTCGGATATGACGGCCGGCGGAAATGGAGCCCCTGAGCTGCCGAAAGAGGCGGACTTCCCGGAAGAGGCGATGGCGGAAATGGACGATCCCGGCAGGATCAACGAATGGGCCCATCAAATGGCTGAAAAACAGAACCTCTTCGCCCAATACGATTTTTTTGCCGCTGCCGCACAATTTTTGCAGACACCGATCCGGGAATCGCTGAAATCCGGCCATCCCATCATCAAGGGAATGGCGCTTCTTGACCGGAGGGTAGGGAAAAGGACCCTCCTCGCTTTGAAGGATTCCATGGAACAAGAAAATGACCTTGTCAAATTTTTTTATAAGCTGAGGTGTAAGGCGGAATCCATTCAAATCGATTAATTCGGAATGGTCCCATACAAAAATGTTGTTGCCCCTTTCCATTGGGCAAGTCGCGTCCTATTGGAAAAGGGGTTTTTCTTTCCTAAGGACTTCCTGGGCGGCTCTCCCACAAAACGTCGAACCCGAAGATGCTTCCGTTTTCCGTAAAAGGATCCGGGTCCTGGCCTTGCGGGCGGCCGTTTTCAAATGCCGTGCCCGATTCTGATAAACTAGAAATGACTTGAACAAAAAGACTTCCCATTGAAAAAGGAGCAGTTGCGGATGAACAACCGGGAAATGGTACAAAAGCTGTGGAATTTATGCAATATCCTCCGGGATGATGGCATTACCTACCATCAATACGTGACGGAGTTGACATACTTGCTTTTCCTGAAAATGATGAAGGAAACCGGGCAGGAATACATGATCCCGGAAAAATACCGCTGGGATTCGTTGGTGGAAAAGGACGGAGCGGAACTGAAGGGACATTACGCCCGGCTGCTGACGGATTTGGGAAAGGAAGAAAATCAACTTTTAAGGCAGATTTATCATGATGCCAAATCCAACATCCGGAAGCCGGAAAATTTGCGGAAAATCATCCAATCCATCAACCATTTGGATTGGTATAACGCGAAGCAGGAAGGGCTGGGCGACTTATATGAAGGTCTTTTGGAAAAAAACGCCAGCGAATTCAAGTCGGGAGCGGGCCAATATTTTACTCCCCGGGTCCTCGTGAACGTTATGGTCGAGCTGGTCGACCCCCAGCCCGGGGAACGTTGCCACGACCCGGCCGCGGGCACCTTCGGGTTTATGGTCGCCGCCGCCCGGCATGTGCGGGAGCAAACGGGACAATATTCCCGCTTATCCGATGAAGAAGTCAAGTTTCAAAAGTATCAGGCCTTTTCCGGAGTCGAACTCGTTCCCGACACCCACCGCCTGGCGGTCATGAATGCCCTGCTGCACGATATCCACGGGGAAATCCTGTTGGGGGACACCCTTTCGCCCCTCGGCGAAAGACTGAAAAATTTCGATGTGATCTTGACCAATCCGCCCTTCGGTACGAAAAAGGGGGGAGAGAGGGTGAAGCGCAACGATTTTACCTTCCAAACGGCGAACAAACAGCTCAATTTCCTCCAGCATGTCTACCGGGCATTAAAACCGGACGGGAAGGCCCGGGCCGCCGTCGTCGTCCCGGATAACGTTTTGTTCGAAGAGGGCATCGGTGCCGACATCCGCCGGGAATTGATGGAGATGTGCAATCTGCACACCATCTTGCGCCTGCCCACGGGCATTTTTTACGCCCCGGGGGTGAAGACGAACGTTTTATTTTTTACGAGGGGAGAAAAGGATACGGGCAACACGAAGGAGGTGTGGGTCTACGACCTGCGGACGGACATGCCTTCCTTCGGAAAACGGAATCCGTTGACAAGGGAGCATTTTACCGGGTTTATCCGGGCCTATACGGCCGAAGACCGCAGGCAGGTGAAAGATGAGCGCTGGAACGTGTTCACCCGGGAGGAAATCGCGAAAAACGGCGACAACCTGGACATCGGGCTCCTTTCCTTCGCCCCCCTTTACAACCCGGAAAAATTGCCGGACCCGATCGCCAAGTCGGAAGAGGCGGTGGAAAAGCTGGGCATGGCCATTTCTTTAATCAATGAAGTGATCGCCGAATTGAAGGCCGCCGAACAAAGGGGCAGGCGTTGAAAGAGGTTCGGCGCACGAGGCGGACCGGGAGAGTGAAACGAAATGCTCAGCTGCCCCGTAAATTCTTTTGAGCTAATTGCTCTGTTCGC
>SPLK01000194.1_pt1 | contig 22408 bp, 18 predicted proteins | sample 2456111 | NCBI WGS metagenome assembly SPLK01 (sample SAMN11156906, study PRJNA527647) | hot springs metagenome | biome: Geothermal region; feature: Hot spring; material: tree branch in hot spring; isolation source: hot spring sediment rich in lignocellulosic material ... | reverse complement strand
CTCGAGCCGCACGGCCGAGAGCAGGGCCCCGGCCCCCAGCAGGGCGGCCGAGAGGAGGAAGGCGGCGTCGGCCAGGCCCCGGGCCGGGCGCAGGTGGGCCAGCTCCAGGCGCTCGCCGGCGATGGTCAGCACCAGGAAGGCCGCCCACCACGGCACCAGGGCCGACACCGCCACCCCCACCCACCAGGCTAGGACGCCGCCCATCCAGGCCAGGGTGCCGGCCAGCAGCACGGCGTTGGGCCGGTCCGGGCGGATCCGGTAGATGACGACGAAGACGGCCACCAGCGCCGCCGCGCCGGCGAGGAAGGCGAGGGCCACCAGGCTGGAGGGCGCCCCCGCCAGCAGCAGGAGGCTGCCCGCGCCTGCCAGGGCCGGCGCCAGGTAGGCCCAGGGGCGCCCCAGGCCCACGGCCCGCTCCAGGCTGATGAGGGTGCCCAGGAAGCCGGCTACCATCAGCGGCCCGTGGGCGGCGGCCAGGGTGCCGGGCAGGGGGATGCGCCAGCCCATCCGCACCAGACCGGCCAGCATGCCCAGGATGAGGGCGCCGCCCCCGGCCACCATGGCAGCCAGGCGCAAGGGGGCAGCCGGCGGCGTGCGGCCTCGACGGGGTGCAGCGGCATCACGGGACGGCTTCACCAGCATCGCCCTCCCATCGGGTCGCGCGTCGTGGCGCAGGCGGCGCCGGGCGCCTCAGGCGCCGGGTTTGCCGATGCGCACCCGCCAGACCTCGGGGCCCGACTCCAGGTACTCCCAGGTGAAGCGGCCGGGCAGCTCCGCGGCGAACTGGTAGTAGAGCGGCTTGGGGTCGTGGTCGTTGACCAGCACGAAGCCCTCTCCCGGGCCGAGGCGCTGGTAGGTCTCGAAGATGAGCGGGTGGCGCATCGGCGGCGGGATGGGCCGCACATCCAGCACGGCGTCGGCGGCCTGAGCGCCATCCGGCCCCACCGGGGCCTGGCCATCGGCCGGCTCGTGCATGGCCTCCAGCAGCCGGCGCTGCTCGGCCTCGGAGAGGTGAGCCTCCACCAGCGGCAGGTAGATCCGCTCCTCCTTCTCGAGGTGCAGGTGCAGGATGGCGGCCAGCTGGAGGGCCAGCTGGTGCAGCCGTCGCAGCGCCCCGGCACGGGAGGGCTCAGAGGCGTCGGCTATGGCTCGGGCTGCCGCCTCGATCTCCCGGATGTAGCGCTCGATGTACTCGTGATCGATGGACATGGTGGCGCTGGCGCGGCCGTAGCGCGCCACCAGCGGGTCGACGGCCGGGTAGAGGGCCCGCTCCTCTCCCCGGGCGTGGGGCAAGAGCGCCCCTCGCAGCCACTGCACCAGGGCCTGAGCCTGGGCGGAGCCGTCGACGCCCTGGGCGGCGGCCGATGAGAGACCGGCCAGGGCGCGCTCCATCTCTTGCAGGAGCTGACGGTGGTGGTCGCGGATGGCCTGGGTCGGACCGTGGGTCGACATCGGACGAGCCCCCTTCTCATGATACCGGGTGACGATAGACGGCTTGCTATTGCATGGGTAAATCATTAGCCTGGAAAAGGATATCCCGTGCAGGAGCGTAGCCCGCCGCTGCGGGTGGCGCCTTGCGCTCCGTCACGGGCTGGAGTGATGACCATCACCGACAGGCCCGAGACGGCCCTGGCCGTGCTGCGCCGCACCAGCCTCTTCGACGGGCTCGACGAGGGCCAGCTGGCGGCCATCGCCCGGCTCCTGCACCGCCGGCACTACCGGCGGGGCATGTTCGTCTTCCTCGAAGGGGAGCCGGTGGAGGCCGTCTACTTCATCGAGACCGGTTCGGTCAAGGCCTCGACCACCGACGCCGAGGGCCGGGAGCACATCCTCAACGTGCTGGGGCCAGGCTCCTTCTTCCCCCACGTCGGCTTCCTCGACGGCGGGCCGGCGCCGGCTACGGTGCAGTCGCTGGAGGAGACGACGGTCTGGGTGATGGAGCGGGCCGCCTTCTACGCCCTGCTCGCCAGCGAGCCGGCCATCGCGGTGCGGATGGTGGCCGTGCTGGGCCGCCACATCCGCCGGCTCCACGCCCAGCTGCGGGAGATGGGCATGCAGCCCGTGCCGGCCCGGCTGGTGCGGGTGCTGCTGCGGCTGGCCCGCCAGCTGGGCGAGCCGGTGCCGGAGCGGGGGCGGCCGGGGGCCGTGCGCATCCGGGTGCACCTCTCCCATCAGGATCTGGCCGGCATGGCGGGCACCACCCGGGAGAGCGTCAGCCGGCTGCTGGCCGCCTTCCGGCGAGCCGGCCTGGTGCGGCTCGAGCGGGGGCTCATCGTCCTCGACGATCCCTCGAAGCTGGAGGAGTGGGGGTAGGGGCGATGGCCGACGACACGGCCCCACAGCGAGGCGAGGGGGCGCCGCCGCCCGGCGGGCCCCTGGCGGGGGCGACCGGCGGGCCTCTGATGATGACCGCGGCCGAGGCGGCCATGTGGTGGGCCACCGCCGTCGCGTTGCCTGCCGTCGCCGTCCTCCTCGTCATCTCGGCGCCCCGGCTGGCGGCGGCCCGCTTCTTGACGGCACCGGTCTTCGCGCTGACCCACGCCATCACCCTGGGGCTGGGCTCCACCATGATCGTGGGCGCCGCCTACCAGATGTCGGGGGCGTTGCTGAGCGAGCGGCTGTGGACGCAGCGCTGGGTTCCGTGGCAGCTGGCCGGCTTCATCGTCGGGGCCACGGCCCTGGTGGCGGGCTTCTACACCAGCCGCATCGGGTGGCTGATCCTGGGCGGGAGCCTGGTGACGGCCACGGCCTGGGGCTTCAGCGTCATCATGGCCAGGACCGGCGCCGCCTTGCGCCGGCGGGGGGCCACCGCCCAGGCAGGGCCGCAGGGCCGCCTCCACGGGCTGGCCATGGCCATCAGCGCTTTGAGCTTCGGCCTGGTGACGACCTGGGGGCTGGTGCTGGCCCTGGGCTTTCGCTTCCCCGTCTGGCCGTGGCTCTACATCGGCCACCAGGGCCTACTGGTGCACATGGCTCTGGGGCTGGGCGGCTGGTTCGCGCTGATGGTGGTGGGGGTCTCCTACCGGCTGGTACCCATCGTCCACGGGGTGCGCATCGCCAACGAGCGGCGGGGGATGGCCATCGTGGCGCTCCTGGTCGCCAGCCTCGCCCTGCAGGTGGCCGGCGCCCTGGCCCGCTCGGCCTGGTTGCTGAAGGCGGCGGTGGTGGCCGCCTGCCTGGCCGGCCCGCTCTACGTCTGGGAGCTGGTCTACCTGCTGCGTCGCCGGCGGCGCAGGCGGCCCGACCTCAACGTCGACCACTGGTGGGCCCTCTGCGTCGTCACCGTCGTGCTGAGCGCGACGGGGCTGGGTTGGGCTGCGGGCCTGGTGAGCACCCGCCCGCCGGAGCGGCTGGCCCTGGCGGCGGGCGTGGCCTACCTGTTGGGCTGGGTGGTGCAGGTCATCCTGGGCCAGCTCTACAAGGTGACGCCCTTCCTGATGTGGTACTACCGGGCCACCATCCCCGACGTGCTGCAGATCCCCAACCTGCCCGACCTCTACGCCCCCAAGGCCGGCAAGGTGGCCTTCTGGGCCACCAACGGCGGGCTGGTGCTGCTGGTGGCCGGCATCCTGACCGCCTCGACGCCGCTGACGCAGCTGGGCGCCTGGGCGTACGGCGCCGGGCTGCTGGCGGTGGCCGCCTTGCTGGGCTACGGCTGGCTGCCGGCGGTGCTGACCGGTCGGCTGCCGTGGCGGTGGCGGGGCACGGGGCGGCGGCGCGCGGAGGCGTAGCGCCCCGACCGCCTGCCCCGGGGCCCCCGGCGGCCCTTCGCTTCGCACCTCCCGACGCCCCGCTGGCCTCGATCTCCCCGCTGGCGGGGGCGCGCCCTCGGAGGACAACCGTCCTGCCTCATCGGGTCGGATGCCACTGACGAGTCGGGACTGCCGCCCCTGGGTGAGGCGCCCCGGCTGGCGTAGAGTCGCAATCAGAGAAACAAGACCACTTTATCCGATTTATGCAGGACCCGGTGGGAAGGGGGGAGCCGGGTGAGGCTGACCCGTCCGAGCGACTACGCCATCCGGCTGATGATGCAGCTGGCCGCCCGGCCCGGCCACGCCTCGGACGTGGCGACGCTCTGCCGGGAGGGGGGCATCCCGACCGCCTACGGAGCCAAGGTGGTGCAGGCTCTGGCCCGGGCCGGGCTGGTCGTCACCGCCCGGGGGGCTCGGGGCGGCGTCCGCCTGAGCCGCCTGCCCCAGGGCATCTCGCTGCTGGAGGTGGTGGAGGCGGTCGAGGGTCCCACCCTCTTCACCCGCTGCATGCTGTGGCCGGGGGAGTGCCCTGATCCGGGGCGATGCGCCCTCCACCCCGTGCTCGACGGGTTGCGCCGGGCCGTCACCGAGTACCTAGGGGGCATCTCGGTGGCGCAGCTGGCCGCCCTCCACCGGCAGGCCGAGCAGGACGACGGCGCCCGGCAGGGCCTGGACCCGCTGGCCGGCGCCGCGTCGGGATAGGAGACGAGGGGGATCGGTTGTGGATGCGCGATCCGGCTTCTGGAAGTACGCGCTGGTGTTGACGGTCCTGGGCGTCTTCACGGTGATGGTGCTGGGCGCGGCCTTCAGCTTCGACGAGGTGCCGCCCGTGCCCCAGCGCATCGTCGTCGAGCCGACGGGCCAGGTGCTGGATGGGGCCGTCGTCGCCCTGGGGCAGTCGGCGTGGCAACGCTACGGGCTGATGGATTACGGCTCGGTGCTGGGCAACGGGGGCATGCGAGGGCCCGACTTCACGGCCCAGACCTTGCGGCTGATGGCCGAGGCGATGCAGGCCTATCACGCCCAGCAGGCCCGAGCGGCGGGAGAGCCCCTGTCGGCCGCCGAGTTGGCCGCCCGGGTGCAGGCGGAGCTGTCGGCCAACCGGTACGATCCCGCCACCCGCACCCTGACCATCTCCGCCGCCGAGGCCTTCGCGCTGGAGCAGGTGGAGGCCTTCTACCGCCGTCTCTTCGCCGAGGGCGATCCCGAGGCCTCCCTGCCGGCCGGGCTGGTGGCGCCCGGTGACGTGCCGGCGTTGAGCCGCTTCTTCTTCTGGACGGCGTGGCTGTCGGCTGCCCGGCGCCCGGGCCAGGCCTACTCGTACACCAACAACTGGCCCTACGAGCCTGCCGCCGGCAACCACGTGACGCCCGGCTCGGTGGTGGCCAGCGCCGTCAGCGTGGCGCTGCTGGTGGCCATGCTGGCCGTGGTGCTGTGGGCCTACTTCCGCTACCGGCTGCAGATGGAGCCTGAGCTGGAGCCTGACGGGCCATCGGCCGGTCTGCACGACGGCGCAGCACGGCGGTCCGCCATCGGGCTGCCCGACTCCCTCACGCCCACCCAGCGGGCCGCGGCCAAGTTCCTGGTGGTAGTGATGCTGCTCTTCCTGGGCCAGACCCTGATGGGCGGCTGGATGGCCCACAGCTACGTGGCGCCCGACTTCTTCGGCGTGCGGGAGGTGCTGGGCATCCCCATCGACCGCCTGCTGCCCTTCTCGGTGGCCCGATCCTGGCACCTGCAGATGGCCATCTTCTGGATCGCCACGGCCTGGCTGGCGGCCGGCCTCTACATCGCGCCGGCCCTGAGCCGCCAGGCGGCGGCCGCCCGCGGCCAGGCGGCGGGTGAGCCTCGAGCCCAGGCGCTCTTGGCCAACGTCCTCTTCGTGGCACTGGTGCTGGTCACCGCGGGCACCCTGGCCGGCATCTACCTGGGCGGCACGGGGCGGCTGAGCGCCGGTAGCGGCGAGGCGGGCTCCGGGCTGTGGTGGTGGGTCGGCCACCAGGGTTGGGAGTACCTGGAGCTGGGCCGGCTCTGGCAGATCCTGCTCATCGTGGGGCTGCTGCTCTGGCTCATCGTCGTCTGGCGCGGCATCCGGGCCGCCCTGCGGGCCCAGCAGGACCCGGGCAGCCTGCCGCACCTGCTGCTGTACGCCTCGGCCGCCATCCCCTTCTTCTACGGCTTCGGCCTCTTCTTCAAGCCGGGCACCAACTGGGCCGTGGCCGAGTTCTGGCGGTGGTGGGTGATCCACCTCTGGGTCGAGGGCATCTTCGAGGTCTTCGCCCTGGTGGTGACGGCGACGCTGCTGGTGCACCTGGGGCTGGTGCGGGCCCAGTCGGCGCTGCGGGCCACCTACTTCCAGATCCTGCTGGTCATGGCCACGGGCGTCATCGGCACGGCGCACCACTACTACTTCGTCGGCCTGCCCGAGTTCTGGCTGGCGCTGGGCGCGGCCTTCTCCGCCCTCGAGGTGGTGCCGCTGACGCTACTGGGCGTCGAGGCTTACGAGCAGCATGTGCTGGCACGGCAGGCCGGGCGGAGCTTCGCCTACCCGACGGTCTTCTGGTTCCTGGTGGCCACCGCGGTCTGGAACGTCTTCGGCGCCGGTGTGCTGGGCTTCTTCATCAACCTGCCGGTGGTCAACTACTTCGAGCACGGGACCTTCCTGACCGCGGCCCACGCCCACGCCGCGCTGATGGGTGTCTACGGCATGCTGGCCATGGCGCTGCTGGTCTACGTGCTGCGCAGCGTCACCCGGCCCGAGGCCTTCTCGGAGCGGGCCGTGCGGCTCAGCTTCTGGGGGCTCAACGCCGGGCTGGCCGGCATGGTCCTGCTCACCCTGATCCCGGTGGGCATCGGCCAGCTCGCGGTGGCGGTGGATCAGGGCTTCGCGGTGGCCCGGGACCCCGCCTTCTACCGGACGCCGTGGGTGCAGGTGCTGTTGTGGCTGCGGATGCTGCCCGACACCGTCTTGATCGTGCTGGGCGTGCTGCCGATGCTCTGGGCCGTGGTCAAGGGCCTGCGAGGGCTGCGCCCCGCCGATGAGCCCGTGCCGGCGGCGGCGGCCGTGCCGGCCGTGACCTCGGTGCGGCAGGCGGGCGCGGCGGCGGGTGCGCCGGGGGCTGGCGGGCGCTAGCGCCCGGCGTGGGAGGCCCGCGGGGCCCCTCCACGCATCGGCCGGTACCGAACCAAAGACGGGGCCTCTCCCTGCGGTGCAGGGCAGGGAGGGGCTCCGCCGCGGGGGTGCCTGCCGTGAAGATGGCGGGAGCCGTCGCGCGGGTGACGGGCGGCGCCTCGGGGCTGGGGGAGGCCGTGGTCCGGCGGCTGCACCGTCTGGGCGCGGAGGTGGTGGTGGCCGATGTGGCCGCCGGCCGGGGGACACGCCCTGGCGGCCGAGCTGGGGGCGGGGATTCGCTTCGTGGCGGCGGACGTCAGCGACGAGGCGGCCGTCGCCCAGGGCATCCGGACGGCTTCGGAGATGGGGCCCCTGCGGATGCTGGTCAACGCGTTGCCCAGCCTGTGCGCGTGGTACATGAACGTGCCGGCGTGACTCGCCAGGAACTCATAGGTCGCCGTCTCACCCGGCGCGATGGCCGGACCCGTGAGCGGCGCCACGCCGTCCACCTCATTGGGCACGTGCAGGCCGTGCCAGTGGACCGACGTGGGCTCGGAGCTGCGATTGGCGATGGTGATGCGCAACAGATCCCCCTCGGTGGCGCGCAGCTCCGGACCGGGGACCGTGCCATTGAAGGTGAGCGCGTCAAGGGAAGCCGCCGTCACGATTTCCCAGCGGGTCTCCCGGATCTCCAGCCGGTACTCGCGCACCCGGCCGGTTGGAACGATCTCGTCGGTCTCCCGAAGAGGCTCGAGTTGTCGCAATGCTCGGGTCGTCAGGGGGGCGCTGGCGCCACTGCCCGATGCGGCTCCCTGACTGCGAGGAGAGCAGCACGGACATGACGACGACGACCGCACCCGCAAGCTACATTCGTTGGGCCCGAAGTCGATGCCAAGCGAATCCCGGCATGTTTCCCGACATCCTCCCCCTGTTGGGCGTCCACGCCGCCCCACCGGGCTCGGCGCGAAGGGTAAATACCAAACGATGACGGAAAGCAAGCTGAAAGCATTCTGAGAAGAGACTGAGAGCCCTCATGAGAGCCGTCCAAAGGTGATCGGGCCCGCCGGCGCAAGGGGTGGTCGTGGAGACATCCGAAGGGGGACAGGTCATCGGTGATCCCACGGCCGCCCGGGGGAGATGGTGGGCCCGCAGCGAGGCTCGTCGGGCCGGCTACCTGGACGCCTGGCGAAGCTCGTCTCGCATCCGACGGAACTCGTCCTCGGAGATCTCCCCGCGTGCGAACCGCTCCTCCAGGATGGCGAGGGCCCGGCCTCGCTCGGTCGAGCCGGTGCCTCCGGCGACGAGGGTCCTGACCAGCCACACGATGCCGGCGATGGCCAGGCCCCAGCAGAGGAGCATCGTCACCCACCCGATCCACCAATTGCCGCCCATCCAACTGGCGCCCCACATGCCGGGCCCGCATCCCCACCACATGACACGACCCACCCTCTCTCGGGGCGACGGGTCCCCAACGGGCCGCGAGCCAGGATCCCGTCGCCGCAGGCATTATCGAACCGGAAGCTTAGAGGAGCCTGAGAGAGGGGGAAGAGAAGGGAAAGGAAGGGCTCAGCCTCGTATCCATGCCACGCGAGGCAGCCGCAGCCGGAGGCGTCTCGGGCGCCGTACCCGCAGCGACGGGCAGTCTCCCACGCTGGCTCCCAGCATGGCGCCCATGCCGCCGTTCATGAGATACGCCAGGAGCGTGGGGAGATGGTCACCCGTCGCGTGAGGTGGGGCATGGGGCGCCGGGAGTTCCGCCATGGCAGGGAGCCCGCCAGGCCCCGGGACGGCATGCATGGCCACGTAGGCGACGATGCCTCCGGCAAGGCCCCCCAGCGTGGCGCAGCCCATCGCCGACATGGATGACGGATGGTCCCTTGGGGAATCACGGCGTGCCGCCTGCGCCAGCCCGGTCGCCAGCGCGGCGAGCGCGAAGGGCCACATCCCGCCGGCCGGCGCGAGGGCTTCGGCGAGGCCTCCGGCAGCGCTTCCGACGAGACCCGCGACGGGTACCCGATGGCCGCAATCTCGACGTGGCTCGTGCCCTTGCACGCCGCACGCACCTCGCTGCCCTCGACTCTATGCCTGGCCGGCGGCGCTTAAGCCCGGCCGGCTCCTCACGGTCCCAGCATGCGGGCCACCAAGCCGAGCAACGCCCCGCCTGCGATGAGCCAGGCGGAGTTGAGGCCAAGGCGCGTCAGCGCCAGCAAAGATGCCACGGCGGCGAGCACGGTGACGGGATCGACCAGCGCCGCCCCCGCCAGCTGCAGCGTCACCCCGGCCATGAGGGCCAGCGAGACCGCGTTGACCCCGTCGAGGATGGCCCCCGTCCACCACGACCGCCGCAGCCACGCACCCAGCGGGTGCACCGCCGCCACCAAGAGGAACGACGGCAGGAAGATGCCGACCGTCGCCACGGCCGCGCCCGCCACTCCGCCCAGGACGTAGCCGACGAAGGTGGCGGTGGTGAAGACCGGGCCCGGGGTGGCCTGGCCTACCGCGATGGCGTCCAGGAGCTGCCGGTCGGTGAGCCATCCCAGCCGCTCCACCAGATCCCGGCGCAGCAGCGCCAGGAGCACGTAGCCGCTACCGTAGAGGACGGCCCCCACCTTCAGGAAGACGCCGAAGAGCCCGCTCAGGGCGAACGGGGCAGTCGGCACGCCGGCCACCGCTGTGCCGGGTGTGGCCGCGCCCCCGCCGGCTGCAGCCGCCGCGCCCCGTGCTCCGGCGCCGGCCAGCCCCGTCGCGACGGTCGCCCATCCGAGGCTGCGCAACGAGGCCGGGCGGGTGCGTACGGGGCGCTGCAGCAGCCCCCTCACCAGGGCGAAGGCGAACCCGCCTCCGAACAACAGCGCCAGCTCGTGGACGCCGAGCAGGTACAACGCCAGAGCCCCAGCTGCCCAGGCGGCGGCCAGCGGGTGGGCGAGGGCGGTGCGGGCGAGGCCCACCAGCGCCTGCGCGACCACGGCGATGATGACGGGCTTGATGCCGTACAGCATCCAGTCGACCTGCGGCGTCGTACCCCACGCGACGTAGGCGGCCGCCAGCGCGCCGACGATGAGCGAGGCCGGCAGGATGAAGCAGATCCCGGCCACCACCAGCCCCCGCCAACCGGCCCGGACATACCCCAGGTGGATGGCCATCTCCGTCGAGTTGGGTCCGGGGATGAGGTTGGTCAGCCCGATGAGGTCGAGGAAGCGCTGCTCGCTCACCCATCGACGCCGCTCGACCACCTCTTGGCGCATCATGGCGATGTGGGCTGCTGGCCCGCCGAAGGCGACGGTGCCGAGCTTGAGGAAGACGCGGGCTACCTCCCCCAGCGTGCCGGGGGCGGGAGCCTGCGCCGATGGGTCAGTCATCGGGGCGGTGTCCTGCTTCTTCACGAGCATCGACCTTCAGTGGGAAGCGGGGGAGCGCCGTCGACGCGAGGCGACCGAGGCCAGGCCGTGGCGCTCCTGTGGGAGTATAGCCGAGACGAGCCCGGGGCGGGAGCTCGGCACCAGCAGCAGGGGAGGCCCTGCCCGGCCCGCCGGGCGGCCGACCTGGTTCACCGACTCGGGCCCGCAAGAGGGCTGCTCGGGTGCTTCGGGGGGGATCTCCCCGGAGGTGGCCTCGACGCCGCCCCGGCCCGGCCGTACCAACCTGGAGGCTCACGCCGACCACGTCCGCTAGAGCCCGAAGCTAGCCAACCGGGCGTGCGGGCGGCGGACGGCATGGCGCTAACGGGTGTCGTGCCAACGTGAGCTACGACTTCGGTGCCGGCCGGCAGATCGCTCGTGACGTGGCGGGCTGAGCCGGCAGCGGCGAAGCGGCTCGGCAGGTGCCTCGAGCCTCAACATCCCGTTGGAAGACCCGCATGCGTGGGTGGGGGTGATCCCGATGCACGACAGGTCCCGCCAGGCCGTGCGCCAGACGCGGCCATCGTACGGCCAGGGGATCACTCGGCCCTGGCGTCCGTCTTCGGCCCGGCCACGAGCCGGGCGGACGCGACGAGTCGCGGCTCGAGCTCCCACAATTGGTCGAGGGTGCGCAGCCCGACGCGCTCCTCGGACCCGTCAACGGCACGCAGTCCCACGCTCTTGGTACTCTGCCGGAACCGGAACCGACAGACCCACCGCGTTGCCTTGCCGTCGAGGAGTACCGAGAAGTATACCTTGGTGTCCTTGTAGCCGATTCGGTCGGGGGCGACGTGCCTGCGGAGGATCGCCTTGACGATGAGGAACGCCTCCAGCTCTTCGAGGGTCGTCACGACGTTGTCACCGGGCTGTTCGGACTCAGCAGACGGCGCCTCCTCTTGGGGCTCCTGCGAGCTCGTAGCCTCCATGGCCGACCGAAGCCTCTCGGTGATGAGGTCGTTGACATACTGGCCGAGCGCCTGCTTGATGATGGGACGAAACCTGTCCCGGACGGTCGCCCTCTTTTGGCCCTCGTAGACCTCGTCGAGCCAGTAGTCGACGAACCGATCGGATGGCTCGCGCACTTGCTCGCCGAAGATGGCCTTGATTCGGTTGACGTACTTGAGGATGACCGCGATAGACGAGACGTCCTCGACGTCGAATGCCTGCTTGTGAAACCTCTTCACCTCGAGGACGATCGCCTCGCGAGGGTCGAGCAGGTCGAACTGCAGGAACGGCTCTTCATCCATCTTGTTAGGCTCTTTCAAGTCTGAGTAAAACTTGTACACCAGGCCGTTCGTGAGGATGCCGAACTTGGCCGACGTGGCGGTAAAGTACCGATAGAGCTGGGACTCCCGGCCGGTGAGGTCGTCGCTGACCGGCTTCACCTCTATGAGGATGACGGGGCGCCCGTCCTTGAGGATCGCGTAATCCACCTTCTCGCCCTTCTTGAGCCCGACATCCGCCGTGAACTCCGGCACCACCTCGGATGGATCGAACACGTTGTAACCCAGCAGCTGCAAGAAGGGGACAACGAGCTGAAGCTTGGTGGCCTCCTCCGTCTGCAGCATGGCCGCGATCTGTTGTGCCCGTGTCGAGAACTGACGGACCTCTTCCACGAAGTCCATGGCCGCCTCCTGCCCGCACCGTCGCGCGATCTCAGTGGCAGAGATGTACGATGCGAGCATGCTGGATCCTCCTGCCATAGTCCCATACCGGAGTTGCAACGCCGGGTTCGAGCCACCTAACGTTATCGAGCACATCGGCGGAGATTCTGCCGATATCCCATCCGCCTCCCTGTTGCGAAGTGATTCGCTTTGCAAGCGACCTCAATCCGGGTGTTTCAGAAACAACCGCATATCGATGGTCATGATGCATCTTCGTCGCGCGGCGGCAGGAAATTCGTTTGCAAGGTCGAACCCTGACGGTGCGAGTTACCGATAACGCTTCCGGGCGGCACGGAGGTGGGCGGGCGGCGTGGCCGGCGTCACCGTCAAAGATATCGCGAGGCGCGTGGGCGTCTCCACCATGACCGTCTCGCGCGCCCTCAACGGCCGGGGCGGGGTCAGCGAGGCGCTTCGCAACCGCATCCTGGAGGAGGCGCAGCGGCTCGGCTACAGCAAAAACGTGCTGTCGGTCGCCTTGCGCCATGGCAAGACGCGCACCATCGGGCTGTGTGTCTTCGATCTCTCCTTTCCGTACGCCAATGAGTTGCTGCGGGAGGTGGATCACCTGGCCCTGGCAGCCGGGTACGAGGTGCTGGTCAACTGCTCCCACGGCAACCCGGCGCAGGAGCGCGAAAACGTCGACTCGTTCCTGCGGCGACGGGTCGACGGCATCCTGGTGGTGCCCGTGGCCACCCAGGACAACACGGGCTTCTTCCGCCAGCTGGCGCGGCGAGGCGTGCCGCTGGTCTTCGTCGACCGCTACCTGGTGGGGAGCCCCGTCGACAGCGTCGGCACCGACAATATCCAGGGCGGCTATGTGGCGACCGACCACCTGCTGGAGCTGGGGCACCACCGTATCGCCTTCGTGCCGGGGCCCGAGGAGCACTGCATCACGGTGCAGGACCGCCTGGTAGGGGCCAGGCGGGCCCTGGCGGCGCGGCGCGTAGCCGGGGAGCTCCTGGTGCTCCGCCCGCCCCAGGCCATCGCACGGCCGGAGGACTACGGCTACGCCGCCATGCGGCACTACCTCGAGCGGGTCGGCTCGTCGGGCAAGGGGCGGCCGACCGCGGTCTTCGCCGTCAACGACAGCGTGGCCATGGGCGTCATCGCGGCGCTGCGGGAGCACGGCATCGGCGTGCCCCAACATATGTCGGTCATCGGCTTCGACGACCTCTGGACGGCGAAGTACTTCCAGCCCCCGCTCACTACGGTGCGACAGGATGCCACCGGCATGGGGCAGGCTGCCATCCGGATGCTGCTGGAGACAATGGAGGGCCAGCGGCCGTCGGGGCGCCGGCTCCTGCTGGAACCGCTCTTGGTGCAGCGAGCGTCCACCGCGCCCGCAAGCACAGCGGCTGTCGCCGGCGAGCCGCGCGGCGAGGCAGCGGCGAAAGGGGGTGGTGGCACCGGAGCCACCGCCTGAGGAGCATCAACCGGATACCGTCGTCGGCAGATGGGGTCGGCGGAGGTCGTAGCGATCGAGCGTGCCGCGTGACGACGTCGAGTCCGGTCCCTCGCAAGACGCGAGAAGGGTGAGGAGGAGACCGATGCGCAACACGAGGCGAGCGGGCAAGGGCCTACTGTGGCTGGTGGCCGCGCTGATCCTGATGAGCGGCGTGCCGGCGCTGGCCGTCGAGCTCCCGCGCAACGAGACGCTGTACGTGGCCGGCCACCTGTGGGGGCCGCCCACCAACTCCAACCCGCTGGCGCCCACGGTGCTGTGGCCCGTCAACAACGCGGTGGGCGCGTCGGCGGGCTACGTCTACGAGCCCCTCTTCCTGTGGAACATGCTGGACGGCAGCTACGAGCCGCTGCTGGGGCGCAGCATGGAGTGGGTCGACGACCAGACCCTGCGAGTGGAGCTCCAGCCCGGTACCCGCTGGCAGGACGGGCGACCCCTGACGTCCCGTGACGTGGTCTTCACCTTCGAGCTGGCCCGGCGCTACACGCTGGCCTACACCTCGTTTTGGGAGTACGTCGAGACCGTGCGGGCTGTAGACGACCGCACGGTCGAGGTGATCCTGGATCCGGCCAAGCCCGACCGGCTGGGCGTCCAAGCCACCTTCGCCGTGCAAAACATCCTGCCCGAACACATCTGGGCGCCCATCGCCGAGCAGGGCCGCCAGGCGCTGCTCGAGCACGAAAACCTCTACCCGGTCGGCTCCGGCCCCTACAAGATCATCGACTACACCACCGACCGAGTCGTGTTGGAGCGCTACGAGAGCTACTGGGGCAAGTCGCTCTACGGCATGCCGGCCCCGCGCTACGTGGTGGGCGTCGTCTTCCAGAGCAACGATGCCGCCAACCTGGCCCTGCAGCAGGGTGTCGTCGACTGGGCGCAGACCTTCGTGCCGCGGGTCTGGACGCTGCGCAACGTCGGCACCTGGTACGATAAGGAGCCCTACTACGTGCCCGGCGCGATCCCCATCGTCATCATCAACGTGCACCGCAAGGGCCTCGACAACCCGCTGGTGCGCAAGGCCATCGCCTACTCCATCGACTACGCGACCATCGCCCGGGTGGCCATGTCCAGCTACTCGGAGCCCGCCAGGTCCAGCCTGATCCTGCCGGGCGGTTTCGAGGCCGAGTACTTCGACGAGCAGGCCGTGGAACAGTACGGCTGGAAGTATGACCCCCCCAAGGCCGTCGACATCCTGGAGAACCAGCTCGGCGCGCGCAAGGGCTCCGACGGCATCTACGTGCTGCCCGACGGCACCCGCCTCAGCTTCACGGTGCAGACGCCGTACGGGTGGACCGACTGGATGACGGCCCTCGAGATCATGGCGCAGTCGGCCCGAGCCGTGGGCATCGAGCTCCGCACCGAGTTTCCGCAGGAGCCGGTGGTCACCTCCAACCTGCAGTACGGCAACTTCGACATGGGCATGCGCTACGGGCCCGAGGCCCAGCCCATCAGCCCTAGGAATCGCTTCCAGCACGTCATGGACATCCGCACGGTGCCACCCATTGGCCAGCAGGCCATCTGGCAGAACTGGGGCCGCTTCGAGCACCCCGACGTGGCGCGCCTGCTGGACGAGGCGGCAGCCGCCACGAGCCCCGAGGAGCTCAAGCGGATCTACGGCGAGCTGGACCGCATCTTCATGGAGTACGTGCCGGCCATCCCGTTGATGTACCGGCCGTCGCAGTTCTACCAGTTCAACGACACGTACTGGAAGAACTGGCCCACCGCCGCCAACCCGGTGGCCCCGCCTGACTACTCCATCCGCGTCCTGCGGGCGCTGCGCCCGGCTCGCTGAGCGACGGGCTGCGGGGGGCGCCGCGCTGGGGAGCGCTCCCCGCCCGCGCCCCCCCGCCCGAGCGGCGGGGGGGCCGCAGAGAAGGGGTGGCAGTTTGAAGGGTCTGGGGCGCTACATCGCATCCAAGGTCGGTTGGTACGCCCTGGCTTTTTTGGTCGCGATCCTGCTCAACTTCCTCCTGCCCCGCCTGATCCCTGGAAACCCCATCGACGCCCTCATCGCCCAGTACATGCAGGGCACGGTGGAGGCGGCCGTGGCGGCCAAGGCGTACCAGGCCTTCATCGAGGACTTCGGCTTGGACCAGCCGCTGTGGCGGCAGCTGCTGGGTTACGTCGCCAACGTGCTGCACGGCGACCTGGGGCGCTCCTTCTCCCTCTACCCGGCCCGCGTGCGGGACATCATCGCCCAGGCGCTGCCCTGGAGCGTCGCGCTGCAGCTGCCCGCCATCCTGCTGGGGTGGCTCATCGGCAACTGGCTGGGCGCCCTCGCGGCCTACAAGGGCGGGCGGTTCGACTCGACCTTCTTCGTGGCGGCACTGGCTCTCTCCAACGTGCCGTACTACGCCATGGCCATCCTGCTGTTGTACTTGTTAGCGGTAGTGGTGCCCATCTTCCCCTCGGCGGGGGGCTACAGCTTCGGCATGACGCCCACGCTGTCGCTGCGCTTCGTCATCGACGTGCTGCATCACTATACGCTGCCCTTCCTGTCGCTGGTGCTCATCTCCATCGGGGGCCAGGCCGTGGGGATGCGCTCGATGGCCATCTACGAGCTGGGGGCCGACTACGTCAACTACTCGACCGGGATGGGGTTGCGCGAGCAGAAGGTGCTCGGGTACGTCTTCCGCAACGCCATGCTGCCCCAGGTGACCGGGCTGGCCCTCTCCCTCGGCACCATGGTGGGGGGCGCCCTCATCACCGAGATCGTCTTTTCGTATCCCGGCATCGGGTCGCTGCTCTTTCGGGCCATCTCGACCCGAGACTACCCGTTATTGCAGGGGGGCGCGCTGTTGGTGGTGACGGCCGTGCTGGTGGCCAACCTCCTCGTCGACATCGCCTACGGCTTCATCGACCCGCGCATCCGGGCCGTGCGCCTGGGGGAGCGGTGACGCCATGAGCGAGACGCGCAAGAGACTGCGGCGGGCGTTGCGGTCGAGGCGGTTCGTGGCCAGCGTGGCGCTGGTGGCGGCGGTGCTGGCGTTCGCGCTGCTGGGCCCCGTGCTCTACCCGCGCGATCCCCGGGCACTGGTCAGCCTGTCGTACGACCCGCCCTCCCGGGAGTTTCCCCTGGGTACCGATAACTTCGGGCGAGACGAGCTGGCGCTGTTGATGCACGGCACCCGCACGTCGCTCTCCATCGGTGCCATCGCGGGGGCCATCGCCGTGGCCATCGGCACGGTGGTGGGCACGGCCGCTGGCTATTGGGGCGGACGCGCAGAGGAACTCCTGATGGGCGTGACCAACATCGTCATCACGCTGCCGTCCCTGATCGTGCTCATCCTGATATCGGTGGCGCTCGACTCACGGTCGCTGGTGGTGATGGGCATCATCATCGGGCTCACCTCCTGGCCGTGGACGGCTCGGGCGGTGCGGGCGCAGGCCAGCAGCCTGCGGGCCCGGGAGCACATCTACGTCGCCCGGCTGTCGGGCGCCAGCGACGCGTCCATCATGCTTCACGACGTCATCCCCTACATGCTCTCGTACCTGGGGATGGCCTTCACGCTGCAACTGGCAGGGGCGGTGCTGGCCGAAGCCGGCCTGAGCATGCTGGGCCTGGGCCCGTCGGGCACCATCTCGCTGGGGTTGCTGTTGCAGTGGGCCCTGCTCTGGGAGGCGGTGCGGCAGGGGATCTGGTGGGCCTTCCTGCCGCCGGTGATCCTGTTGACGCTCATCGCCTTCGGACTGCAGCTCCTCAACGCCAGCCTCGACGAGATCTACAACCCCAGGCTGCGGAGGGAGAGGCAGGCGGCGTGAGCGAGCTGTTGGTGGCCGAGGGGATCAGCGCCCGCTACCGGGTCGACGCGGACGAGCCGCCCGTGCGGGCCGTCGACGACGTCTCCATCGTGTTGCACGAGGGCGAGTCGCTGGGCATCGCCGGCGAGTCGGGATGCGGCAAGTCGACGCTGGCCAGCGTGCTGTCGCTCAACGTGCACCCGCCCCTGACGGTGACGAGCGGCCGGCTGGAGCTGGCCGGGCATCGCCTGTCGCTGACGGAGCCGGGGTGGGGGCGCCAGGCCGAGGCGATGCGGGGCAAGGTGGTGGCCCTGCTGCCCCAGGGCGCCATGAACGTCCTCAACCCGACCCGGCGGGTCAGCGACTTCGTCTACGACGTGCTGCAGTCCCACATGGCCGGCATCTCCCGCAAGGAGGCCGTCGAGCGGGCGGCGGAGCGGTTTGAGCATCTGGCCCTGCCGAGACGGGCGCTGGACGCCTACCCCCACCAGCTGAGCGGGGGCATGCGGCAACGGGTGGTGGCCGTGGTTTCGACGCTGCTGGACCCGGCCGTCCTCATCGCCGACGAGCCCACCTCGGCGCTGGACGTCAGCTCCCAGCGGGCCCTGCTCAAGCTGATGTCGGGCCTGCTGGAGCGGCGCATCATCCGGGGGATCGTCTTCATCACCCACGAGCTGGCGCTGCTGCGAGCGGTGACCCACCGGGTCGCCATCATGTATGCCGGGCAGGTGGTGGAGGTGGGCCCCACCGAGGACGTGCTGTTTCGGTCGGCCCACCCCTACACCAAGGCGCTGATGGACGCCACCATCGTGCTGGAGACGGGGACCCGCCGCCAGCGCATCGAAACCATCGGGGGCGCCCCTCCGAGCCTGGTGGCCCCGCCGCCGGGCTGCCGGTTTCACCCGCGCTGTCCGGTGGCCATGCCTGTCTGCTCCCGGGAGACCCCGCCGGTGGTGACGGTGGGGGCGGGCCGCACGGCGGCCTGCTGGTGGGTGGCCGAGCGGATGCAACAGGCGGCGGCCCCCGCGGGGGCGGGAGCGGCGGGGGGAGCAGGCCCAGGGGCAGGAGCGGGCGAGGCAGAGGCCGTGGGAGAGGGGCACGATACGCGTGCAGCCAGCCAGTGACGGGGCCCTGCTCCAGGTGGAGCGCCTCTCCCGCACGTTCGGGCACGGGCGCCATCTGGTGAGGGCGGTCGACGAGGTCTCCTTCGAGATGCAGCCGGGCGAGATCGCCTGCGTGGTGGGAGAGAGCGGCAGCGGCAAGTCGACGCTGGCCATGGTGCTGCTGCGGCTCATCCCGCCCACGGGCGGGCGCATCGTCTTCGGCGGGCGGGACGTGACCTATCTGCGGCGCCGGGCGGAGCTGCGCGCCTACTGGCGTGACGTGCAGGCGGTCTTCCAGGACCCGTTCTCGTCGTTCAACCAGTTCATGACGGTGGAGCGGGTGCTGGGGCGGACCCTGGGGCTCGAGGAGCGGAGGCTCAGCCGGCAGGAGCGGGCCGAGCGGATGGCCTGGGCTCTGGAGCGGGTGGGGCTCGACCCCAAGGGGGTGCTCGGCAAGTACTCGCACGAGCTGAGCGGTGGCGAGCGCCAGCGGGTCATGATCGCCCGGGCGCTGGTGGTGCGGCCCCGGCTGCTGGTCGCCGACGAGCCCACGACCATGGTCGACGCCTCGTCACGGGCGACCATCCTCAACCTGCTGCTCGATCTGCGAGAGCAGTATGGGATGTCCATCCTCTTCATCACCCACGACGTGAGCCTGGCCACTTACGTCAGCGACACGCTGCTGGTGATGTACCAGGGGCGGATCGTGGAACGGGGCGACGTCGAGCGGGTCACGAAGCAGCCGGAGCATCCGTACACCAGGCGTCTGTTCGCCGATGCGTTCACGTTTGCCAGGAGGGGGTAGCGTCGCGATGGAGCCTGCACGCTTGGGGGTCAACTACTGGCCGGGGTACGCCGGCCCGTGGATGTGGCGGGACTTCCGGGAGGAGACCATCGCCGAGGATCTGGCGGCGCTGGCGGCTGTGGGGGTGGAATACACCCGCAGCTTCGTCTTCTGGCCCGACTTCATGCCGGAGCCCGATCGGGTCGACGAGGGGGCCCTGGAGCGGCTGCGGCGGTTTCTGGCACTGCACGAGCGAGCGGGGCTGGGGGTACACCTCACCTTGCTGGTGGGGCACATGAGCGGAGAGAACTGGCCGCCCCGCTGGATGCGCGAACCCGGCCAGCTCTACACCGACCCGGCACTGCTGCTGGCGCAGGAGCGGCTGGTGAGGGCGGTCGTCGAGGCGGCGCGCCCGAGCAGGGCGCTCGAGGGATACGTGCTGACCAACGAGCTGCCGCTCTTCACGGGGCCGGCGCCGGCCGAGGCGGTGCGGGCCTGGGCGTCGAGGATGTACGGGCTGGTCAAGGCGCTGGATCCAGGGCGACCGGTCAGCATCGGCGACGGGGCCTGGTACGTGCTGGGCGGGCTGGCGGGGGCCTTCCGGCCGACGCTGCCCCAGGACGTCATCGCGCCGCACCTCTACCTGGCCGAGACGCACCCCGAGCGGCAGATCGCGGCCTACGGGCTGGCGATGGCGGTGGCCAGGCGGCTGGCCAGCGCCCACGGCAAGGCGCTGTGGCTGGAGGAGTTCGGGGCGACGCACTCGGTCTTCGGGGAGGAAGAGGTGGCCGAGTGGGCGCGGCGGGTGGCCATCGAGGCCCGGCTGCACGGGGCGAGCCACCTGGGGTGGTGGTGCGGGCTCGACTTCCGGGAGGAGCTCGCGGACGTGGCGCCCTACCGGCATCACCCGCACGAGATCGCCTTCGGCATGCTGAGGGCCGACCGCAGCCCGCGGCCGGTGGCACAGGCGCTGCGGGAGGCGGCGCGAGCGCCGCTGGAGGTGCCGGAGCGGGTGGGGCTGCTGGTGCCGTCGTATGCGTACCGGGCGTACCCGTTCAGCGAGCGGCCGGGCGGAGTGCTGCAGCGGGCGCTGCTCAACGCGTACGCGGCGCTGCGGCAGATGGGCTACCTGCCGGAAGCGGTGCTGGAGGAGGACCTGCTGACGGCGGAGCATGGCGTGGGCAGCGGCGGGGGCACGGCCGGCGCCGTCGACGACGAGGTGGGGCGCCGGACCGGGGAGTTGCCGGCCGTGCTGGTGGCGCCGGCGGTGCAGAAGCTGCTGGCGCCGACGTGGGATCGGCTGGCGCAGTATCCGGGGCGGGTCGTCTACAGCTACCTGCACGGGACGGCCGTGCGCTCGCACGAGGGAGGCTGGGTGTCGGCCGAGGCGGCCCGACGGTTCTTCGGAGGGCGACCTCACAATCGCTTCAACCTGGCCGAGCCGGCGCCCCGGGAGCTGGTCTGGGACGGTCGGCGGCTGGCGCTGCCGGCGGGCCCCGACCCCTTCAGCGAGACGCCGCTCGTGCTGGAGCCGGAGGGGGCCGAGGTGGTGGGCCGCGACGACCGGGGGCGGCCGCTGTGGGTGCGGGTCGACGGGCGGCGTGACATGTTGCTCTACCCGCTGGAGGCGCTGGCGGAGGAGCCCGAGACGGTGGCGGCCTTCTACCGGGCGGTGCTGGGGAGGCGCCCGGGCTGGTGAGCTCGGGAAGGAGCGACGTGGCGTGCGAGGCATGCTGCTGACGCTGCCGGGGCTGACGGTGGCGGGGCGAGTGGCGGGCGAGCCGACGGCGGTCGAGGGCGGTCTTGTGGTGCCCGGCAGGGCCGTGACGCTGCTGCATCCCTTCGGGGCGGCGGGGCGCTACTACCGCCACGGCTGGCACTCCTGGAGCCCGGTCGAGTGGGTGGCGGTGCCGGGCGGCCGCGCGGAGGCCGGGGCGAGCGGCGGGGGGCGCCCGGCGGACGACCGGGCGGCGGCCCTCTACTCCGACGACGATGCCCGCTACGCCGACGCCTGGAGGCCGGGCGGCAGCGGGGTCGGGGCCGTCGAGGGGCCCGACGGGCGGCTGCTGCTGCTGGGCGCGCTGGACGTCGGCGCCCGGGTCGAAGCCGACGACGAGGTGCTGCGGGGCTTCTACGAGGGCGGCCCCGAGGACGACGGGGGCGCTGACGGGGCCGCTGGCGCCGCGGCGGAGCCCGCCTGGTTCGTGGCGTACGGGGAGCGCAGCGAGGCCTTCGCCCGCTATGCCGAGCAGCTGGGCCGGCGGCTGGGACGGCGGGCTCGGGGCGAGTCGCCCCGGGTCTGGTGCAGCTGGTACGGCTACTACCGGGACATCTCGGAGGCGCGCCTGGCCGCGGCGCTGCAGGGCCTCGCAGGGCTGGCCTTCGACGTCTTCCAGGTGGACGACGGGTGGCAGCGGGCCATCGGTGATTGGCAACCCAACGGGCGCTTCCCCTCCGGCATGGCCGAACTGGCGAAACGCATTCACGACGCGGGGATGCGGGCGGGGCTGTGGATGGCGCCCTTCATCGTGGCGCCCGCGAGCCCGATCTTTCGGGAGCATCCCCATTGGCTGGTGCGGGACGACGACGGCCAGCCGGTGGCGGCGGGCCACAACTGGGGCGATGCCTACTACGCCCTCGACACCACGCACCCGCAGGCGCAGGCGTGGCTGCGGAGCCTGGTCGAGCGGGTGCGGGAGTGGGGCTACGACTACCTCAAGCTGGACTTCCTGTATGCGGCGGCGATGCCCGGCCGGCGGCACGCGCCCGTCCCCCGGGAGCGGGCTTACCGGGAGGGCCTGCGGGTGATGCGGGAGGCCGCGGGCGACGACGCCTACATCCTGGTCTGCGGGGCCCCCGTCATCGCCTCGCTGGGCCTGGCCGACGGCATCCGGGTGGGGCCCGACGTGGCACCGTTCTGGGAGATCCCGTACGGAGGGGGCGGGGCATCGGCCCGCACCCTGCCCAGCTCACGCAACGCGGTCTGGACGAGTGTGGAGCGCCTGTGGCTGCAACCGCTCATCCACACCGACCCCGACGTGGCCTACTTCCGCACCCGCCACAACCTGCTCGGCGAGCGAGAGCGACGGTGGCTGCAGGATCTGGCCCGGGTGGCGGGGTTTTGGGCCACGTCGGACCCGCCGGAGTGGCTGACGGGCGAGGAGCGTGCCGAGCTGGCGGCCTTCTTGCAGGAGCGGCCACGAGTCGAGCGGGTCGGCCCGTACCGCTACCGGGTGGACGACCGGGAGGTCGACTTCGGGCCGGCACTGGCCCGAGACGGGCAAGGATGAGGAAGGGGGCGGGTCCGCCGGGCCCGCCCCCTTCGCGGACGTGACGGCAGGTCGCCTTCACCCATCCTCATCGGGCCATCCCATCTCCTCCGCCGGCTCCTC